>ERZ779889.98-NODE-98-length-111610-cov-6.171225_pt1 | contig 111610 bp, 97 predicted proteins | sample MGYA00511030_ERZ779889 | MGnify/ENA primary metagenome ERZ779889 (study PRJEB29588, sample SAMEA2160616) | human gut metagenome | biome: human gut; feature: human-associated habitat; material: faeces | place: Denmark | collected 2008/2010 ...
TCACCGGTTAACCTTTATTTAACCACGCGACTATCGCGTGGTTTTCGTTATACAATAAAAGGACTTCCGCAAGGAAGTCCTTTTCCTTATTCTTAAATCCGAAACAGAGATGAGAAATGCAAATAGTATCCCCGAACCCGCCCTCACAGAAACGTCAACGTCACGGTAGTAAAGGTGAAATGTAAGTTTGCTCATGTGCTCCATGACGAGCAAAACAGTAGAAAACACCTGCTCCGCAGTGTTAAATCATTGCGCGGACTCATTCTCAGCCGCAGAGATAACGTTCGCCCGCCCCTGTTACCAACTTTTTTTCACATCAGGTCGGTATTCCAGTTCAGCCCCTGGATCATTACATCAAGTTCACGGAGCTGTTTTGAAAGATCATCAAGCTTTTTCTGATATTCCTGAACATTAACCGTACTGAGTATCTTTATCTCACTGCGCATGCTCCTGGAAACGTTATAAGTCGCAGCGTCAAGAAAACGGCGCATACAGTCAACTTTGAGGGTCAGGCAGTCACGACGGGCAAGGAGAGCCGTCAGAGCTTCACCGTCAGCAGACTCAGTAGCCGCATTCGTCATGTTGATACGGGTAATAAGCTCTTCATAACGTGCAAAAAGTCCGTTCATTTCGGCAATGAGGGCAACCGGGTCTTCCGCCGGCTTTTCTCCCTCCTGTACCTTTGCGTTATTTTCAAGCCTTGAATTAAGCTGAGATATTCTTGTTCTGATATCCGAACGCTCGGAAAGTGCTTCGGCAAGTTTCATATAAACATCTCCTTTTTCATATTACTGACAGCATCCGCAAGCCGTGCGAAATCCTCAGTTGAAAGGGTTTCACCCCGGGCAGAAGGACTGAGTCCCGCAGAGGAAATAACCGCCGCCGTCTGCTCGGAGGAAAATGGGTATGCGGACCTTAGATTATTCTGCAGAGTTTTCCGTCTCATTGAAAAAGCCGCACGGATCACCCGGAAAAACTCATCCTTATCCCGGACGAAAACCCTTTTATTCTCCGGCTTGATATCAAACCTGATAACAGCGGAATCCACCTTCGGGGCAGGCATAAAAGAACCGGCGGAGACACCGAAAAGAGTCTTTACATCGGCATAATAAGCCGCAGAAGCGGTAACCGAACCGTAATCCTTACCTCCGGGACCTGCGCAGAACCGCTGGGCAAGTTCCTTCTGAACCATAACCGTTATACTTCTGATCGGTGCATTGCTTTCCAGCAAAGCCATAATTATGGGAGTGGTGATATAATAGGGAAGATTCGCACACACCGTCAGAGGTTTTCCGGTTTTCCCCGCCAGTGCGGCAAGATCTACGTTGAGAATATCATCATTGATAACATCCACATTGTCAAATTCAGCCAATGTCCGGTCAAGCATAGGTATAAGCCTGCGGTCGATCTCCACGGCGGTAACATGTCCCGCCCGTTTTGCAAGCTCCTTTGTCAGACATCCTATGCCCGGACCGACTTCGAGGACTTCGCTCTCTGCGTCAATACCGGAAGACTCCGCAATCTTTACCGGAATTGCGGAGTTGATGAGAAAATTCTGTCCGAGACTTTTGGAAAAGGTGAAACCGAACTCTTCCAGAAGCTCTTTTATTACTTTCGGGCTTGTAAGTTCCATTATTTGATGTACTTGAGATAGGCGTTGATGAATCCGTCAAGGTCACCGTCCATTACCGCATTGATGTTGCCCATTTCAAAGTTGGTACGGTGATCTTTGACCAGAGTGTAGGGCATAAAAACATAGGAGCGTATCTGGGAACCCCATGCTATCTGCATCTGGTCACCCTTAATGTCCTCGATCTTGTCCAGATGTTCGCGTTCCTTGATTTCCAGGAGCTTACTTTTGAGCATGCGGAGAGCCTGTTCCTTGTTCTGTTTCTGGCTGCGCTCATTCTGACATCCCACAACAATACCCGTGGGCTTGTGTATGATACGGATGGCAGAGTCGGTCTTGTTGACGTGCTGTCCGCCCGCACCGCTCGCTCTGTGGGCTTCAACGATAATATCTTCTTCACGGATTTCTATGGTTTTGTCATCATTTATCTCGGGAACGACCTCAACGGAAGCAAAGGAGGTATGCCTTCTGCCCGACGCGTCAAATGGAGAGACTCTGACAAGGCGATGAACTCCGGATTCAGATTTGAGATAACCGTATGCATTCGTACCCTCGATAACTATCGTGGCGCTCTTTATTCCGGCTTCGTCACCGTCCAGCATATCCGTTACCTTAACCTTGTATCCGTGCTGTTCGCCGAAACGGGTATACATGCGGAACAGCATCAGAGCCCAATCCTGAGCCTCCGTTCCGCCTGCTCCGGCATGAAAAGTAAGAATAGCGTTGCAGGAATCGTACTCTCCGCTGAGAAGAGTTTCAAGCGTCTGCTTCTCCAGCTCCGCTTCTATATCCGCGACGGATTTAATGATCTCATCCTCAAGGCCTTCCACGCCTTCCTCCACGGCAATTTCCACAAGGGTCTTGCCGTCATCCAGCATGCCGAGGAGGTTGTTGTATTTGGTGATTTTTTCCTTGACGGATTTCTGTTCCGTAAGGATCTTCTGGGATCTGTCCATATCCGACCAGAAATCCGGGGCAGTGCTCTGTTCCTCAAGCTCCGCGAGACGCTGTTTGAGCTGATCAAGCTTCAGCGCCGATGAAAGCTCCTCAATCTGCTTCGTCAGAGCTTCAAGTTTCAGTCTGTAATCATCAATAAGTATCATTGGCGCGGTTCAACCTTTCAAAAAACCAGTTTGTCTTCTATAAATCTGACCAGATCGGCGATCTTTATACGCTGCTGCTGCATGGAATCTCTCTCCCTGACCGTTACGCAGCCGTCTTCGACGCTGTCAAAGTCATAGGTGATGCAGAAAGGAGTACCGATCTCATCCTGCCTTCTGTAACGTTTGCCGATCGAGCCGGCGTCATCAAAGTCAACGTTGAAATGCTTCCGCAGTTCCTCGAAAACAGGTTCCGCACCCTCGCTGAGCTTTTTGGAAAGGGGAAGGACAGCCGCCTTGAAGGGCGCAAGCACAGGATGAAGTCTCAAAACTACACGGGTATCGTTCTTCTCAGGATCGACCACCTCTTCATCATATGCGTCGCAAAGGACCGCAAGAACGCTTCTTTCAACACCCAGACTGGGCTCTATGACATAAGGAATATACCGTTCGTTGGCTTCCTGATCGAAATAGGTAAGATCTTTGCCGGATACGGTCTGATGCTGTGTAAGGTCGTAATCGGTTCTGTCCGCAACTCCCCACAGTTCGCCCCAGCCGAAGGGGAAGAGGAACTCAAAGTCCGTGGTCGCCTTGGAATAGAAGCAAAGTTCCTCCGGATCATGGTCTCTGAGCCTGAGATTTTCGTCCTTGAGACCGATACTGAGCAACCATTCGTGACAGAAGGAGCGCCAGTAATTGAACCATTCAAGATCGGTTCCGGGCTTGCAGAAGAATTCAAGCTCCATCTGCTCAAACTCACGGACGCGGAAAATAAAGTTTCCGGGCGTTATTTCGTTACGGAAGGATTTACCTATCTGACCGATACCGAAGGGAAGCTTTTTACGGCTGCTGCGCTGCACGTTGACAAAATTGGTAAATATGCCCTGAGCCGTTTCGGGACGCAGATATACGGTATTCTTCGCGTCCTCCGTAACTCCCTGGAAGGTCTTGAACATCAGGTTGAACTGACGGATATCGGTAAAGTTGTGCTTGCCGCAGGTGGGGCAGGGAATATTGTGCTCCTCTATAAAATCCTTCATTTCCGGCTGAGAAAAAGCGTCAATGGGCTTGGGAAGGGTAAATGAGGTCTCCCCACACCAATCCTCTATAAGTTTATCCGCGCGGAAACGCTCATGACATTCGCGGCAGTCAAGCAGGGGATCGGAAAATCCCGCAAGGTGACCGCTTGCCACCCAGGTCTGGGGATTCATGAGTATGGCGGCATCAAGTCCTACGTTATACTTATTCTCCTGTACGAACTTTTTCCACCATGCTTTTTTTATGTTATTTTTAAGCTCTACGCCCAACGGACCGTAATCCCAGGTGTTGGCAAGACCGCCGTAAATTTCGGAACCGGCGAAAACGAAACCTCTTGTCTTGCAGAGATTAACGATCTTCTCCATTGTTTTTTCATTATTCTTCATCTGTTGTATTTCCTTCTTTTTCCTTTTCGGTATTTTCTTCCTCAGCGTCGGAGGGATCCTCTTCGATAACATCGGAGGTATCTATGCTGACGGTTTTTATATCGTCACTGTCGTCCTCTTCAAGAACGGCAACATTGAGAACCTTGACCCCATCGGCAAAGCGCATCAGGCGAACGCCTCCGGACTGTCTGCTGTATTCGGGAATATCCTTTATCCTTACACGGATTATTACTCCGTCGGAGGACATGATTATAAGATCCTCACTCTCGTCAACGGAGCGAATGGATGCCAGAAGACCCGTTTTTTCGTTGATCTTATGCGCCCTCATACCTTTTCCGCCGCGGCGGTGTGTGGTAAACTTATCAAAATCAGTGAGTTTTCCGTAGCCGTTCTCCGTTACCGTAAGAACTTTACGGCTGTCATCCGCAACCACCATTCCGACCACATAATCGTCCTCGGAAAGTCTGATGGTACGCACACCTCTCGCCTGTCTGCCGAGGACACGGACGTCATTCTCGTCGTAACGGACGGCAAGACCATTGTGGGATGCCACTATCATCTGCTTTGTACCGTCGGTAAGATGGACCGATACAAGCTCGTCTCCCTCGTCAAGATTTACGGCGATAAGTCCGCTCTTCCTGATATTGAGGAAGTCGGTCATGCTGCTTCTCTTGGATATTCCGTTACGGGTAACCATGTTGAAATAGTACCCGTCGGTGAAGTCGTTGACGGGAACCATGGCGGTTATCCGTTCTTCCGGATCAAGCTGAAGCAGGTTTATCACGTTCATTCCCTTTGCCTGTCTTGAGGATTCGGGAATCTGATAGCCCTTTATCTTGAAAACTCTGCCCTTTGAGGTAAAGAACAGCAGCATATCATGGGTAGAACCCACAAAAAGCTCCTCCACATAGTCCTCTTCCCGGGCGGTATGGGCTGTAATACCTCTGCCGCCTCTGTTCTGGACCCTGTAGTTTTCCTCAGGCTGACGTTTGATATATCCGCGGTGGGTCAGGGTATAAACACAGGTCTTTTCTTCTATGAGATCCTCAATATCTATCTCACCCTCAACGTCCTGAATCTCCGTCTGACGTTCATCGGCGTATTTGTTTTTGATCTCAAGAAGTTCCTCGCGCAGAACCTTTACCAGCAACTCTTCGGAAGCGAGAAGTTCGTTGTAATACTTGATCTTCTTCTCAATTTCCTCATACTCGGCACGGAGCTTTTCTTCCTCAAGTCCCTGCAACGCCTTCAGCCTCATTTCGAGAATAGCCGAAGCCTGTACGTCGGAAAGCCCGAAACGTGTCATCAGGTTTTCCTTCGCGTTGTCATAAGAATTGCGGATTATACGGATAACTTCATCGATATTTTCCTGAGCTATCAGCAATCCTTCAAGAAGATGTGCCCTTTCCTGAGCCTTTTTCAGATCGTACCTGGTACGTCTTATTATAAGATCCTTCTGGAAAGCAATATACTCGTCAAGGATATGACGCAGTGAAAGAATTCTGGGCTGGGTCTGGTTATTCACCAGAGCCAGCATATTAACCGCAAAAGTCGTCTGAAGCTGAGTCTGATCAAACAGACGGTTCAGAACCACCTGACCGTTGGCATCCTTTTTCAGCTCAATGACTATACGCATGCCGTTTCTGTCCGACTCATCCCGGAGGTCAGAAATACCCTCCAGACGCTTTTCATGGACCTGATCGGCAATATTTGCTATAAGCTGACGTTTATTTACCTGATAAGGAAGTTCCGTAACGATTATGCGCTGTCTGTCCTTATTGAATTCCTCGAACTCTGTTCTTGCGCGAACGGTTATCCTGCCTCTGCCGGTAGCATAAGCGGCACGGATTCCTTTCCGTCCCAGAATTATGCCCTTTGTGGGAAAATCCGGACCGTGGACGCAAGTCATAAGCTCGTCCATGGTGGCATCGGGATTGTCAAGTATCATTACCGTTGCGTCAATGACTTCTCCCAGATTGTGAGGAGGAATGTTCGTTGCCATACCAACCGCGATACCGGAGGAACCGTTAACCAGAAGGTTCGGGAAGCGGCTGGGAAGAACACGGGGCTCTTTGCGGGTCTCGTCAAAGTTGGGATCCCAGTCCACAGTATCCTTTTCAATATCCCGGAGCATTTCGTCGGAAATTCGGCTCATTCTTGCTTCGGTATAACGGTAAGCCGCCGGGGGATCTCCGTCCACGGAACCGAAGTTTCCGTGACCGTCTATAAGGGGATAGCGCATTGAAAAGTCCTGCGCAAGACGAACAAGGGCGTCGTAGACCGAGGCGTCACCATGGGGATGATACCTACCGAGAACGTCACCTACTGCGGTGGCGCATTTACGGAAGGGTTTATCCCGGGTAAGGCCGTCTTCGTACATAGCGTAAAGAATACGTCTGTGAACCGGTTTAAGACCGTCCCTTACGTCCGGCAAGGCTCTTCCGACAATAACGGACATGGCATACTCTATGTAACTGGTCTTCATCTCATGGACAAGCTCTGAGGAGGTTATGACCTGGTTCGGGAACATTATATCTTCGGGTTTATAGTCAACATTTTTTCTCTTCGCCATTTCATCTCACCTCTTAATAGTCCAGATTGACCGCATATTTTGCGTTTGTCTCGATATATTCACGACGGGGTTCAACGTCCTCGCCCATGAGTATCGTAAATATTCTGTCCGCGGCAACCGCATCCTCAAGCTCTATCCGACGAAGGGTACGCTTTTCGGGATCCATGGTGGTCTCCCACAGTTCGTGCGGATTCATCTCACCGAGACCTTTGAACCGGGAAATATCTATTTTGACGTTGGGATTACCGTCCCTCATTTCCGCGCTTATTCTGTCTCGTTCCTCATCACTGTAAGCAACACGGGTGTTTTTGCCCCTGCTGAGTTTATAAAGGGGAGGAACGGCGGAATAAACGTAGCCCTGTTCAATAAGAGGCCTCATGAAGCGGAAGAAGAAGGTTAGGAGCAGTGTTCTTATATGTGCGCCGTCAACATCGGCATCTGCCATTATTATTATCTTGTGATAGCGGAGTTTTTCAATGTTGAAATCGGTTCCGAGACCGGAGCCGAGGGCGGTGATTACCGGGGAAAGCTTATCGTTGCCGTAAATACGGTCGGCTCTTGCTTTTTCAACGTTCAGCATTTTTCCCCAAAGGGGAAGTATTGCCTGGAACCTGGAGTCACGTCCCTGGGTTGCGGAACCTCCTGCGGAGTCTCCCTCCACTATGTACAGTTCGGTCAGAGCGGGATCCCTTTCATTGCAGTCCCTGAGCTTATCCGGCATCTGTCCGGAGTCAAGCGCTGACTTACGTCTTGTTTCATCCCTTGCCTTACGCGCAGCTTCACGGGCTCTCTGCGCCGCAGTTGCCTTGTTTATTATTATCTTCGCGGTATTTGGATTTTCCTCAAGGAAAGCGGCGAATTTATTTGTTATAAGACTGCTCACTACTCCGCGCATAAAGGAGTTTCCGAGCTTGGTCTTGGTCTGACCCTCGAATTCCGCCTCGGTAAGTTTGACGGAAATAACTACAGTAAGACCTTCTCTTACGTCGTCACCGGAAAGATTCTGATCCTTTTCTTTGAGAAGCTTGTATTTTCTCGCGTAATCGTTTATGACTCCGGTAAGAGCGTTCTTGAATCCTATTTCGTGGGTTCCGCCCTCGGTGGTACGAATATCGTTGGCGAATGAATAAAGCCTTTCGTTATAGGAATCGGTATACTGCATAGCTATTTCAGCCGAAGAATTCTCGTTCTCCTGGCTTACATAAACCACATCGTGGAGAGGTGTGCATTTTGCGTTTTCGTTTATGAACTCAACGTATGTTTTTATACCGCCCTCATACATGAGATCATTTACTACGGGCTCTTCACCTCTGTCGTCGGTGAATATTATGTGTACTCCGGCATTGAGAAACGCCTGTTCCCTCATTCTTGTGAGAAGAGTGTCATATTCGAACTCAAGGGTTTCAAATATTTCGGAATCAGGCAGGAATGTGCATTTGGTTCCTGTTTTATCCGTTTCACCGATTATTTTTACACTTTCCCTAGGAACACCCCGGTCATAATGCTGGAAATAAATATTTTTTCCGTTGTAGACCTCTACTTCAAGCCATTCCGACAGAGCATTGACCACCGACGCGCCGACGCCGTGAAGACCTCCGGATACCTTGTAACCGGAACCTCCGAATTTTCCTCCCGCATGAAGTATGGTATAAACGACTTCTATGGTGGAAATCCCCATCTTGGGATGTATTCCCACCGGTATTCCTCTTCCGTCGTCTTCTACGGTAACTATGTTTCCTTTTTTGATGGTGACGTAAATATTGTGACAGTATCCCGCAAGGGACTCATCTATTGAGTTGTCAACTATTTCGTATACCAGATGATTAAGACCTTTGACAGACGTAGAGCCGATGTACATACCCGGTCTTTTTCTGACAGCCTCAAGTCCCTCCAGAACCTGGATCTGAGTCTCGTCGTATTTTGCCGTAGTTCCGATGTCAGCCATTATTGTATGTCCTTTCTGTTTTTCTCTTCATAAGAACTGAGGATGAGTACTGCGAAAGATATACCGTAAGATTGCCGTTTTCCCTGCAGACTATAAATGTTTTCGGCAGATCGTAGGCTATATTAACCACCCGGAGTTTTTTTTGCTCCGCCGCAAGAAAATTTCTGGTGGCTTCCGCCTGGGTTGAGGATTCTATATCGAATATCCCGATTATATCCTCTTCGTAAAGCATACAGTTCATTCCGGCATTGATGAACATTTCTCCACCTCCGCCTTTCCGCCTTTTACACGGAATATTCTGGCATTTTCAAAGTCAAAATCTCCGTCACAGGTAGTAATTATGACCTGTTTGCCTTTTATTTTGTTTGTAATGTAATTTTTACGGTTTTTGTCAAGCTCACTGAACACATCGTCAAAAAGTATCAGGGGATATTCCCCGTACATTTCATTGAGGAGCTGCGCTTCGCCGAGTTTCATGCTCATGACACAGGACCTCTGTTGCCCCTGACTTGCGAAATTTTTAGCATCCTGACCGTTGATGTAAATACAGAGATCGTCTTTATGTGCACCGCATCCGGTGTATCCCAGCCTGAGATCATTTTCCCTTCCGTTTTTCAACATCAGAAGCATTTTTTCGGGAGAAAATTCAGGTTCGGCGGATTGATACTCCAGACGGAGATCCTCTTCGCCCGAAGAAATCTCATACATTATCGGTTTTGCTTTTTCTTCAAGCCGGGCACAGTATGTACTTCTTGTCTTTGAAATAAGAGATGAAAGTACCGCTGTTTTTTCGTCGTAAACGTCAAGAACCCCCATATCGGGCATTTCGCTTTTAAGAAGCCTGTTTCTCTGAGCTATTATCTTTGAATACTCCGAAAGCTTGTCAAAAAACTGAGGTTTTATCTGACATATGGAGAAATCGAGAAATTTACGTCTCAACTCCGGCCCGCCTTTTATAAGCGTAAGATGCTCCGGAAAGAAAAGGACCGAAGTGAATTTTCCCAATACCTCTTTTGGTTTTACCTTTATACCGTTAAGATCTATCTGCCGTCTTTTTATCCGGCTGAGTTCAATACGGCATACGTAATCCCTTTCTCCGCTTTCAAACCTTCCGCGGACTCTGCATGATTCTTTGCCGTTCATTATCATGTCCCGGTCTTCGTTTGTTCTGAAACTTTTGAATGCGGAAAAAAGCCATATGCTTTCTATTATATTCGTTTTTCCCTGGGCATTGTCTCCGAGAAATACATTTACGCCGGGACTGAGGTCAAGACTGAGCGAATCTATATTCCTGTATCCCTCAAGTGTTATGTTTTTTATGAACATTACTCTGTTTTTATCTTCATCGGGGAAACCATGAAAATAAAGCTGTTTCCTTCCTCCGGGCAAACACTCATGGAGGACAGGGGAGAATTGAGGTGAATAACTATATCGTCACAGTCACAGGCGTTTATAACGTCAAGAAGATATTTGTTGTTGAAACCTATATCGAGATTTGCCCCGTCTATTGCGGCACCTATCTCATCCGTAAATGTGTCTCCGGTGCTGCTGCGGCAGGTTACTATTATGGAATCGAAAACAAAGCTCAGTTTAACCGGTATCTTTACCTTTTCGTCATTCAGAAGAATAGAAGCTCTTTCAATCGGCTTTTTGAGTTCCTTTGCCTTGACGTGTACATTCGTCTTGTAATTTTCGGGTATAAGTCCCTTATAGTTAAGGTAATTGCCGTCTATAAGCCTGGAAATAACCTTTACGTTGTCGTATTCAAATATAATATGCTTATCCGAGATCCCGAGACGGATATCTTCGTCACTGTCGGATATCATTCTGAGTATTTCATTTAGTATTTTTCCGGGAACTATTATTTTGAAGTTCTTACCTGTTCCGTTTTCTATCGTTTCTCTTCTTATTGCGAGTTTGAAAGTATTCGTGCAGACTATAGTAAACTCATTTTCTTCTATTTCAAACAAAGCACCGGTAAGGGCAACCCTGGAATCAGTAACAGCCATGGCAAAAACAGACTGGCGAAGCATACTCAGAAAAGAAGACTGCTTCAGGGTAATGGTATCGGTATTCGCTATATAAGGCATTTCGGGATAAGACTCACTGTCAAAATACTGTATCTTGAAATTAGTCACACCGCATACCACAGAAAGAGTCTTACTGTTCGGTTCTGTTGAAATAAACACTTCGCCGCTTTCAACCGAACGCAGAATATCCGAAAACATCTTGGCGGCAACCACTATACTTCCGGATTCCGTCACGTTAACGTCAAGATATGTCTCTATCCCTATTTCAAGATCAAAACCGGAAACGGTAAGTTTTCCGTCCTCTGCCGCATTGAGCAACAGACCTTCAAGTACCGGAAGTGAACTTTTCGGCGGAACAGCTTTGGCAGAAGTCATGCAGGCGTCAAAAAGCAGATTCTTATCACATGAAAATTTCATGTCGCTTCTCCTTCATAAATACAAAAGATATAAATAACATAATATAGTAGTAGTAGGGGGTGTAGATACTGTTTAAAAGGAAGTTTTTTCCCTCTGTTACGAAAAAAAATGACTGTTGAACAATTGTGGAAAAAGTCGTGTTATAAACAGCTTTGACGAAATGTGTAAACAGAAATGTGGATAACGTTGATAAAGTTTATAGAATTTTGATAACTCTGTTCAAATATCGTAGACAGATAGTGAACGTGGTCTTAAATTGTCTATAAGTGTAGATAATTCTGTTGAAAACCTTATTTTTCCTTGATACGCTTGATAATATCTTCAATACGCGATTTGAGTATGGGGTTTTCCTCTACCCGGCTCTCTATCTTTTTTATCGCGTGATGGACCGTTGAGTGATCTCTTCCTCCGAACTGTTCTCCTATATCCGGAAGAGACATATCCGTGATTTCCCGCATTATGTACATTGATATCTGACGGGCGTATGTTATGCTTTCTATCCGTTTTTTGCTTTTTATGTCTTCTTCGCTTATATCAAAATCCTTGCTGACTTCGGATATTATCTTGTCCACGATTACCGGAAGAGGTTCATTCTCGTTCGTTATATCTTTAATCGCGCTCTGGGCTATAGCTATTGTGGGCTCGGAATTGGAGATCATTTTGTAGGAGAGGATTTTGCGCAGGACTCCCTCAAGCTGACGGATATTGTTTTTGACGTGCATTGCCACAAAATCCACAACCTCATCCGGCAGTTCTATTCCGAATTCCTTTTCCTTCATCTTTATTATGGCTACTTTAAGCTCATATTCCGGCTGGTATATATCGGTTATTATACCCGATTCAAATCTCGAGCGGAGTCTGCTTTCAAGCAACTGTATATCTCTCGGAGGACGGTCCGATGCGAGAACTATCTGTTTGTTTGACTCGTAAAGGGCATCAAAGGTGTAGTAAAACTCGTCCTGCATCTGATTTTTACCGGCGATAAGCTGTATATCGTCCACGAGAAGAACATCCACCGTACGGTATTTTGATTTGAACTGCTGCATGGTCTGATTTGTCATGCACTGAATAAGTTCGTTTATAAAATCTTCACTCTTGATGTATATTATTTTGAAATTGGGGTGGTTTTTCGCTATTTCGTTCTTTATGGCTTTAAGCAGATGGGTTTTGCCCAGACCCGTATTGCCGTAAAGAAAGAGAGGGTTATATGCTTTTGCCGGATTCTGTGCCACCGCCAGGCACGCGGCATGGGCGTGCTTGTTTGAATCACCGACTATGAAGTTATCAAAGGTGTATTCAGAGAAAGTAGGTTCGGAAAAGGAAACAAAATCACTCTCCCTTACCGTAGGTTCCGGAATCGGTTTCTGGTTATAATTCTTATCTTCGGCAGTAACGACTTTTATGTCCATATCGAACCCTACCACTTCGGTAAGGGTTTCTTTTATAACGTCACTGTATTTTGACGTGATTATAGACCTTTGGAAGGAGGTTTCAACCAAAAGTATGGCACAATCGTTTTCATAGCCTACCGGCAGTATGGTTTTTATCCACAGATCCATTGTAGTCGGAGAAAGAAGCTTTCCCAGTCTTTCAAGAGTTGTTTCCCATACTTTTTTGAATGTCTGCATATCGTACTCCCTGAATGAAGATTAAATCAAAGGTAAAATTATCTTATAATATAAATAATATTAATTACATCCTATTGTACCATAAAAAACGTGTTTTGGCAAGTAAAAATCAAAAAATTTGACGTTATTTCGAAAAAAATTCTAAATAAACCCTTGACAAACGCTCTCACAGTGCTGTATAATATTGCAAGAGTACCATTTTGCAAGGAGGTTTGTGTCACCATGGTAAGAACATACCAGCCCAAGAAAAGACAGAGAAGCAAGGTTCACGGTTTCCGTAAGAGAATGAAGACTGCCAACGGAAGAAAAGTGCTGTCCAGAAGACGTGCCAGAGGCAGAAAGCAGCTCTCTCTGTAATCAGGACGAAATACGGAACCGGTTTCCGATATCTGTCGTAAATCGGTTCTTTTTTTCTCTGAACCGGGACCCTGCCCCAGCACGGGAGCAACAAAATGAAAAACACTGTAGCAATCAAGGAAGCCGGAGTTTTCAGGCAGATGTATGCCAAAGGCAGATCCATTGCCCGTCCCTGTATAGTGGTTTACTGGCGCAGAAACAGATACGGCGTCAACAGACTGGGTCTTACCGCCGGTAAAAAAACCGGAAACGCGGTAAAACGCAACAGGGCAAAGCGGGTGATGAAAGAAGCATACAGACTTCTTGAACCGGAAATCAGGACCGGATATGACATTATCCTGGTCGCAAGAACAAAAACACCTCATGTTCCTATGGTGTCCGTCATGCGCGAGCTGAAAGCCGCCTTTGACAAAGCAGAGATATACAATTCCTCACACCCTTCTCTGTCGTCTGACGCAAGGACAGATGAGTCGGGAAAACAGAATGCGTAATTTCGCTATTTTTCTGATTAACTTTTACAGAAGGCATATATCACCGTATAAGCCTCCATGCTGCAGATTCATACCCACCTGTTCCGAATACGCCGTCGAAGCGTTCCGGATCCACGGTTTTTTCAAGGGTATGGGGCTGTCTGTATGGAGAATTTTGCGTTGCAATCCTTTTTGTAAGGGCGGTTACGATCCTGTACCTCCGAAAAAAATAAGGAGAAATCTTTTATAAATGGACAGTATTCTTGAAATCATCAACTACCCCATAGCAATGATACTGAAGCTGTGTTATATTATCGTCGGAAACTACGGCTGGGCTATAATACTCTTCACCATCATTACTAAGATACTTCTTTTTCCGCTTGCCGTAAAAAGCGAGAAAAGCAGACTTAAACAGCTCCAGCTTCAGCCGAAGCTCGCGGAACTGCAGAACAAATACAGAAAAAACCCCAGAGACCCGAAATACAATGAGGAAATGCAGGCTCTTTACCAGAAAGAGGGATACAGCCCCGCTTCGGGATGTCTTCCCATGCTTATCCAGCTTCCCATCACCATCGGTCTCTGGAATGCCATCCGCAGACCCCTTTATTACATAAGCAATCTTTCCGTGGCAAAACTCATAAGTATAGCCACCGTATTTTTCAACAACGGTGTGGAAAGCATTGTAAAACTGGTGGGCGGAAATGTTGATAAGATCAACGAAGCTTGGGTAAAGGTAAATGAACTTGCCCTTGCCCAGACCATGCATAATCCGGAAAACCTGGAAATGGTGAAAGGACTTCTGCCGGATAATTTCAATCTGCTCAACATGAGCTTTCTCGGCCTTGACCTCGGTGCAAAGCCCTCCGATTACAGTATCTGGTCCTGGTTCATACTGATGCCGATATTGGCCGGTGTGACATCTTTCCTTACCAGCTGGATAAGCCAGAAGGTCAATGCTCCCAAGGACGGGAAACAGGTTAAGGTTCCCGGAATGAATGCGTTGCTCTTTACCATGCCCATAATCTCCATCTTCTTCGCCTATTCCTTTAACGTCGGTGTCGGTATTTACTGGATATTCTCCAACATCCTTTCCATAGCACAGATATTCATCATCAAACTCATCGTCAAGCCTGCCGACGACGGGAAAAAACCGGTTAAAAAAGAAAAGAAACTCAATTATAACCAGATAGAAAAAATGAAACGCGAAGCTGCCAGTCAGCCGTCGGAGGTAATAGTTGTTGACGATGCCTCCGGGGACAAAACCGAAGGCAAATAAAAGGAGGAATATAAAATGGAAAAACAGTTCAGCGGGCGTACCGAGAAAGAGGCTCTTCAGAAGGCCTCGGAACAGTTGGGAATTGCCGTAGAAGAACTTTCTTACGAAATAGTGGAGTATCCCAGCAAGGGATTTCTCGGTATCGGAAACAAACCAGCCGTTATAAAAATAATTCAGACCCAGGATCCTGCAAGCATGGTAGAGGAATATCTTTCCGGCATGTTCAATGTTATGCAGATAAGTGACTACAGCATCAAAGCTGTTGCCGACGATGAAAACATGACCCTTGATATTCAGGTCGACGGGGACGAAGTTTCCGTTCTTCAGCGCAAGCAGGGAGGAGCGGTGGAAGCCTTACAGTTCCTCCTCGCCCTCTATGTTAACAAAGACAGGGACAAGCACTATAAAGTTTCCCTCAACATCAACAATTTCAGGGAAAAATCCCAGGGTAAAATGACAAAGGTAGCTGAAAAGGCTGCACGTCAGGTTCTCAAAAACCGCAGAAAGATGACTCTTCACCCCATGAGCGCATATCAGAGAAGAATGATCCATGCCGCTCTTCAGGATATGGAGAATATAACCACATACTCCATCGGTGAGGAACCCAACAGAAGAGTCGTCATCAACTATACCGGACCGGATGCGGTTGAATACAAACCCAGAAACTATAATAAAAACCGTAATCAGAACCGCGGAAATTCCAGATATTCCGGCTCCGGAAAATACGGCAGACCCACCACTTCTCCCAGACCCTTCAATCCTTCGGAAAACGATACGGAAAAAGATCCGAAAGCTGAATAAATCAAACAAAGATGAATGATACGGGTCTTCCGGTACCATTCATCTTTTTGTACTGTGAATAAATCTATGACAAATAATAACGACACCATCTGCGCCATAGCTACCGCGCCGTACCGGGCTGCCATCGGCGTTATCCGCGTCAGCGGGGAAAATGCCATTGCTGTAGCGGAAAAGATATTTTCCAAGCCTCTCTGCCGGGTAGAGTCCTCAAAGGCTGTTCACGGTTATATTCTGCACGAAACACAGCCGGTGGACGAGGTCCTGGTGACGGTTTTCCGTGCTCCCGGGAGCTATACCGGACAGGATACCGTGGAAATTTCCTGCCACGGATCAATGACGGTTCTTCGCCGGGTCATTGCTCTTCTCATTGAGAACGGTGCCCGGCAGGCTGAGGGAGGGGAGTTTACCAAAAGGGCTTTTCTCAACGGAAAGCTTGACCTGACCCAGGCCGAAGCTGTAATTGACCTTATCGACAGCGAATCCGAGAACGAAGCCCGTGCCGCCGCAAGTCAGCTTTCAGGGCATCTGTCCCTGAAAATAGATTCACTGCGGCAGAAGCTTGTGGAAATTTCCGCCCAGATTCTCGCGTTTATCGATTATCCCGATGACGAGATAGCCGACGTGTCCCCGGAAACTCTCGGCGGGCTCATAACAGAGGTCCACGATTCTCTTTCCGTACTGAAAAAATCCTACGGAACGGGAAAAATGATAAAAGACGGAATCCGGGTGGTGATAACAGGAAAACCGAACGTGGGAAAAAGCTGCCTGATGAACCGTATTCTCGGTTATGACCGCAGTATCGTAACTGACATCGCCGGCACGACAAGGGATATCGTAGAGGAAAAAACCGAGTTCGCCGGACTTAAGATTATTGTTTCCGATACCGCCGGGATACATGAGACTTTCGATACCGTGGAAAAAATAGGAGTACAGCGGGCGGAACAGCTCATTTCCCGGGCTGACCTGATCCTCGCGGTTTATGACTGTTCCGGGCCGGAAAGCGCCGAGGACAGGAGAATAACAGACGCGGTTATTTCTTCATCCGCAAAGAAAATAGCTGTTTTCAATAAGACCGACATTTCCTCAGGAAAGGAACCTGTGTACAGCGGTTTTGACCGGACTGTCCGCACAAGCGCCGCCACGGGACAGGGGATGGAAGAGCTTGAAAAAGCCGTTAAAGAGATCTTTGACGCCGGCGACGGACTGAATACCGCGGATACCGTGACCAATCTCAGACAGTACGAGTGTATCTGCCGGGCGTACGAAGCCCTGACTCATGCCCTGGAAAACATAAATATGACTCCGGATGCCGTACTTACGGACGTGGAGCAGGCCATAGACGCTTTGGGTTCAATGACGGGAAAAACCGTTTCCGAGCAGATAACGGAAAACATCTTCTCACGGTTCTGTGTGGGAAAATAGAGAAACAGAGGGGAAAACTGTGGAAAAATACGATGCCGGAAGTTTTGACGTTGCCGTTGTCGGCGCGGGCCACGCAGGGGTCGAGGCTGCCCTTGCCTGCGCAAGACTGGGACTTCAGACACTTCTGTTTACAATAAATCTTGACGCAATATCCAATATGCCTTGCAATCCCTCCATAGGCGGGACCGCAAAGGGACATCTTGTCCGGGAGCTTGATGCTCTTGGGGGTGAAATGGGCAAGGCCGCGGATAAAATATTCCTTCAGAGCCGTATGCTGAACCGGGGCAAAGGTCCCGCGGTTCATTCCCTCCGTATTCAGGCTGACCGCCGTGAGTATCAGAAACTGATGAAACATACCGTGGAGATGCAGGAAAACCTGTTTGTCAGGCAGGCGGAGATAGTGGATATCGGTATTGAAAACGGTGCAGTCCGCTCCGTTACCACTTCCCTCGGTGCGGTTTATTCCGTTAAAGCGGTGATCATCTGCAGCGGCACATATCTCAACGGCAGAATAATTGTCGGCCCCGTTTCCTATCCCGGTGGTCCCGACGGAATGTTTGCCGCCACCGCCCTGACGGAAAAACTCCGTGAAGCCGGAATCAGAATGCAACGGTTCAAAACCGGGACCCCCGCAAGGATCAACCGCCGCAGCGTTGATCTTTCCGCTCTTGAAAGACAGGACGGGGACGAAAAAATAACCCCGTTTTCTTTTGAAAACGAGGATAAGTACATAGGCGAGAACACCGAACCCTGCTGGCTGGTATATACCAATGCCGAGACCCACCGGATAATCAGGGAAAATCTTGACCGTTCGCCTATGTTTACCGGGGATATTACCGGCATAGGTCCGAGATACTGCCCCAGTATAGAAACCAAAATAGTCCGTTTTGCCGACAAGGAAAGGCATCAGCTTTTCCTTGAACCTCTCGGAAAAGATACCGACGAAATGTACCTCCAGGGCATGTCCTCCTCCCTTCCGGAGGATGTGCAGATCCGTATGATCCGCTCCCTTAAGGGTTTTGAAAACGCCCAGATCATGCGTATAGGTTACGCAATCGAATATGACTGCATCGACCCGACACAGCTCCGTGCCACCCTGGAATTCAAGTCCGTAGGGGGACTTTACGGTGCAGGGCAGTTCAACGGTACCTCCGGTTATGAAGAGGCTGCGGCGCAGGGACTTGTGGCGGGAATAAATGCCGCACTGAAAATAAAGGGGCAGGACCCGATGATCCTTGACCGGAGCACAAGTTATATAGGGACCCTCATAGACGACCTGATAACGAAGGGCGCCGAGGAGCCTTACCGTATAATGACCTCCCGTTCGGAATACCGCCTGGTTCTCCGTCAGGATAACGCGGATGCGAGACTTACTCCCACCGGACACAGGGTAGGGCTGATCTCCGACGAAAGATACACCGGATTTCTTGAAAAGCAGAAGAGGGTCTCTGAGGAGATCTGCAGACTTGAGACCACCTTCGTTTCTCCGGAAAAACTGAAAAAACTCCTTGAGGAAAAGAACTCCTCCCCGGTTGCAAGCGGTGTTTCCCTTGCGGAGCTGCTGCGCCGTCCGGAGCTTGACTACGAAGCTCTTTCGGCCGTGGATACGGACCGGAAACCTCTGCCCGGATCCGTATGTGAACAGGTGGAAATAAGCATCAAATACGAAGGATATATAAAACGCCAGCTTCAGCAGATCGAGCAGTTCCGCAAGCTTGAACAGAAAAAGCTTCCCGAAGATTTTGATTATGAAAAAATCGCAGGACTTCGTCTCGAGGCGCGCCAGAAGCTTAATCAGGTCAAGCCCCTGTCCGTCGGACAGGCGGGGCGCATCTCGGGGGTAAATCCTGCGGATGTTTCGGTCTTATTGGTTTATTTCAGGTATATCTGATCTTTTTTCTTCTTCCTCCGGCGGTCTGGTCCAACCGGGAACGGGATGGGCTTTGCAGTGATAAATAGGCTGCCCCAGTTCGGTAAATCTCAGTTCGTACTCGGTGCAGACCGGATTTGATATTCCCGAGGCATGAAGATCTTCGGTATAGTCGGAGAGGGTATAGCCGTTTGCCTGAAATTCTTCCACTGAAAAACGGAACAGCTTTTCATTGTCTGTCTTGAAGAATATGTGTCCCTCCGGTTTCAGTATCCGACGGTATTTGTCAAGAAAAGTACGGTATGTAAGTCTGCGTTTTGTGTCTCTCTTTTTCGGCCATGGATCGGAAAAGGTAAGGAAAAGCACGTCTACGCAATGCTCCGGACAAATTGCCTCGAGATCACCGGCATCACCTATTATGAATCTCAGATTCGGCAAGGCCGCTTCCACGCCTTTTTCCGCAGCCATGACCATTACGTCCGGGACCTTTTCCATGGCATAGTATTTCACGTCGAACATTTCCGCCATTCCCACGGCAAATCTTCCCTTGCCACAGCCTATCTCAAGCCAGACCGGCTTTTCTCCCTCCGGCACAACTTTGTCCGTCAGGTAATCCTTACAGCGTTCCAGGCGGGGCTGCAGGTTTTTTTTCTTTCTCGCTCGCATCAGTTTTCTCCGGAATTTTTTCTATTATTCTATCATTATTTATCCGAAAAATCAAGACGTAAAAAGGAAAGTTCTCAAAAATGGAACAATCGCTTCAGCAAATACTGGATTTCCTCGGTCAGCAGAATATTTTCGTTGTATGTGCCGTAATATTTGTTGCTGCCATACTTCAGTTCGTTTTTCCTCCCGTTCCCTCGGATGTCCTCCTTGTAGCTCTCGGAATACTTGCGGGAACAGGGACCTACAACGGATGGGTAACCTGCCTGACATATGCCGTCGGTGCAATGGCAGGTTCTTTCGGGCTGTATTCGGTTTGTTACCGGTACGGAGAAAAAGTTCTTAAGATCGGGCTTATCCGGAATATGATAACGGAACAGGGGCTTGAAAAGTCCCGGCAGAAAGCCGAAAAATACGGTGGACCGTCTCTTCTTCTGATGCGTTTTGTGCCGTCGTTGCAGGTAGTGGCTCTCATATGCTTTGGCCTGATAAAATACCCGAAAAAGAAAATGCTTTTCTATGTGCCGCTGGTGAGCCTTGTTTCCTCTGCGGTCTTTTGCCTGATAGGCTATGTTCTCGCGGACAACATACCGAAAATGCTTCAGATACTTTCCGCGGTCGGGGAGGCGGGATGGATCGCTTTAGGGGTCATCGCCACCGCTGTCGCAGTTTACGTTATTTACCGTTTTATCAGGAAAAAACAAAGCCGGAGCAAATAGCACCGGCGCAGCCTTTCTTTCGGACGGAAATTAAAAAACCGGGGTTTTCACCCCGGTTGATTTTTTCACTCATCCCCGAAATCCGACTCATCCGGGGGAAACAGGCCGTTTTCTTTTGCGGCTTTCTGAAGACTTCTTTTCTTTTCCCTGCGTTTTCTGCGGCGCCGGCGCATTTCATTCTTCGCATATATCCAGCAGGAAACTGTCACGGCAAGCATTATTGCGATAACTATTATCACCGCGATCACAACAGGTGTGGGACTGAGTTCGTCCTTCATCGGATTGAGAAGTTTCTGGTCTTCGTGCATTGAAAGCGTGACCACCCTGATATCGTCAAAGGCAATCCTGGTGTTAAGACTTTTTTTTGAGGACTGAAGTCCGAAACGGGCATACACGGGCTGGACGATAACGGTTTCGGTAGTTTCCTGTCCGTTAGCATCAATGTTGGATACCACCGCACTTTCGGTGGGAAACTCAGTGATCTGCTCACTCTTTTCCGAGGTACGCAGATTCAGCGTGACAAGGCTCCATCCGCTTTTCAGCGAAAGCTCCGATATCTTCCAGCGGAAGGTCATATTCGGCGTGGTGAGATAAAAGAAATCCGAACCTGATCTTTCCGAGCCCAGAGTTCCCGCATCGTTGACATACAGCCAGAACATCAGCGCCAGGGAGTCCGCGTTCTTTTCTATGGAATAGTCCTCCGCTTTGAAGTCACAGTAGGCACTGAGTCTGTCTGACGTGGAAGAAAAGCTTACGCAGGGTCTCTTTTCCCGGGGAATATCCCTGACTGCCTCCGTTGCAGAAAGACATTTCCATTCCTCGGTCAGGTCTCCGAAACGGTATCTGACTTCCGTTTCGGTCGTTTGCGCCGCCAGGACCGAAAACGGAAGCATCATCGCCATAATAAGGAGCGCAATAATGGTTGAAACTGTTTTTTTCATGTTCAATATCCGTTTTTAAGGGTCATGGAGTCATCAGTCTGTACCCAGTCGGAAAAAACGTCAAAGGTACTGAATTCCGTTTCCGTGTTTCTGACGATGACCGTCTTTATTCCGGCGTTGATAATGAGTCTGCGGCACATGGAACAGGGGCTGGTCCCGGAGAGTATTTCCTTTGAGTCTGGACTGATACATGCGAGATACAGGGTCGAATCCATCATTTCGTCCCTGGAAGCGCTGATTATGGCATTGGCCTCAGCGTGGACGGAACGGCACAGCTCGTATCTCTCTCCCGCCGGTATGTTGTATTTTTCACGCAGGCAGAAACCCGTGTCGCAACAGTTTTCCCTGCCTCTCGGAGCGCCCGCGTATCCGGTGCTGACGATGGAATCGTTCTTGACTATCACCGCACCGAAGCGGCGGCGCAGGCATGTTCCTCTTTCCGCGACGGTCTGGGCAATATCGAGGTAGTAATTTGTCTTGTCTATTCTTGACATGGCGGTACCTCCCTTAAGTGTCGGTATCATTATAACGGTTTTGTCGTCTTTTGTCAATAGTACGGCTGTTCTTTACTACAAATGCGCCGTAATTTCGGAATATTCCATGAACTTTATCCCCTTTTTCTTGACAAAACAGGGAAGATAAGGTATAATCCAGAATGCGGGAAACTGACCCGCAGAGATGTTTTGAAAAACTCAAAACTTTCCTTGGGAGTGAAAAAACTCCCCTTATGTCCGGAAGGAGGTGTATTTCGTATGATTACCAACAAGTACGAAACCATTTTCGTCATGAGCACAAAGACCCTTGACGATGCCGCTATAGAGGCGACTATCGAAAAGTTCAAGAAGCTCATAACCGATAATGGCGGAACTATCGAAAGCGTTGACGCTTGGGGTAAGAGACGTCTGGCTTACGCGATCAATTATGAGACCGAAGGCTATTATGTTCTCATCAACTTTGAGTCCCAGTCTGCTCTGCCGATAGAGCTTGACCGTGTGTATCACATTACAGACGGCATCCTGCGTTCAATTATCATCAAAAAGTAATTGAAACAAACCGAAAGGAGCGGATTTCATGAACATTAATAAAGTTATACTCATGGGCAGACTGACCGCTGATCCTGAACTCAGATATTCGGCAAACAATGTTCCGAATCTCAGATTTACCATTGCCGTGAACCGTCGGTTCCAGAGCAAGTCCAGCGAAGGTGCGGAAAATCAGCAGACCACTGACTTTATCGACTGTATCGCTTTCCGGCAGCAGGCGGAATTCGTTTCCAAGTACTTCAAAAAAGGATCTCTCATTATTGCTTTCGGCTCCCTGCATATTGAGCAGTGGAAGGACAAAAACGGAAATAACCAGCGTTCCGCCCGCGTGTACGTGGACGAGGTTCAGTTCGGTGAATCCAAGCAGTCCGGATTCTCCTCCAGAGGTTCCGCCGGCGAACAGGCAGAGAAGAGAGAGCCCGAAGCGTTCTCCAATATTTCTGACAACAGTGAGTTCTTCTCCGATGTCAAGAGTATAGATGAGGACCAGCTGCCGTTCTAAAATACGAAAGGAGTTTTTTGTCATGGAAGAAACGAATGCAACTCAGCCTGTGGTTGAGACTGCGCCCCAGACCCGTCCCGAGCGCTCTGAGCGTCCCGAGAGAGCTGAGCGCGGCGAATACAACAGAGACGGCTTCAAGAGAAGACAGAGAAAGAAGGTCTGCCAGTTCTGCGCTGACAAGATCACTGTCATAGATTACAAGGATTCTCTCAAGCTTCGTAAATTCATCAGCGAGAGAGGCAAGATCCTTCCCCGCCGTGTGACCAGCACCTGCGCTATGCATCAGCGTGAGCTGACCGAAGCAATCAAGAGAGCAAGACAGATCGCTCTTCTGCCCTACATCAGCGACTGATAAAAACTAAAAAGAGGACGGTCTGAAAAGGACCGTCCTTGTTGTTTTTGAAAGGATATATATGGCTTTCAGAGTAGGAACCGGCTACGACGTTCACCGCCTTGTCCCGGGACGTCGCCTGATTCTCGGCGGGGTTGAAATAGCCTATGAAAAGGGACTTCTCGGGCATTCCGATGCCGATGTGCTCTGCCATGCGGTGGTGGATGCTCTTTTCGGTGCTGCGGGACTGGGTGACATCGGACGTCATTTCCCCGATACCGATCCGGAATATAAGGATGTTTCCGGCTCCACATTGCTGCGTGCGGCGGCGGAATGCGTCAGACAGGCGGGATGGAAGATTGAAAACGTGGATTCCACGGTCATCGCTCAGGCGCCCAGAATCGCCCCGTTTGTTGATATTATGAGGCGGAATATAGCAGAAGCCCTGGGTATTGACGAAAAAGCCGTAAACGTGAAGGGAAAGACAGAAGAAGGACTGGGCTTTACCGGCTCAGGGGAAGGAATCTCAGCCCAGGCGATATGCCTGCTGTCTTCTTTATAACCACCCTATCATGGCAAGGAAAAGATACGTTCCGAAAAGCACCGGAGAAAAACGGTAAGGGACATCAAAAACGGATTTGTAGCCCCTGGATGTTCCTTTATGGTAAAACTTTTTGACAGTACACCATAAAAGGACCGCCACAAGAGCCAGCAGGACCATAACCACGCTCTGCAGTGCGGGGGCGAAAGCGGCATATGATATAATCAGTCCTCCCCGAAGCCATCCCAGGCTTCCGGACCGGGCGATTTTCCGGCAGAAGAATTCGGAGATCAGAACTATTGCCGCCATTATGCCTGCACTTATCAGGCGCTGCACCAGCCCGTCGCTGTTCCCGGAAAAGAACAGAAAAGCCCAATATACCAAGGCGGATAATCCTGTTATGATTATTCCGAAAAGGGAGATCGAACCGTTCCTGATTTCCGAAATGACCGTTGTGAGCATGGCGACGGAGGGCAACATGAAAAGAACCGGGGAAAAGCTTAGGGAGATCAGACCGGATACAAAGGTTATTACCGTCCCTGCGGCGAAAAGCAGTGCTATGTGCGGGAAAAATTTCAGTTTTTCCTCCTTTTCGCCGTCCGTAAGCAGGTCTTTTCCGCACACGGAATTGTAAAACAGCCCCGCGATTGCCCAGATAAGTCCGGCAACGAGGGAAATGGAAAATCTAATCAGATACAGGTTCATCAGAGCCTCCGGAAGAAATGATTATGAGAAAGATAGCCAATGATCAGATAGAAGAGTTTTTTACGGATCCCCCGGTTCCTCCGCAAGAAGAGAAACAGGAAGACTGCCGGGAAGGAAATTGCTGTTTCCCTGAAAAGAAAACCGGACCTGTCCGGACGGAAAAGGAAAGCTTTTTATCCCGTGCCGTTCCGGCTGTGATAGTGTTTGCCCTTTTTGCGGCAATACTTTTTGCCGGGATTTCAGATGCCGCAAGGCAGAACAAAGTGATTGCCCGCTATACCATAGGGGAACAGACTCCGACCGGAAACCGGGACAGCATACTCATTGACGGCACCCCGGGCGAGGAGTATGTTGCCGGAAAAACGTTTTATGCCACGGTTTCCGGCAAAAAATATCATGAAAACAAGGATTGCAGATACATAAAGGGCAGAAATATCCGTGAAGCCGATTCCCGTGAAATCTTGTCGGGAACGCTTAAACCCTGCTCCGCCTGTGTCGGGAAAGGAAGTAAATGAATAGCGGTTTCGCAGAGAAAACCATGAAAACCCTTGAGTCTGAGGGAATAGCCTGCACTCCGGTTCAGGCGGAACAGTTCGCAGATTACTTTGAGGCTCTGATACGGACCAATAAGGTGATGAATCTTACCGCCATAACGGACCCCGATCAGGTGATCAGAAAGCATTTTGCCGACAGCCTTCTGCCGCTGAAACTTATACCCGGAGATATACAGGGAAGGGGCGCCGATGTCGGAACCGGAGCCGGTTTCCCCGGTATTCCGCTGGCGATAATGTGTCCCCGGACGGAGTTTGTGCTAATGGATGCGTTGAAAAAAAGATTGGGCTTTATCGATTCCGTTACGGAAGTCCTGGGGCTGAAAAACTGTTGCACTGTTCATGTCCGTGCGGAGGATGCTTCAAGAAACGGCGGAAATATGAGGGAGTCATTTGATTTTGCTCTGTCCCGTGCCGTTGCCGAAACGGCGTGCCTTGCTGAGCTTTGCCTTCCCCTGATAAAGGTCGGGGGACGGATGATAGCCCTGAAATCTCGCTCGGCATATGAAGAAGCCGAGGGGGGGGAATATGCCTTCTCTCTTCTCGGAGGAAAGCTCAGGGGAATATTCGGTTCCGAAGAGAGGAATCTGATAGTGGTGGATAAAGTTTCTCTCACCCCGGAAAAATATCCCCGGAAAGCGGGTAAACCGGAAAAAGAACCCCTCGTAAAAAAAGATTGAAAAACTATTTGCGGCGGAAAAACAGAGGTTTTCCGCCATTTTTATTTAATCGGACTGTCCGTGCTGAAAAGGGAGAATTCCGTTGCCACATTGATAAAGCCCGCCGAAGCTGCGGTTTTTGCAGAAGCTTCATTTACCGCACTTCCGTAAAGAGGGATGCACCCTTCGGCTAAACTGCGCCGGATGAATTCGGACAAGAGAACTCCGGCAAGCCCCTGTTTCCGGTATTCCGGAAGTGTGAGCAGGTGTATCAGCCCCAGGGCATTGATATCCTTGAGGGAATAGGCGAGCCATGCCGCGAGTCTGCCGTTTTTGAAAAGAAAGAGGCAGCTTGCCTGCTCTGAAATCTCTTTCAGCTCCGGCATATCCTCCGGGATTACCGCATTTTCCGTGATCTTCACGCCGTCAGGGATCCTCACTGAGGGCGCTTCCTTTCCCGGATATACAAATACTCCGAAGTTTTCCGCGGCTATCCCCATCGGGTCGAAGGTATCATGGCAGACCGTTGCACCGAAATTTTCCGAAAGAAATCTCTCCGCGCCACAGAACTGTTGCCGGACCCGGAAAACGGTTCTTTTTTCCGCTGAACGGGGAATAAGGGATAAAAGTTCCTGATCGGAGGTGGACACATAGGCGAAGTTTTCTTCTTCCCCCCGGAGAAAAACAACAAATCCGGCTCCCGGTTTTTCCGCCGCAAATCCGGGATCTTTATAAAGAAAAGCCGACTGTTCCATAAGACCGCAAAGGTATATCAGCTCCGAGGGCGGAAGTTTCCGCAGTCGGGCGGCGAATCCGGTCAGGGAGAAGGTTTTCATCGGCTTTTCCTCCGAAATATCCGCACGGAATTCCGTGCGGATATTTGTTTGTTTTATTGATCTTTGCCGCAGCATTTCTTGTACTTCTTGCCGCTTCCGCAGGGACAAAGGTCGTTTCTTCCGACCTTTTCCGAAGACATTTTTACCACGGGCTTCTTTTTCTCTCCGCCGATATTGTTTATCTCGGAGGGCTTTGCCACCTGAACACGTTTTATCGGCCCCTGCCGTACTATTCTCAGCAGCAGGCAGCCTCTGACCGTTTCAAACTTGATATTGTTGATCATTTCGTCAAACATATCAAAGCTTTCCATCTTGTATTCGATCAGGGGATTTCTGTTTCCGTATGCCCGAAGGGAAACTCCCTGCCGCAGATCGTCCATGGCGTCGAGATGATCCATCCAGTACCGGTCAACGGTTCTGAGCAGTACCACCCGCTCGATCTCTCTCATCTTTTCCGGGGTGTTTTCTCTCTCGCTGAGCTCGTACGCGTCTGTAGCCTTTTGAGTAAGAAGTTTCGTTATATCTTCTTTTTTGAGCTTTGAAAGTTCTTCTTCCGGGAATTCAAGGTCGCTGTCGGTCAGGAACAGTCCCTTGAATCTTTCTTTCAGTCCTGCCAGATCCCAGTTTGCCGGATGCGGGTCGGCCATGAACTGGGCTTCACCGTTTGCGATGACGTCTTCAAGCATTTTCAGTACATAGCTGCGCAGATCTTCTCCGTCAAGGACTTTTTGTCTCTGGCCGTAGATTATCTTTCTCTGCTGATTTATGACATCATCGTATTCGAGGACTCTCTTACGGCGCTGGAAGTTTACACTCTCCACCTTTTTCTGCGCGTTTTCTATGGAGTTGGAGAGAATTTTTGCATTGATGGGCTGATCCTCCGGAAGATTCATCATTTCCGCGATGGCGGTTACTCTGTCTCCGCCGAAAAGACGCATCAGATCGTCCTCCAGAGACAGATAGAATACGCTTTCGCCCACGTCGCCCTGACGTCCGCTTCGGCCTCTCAGCTGGTTGTCTATACGCCGGGATTCATGACGCTCTGTACCGATGATGCAGAGACCTCCCGCAGCCCTGACCTGTTCCGCTTCTGCGGAAACTTCGGGCTTATACTGCCCGTAAAGTTCCTTATAGCGAGCTCTTGCCTGAAGGATCTTTTCGTCGTCGGTCTCCGCAAATCCCGTGGAGGCAACAATGTATTCGTGCTCAAACCCTTCCTTTTCCATCTGGGTCTTAGCCATGTACTCCGCGTTACCGCCAAGGGTTATATCGGTTCCGCGTCCCGCCATGTTTGTGGCGATGGTCACAGCCCCCTTTTTGCCCGCCTGAGCGACGATATGAGCCTCTTTATCGTGGTATTTCGCATTGAGTACGTTATGTCTGATTCCTTCCCTTTTAAGGATTGAACTGAGCATTTCGGATTTTTCAATGGTGATCGTACCCACAAGGACCGGCTGACCCTTTTCGTGACACTGCTTGATTTTTTCCACGATTGCCGCGAACTTGCCCCGCTCGGTCTTGTATATCTGATCGTTGCGGTCGATACGGATCATGGGTTTGTTTGTGGGAATTTCGATGACGTCAAGACTGTATATTTCACGGAACTCTTCCTGTTCGGTCAGGGCGGTTCCGGTCATGCCGGAAAGCTTCCCGTAAATACGGAAGTAGTTCTGGAAGGTTATGGTTGCGAGGGTTTTGGATTCATTTTCTATTTTTACGCCCTCTTTTGCCTCAATTGACTGATGAAGGCCGTCGGAATAGCGTCTGCCGTACATGAGACGTCCGGTAAATTCATCGACGATGATGATCTGTCCGTCTTTGATGACGTAGTCCACATCGAGATGCATGGTGCCGTAAGCCTTCAGGGACTGGTTAATATAGTGCTGAAGTTCCACGTTTTCCGGATCGGCAAGATTGTCCACGTTGAAAAACTTCTGAGCCTTTTCGATCCCCCGCGGGGTGAGAGTGGCGGTCTTGTTCTTTTCGTCCACCATGTAGTCCGCATCCAGATCCTCGTAGGTCTCCTTTGAGTCGGCCTCTTTTATCTTGTATACGGAAAGGCGCCGTACAAAATCGCTCGCCCGGGTGTACATTTCATCGCTTTTTTCCCCGTGACCGGAGATAATCAGCGGGGTTCTCGCCTCATCGATGAGTATGGAGTCGACCTCGTCCACGATTGCGTAGGCGTGTCCTCTCTGCACGGTCTGCTCCTTGTATATTGCCATATTGTCCCGCAGGTAATCGAAGCCGAACTCGTTGTTGGTGCCGTATGTAATATCGGCGGCATAAGCCTCTTTTCTCTGCTTGGCGTCAAGTCCGTTGACTATAAGACCCACGCTCAGTCCGAGGAAACGGTATACCTTTCCCATCCACTCGCTGTCACGGCGGGCAAGGTAGTCGTTGACCGTTACCACATGTACTCCTTTTCCCGTCAGGGCATTGAGGTAGCAGGGGAGGGTCGCCACAAGGGTCTTTCCCTCACCGGTCTTCATTTCGGCGATACGCCCCTGGTGCAGTATTATACCGCCTATGAGCTGACAGTCGTAGTGCCTTTCGCCGAGAACCCGATCCGCTGCTTCACGGACGGTGGCAAAGGCTTCGGGGAGGATATCGTCAAGAGTCTCGCCCTCATTCAGGCGGCGTCTGAATTCATCTGTTTTTGCCCTCAGCTGCTGGTCCGTCAGGGCTTTATATTCATCCCCTCTGGCATTTATCGCCTCAACTGTGGGGGCTATTCTTTTCAGTTCCCGCGCACTGTAACTTTTGAAAATGTCGAAAATTCCCATTATCAGATATTGTCCTCCGGGGACAAACCCCTTTCGAAAGATTGTACTCTGTCTGTTTACGTCCCCGAGGGAGATCCTTCCGGAGACATAGTCTCTACCGTATTATATCACAAATTATTTGAAAAATCTATAGTTTTGCGATAAAAACTCTTGAAATATATAAAATTTTAGTGTAAAATATATGTAAGATTAAAAGAGACGGAAAACAGAAAATGGTAACAAAGACAAACAGTATCGGGCTGAACGGGCTTGAAGGGTACGTTGTTGAAGCCGAAGCGGATTGCACTTATGCGGATGAAATGCAACTGGAAATAGTCGGTCTGCCGGACGCTACGGTCAAGGAGGCAAAGGGCAGGATAGTTTCCGCCGTGACCAATGCCGGTTTCAGGCTTCCCAGACAGCGAATCATAGTTAACCTTGCCCCCGCGGGGATCCGCAAGGAGGGTTCGGTGTATGACCTTCCCATGATGCTGGGTATACTCTCCTGTACCGGACAGATCGCTCCTCCCCCCGGGGACGGAATTTTTGTCGGGGAGATCTCCCTTTCGGGGCAGATACGTCCCTGTTCCGGGGTTCTTGCCATGGTCATAGCCGCTAAGGAAAAAGGCTTCCGTAAGGTCTACGTCCCGGCGGAAAATGCCGCCGAAGGGGCTGTGATAGAAGGGGTTGAGGTCTATCCGGTGACCGATGTCCGGAGTCTCGTGGAACATCTTTCGGGCCGTTGCCCCATTTCTCCGAAAACATCAGACAAAGCCGCCTTTGCCTGCCGTCAGCGGAATTTTGATTCCGATTTCAGGGATGTGGTGGGACAGCACTCTGCCCGGAGAGCCTGCGAAATAGCCGCCGCAGGCGGACATAATATGCTCTTTATCGGTCCTCCGGGAACGGGAAAGAGCATGCTTGCAAAATGTCTGCCGTCAATACTCCCGGATATGACCGAGGAGGAAATGATAGAGAGCAGCAAGATATATTCCGTTGCCGGAAAACTGAGCGAAGACCGTCCCCTGATAGTCAACCGTCCCTTTGTAAAGACAAACCAGAACGTCTCCCTCGCCGGTCTCACGGGAGGCGGGGCAAGCCCTATGCCGGGTCTGGTCTCTCTTGCCCATAACGGGGTGCTTTTTCTCGATGAAACTGCGGAATTCAGCCCGAAAATACTTGAATCCCTGCGCCAGCCCCTTGAAGACGGCTCCGTTACCGTAAACCGGGTGAAAAGAAATGTTACATACCCTTCGTCCATAATGCTGGTGTGTGCGATGAACCCCTGTCCGTGCGGAAATTTCGGGCATCCCACAGCCCGATGCACCTGTTCTCCGGCTCAGGTCGACCGGTATATACACCGGATCTCCGGCCCTTTGCTTGACCGTATAGATCTGCAGGTGGAACTTCCGCCGGTCCCCGTGACCCAGATCAAAAGAGCGGCTCCTGCCGAAGACAGCGGGAGCATAAAAAGAAGGGTGGACGCCGCCCGGAAAAGGCAGCAGCAGAGGTTTGCCGGAGAAAAATTTTCCTGCAATGCCGGGATGACCCCCGCCGCACTGAAGAAATATTGCCATATGACCGAAGAGGCTGTGACCCTGCTCAACAACATCTTTGAGAAGATGACACTGTCCATGCGGGCTTACGACAAAATAGTCAAAATATCACAGACAATAACAGACCTGTCCGGCGGTGAGATAATTACTGCCGATGCGGTGACTGAAGCTGTATATTTCAGAAGTCTTGATAAAAAGTACTGGAACCGAAGTATCTGAAACCCCTGTGGAAAACTCCGTTTTTTAAACAAAAACGGTGGAAAACCCTGTGTAAAAAGTTGAAAAACCCCGTTTTTATCGCACTTTTACACAAGTTAATAACTTTTTTGCCGGATTTTTCCCATTGTGCAAAACGGAGAAAAATACCTCTTGATACCCCTTGTTTTTTGGAGATGTAAAGTCATGGAGCTTATAAAATTTTATGATATTCTGTCGCAAAAAGGTTTGACGCAAACCGACTGTATCCGGTCCGGATTGCCTTCGATCGACATAAAACGCATTTCCTGCGACTCCCGGGAAATTTCACAGAATACGCTTTTTTTTGTTAAAGGGGTTTCCTTCAAACGGGAGTACCTGCTTGCCTCTGTGGATAAGGGGGCGGTGGCGTATGTTTCTGAAACGGATATGGGGGTGGATATACCCCTGATCAGGGTTTCCGACATACGCAAGGCCATGCCGGTATGTGCGGATCTGTTTTACGGAGATCCCTCCTCCGCCTATCCCTTGGTTGGGATAACCGGCACCAAGGGCAAGACCAGTTGCGCATATATGCTCCGGAATATTTTCAATCAGGCTTACGGAGAGGATCTTAACGGAATAATTTCCACCAGCGAAGCCCTCTGCGGAAAGACCGGAATAGAGAAGTCCGGGACGACTCCCGAGGCTTTTCCCCTTTTCGGTATTCTCAACGCTTTCAGACAAGCGCACCTCCGCGCTGCGGTGATGGAGGTCTCCAGTCAGGCTCTGCAATATGACCGGGTGAATGAGATAAAGTTTGATACCGGAATATTTCTTAATTTGTCAAATGACCATATCAGTGCCACCGAGCATCACAGCTTTGAGGAATACAAGGCGGCGAAACTGAAGCTTCTGACAATGTGCCGGAAGGGAATAGTAAATCTTGACGATCCTGCGGCAAAGGATGTTATCGAAGCTTCCCGGTGCGACAGCTTATACACCTTTTCCGTTCATGGCGGTGCGGATTTCGTCGCGACCGATGTTATTCTGTCCCGGTACGGCTCCTCTTTCCGGGTAAAAAGCCGTTTTACCTCCGACACAGTGTTCGAACTCAGGATTCCCGGAGCTTTCAATGTTTCCAACGCTCTTGCGGCTATCGCCGCTGCGGTTCTGATGGGGATAGATGAGAAAACGGTGGCGGAAGGACTGAAAAAAACTTCCGTGGACGGGCGGATGGAAATATTTGAAAAAGACGGAATAACCGTTCTTGTGGATTATGCTCACAACAAGGTCAGCTTCGAGGCTGTTTTTGACTACGTCGATACATTCTATCCGGACAGCCGGAAAATATGCCTGTTCGGCTGTACCGGAAACAAGGCTCTGAACCGTCGCCGGGAGCTTCCCGATGTGGCGGGAAGACATGCGGATTTTGTTGTCATAACCTCGGATGATCCGGCAAACGAAGAACCCCGGGCCATCATGGATGAGGTGGAAACGGAACTGAAAAAAAATCCCGTTCCCTACGTCAAAATAGAGGACAGGGAAAAGGCGGTCCGTTATGCGGTCACCCATGCCGCAAAGGGTGATATTGTTATCCTTGTGGGCAAGGGCCGGGAAACGACTCAGCAGGTCAGGGGACAGGCGGTTGCTTATAAGGGTGATATGCCCGTGGCAAAAGAGATACTGGGACAGTGAAGACAGAAAGGTGTGCGAACCGTTGAATTCGGATTTTTACAGACGCATAGACGATTTTGTCCGGCGGCAGCTGGACGGGTACGTCCCTCAGAAGAGTTCGGAAAAGATCATACACGATCCTATATGGGGTTCCGTGCTTTATTACGGATGGGAGATCCAGGTGATCGATTCTCCTTTACTTCAGAGATTACGGAATATAAGTCAGCTGGGAACGGCGGATCTTACATATACTGCTGCCCGGCATTCCCGCTTTGAGCATTCCCTGGGGACCGCCGCCGTTGCAGGCCGTATGATGTCCAAGCTTCAGCAACGGTACAAGGGAGACCCCGATATACACATAGACGACTCTGATGTATACAAGGTCCGTATGGCGGCAATTCTGCACGATGTGGGACATTGCTTTTATTCCCATCTTTCCGAAGGGGTCTATTCCTCTCTGCCTGAATTTGTCCGGATGCGAGAAGAACTTCTGCGACGTTTTCCGGAGGGGCTGAACCCCAAACCCCATGAACTCTTTTCCTACCTGATAATAACCTCAGATGCTTTCACGGAGTTCTTTTTCAGGAATATAGACTATCCCGGTAAAAAGGATATTTCTCAGATCCGTAAAATGCTTGCCGAGGCGGCCAATATGGTGGTGGGCGTCGCAAACCGGGACAGTGAAGGAGCTGTTCTGTCGTATATGACGGCGGTGATGAACGGGGAGTTTGATGCGGATAAACTTGACTATACTCAGCGCGACAGTTATACCGCCGGGATCGCGATGACTTACGGGGCTGAAAGGTTTCTGATGAAGCTTATTATCCTGTCCCGGGTCCGGAACGGTGAAAAAAACCTCGAACTTGCCATTGATGCGGATTCTCTGACCACGGTGGAGGAGCTGATATTCAACCGTAACATTCTCTATGTGTATATGTACCGGCATCAGAAAGTCCTTGCAGCCGAGGCCTGTATACGGGATATTATCTACGGGATGATAAATCTCGGGATTCTCAGTCACCCCTGTGATTTTCTGAACTACGGGGACAGTTTCCTTTCCTCCCTTGAGGATTCCCGGACCGGAGCCTTTGCCAATGCCCCGGAGGTGACTCTTTCGTACCTTGCCGGAAATGTGAGGAACCGGATTCTTCCCAAGAGATGCTATGAGCTTACCGGAGAAAAACTGTTCCATGGCGAAGATGAGTCCCTGTGCCGGAGCCTTGCGGAAAAATATGCCGCCTTGCCTCCGGATGAAAAGACCGGGGACACTTTTATGCGGTTTGCGGCGGAGCTCAACGCATTGCGTCGGGAATCGGGTCCCGAGGGCAGGATAGGGAGAATTGTTTCGGTTTTGGGGGATCTGAGCTACGAAAAATACACCAGGGTAAGGGAAGAGTTTTGCGGGCTTCTTGGGCAGGAATATGAAAAAGCCGGTAAAAAAGCGGATTTCACGCCCCTTGATGTACATATCGTGATGCCGAAAACATATTCTTCGAAAATATCGTTTCCCCTTGTCTCAAAGGACGGGAGGGTTCGGTCCACGAACACCATAAGATATATTTCGGACTGGTCGGAAAGCTTCGGCGCGGAAAAGTGGAAGGGCTATTTTTTCTGCAGTAACCGTATAGACCGCGTTCTCGGTGAAAAAGCGGCGAAAAACCTTATTTTCAAAGAATGCGGCGTAATGCCGGACTGAACGGAGTAACCATAAAAAAGAGAACAGGCAGCCATTTGGCTGCCTGTTACTGTTATTTATCCGGTTTATTTTGCTTTATTATAAGCTGTTCCGCCGATTATAAGAGTGTCGCCCTTTTTGGAATAGGACTGTTCATAGGAGGTCTCGGAACCGAAAATACTGTAGGTGAAAATTATTTTGTCGCCGTCGATCCGGTACGTCCCGTTGATGGAAAGTCCGCCCCCCAGAGAGCCGCTGACATCGTCACCGGTGAAGGTAAGGGAAAGTCCCGATTCGGAAACGTATTTCCCGGAAGGTTTTGCTGAGCAGGCGGCGAGTCCCAGGCACAGGCAGAGGGCAATCGTGAGAAGCAGAGCAGAGGCAAAAACTTTTTTCATTGTAAAATCTCCTTATTTTCCAGTCTTTTCTTTGTAAAGAGTTATTCCGTCTATCACGACGTATCCGTCACCCTTGGCAAAGGTCAGAGTCTCGGTCGCTTTGTTTCCGTTTTTATCGGTGAAGGTTATGATGATGCTGTCTTGATCAATCCTGTAGGTTCCCGGTTCGTCCCCGGTTATCGGACCGGAGATCTTATTGCCGCTGAATTCATATGTCAGCATTCCGGTTTCGGAGGTGTACCTTCCGGAACTGACTCTGCCGCAGGCCGCGAAGACCGACAGGCAGACGAGGACTGCCGCAACGAGAGCAGCCATTTTTATATATTTTTTCATGATTTTTCCTTTCAGAATATTGATAGGTGCTTATATTATACCCGGATTTTCCGATTTTGTCAAGGGGAAAACTTATTGCTCTCCCTGCGAACCGGACTAACGCTTCAATTCCCGTTTGTTTCGGATCCTTCCGCAGGGTGAAACGTCATACCCGGAAAACCTCAGCAAAAACAAAAACCCCGCCGAACTGTATCGGCGGGATCATCTGGCGGAGAAGACGAGGATCGAACTCGTGCGCCGGTTACCCGACCTAACGGTTTAGCAAACCGTCCCCTTAACCCCTTGGGTACTTCTCCGTGGCTTTTGAAATTTTAGCGTATATAGTATATCACATTTTGGACGGCTTTGCAAGGGTTTAGGGCAAAGTTTTTGTGGCAAAATTACTACAAAATTCCCCGGCGGGAAATCCTGAGTCTTTCCGCCGGGGTTTTCCGCGTTTTAAAATCTGTTCCTGCCTCAGTTCAGCCTTATGAATCCGTAAAGGTTACCGGTCTTCACCCGGGCAATTCCTTCTTTGAGACCGTATGCTTCGCTGAAGAAAGGGGTGAGAACAGTTTCCCCCTTGGAATCTATATAGCCCCAAAGAGAGGAGCCTGAGGACATGACTGGGGCATAGCCCTCCGAAAAATCCTTGGCATTACCGTATTCCGGCTCAACCAGGACCGACCCGTCGGAGTTCAGAAAACCCCATGCGATTCCCAGTTTTTCAGCTTTGTATATACCTACCCGTATCTTTCCGTCCCGGGCCTGATAGGCGTAGCGGTATACGAGGTCCGCAAGAATTTTTCCGGTACCGTCTATAACTCCGTATCTGTTGTCTTTTTTTACTACCGCCGCTCCCGAGCTGAAATCCCCCGCCTCAGAGTATTCCGGTTCAATTACCGTCTGCCCCTCCGCATTTATATATCCCCAGAGTTTCCCGTCTTTGTACGCGCAGAGCCCCTGACTGAATCTTCCGGTGTCATCAAATTCCGGAGTTATGACATATTCCCCGGAACTGTTGATAAATCCGCTTTTGTAGTACTCAAAAACCTCCGCGAGTCCCTCGGAAAAAGTCTCCGCGCCGACCCATTTGAAGTTTCCGAGGAGAGAACCGTCTTTTCGGATAAAATCGTAACGGTCGGAAGTGTCGGAGTCATATTCTCCCCGGATAAGGGCAAGACCGTCTGAAAAATCAGAAGCGGACTTGTATTTTATTTCGATAACCACATTCCCGGAGGTGTCTATGTAACCGTAGCGTTTGTTCTTCATTACCGCCGCGAGCCCCTCGGAAAATCCCCAGGCGCTGTCGTATTGCGGCTCGATGACGAAGTCCCCGTTTGTATTTATAAAGCCCCAGAGCCCGGTGGAGGACTGGGCTGCCGCAAGCCCCTCCCGGAAGGACCAGACAGCCTGAAACTGCGGTTTGATGGAGATATTTCCTTCGGTATCAATGAACCCCCAGAGAGAGGTGGAGGCATCTCTGACTGCCGCAAGCCCCTCGGAAAAATCTCTGGCATTTGCCCATTTGCAGGGGGAAATCATGGTGAATACATCACCTTCAAACTTTTTGTCGCATCCTGCAAGGGTGAATGACAGAACTGCCGCAAGGCAAATCGCCGCAACTCCGGTAAAAAATTTTTTCATGCGCAGACCCCATTGAAAACAATAATCTGTTATTTTATATCATAACATATATTTACCATCAATGTATGTCAAATTGCGGACATTTTCCCTGAACTGTACAGAATATTCATAAAATTTCATATTTAGCCACTTGACGTCTGAAAAAAATAATGATATTATATAGTAGTCAATTTGCCGGAAAAGGCGAAAAAGAGGTACAGCGTTTGAGTTCTCTGAAAACCGGGCTTTTTGCCAAAGTGAAGAAAAAGGTGCCCCTTGATCCTACCCGCGCCATTCTTGTGAGCTTTCTTGCGGTCATCCTTCTCGGAGCCCTTCTGCTCTGTCTTCCCGTTTCCGGAAGAAACGGGGAAAGTACCCGCTTCGGTGACGCTTTGTTTACTTCCGTTTCCGCAACCTGCGTGACCGGGCTGGTCGTGGTTGACACCTACTCCCACTGGAGCGTTTTCGGAAGAGCCGTTATCCTTTGCCTGATCCAGGTGGGGGGTCTCGGCTTCATGTCCATTGCCTCGCTGCTGTCGATGCTTATCGGCAAACGTTCTAGTCTGAGGACGAAGATGGTTGCAACCCAATCTCTGAACCTTTTCGACACAAGTGACATCCGTCGGACCGTTAAACACATATTCTTGGGTACCGCTGCGTTTGAAGGCGCCGCGGCGTTTATCTTTACGGTACGTTTTTGCTCCGAGTACCCCTTTTGGAGTGCTTTGGGAAGAGGCGTATTTCTTTCCGTTTCCGCATTCTGTAATGCCGGCTTTGATCTTTGCGGGGATAAAAATCCCTTCGGATCCCTTTGCGGTTACAGCGGGGATCCGGTGATAAACACCGTAGTCATGGCGCTCATTGTGATCGGCGGTCTGGGCTTTTTTGTTTGGGAAGAAATATATACCAAACACCGTTTTTCCCGCTTTTCGTTGTTCACCCGTGTGGTTCTCGTAACTACTCTGATACTTATTGTGGGCGGCGCTGCGGGATTTTTTGCCACTGAGTATTCCAATCCCGGGACTCTGGGAGCCCTGTCTTTCCCGGAAAAGATACTTGCTTCCCTGTTTCAATCCGTTTCTCCCAGAACCGCGGGTTTTGCCACGGTTAATCTTTCCGGACTGAGGGACGTAACCAAGGTCCTGACGATTATGCTCATGTTCGTGGGAGGGTCTCCGGGCTCTACCGCCGGCGGAGTGAAGACCTCAACTGTCGCGGTCCTCATGATAGCCTGCGTGGCGACTCTCCGGGATCGGAGAAAAGTCAACATACACGGCCGCAGGATATCCGAAGAAACGGTTCTTAAGGCTTTTTCCCTCGCTGTTTCGGTGTTTTTCCTCATAGTTGCGGCGTCCTTTGCCCTGTCCTGCATCGATTCCGTACCTTTTATAGACGCACTGTTTGAATGCACCTCCGCGGTGTGCACCGTCGGGTCAAGCATAGTTGGAACATCCACCCTCGGACCGGCGTCGAAAATTATACTGATGATACTTATGTACCTTGGCAGAGTCGGGCTTCTTTCCGCCTCTTTTGCCGTATTCAACAGGCCTTCGGACAGAACCAACAGTATCGGTTATCCGGAAGCCAGGATCCTCATAGGTTAGGAGAATCAGAATGAAAACTTTCGTTGTTATTGGCCTTGACAGCTTTGGCTCCCACCTTGCCCGCAGGCTTTCCGAACTGGGAAACGAGGTCCTTGCGGTGGATCAGAGGATGGAACTTGTGGAGGAGATCGCGGACGATGTGACCCGGGCGGTGACCGCGGACTGTCTTGACGAAAAAGTCCTGCGGACTCTTGAGATCAGCGATTTCGACTGCGCCGTGGTCGCAATGAGCGACATGGAGGCGAACATCCTCGCTACATCTCTCCTCAAGCACCTTGGCGTCAGGTTCGTTGTCAGCAAATCCACCAGTGACCTTTATACCCGGGTGCTGACCCAGGTAGGCGCGGATCAGGTCGTTTTCCCCGAAAAGGACATGGGAATAAAAACAGCCCAAAACCTTTCTTCCTCCCATATTCTTGATTTTATAGAGCTTTCCGATAAGTTTTCCCTCGTGGAACTTAAACTTCCCCCTGATTGGGTGGGCAAAAGTCTTGCCTCCCTTGACCTCCGCCGGACATACGGTCTGAATGCGGTCGCAATCAAGCATGCAGGGAGCGGCGAGGTGGAGGTCTCCGTGGATCCCAGGTATGAATTCCGTGAGGGAGATGTTCTTGCCGTGGTCGGTGCAAATGAAGATATTTCCAGGGTGAGCCGATGATAAAACAGATACAGAGCCGGAAAAATCCGGAGGTTGCCCGTCTCGACGGAATCTGCCGGGAGCCGTCGGCAGAAGCGTTTGTGCTTCAGGGAGACAAGTTCATTTCCGATGCTTCCGGGATATACGGGGAAGCTTTTCTCAGTCTCATAACCACCGATCCCGATAAATATCCCGATGTGATCAGCCGGCTCGGCGGATCGTGTGAGATCTTTCATGTTTCCGAACCGGTGATGGAAAAACTGTCCCGGTCGGTTTCCAGATCCTCTCTTCTCGCCGTGATGAAAAAGCCGCGTGTTTCGCAACCGGACAGGTTGCTTGTCCTTGACGGAGTGCAGGATCCGGGAAATGTCGGAAGTATCATCCGGACCGCCCATTGCTTCGGTTTCGGCGTTGTTTGCGGCGAGAACTGCGCGAATCCTTTTTCGGCGAAGGCTGTCAGAAGCACTGCCGGAGCCGTTTGCGGATGTTTCGTGGAAAGTGTGACCCTTGCCGGATATATTGACCGGCTCAGATCTGACGGTTATACCGTATACGGTTCCGCGCTGTCGGAAAAAGCTCTTCCGTTACCTGATGCCCGTATTTCCGGGAAAACCGCCATCATAATCGGCAGTGAGGGGAAGGGCATAAGACCGGAAATACTTGCGCTAACGGATAAGCCCCTTTATATCCCCATAAAAAATGTTGAGTCCCTGAATGCTGCCGCAGCCGCGGCAATATTCGCATACACGTTTTCGTTCTGAGGTCTGTATGAGCCGTTTTACCCTGCCTGTCCTGTGGCTGCTGTCGGTATTCGGAGATGTTCAGTGCAGTTCAGCCGTCTATAAAGCCGTCAAGGATTATCATGATCCCGAGTTGTTTTTCCGGCAGGAACCGGCGGGATATGATAAAACGCGGTTTACTCCGGAGGACATCCGGAGACTTTCCCGGAAAAATACTGAAGAAGCCGAAAAGATCCTCGATTCCTGCGTAAAATCCGGTATAAGGGTAATTACTTATTACGACCCGGATTACCCTGAATCCCTCAGGAAGATAGATCAGCCTCCCGCGGCGCTGTTTGTGAAAGGCGAACTCCCGGATTTTTCCCGGACACCATCGGTTTCCGTTGTCGGGACAAGGGAGTGCAGTGATTTCGGCGGCAGATTTGCCGCATCGCTGTCGTATGCCCTGGCTCACAGCGGGTTCGTGATAGTCAGCGGAATGGCCCGGGGAATTGATACTTTTGCCCATAAAGGCGCTCTTCTTGCCGGGAAAAAGACCGTTGCGGTCCTTCCCTGCGGCGCGGATATGGCATATCCGAAGCAAAACCGAGAATTATATGACCGGATAACCGCAAGCGGCGCGGTTATCTCTGAGTATTTGCCGGGAACGGAATGCCGGGCGTATCATTTCAGAATGAGAAACAGGGTCATAAGCGCACTCAGCCACAGTCTTGTGGTGGTGGAAAGCGGCTCCGGAGGCGGAAGCATGATAACCGTCGGACACGCTGTGGAGCAGGGCAAAACAGTTTTTGCCGTTCCGGGTTCTCCCGGGGTCAGAACAAGTGCCGGAACGAATACGCTCATAGGCTCAGGGGCGATGATCTGCCTCGGTCCGAAGGACATAATAGATGAATACAATGCCTGCAACGGCACGGATATAAAGCTTTTCATTCCGGAAAGGAAAAAAGCCGCTGCTGCGGAAAAGGAACCCCCGGGGAAAACGAAGAGTAAAAAAGAAGCAAAGGCTCAGGACGGCGGAATTTCCGGAGAGACCGGGATCATCCGCTCCGGAACGGAGAAATGCGCCGAGGACCCTGAAAAGCCGGTGAAAACGCCTGACACAGCGGATTTTACGCCGGAACAAAGGGACGTGTACGAACTGCTCCGTCAAGGAGCGGTGTGTGCCGATGATGTTTGTCAGGCTCTCGGCATGACGTTCCCGAAAGCAATTAATATTTTAGGCTCATTTGAACTTCTCGGCTACGCGAAGGCTATGCCGGGCGGTTATTATTCAATACATTAAGAGAACTGCGATTGGAGAGAAATATGGCTCAGACAAAAGAAACGGCAAAGAAAAAGACCACTGCCGGCAAGGAGACGAAAACGGGCAGAAAGGTTTCCGCAAGGACCGCAAAGGCGGAAAAGGAAACAAAAACTGCCAGATCGGGGAAAAATCTGCTGATAGTGGAGTCTCCCAGCAAGGCAAAGACCATAAAGAAGTATCTCGGCGGGAAGTATGAAGTCCTTTCCTCCAAGGGACATATCCGTGACCTGCCCGCCTCAAGGCTGGGCGTGGATATCGAACATGACTTCACCCCGGATTATATCGTTTCCCGGAAGGACGGCAAGTCCGCCCTGCTCAAGGAACTGAGAAAGGCCTCGGAACAGAGCAAAAAAGTTTATCTGGCAACCGACCCTGACCGCGAAGGAGAAGCCATTGCGTGGCACCTTGCGGAGCTGCTGGATATCCCTTCAGACGCTCCAGTAAGGGTGACATTTAACGAGATAACCAAAAACGCTGTTACAAACGGTGTTGCCAATCCCCGAACCATAGACATGGACAGGGTATCCGCGCAGCAGGCAAGACGAGTGCTTGACCGTATCGTAGGTTATAAACTCAGTCCTTTCCTGTGGAAAAAGGTCAAAAAGGGTCTTTCCGCAGGCAGAGTGCAGTCCGTTGCCACAAGGCTTGTGGTGGACCGGGAAAGGGAGATTGAGGCTTTTGTTCCGGAGGAATACTGGGTTCTGAATGCGGTGTTCCCCAACGGGAAAAAGACCTGGCAGGCACTGTTCTGCGGAGATAAGGACGGAAAAAAGCATCCCGTAAACGAAACCGAAGCGACGGCTCTTGTGGAAAAGCTCAGGAAGTCTGATTTTACCGTATCCTCGGTGAAACTTCAGGATAAAATGAAGCAGCCGAACCCTCCCTTCACCACCTCCTCCATGCAGCAGGACGCCTCCGCAAGACTTAACATGAGACCCCAGAGAACGATGAACGTTGCCCAGTCTCTTTACGAGGGCGTTGAAGTCAACGGCCATACCACCGGTCTTATTACTTACATGAGAACCGACTCCCTGCGTATTTCCGCTGAGGCGATGACCGCCGTCCGGGATTATATAACCGGTGCGTACGGAGAACAGTTCTGCCCCAAGAGTCCGAGATTTTTCAAGACCCGGACGAACGCTCAGGATGCGCACGAAGCTATCCGCCCCACCGATGTTACCCTTGCCCCGGAAAAGATCAAAGGAAGCCTTTCTTCTGAGCAATACCGGCTCTATAAGCTGATCTGGGACAGGTTTGTCGCAAGCCAGATGTCCGCGGCGGTCTACAGTTCACTTTCCGTGGAGGTTTCCGCCGACGCCGGTGAGGGAGAAACGTATATTTTCCGGGCGAACGATCAGAAAATGATATTCCCCGGCTTTACCACTCTCTACAACTACGGCGAAGACGAGGAAAAATCCACCAGACTTCCCGAACTTGAGCAGGGAAAGGCCCTGACGCTTTCCGATATCACCTCCGAGCAGAGATTTACTCAGCCTCCTTCAAGATATACCGAGGCATCCCTTATCAAGACTCTGGAGGAAAATGGTATAGGCCGACCCTCTACCTATGCTCCCACCATAAGCACGATTATTGACCGGCTTTATGTGGAAAAGGACGGAAAAAGCCTCAAACCCACAAAGCTCGGAACTGTTACCACTGATCTGATGTGCGAAAATTTCAAGGATATAGTGGACGTGTCCTTCACCGCGGATATGGAGGAACAGCTGGACGAAATAGAAGAGGGAAAAAAGACCTATCTTGACGTAATGAATGCCTTCTACGGAGATTTTGACCGTACTCTGAAGGAAGCCGAGAAGAAACTGGACGGAGTCCGTATAGCCGTACCGAACGAGGAAAGCGACGAGGTATGCGAATTCTGCGGCAGGAAAATGGTCTACAAAAACGGCAGATTCGGACGTTTTCTTGCCTGCCCCGGATATCCGGAATGCAAGAATACCAAGACAATAGTAACCGAAGCCGCAGGAAATTGCCCCGTATGCGGCTCGAAGATGATAATCCGCAAGAGCAAGGCCGGGAAAACCTATTACTGCTGCTCTAAGGGTCCGGAATGCAAGTTCATGACCTGGGATCTTCCCGTAAAGGATGTGTGCCCGAAGTGCGGAAGCACTCTGTTCAGACATTTCAACCGGCTCTACTGTGAAAAAGAGGGTTGCGGCTATGAGACCGTCGTTCAGAGAAAAACGAAGGCCGGCAAGGAGAAGAGTGAATGAAGACCGTCCTCATAACCGGAGCCGGAAAGGGAATAGGTGCCGCCTGTGCCGCCCTGTTTGCTTCAAAGGGGTATAATGTTGCCGTGAATTACCGGAGCAGCCGCGATGAAGCGGAAGCCCTTGTTTCCGGATTGTGCCGGTCGGGGTATATTGCCCGGGCTTTTTGCGCCGACTGTTCCCGGGAAGATGACGTGAACAGCCTTTTCCGTGAGGTGGAAACGGCATTCGGCAGTGTGGATATACTCGTCAACAACGCCGGGATCGCACTGCAGAAGCTTTTGCAGGATACCTCCCCCGAAGAATGGGACGGGATAATGGCCAACGACCTGCGTTCGGCGTATCTGTGCACCCGCAGGGCGCTTCCGTCGATGATAAACGGAAAGTACGGCAGCATAATAAATATTTCTTCGATCTGGGGTGAATACGGCGGCTCCTGTGAGGTGGCATATTCCGCCGCAAAAGCGGGGCTTATAGGTTTCACAAAGGCTCTCGCAAAGGAAGTCGGTCCCTCCGGAATAAGGGTCAACTGCGTATGTCCCGGAGTGATAGATACGGATATGAACCGTATTCATGACCGGGAAACTCTCGATTCTCTTGCGGAGGAAACGCCCCTGTGCCGTATAGGGAAGCCCGAAGAGGTTGCGGCGGCAGTGTTTTTTCTCGCCGCCGGAGAACCGTCCTTTATAACCGGTCAGGTGCTTGGTGTAAACGGCGGAATGATGTAGAAGGGAAAACCTGTTTTGACTGAAAATACAGTAAATGTTGTCGGTGCGGGTCTTGCGGGAAGCGAGGCTGCGTACCAGTTGGCAAAAAGAGGGGTTCATGTCCGTCTTTTTGAGATGAAACCGAAAAAAAAGATCCCGGCACACAACACCGATAATTTCTGTGAACTGTGCTGTTCCAATTCTTTCCGCGCGGAGGGACTGGGCAATGCCGTTGGCGTCCTTAAAGAAGAACTCCGCCGGATGGACAGCCTTGTTATGCGCTGTGCCGACCTGACCCGTGTACCGGCTGGGGGAGCTCTTGCGGTGGACAGGGAGAAGTTCTCTTCCTCCGTTACCGAGGCCCTGCGGGCACAGAAAAATATTGAAATAATCGAAAAAGAAGTAACCGACCTCGATTTTGAGGAAAACACGATAGTTGCCTCTGGACCGCTTACAAGTGACGCGCTTGCGGCGGCAATACACGGTTTCTTCGGAAGGGATGAGCTTCATTTTTTTGACGCGGCGGCACCGATAGTTCTGGCGGAAAGCGTGGATATGTCGAAGGCGTATCTTGCTTCCCGGTACGGAAAGGGTACGGCTGACTATATAAACTGCCCCATGGATAAGGAGCAGTACGAAGCTTTCTATGCCGCTCTTGTTTCCGCGCAGACGGCACAATTGCACGATTTTGAAAATGATAAGGTTTTTGAGGGCTGCATGCCGGTGGAGGTCATGGCTTCGAGGGGTGAAGAAACTCTGCGCTACGGACCGATGAAGCCCGTGGGTCTGCCGGACCCCCATACCGGAAAGCTTCCCTATGCGGTGGTGCAGTTGCGTAAGGACAACGCCGCTTCCTCCATGTACAACATCGTCGGGTTTCAGACTCATCTGCTTTTCGGAGAGCAAAGAAGGGTGTTTTCCATGATCCCTGGACTGGAAAATGCGGAATTTGTCCGTTACGGCGTAATGCATCGCAATACGTTTATAAATTCTCCGGGACAGCTTCGTCCCACATATGAGACGGTGAAGCGTAAGGGACTGTTTTTTGCCGGGCAGATGACCGGTGTTGAGGGTTATATAGAGAGCTGCAGCTCCGGGTTTGTGGCGGCGCTGAATGCTGTCCCCGGGCTGGAAAAACCGGTGATATTTGATAACCGTACCGCCACGGGAGCCCTGGCTCAGTACATAAGCAACGAAAGTGTCGAGGCATTCGAGCCGATGAATGTTAATTTCGGAATATTCGCGCCTCTGGAAAAAACCGGACCCAACGGAAAAAAACTCCGCAAAGCCGACCGCAAAGCGGCTTATGCCGAAAGAGCCCTTGAAGTTATTGACGGCATGAAGGCGGAGTTTGGTATATAATTCCTCAAAAGGGGGACATTAATGATGAAACTGATAATAGACGTAATGGGCGGCGACAACGCGCCGGATGCCGTTCTTGAGGCCTGTGCGGCGGCAAGGGACGAGTTTCCGGAAGTGGAATTCATTCTGGTGGGGAAAAGCGATGTTATAAAACAGCGCACGGAAGCCCTCGGTATTGCACCGAAGCTTTCCGGCTGCACCGTGGAAGACGCCCCAGATGAGATCACAATGTGCGATGAGCCTATATCCGTAAGGCACAAAAAGGATTCCTCCATGGCTGTGGCTCTGAGACTTCTCAAGGAAGGGCAGGGTGACGCTCTGGTCAGCGCCGGGAACACCGGTGCCCTGCTTGTGGGTGCGACGCTTTTCGTCCGCTGTATCGACGGTATAAAGAGGGCAGCCCTTTGCCCCATGTTTCCCACAAAAACGGGGAAAATGATGATAGTTGACAGCGGTGCAAACCTGGACTGCAAGCCGGAAATGCTGAATCAGTTCGCCGTGATGGGAAGCGAATATATGCGGTGCATGGAGGGGCTTGAGTCTCCCCGTGTCGGTCTTGCCAACAACGGCGAGGAGGAAACAAAGGGCCCCGAGCTGTACGTTGAGGCCTATAAACTGCTTAAGGCAAACAAAAACATCAACTTTATAGGAAATGTTGAGGGCAGGGGCGTCATGATGGGACAGTGCGACGTGCTTGTCTGCGACGGGTTTACGGGGAATCTTATACTGAAGAGCTGTGAGGGTACCGGGCTCCTGTTTATCGGTGAACTCAAGGATATCTTCTACAAGAACCTCATTACGAAACTGGGTGCGGCGCTGGTATATAAGGGGCTGAAACAGTTTAAAAAGAGAATGGATTACAAGGAGATCGGCGGCGCGGTGCTTCTGGGTATACGCAAGCCGGTGGTCAAAGCCCACGGAAGCAGTGATGCAAGGGCTTACCGCAGTGCCATAAGACAGGCGGTGAATTTTGCCCGTGCGGGGGTAATTGACCGTATCTCCGCCGTGGCGGCTACGCTTTCCGATGCCGGAAAGGCGGAATAAGAAAGGGTTTTACATGAGCAGGGAAGAAGTTTTTGAAAGGCTTCTGCCGGAACTTGCGGATGTTTTCGGTGTGGAGCCGGATGAGATTACCGTGCAGACCGATATGTTCGAAGAACTTGGCGCGGACAGGTTCGATATGACGGAAATATCGATGATAATCGAGGAAGAGTTTGATATTCTTACCGACGACGAGGTCTTTTCCGGAATAAAGACTGTCCGGCAACTGTGCGATTATGTGTGCGACAAGGCGGAATAGCCGGAGGATAACATGAACGATCATATTCCCGAGGAATTACGGCAGGCGGTGGTGCTCCTGGAAGAGAAAACCGGGTATGTTTTCTCTGACAAGTCCCTTGCCGCGAATGCTCTGACTCATTCCTCATTCTACAATGAACATAAGAAAAACTCCGTCTCCAACGAAAGACTGGAGTTTCTGGGGGATTCCGTCCTGTCCCTGATAATGTGCGAGTATCTTTATCTTCACGATGACCGTGACGAGGGAAGACTGACAAAGATCAAGGCGGCGCTGGTGTGCGAGGAAAGCCTGTACGGCTTTGCCAGAAAGATAGGGCTGGGGGACTGTATCTGTTTCGGAAAGGGCGACAGGGAAGAGGGGCGCACAAGGCCTTCCTCCCTTGCGGATGCGGTAGAGGCGGTCCTTGGCGCGATATACCTTGACGGGGGCATGGAAAAGGCACGGGAGCTGATCCTTCCTTATCTCTCGGAAAGTCTTGCGGAGTATGACACCGGGTCGGATTATAAGACCATGCTTCAGGAAGTGGTGCAGAAAAACAAGGGTGAACGTCTTACATATGAGATTACTTCCGAGTCCGGTCCGTCCCATGACAAACAGTTTGAGTGCAACGTGCTTATAAACAGCAATGTCATTGCCCGGGGCAGCGGCCATTCCAAAAAGGCGGCGGAACAGGCGGCTGCCCGGGAGGCTCTGTCTCTTATGGGGATAACCAAATGACTCCGGAGGGAAAACATGCCACAGTCCCGGTTTTTGTACCCCATATGGCGTGTCCTAACGACTGTGTTTTCTGCAATCAGCGCCGCATAGCCGGAACTGAAAAGCCGATAGAAGATGTGTACGGCTGCCTCCGGGACGAAATGTCCAAGATGTCAAAGCAGTTCCGGGAAGTGGATATTGCCTTCTTCGGCGGAAGTTTTACCGGTATAGGAGAGGCTGAAATGCGCCGTTACCTATCCGCCGCCGCGAAAATAAGGCAGCAGGACGGCAGAATAACCGGAATAAGGCTTTCCACACGTCCGGATTATATTGACCCGGATATACTGGGAATACTGAAGGAATACGGCGTTACTGCGGTGGAACTCGGGGCGCAGAGCATGGACGACGGTGTTCTTGCCCTTGCCGGGCGGGGACATACCGCATCCGATACCGTAAGAGCCGCCGGAATGATCCGTGATGCGGGCTTTGAGCTCGTTCTGCAGATCATGCCGGGATTGCCGGGAAGCGATGAGAAAAAAGACCTGGAAACTGCCGATGCGGTGTTCGCACTTAAGCCGGACGGGATACGGATATATCCCTGCACCGTTATAAAGCAGACGAAACTGGAGGATATGTATCTGCGGGGGGAATACATTCCCTATACTGTGGAACAGGCGGTGGATGTCTGTGCAAAAATAGCCGGAAAGGCTCAGTCGGAAGGGGTAAAGATCCTCCGTATGGGACTCCACAGCTCCGACCTTGTCCGGGATAACTCCGTTACTGCGGGGCCCTTTCATCCGGCATTCGGAGAACTTGTGACACAGAGAATATATCTCTCAAGGGCTGAAAAGCTTCTTGATGAGGTCTTCCGGGAGAAAAAACCGGAAAAAATACGTCTTGCGGTGGCAAAGGGCCACACCTCGAAAATGACGGGGCAGAAAAGACGGAACATTACTTATCTTGAGGGGAAATACAGCGTGAAGATCACCGTTTGCGAGGATGAAAACCTTGCTCCGGGGGAGATCGGGGTGCTTGAAAATGACGATGAAAAATAAACTCAGAGCTGCAGTGATCGGCTGCGGTGCCGTTGCCGGACAGCATCTGTATTCCATAGCGGATATGGCGGACGCGGAACTTGTGGCGGTATGTGACATAAAAGAAGAACGGGCGAAAAAAGCTTCTGAACTCGGGGAAAATGTAGCGGTATATACCGACTGGGAAAAAATGATCCGGGAGGCGGATATAGATGTCTGCCATATATGTACCCCCCATTATCTGCATGTTCCGATGGCTGTGGAATGTCTGCGCCGGGGAATAAACGTTCTGACCGAAAAACCCTGCGCGGATAATGTGGAAAACGGCGAAAAACTTCTCCGTGAAGCGGAAAAAAGTACGGCGCAATGCGGGGTATGCTTTCAGAACAGATATAACCTTACCAGCCGTGTACTCAAACAGAAGTTGGACAGCGGTGAATACGGGAAAATTCTCGGCGCGAGGGCGTTTGTTACCTGGCACCGGGAGGACGGGTACTATACCGAAAGCGGCTGGAGAGGAAAGATAGCCACAGAGGGCGGCGGGGTGATGATGAATCAGGCAATACATACCCTTGACCTGGTCCGGTGGCTTCTCGGGGATGTGGAACAGGTTCAGGGCAAGGTGGCATCTCACTGGTTCGGGCATATAAATGATACGGAGGATACCGCCGAGATTGCGATACGTTTCAAAAGCGGGGCGAGAGGAATTGTGTTCGCAACGGTCGGATATGTTACCGATTCTCCGGTATTTATTGAAATCGTGACCGAAAAAGCCGTGTTTACCCTTTGCGATACCCTTACGGTGAAAGGCTGTGACGGTCAGACAGAGGTCTTCCGCAATCTTCCCGGAAAAGTCGGGGCAAAGGCGTACTGGGGCACCTGCCACGAAGAGCTTATACAGGACTTTTACCGTTGCGTGGAACAGAACAAACCCTTTCCTATACCCGTCCGGGAGGCAATGAAGAGCCTCAGAATGATCGATCAGCTTTATACTTCGAGCCGAAAGGAGTAACGGATGCAGTACATAATCGTCGGTTTTCTTTTTACTCTCATCAATTTTGCCTGGCCTGTGAAAAGTGCGGAAGGGGCAACGTATATTGTTGATATCCTTCCGGATTTTATCGGATATCTCCTTATCTGGTTTGCCCTTGAAAAGCGAGCTGATGTAAACCGCATCTGCAAGGCTGGTCTGAATGTTGCCGCAGTCCTTACCGGCGTAACGTTTGTACATTTCCTTTGCCAGATAAGGTTTCTCTTCATGCCCATGCTGGGGGACCGTTCCCTTGTTTTTGTTAAAAACGCTTATGAATGGCTCGGCAAAGGTTTTGAGTATATTTCAGGAATAGTCACCGCCTGCGGCTTCGGCTTTGCGGTTCTGTTCCTGCTCGGAGTCCGTCTGCGGACGAAAACGCTCGGACTCAGGGGCCGGATTCCGCTGATATTCGTTTGTGTGGGACTGTGCGGAGTTACCGCGGCGGGATATATCGTTTCGGTCTGGGTCACCTTACCCTTTAGTCTGACATACATGGCGGTCATGACTGCCGCAGCGGTCACGGCGACCACATACCTGTGCTTGAATAAGGATGAAAGATTCCGATAAGAAAGGCAAAATATGAATATTCTTGATAATGTGAAAAAGGTCTGGTTCATTGGCATTGGCGGCTCCTCCATGAGCAGCCTTGCGGAGATCCTGATGCGCCGGGGCTTCTCTGTAGCAGGCTCCGATATGCAGTCCTCCGCCATGACGGATAAGCTTTCCGGGGACGGAATAAAGGTCTGCATCGGTCACGATGCCGAAAATCTGAAAAAAGAAAACCCCGATATCGTGGTGCGTACCGATGCCATAGCAATGACGAATCCCGAAGTTGTCTACGCTTCGGAAAACGGAATTCCCGTTTATCGCCGGGCTGAGCTTCTGGGAACGATCCTTGCGGGATATGAAAAGACCGTCGGGGTTGCCGGAACTCACGGCAAGACCACGACCAGTTCCATGATCACCTCCGTTTTTATGGAGCAGTACCCTGATGTTTCCGCCATTATCGGCGGTAAAATGAAGCGGATAGATTCTTCTTATAAGATCGGCTCGGATAAGTTCTGTGTTTTCGAGAGCTGTGAATTCCGGGACTCTTTTCTGCATTTTCATCCCGATATTTCCGTTGTGCTGAACATAGCAGAAGATCATATGGAGTATTTCAAGACTCTGGAGAATCTTATTTCTTCTTTCAGGAAATATCTTTCCAATACCCGGCCGGGGGGTACGGTGGTGTATAACGCGGAATGCCCCAATTCCGCAAAGATGATAGAAGGATATCAGGGTAATAAAATATCTTTCGGAGTTGAGCGGGGGGATGTTCACGCCCGGAATATTGAGGATGAACACGGGATATACTCCTTTGACTGCATAATCCACGGAAAGTTCTTCACCCGTATCAGACTTTCCGTCCCGGGGTATCATAATGTAAAAAATGCCCTTGCCACCGCCGCCGCAAGCTATGTTGCGGGTATAGATGCCGCTGCCGTAAGTTCCGGAATTGCCCACTATACGGGGGCCGGACGGCGGTTTGAGTACCACTGTACCGTTAACGGCGCAGTTATTGCGGACGATTACGGCCACCATCCCGATGCCTACCGCGTAACCTTCGCCACTGCCCGTGAACTGGGGTTCAAGCGGATAATCGCTATCCACCAGCCCCATACCTATTCCCGGACCAAAATGCTTATGGATGAGTTTGTTGAAGTCCTTTCCACGGTGGATAAGGTCCTAATTCCGCCGATCTATGCCGCCCGGGAGACGAATGATGAGTACCGGGTGTATTCCCAGGATCTCGTCGCCCGTTTGCCCAATGCCGAATATATGGAGGATTTTGAACATATCGCCCGCAGGGTCAAGCAACTTGCGCAACCCGGGGATCTGTTTATTACCCTGGGATGCGGTGATATCTATAAGGCGGCGGAGCTTATAACAAAGCTGTACGGAGAAAAAAAATTCCTTTAAGAGAGAAAGAACGTCGCTGTTGCGGCGTTTTTTCGTTTTAATAAAATCTTAAGGGAAATAAGGGTTTCTTTTTCAGAAAAACAGTGGTATAATATGCGTGAGGATGTCCGGAAGGCTTTTCCGGACGCAAAGTACATTTCTGCCGGGCTGGGGCGGATCTCCGTTTTCAGCGTGTCGGGAATCCAGAGGAAGGACCGGAAATATGCCGAACATACTTGTCTGTGACGATGAAAGGGATATTGTCTCCGCGCTGAAGATATATCTTACCGCCGAGGGATACGAGGTCTTTACCGCCTACGACGGTATGGATGCGGTACGGGTGACAGAGGAAAAAGAGGTTCATCTGATACTGATGGATATAATGATGCCGGTCATGGACGGGGTAGAAGCGGTATCAAGGATCCGGCAGGAGTATAACGTCCCGATAATTTTTCTCAGTGCCAAAGGCGAGGACACGGATAAGATAATAGGGCTCAATATCGGTGCGGACGATTATATCACGAAACCGTTTAATCCCGTAGAGCTCGTGGCACGGGTAAAAGCCTCCCTCCGCCGGTACATGAAGTTCGGCGGCGTGCCATCCGTTTCGCCTTCAAGGCTTGAAGTCGGCGGAATAGTGATAAACGACGATGAAAAGACCGTTACCGCAGAGGGAGAGCCGGTGACTCTTACTCCTACGGAGTACGATATTCTCAAACTGCTCATGGCAAGCCCCGGCAAGGTCTTTTCGATAAAGGATATTTACCGTAATGTCTGGGGCGATTCGCCTTACGGCGCGGAAAATACTGTTGCCGTTCACATACGGCATCTTCGGGAAAAGCTGGAGATAAACCCTGCCGAGCCACGGTATCTGAAGGTGGTCTGGGGGCAGGGATATAAAGTTGATGGGGGCAATGTGAAATGAACAGAATAAAGGGCAATCTTGCGGTAAAGACCCTGGTGATGATACTCAGCGTATTGCTTCCGATTGCGGCTTTGCTTTCCGTTTCGGGCTTTGTCTATATGTTCCGGGAGGAATACTATTCCGCACCCTGGTCGGAAAAAGAAGCGTCAATTCTCATGGAACACGCTTATCAAATGGTCAGACCGGCGCTTCAGTATCCGGATAATCCCGAATACTGGGGACCGGATCACTCAAATATTCTCCTTGAAATTGAGGATGAGACTGGGACGACCCTTGCCTCGTCCGCACGGGATGATATTGTTGTTTCGACAACGACGGAGCGGGAATACCCTTTGGAGATGTTTACCGAGAATGGAGACAGTTATCTGCTTGAAATAAATGTCAGGGCATCCGTGGTGAGTCCTTTTCAGGCCCGGACCCGGTTCACTATAGAATATGAAAGGCTTCATCTGCTGTACAGATCCAGGTATATTATTCCCGTAGCGGGTTGTGTGTTCGCCGTACTTACCGTGGTTTGCTGGGTATTTCTGATCTGTGCCGCCGGACACAGGAAGGGAACAGCGGAGGTTTGCGACGGTCCGTTTTCAAAAATACCCTTTGATGTTGTCACCGCAGTGGTTGCAGGGAGTATCACTCTGCTGTTTCTCTGTATGCGCGGAAGCTACATCGACAGAGTTGTCCGGAACTTTGTTTTTCTCCTCACGGTGTACGTTATTTCAGAGTTTTATATAATGAGCTTTGCGGTGAGGCTGAAACGGGGAACTCTGGTCCGGGAAAGCCTGATCTATAAACTTCTCCTTCTCCTGTTCCGGGGTATCCGTTCCGCCGGAAGGTTCATCGGAAGAGCGTTCCTTAACATAGGTTTCGGCTGGAAAGCGGTTATTTTTGTTCTCGGAATGATGGCGGCGGAGTTTTTCATCGCAAATGCGGGGCAGTCTTCAGGACGGTATACATTTGCGGTTCTGTGGATCCTTATATGGCTCGGAGTTCTGATATTCCTGCTTTATGCGGCGGGAAATATGCAACAGCTCAAAAAAAGCGGCAGGAGACTTGCCGAAGGTGACTTCGATTATAAAACGGATACCAGAAAGATGCTTCCGGATTTCAGGGAGTACGGGCTTGATCTGAACTGCATTGCGCTTGGAATGAACCGGGCTGTTGAGGAAAAGACAAAGAGTGAGAGGCTGAAGGCGGAACTTATAACCAATGTCTCTCATGATATTAAAACTCCTCTCACGGCAATTATATCCTATATGGATCTGATGAAGAAAGAACACACGGATAATGAAAAACTCCGGGAATATATCGAAATCGCGGCAAAGCAGTCGGAAAGACTGAAAAAACTTACGGAGGATCTTGTTGAGGCGTCGAAGGCCTCTACAGGAAACCTGCCGGTGGAATCCGTGGAGTGCGATCTTAACGAATTCGTCCTGCAACTCGATGGGGAATACCGTGAAAGGCTGGCGGCGAAAAATCTTGAACTTGTGACCTGCGTTCCGGAGAAAAAAACCCTGATCATGGCGGATCGGAGACATCTATGGAGGATATGCGATAATCTGATGAATAATGCGGTCAAGTATTCCCAGCGCGGCACCCGTGTGTATCTTACGCTTCAGACCCGTGGTGGTGAGGCGGTCATCGGTTTCCGCAACATTTCCTCCCAACCCCTTAATATTCCCGTGGAAGAGCTGACCGAAAGGTTTGTCCGGGGCGATTCTTCAAGACATACGGAAGGCAGCGGTCTGGGGCTTTCCATTGCCCGGAGTCTCGTTTGCCTTCAGGGAGGGAATCTTGAGCTGAGTGTGGACGGGGACCTGTTCAAAGCCGAGGTTCTGTTTCCCCTTGTTCTGAAAAATGAAGAAAACTGAAAAAAGAAATATGTCGGACGGTGTCGGAAAATTTCCCGGCGCCGTTTTTGTTGTCGGAAAATCTGGTACGGACAGGTAAAAATCCGAACTTACAGTGTCAAAAAACGTAATTTTACTTTTTTGGCGTTCCGGATTATGTGGCAATTCGATGAAAAAAAGAATCAGGAACGTTTTTTGGTGATTTTGCACAAGCGTTTTGAAAAGTAAAAAAAGTATGTACTCAATATATAGATAAATGAGGGGATAATTGGCTTTTGACGCAATATATATGGTTGAAATTTTTAACCGACAGCAAAAGTGACAAAAAATCCACGGGTAAAATTGTCTAAAGTCGCTTGTTTAATATATGGTATTTTTAGTGTAAATGACGAAGAGTGCGTCCCGTTTTTCTCTTTTTCAAAGGGGGAAAGTCAGAAAAGTTATTGACATTGCCCGAAAAAATCATTATAATTATCAGTACGAACCAATATGTTTGAATTGTAGGCGGCTCCTGCCGGCGTCGCCTGCCAGATGAATCAAGGAAAAGGAAGGTGCTTTGCAGTGCGAATCCGCAAAACAAGGGCCGTTGCGACGGCGCTCGCCGCAGTGTTGATGATGCAGATTTTCCCCGCCGCGACCCTGGCTGCTGCGTCTATCTCCGATACTACGACAAGCTCCGTATTCGTGCCTATATACGCCGAGGGCTCTTACGGCGAATATCTGCAGAATTACGCCAGAGAGAAAACCCCGACGACAAAAATAAATCTTGACATCACCGACTTCGAAGGCAGCGAAAACGTCACCGTCGAAACCGTTGAGGGAAGAGAAAATGTCGTTGTCACCCAGGAGGACAGCGTTATTACCTACAGGATCAACGTCGAATCCTCCGGACTTTACGCCATCGGCATCAATTATTATCCCATGGAGGGCAAGAGCGCCCACATACAGAGACGGATACTGGTAAACGGTGAACTGCTTTATTCCGAAGCCGGAACGGCGATGATCCCCCGTCGGTTTGTGGATGACGTTGCCGATCCTTCGGATAAGGAAAACTACTTCCCCACCGACACTCTGGGCGGACAAGTAAGACCGGCTCAGAAAGAGATCCGGAAGTGGTTCGATGATGAGTATTTCATTGATTCCTCCGGTGTTTACGGTACCCCTCTGAAGTTTTATCTGGACAGAGGCGAAAACACGATTACCTTCGAGTCCATCCGGGAACCTCTGGCATATTCCGAGATGTGGATATGCGGCTATGAGGAGACCCAGTCCTACGAGGATATGCTGCTGAACAATTCCCAGTTCACCGCTTCCGGAGACCGGATAATGGCCACAGCTCAGGCGGAGATGCCCTCCTCAAAATCCAGTTCCTCCCTTGTTGCCGGTACTGATAAATCCTCTTCCGCCACCGTACCTTCCAGCAGCGGAAGCACGAAGCTCAACATTATGGGAAGCCTTTACGGCGAACCTACATGGGAAGCCGCCGGCGAGTGGGTCGAGTATACCGTGAATGTTGAAGAGGCCGGTCTTTACAAACTGGTCCTGCGTTCCCGGCAGAATGTAAATACGGGTATGTTTTCCAGCCGTGAGATAACGGTAAACGGGGAGAAACCCTATAAAGGCATGACAGCCACCCAGTTCGCCTACAGTTCTTCCTGGCAGTTTGTAACTCCCTGTGACGAGTACGGAGACCCTCTGCTCTACAAATTTAATAAAGGCGAGAACACTATCCGGATCAAAGTCGTTTACGGCGCGATGAGCGAAGTTATAAACGCGGTGGACTCCGTTATAGAAAAACTGAATGCGGACTACCGTCGTCTGCTGATGATAATCGGTTATTCCCCCGACCTCTATTACGATTATGAGCTTGATCAGAACGCCCCCGAGGTGGTCGCAGACCTCAAGGCTCAGGCGGATGTTCTGAAAAGGATCTACAACGAGGTTATTTCCGTTACCGGAGAGCTCGGAGAACTGACCGCTCAGTTGCAGTCTCTTTACAGTGCGCTTTACAGCATGTATGAGAATCCCGACAGTATTCCCGCAAACTTTGCAAACCTTTCCACCAACATTGGTACTCTCGGTCAGTGGCAGTCCAACATCAGCTCTCAGCCCCTTGAATTGGACTACATAATGGTTACCGAAAAGGATTACACCCCCGGAAAAGCGGAAAACGGCTTTTTTGCGGATCTGGGACATCAGATCCAGCTGTTTTTCTCCTCTTTCTTTACCGATGTCAATGCCATTTCCAGTTCCAACGCCAGCGAGTATACCAATAAAATAAAGGTATGGATGACTTCCTCCAGAGATGAAGCGACCATCCTCCGCTCTCTTATCGACCGTACTTTTGTTGAGCAGAACAAGGTCTATGTTCAGCTTGACTTGGTCAATGACGGAGCCATATACCCCTCCATTCTTGCACAGATAGGACCGGATGTGGTTCTGGATCAGGCTTCCCCGATAGGTCTTGCATGTCGTAATGCGCTCCAGGATCTTAACGGTTTTGAAAATATCGAAGAGGTAAAGAGCTGGTTCCTGCCCGAGGCTTTTGTCGGTCTGACCCTTGACTGGGACGAAGAAAGATCCGGTCTTTACGGTCTCCCCACCACGGAAAGCCTTCTGATGGCGTTTTACCGTGAGGATGTCTTTAAGGAACTCGGTGTTGAAATTCCCAAGACCTGGGATGAGGTTTATGAAATACTGATTCCTCTTCTGCAGAAAAGAAACATGCAGCTGCTGGCGCCTTCCTATGAGCTGCTTCTGTATCAGAACGGAGGAAGCTATTACCGCAACAACGGTACCTATACCGATATAGATTCCGCTGTCGGCATATCCTCCTTTATTGAGTGGACGGACTTTTATGTGGCGTATAAGAGCCCCATTACCGCCAACTTTGACAACCGTTTCCGTTACGGTGAAATGCCCTACGGTCTTCAGGATATAAGCTACTACGGCACGATCAGCCTGTTCGCTCCCGAAATAGTCGGACTCTGGACTATCGGTCAGGTTCCCGGAAAAGTCAGGGAGGACGGCTCGGTCTACAACAGCGTCGGCTATTCCACCAAGTGCGACATAATGCTTGACTGCTCAAAGGATAAGGAAAGCGCGTGGAAGTTTATGGTATGGCGCGCAACGGCCGATACCCAGGCTTCTCTCGCAAGAGATATGGAAAGCCTTCTCGGCGTCGGCGGACGCAGATACTCGGCAAACACCGAAGCACTTCAGCAGGGTAACTGGACCGCAGCTGAACTCAAGGCAATAATGGCTCAGAGAGAAAACGTTTATGCTATCCCCAGCTACGTCGGAACATATCTGATGGACCGTTACATAACCATGACCTTCAACTCCGTGGTAAATGACGATAAGGATGTGCGTGAAACTCTCCTGGACTACATAAAAGAAATCAACGACGAGATCGTCCGTAAACGTGAAGAATACGGCATCAAAGTCTATACTGACTGAAAGGAGGTCCCTGCGGAAATGTCTTCACTGGCAAAAAAAGCTGCTGTCAGATCCGGTAGAAAGAAGAAATTCGGAAATCTTGATCTGATAATATTCATGGGACCGTTCCTTGTGACCTTCTTCCTGTTCACGGTCGCTCCGGTCTTCGTTTCCTGGTTCGTGGGATTCACCAACTTCAATATGCTTGAATTTCCGGACTGGGTATGGTTTGACAATTACCAGCGTCTTCTGATCAATGACAGCCTTTTCTATACGGCTCTTCAGAATACACTGATAATCGCTGTTCTGGTCGGACCTCTGGGGTATATAATCAACTTCGCTTTCGCCTGGCTGATAAACGAAGTTCCCGCAAAGCCCCGTGCATTCCTGACCTTTCTGTTCTACGCTCCGTCCCTGGGCGGAGGATTCGGGTTCCTTTTCAATCTGCTTTTCTCCGGCGACCGTTACGGACTTCTCAACGGTTTCCTTCTCAGATTCGGACTGATAAATGACCCGATACAGTTCTACGTTACAAAATCCTGGATGTATCCGATACTGCTCATAACCACCCTGTGGGGCGGACTCGGAACCACGTTCCTGACCTTTATCGCCGGCTTCCAGACCGTTGACCGTTCTCTTTACGAGGCGGGGGCTATGGACGGTATCAAAAACAGATGGCAGGAACTGTACTTCATTACTCTTCCCGCAATGCGCGGCGAGCTGATGTTCGGTGCCATTATGGCGGTTTCCACCGCATTCGGTGTGGATCCCTCGGGTCTGTTCGGAAATCCGTCTCAGGATTATTATATGTACACGCTGTCGATGCACCTGAGTGACTACAGCGGACAGCGAATGGAGATGGGCTATGCCTGCGCAATAGCCACGATACTGTTCTTCCTGTCCTTTGCGATGAACAAGGTGTTCCAGTTCGTGATATCGAGAATAGGTAAGTAAGGAGGTCGGAAAAATGGCTGAAAAAATCAAAAAAGAAGACCTCCCCGAGCAGGAGTACATAGGTCTGTTCAAAAACAAACCGAAGTACGACTCAGAAGGCCGTGAGATTTACTACAAGAAAAAGAGACTGTTCAAACACCGTGTGAACCGCGGTGCGGGCGGCGACCTTGTGATGCTTATCTTCCTTGCCGTCGGCGGATGTTTTATGGCGTTCCCCCTGCTGTATACCGTAAGTAACTCCCTCAAGGATATTTCAGAGCTTTACAAATTCCCCCCCACTATGATAGTGCAGAACCCCACGGTCAAGAATTACACCGACCTGTGGAACGTTATGTCCAACACGCTCATACCGATCTCAAAGTACATTTTCAACACTCTGTTCATCACTGTGTCATGTACTTTCCTCCGTATAATTTCGGCGTGTATGTGCGCGTATCCGCTGTCCAAAAGACAGTTCAAGAGCAAGAAGCTTGTGTTCGGTCTGATCACGATCTCCCTGATGTTTGCCTCTCCCGCCGCTGCCACCGCTACATATATAATCATGGCACTGCTGGGTCTGGTGGATACTTTCTGGGTGTATCTGCTTCCCACTATGGGATCCGCCTTTGCCGTTTATCTGGTCAAGAACCATGTGGACGGCTTCCCGGATTCGGTTCTTGAGGCTGCCCGTATTGACGGTGCCGGAGAGTTCCGCATTTTCTGGCGCATACTCATGCCCGCGGTAAAACCCGCCTGGGTAACGCTTATAGTGTTCTGCGTTCAGGAGTATTGGGCTGCGGGATCAAGCGCATATATTTTCCGCGAAGAGCTGAAAACCCTGAACTACGCTCTGGGACAGATAACCGCCGTAGGTATCACAAGAGCCGGCGTTGCAAACGCTATCGGTGTGGTAATGATGATAGTTCCCATTATAACCTTCATCGTATCCCAGAGTAACATTGTTGAGACCATGGCGTCCGCCGGTCTGAAGGATTGAGGTGGCGCAGATGAAGAAAAAACTACTGAAATCGGCTCTTGCTCTTACCATAGCCTTTGTTTCGGCTACGGTACTTGCAATACCGTGCTTTGCCCTTCCTTATAATACGGAGATCACCTCCAACTATAACTACGATTATTGGAAATATGCCGTTGAGGCACCCGTGGCATATACCACCGAAAAGGTCTATTCCATGGAGGATCTTGGGCTCTCCGGACTGTTTCAGCCTGTGGATCTGTTTTCCCGCAACGGAAAGCTGTATGTCGTGGATCAGGCAGGAAACCGGGTTCTTGTATATGACGAAAAGATGCAACTGATCTCTTCCATCAAGACTCTCCGGGATACCGACGACTATTCCATTCCTGCGCTGAACATGTCCTATACCAACGACAAGGGCGAGATCATCTACGATACGGAGATGACCAGTGCGGATAAATACTCCCTCAATGCCCCTGAAGGTATATATGTCACCGATGAAGACGTACTTTATATTGCCGATACGGAAAACCGCCGTGTGGTCGTCTGCGATATGTACGGAAATGTATCCAATATATATCAGCATCTGAAAGTATCCTTCATTTCGAATTTTGTATTCAAACCTCAGAAGATCACCGTTGACGGACTCGGAGCCATGCAGGTGATTGCGAAAAACGTCAACCGCGGTATGCTGGAGATCGATTCCGACGGCGTGTTCCAGACATTTATAGGAACTCCGAAGGTCACCGTTTCCGCAAGCGACTGGTTCTGGCGGTCGATAGCCTCTGAGGAACAGAAAAAGAACTTTGTGAAGTATGTTCCCACTCAGTACAGTAATATAACGACAGATAAAAGAGGCTTCATCTATTCGACCATCAGCACAATAGATTACAGCCAGCTCAAAACCGCCGCCGGCGGCGGCTCCGTTTCCGGAAGTACCGCTCCGGTCGCGAAGCTCACTCCCGACGGTTCGGATATCATGCGGCGTCTGGGAGAGTTTCCGCCGATGGGTGACGTTATCTTTACCGAAAGCGGAAGCCCGAAGATAGTCGACTGTGCCGTGGATAATGAAAGCGGTCTTTATACGATTCTCGACCAGGCTTCGGGAAGATTCTTCACTTACGACCAGGACGGGCGGCTGTTCTTTATCGGAGGCGGTTCCTCCAATGGTCAGTACGGAAGATTCAGGACCCCTACCTCCATAGTCTGTGACGGGGATTACATATATGTCTCGGACTCCGGAAACAAGACCATAACTTCCTTCTGCATGACCGACTACGCGAAACTTGTCCGGAGCGCTCTTGCCGCCGATTCCATCGGTGAGTTTGAATCCGCCTCCAAACTTTGGACAGAAGTCGCGGCCTACAACTCCAATCTTTACGTTGCCTATATCGGTATCGGCAAGGCGGAGATGAGATACGCGGCAAAACAGACCGATAAGGAAACCATGCTCGGTCACTACGAAAAGGCGATGTACTATTTCTCTCTCGCCAATGAGAAAACAAATTATTCAAAGGCTTTCACCGCACTCAGAACCGAAAAACTTACCCAGTACTTTACCCTGATAGTTATAGTTGTACTGGTCATCATAGCCGGGATAATTGTTTTGTCCGTGATAAACAAGAGAAAATCAAAGAAGAAAGGAGCGGGAGCTGAATGAGCGCTGTACTCGGTCATCTGAAAAATTTCTGGCACGGTTTCGTGGAAATGCTTAAACGCGGGCTTTTTGCCTTCCAGATCTTCGGACACCCGTTCCAGGGCTTCTACGATCTTAAAAACGATCCCAAACGCAGATCCGTTCCGGCTGCCGTGATGTGGCTCGTTCTTCTGGGACTTTCCGCCATATTCCGTGAGTTGCTTACGGGTTATCTGTATTCCGAGAGCGAATACGCAAAGCTGAACATCAATATCCCGGTAATCCTTCTTACTGCGGTATTGCCGTATCTGCTCTTCACCATATCCAACTGGTGCTTCACCTCTCTTATGGACGGTGACGGTTCCCTTACGGATATCTTCTGCGCCACGGCTTTTGCGACTGTTCCCATGACCATCTGCAATATCATTGCGATTCCCGTAAGCAATTTTGCTTCCCTCGGCGAATCCAGCACATATTCGTTCATTCTGACCATGGGATCCGTTCTGACATACCTCATGATCTTCCTCGGAATGATCCAGACTCATCAGTACTCCGTTGGTAAAGGTCTTGTAACCGCCGTTCTCACCATTGTGGGTATGGCTGTCATCGCCTTTATCGCCATACTTATCTTCTTCCTGATACAGCAGGTTGCGGGCTTCGTCGGAAGCCTGTACACGGAGATAAGCTACAGGCTTAACGAATAGGGGGCGAAGAAATGAAAAGAATTATATCCGTTATCCTTGTTCTCGCCCTTATGGCTTCCGTTGCGGTGGTGCTTTCTTCCTGTAAAGGCGCTTCCGATAAGAGCGGCTCCTATATCACCGACGAACAGCGTGCGGCTCATATAGCAAAGCTTGTGGGCGACGGGCTGATTATTGCCGAAAACGTGGAGCATGTCTCCACTCAGAAGGATCCGATCACCGGTGAAGATGTGGATTATTATACCTACATCTGGACCATAGATCCCGATTACCGCGACGTCGTGGGACAGACCGGCAAGACTCCCACCTCCAAAAGTAAAAACGGTCTCGACGAGATGACGCTCATAACCGAAAACAGCAAATATGCGCTGTATATGAACGTATCCGCCAAGAATCCGGGGGATATAGCCGTTCTGGATAAAGCCACAGAAAACGTTTATCACTCCAATCCCACGATATCCAACAGTGATTATACGAATCTCAGCGTCGGCGATGAATCTCTGAAAAATCTTCTGATCTCTGCCCTGTCTATTGAGGCGTACGACATTTCCAACAAGAAGTACGAGTTCAATACCCGGACCGACTGCATCGAAGATCTCAATCTGAAGATAGTCAAGACTGCCGAGGACTCGGTCAGAATAATCTATACCCTTGGTAAAGACCCCGATAAGGAACTCGTTCCTACGGTCATGACCGAAAAGACCTGGGATTGGGTCATGAGCAAGCTTTCTTTGCTTGGACTCGAGGGTGAGCTTTACATGAGCGACCTTGAGTTCAACTACAAGCACGTCACTCCCTCCACCCTTACCACAGAGGAAAGAGATTCCCTGGTCAAGTATTTCCCCACAATTGAAACGGACAATATGTACATTGCCCGCAGCATGGGTACCAAGCAGAAGCAGCTGGTCAGAGAAGCTCTGACGGCAGCGGGCTTTACCGTGGAAATGCTGAAAAGAGAAATGGAAAATGTGGAGTACAGCGGTCCCGCAAGAGCCGTTATGTATACCATTCCCGTTGATCTGAAACTGGATGACAACGGTCTTTCCGTTACTGTTGATACGGCCCTTGTTCAGGGTCCGTCCAAGCAGAAACTGTATAAGATTTATCTGTACCGTTCTCTGGGCGCGTTCACCCCAAGTGCAAAGCTTAAAAACAGCCAGTACATGATAATCCCCGACGGATCCGGCGCGATAATGCCGGCGGAGGGAAATCTGACCACAGAGGCGTTTTCCTCCCGGGTCTACGGTGATGACTACACCTTCCAGGCGGATCTTTCCACCTCCAGAACCGAGCAGGTGCTTTCCCCGTTCCTGATCTATGACAGATCTGATATGGGAGGTCTGATGGCGGTTGTGGAAAGCGGTGCGGCGCAGACATATGCTACCGCGCGTCCCGCCAACAAGTCCAATAACCCCGCGGCTTCCATAAACTTCGATCTTATATATACCGAGCGTGACTACCGTACCTATTCCAACGGCCAGGGTGCTGACACTTCGTCCTCCGACGGCAGTTCTTCAACAGCCTCCGGGTCCTCCGGTATAGTTCTTTCCAAGGAAGAGCCTGATGTTGTGTTCACGGTTCGCTATATACCCACAGCCGGAAATAAGACTTATTCCGAATATGCTGAGCTTTACCGTAATTACCTTATAAATAGCGGCAAGCTTCCCGCAAACGGAAAGGCTGATACCACAACTCCTCTCTATGTGGAACTTATGGGCTCGGTCAACCGTACGGAATCCGTTGCCGGAATTCCGGCTGACAAACAGAAATCCCTGACGGGATATGCCGACGTGAAAACCATTGTCGACAAACTTCTGGATGCGGGCATAAGCAACATCGATGTCCGGTACACCGCCTGGGCAAACGGCGGCTTCTATAACAGCATCAACGATAAACTGCGGACTCTGAAGGTCCTCGGTTCCGAGAGTGAACTCAAGGAACTTACAAATTACCTCAAGAGTGCCAATGTCGGATTCTACACTGATGCGGATTTCCTTTACATATACAAGGACGAGACCTTTGATTCCCTGAATTACACTCAGGATACGGCGAGACGTCTTGACATGCGCATCGGAAAGAAATACAAGCGCAATTTCTCCTCCGGAGAGGTTGAATCCTCCCTGACAAATATCCGGACAATCCTTGCGGCTGATCTTATACCGGTGATTGCCGGCAGCTATAAGACATCCCTTGAGAAAGTCATAGACACCAAGCAGATATCCTTCGGTGATATAGGTGCGGACATAAACTCCAACTATAAAACCGGACGGATCAGCAGCCGTGACGATGCCCTTGCATATCAGCTCCAGGTTCTGAAACTTTACGACGGCTATGAGAAGATGTTTACCACCGGCAATGACTATGTCTGGGCTGAGGCAACACATATAATCAATCTGCCCATGGGGTCAAGCGACTATATGTCCACGACTTATTCCATCCCCTTTATCCAGATGCTTCTGCACGGGTATGTGAACTATACCGGCAAGGCCGTAAACAGAAATGCGGATTATCAGAATCAGCTTCTTCTCTGCCTTGAAACGGGAAGCGGGGTTGCGGTGAGATGGATGGCTGCCGACAACAGCATCTTTGATAACACCGATATGGTGGACTATTACTCCATGCACTATGAAGATTCTTTTGATAAAGTCGTTGATTTCTACAAAAAGGTCTCGGCGGTGCTGGATAAAGTCTCTACCCTTAAAATAACCGAGCACAAGTATGTTGACGTTTACGCGGCGGCTCCCGACGTGGCTGAGGACGGTACGGTCTCCGGCAGAGGCGCGGGCACGGTGGCTGCGACTACCTACGGCGGTAAGTATACCGTTTACGTCAACTACGGAAACAGCGACGTCTATCTTGCCGACGGTACGGCAATTCCCGCAAAGGGCTATGTGGAGGTGACAAAATGAGTTCTAAAAGCCGAACCGGCGCGATTAAAACGCCGAAAAGAGGGCTCTTCCACGTTTCCCTCGAGAGGAAACAGAATCTATACGGATATATCTTCGTACTTCCTATTATAATAGGTTTCGTTGCTCTGTATATCCCGGTTCTGATTCAGTCCTTCATCTATTCCGTCAGTGAGATCCAGACCACCGGCGGCGCGGGTTTCAAAACCGTGTTTGTCGGTTGGGAAAACTACAACCAGGCTCTGTTCGTAGAGGACGGATTCCTGAGAACTGTGGTTGAGTCCACCGGAAGCCTGATAGCTCAGATCCCGGTCGTTCTGATCTTTGCATTCTTCATGGCAAATATCCTGAATCAGAAATTTGTCGGACGCGCCGTCGCACGTGTTATATTTTTCATTCCCGTTATAGTTTCCACCGGTATAATAACCCAGATGGAAAGCATGAATGCCACCATGACCGACATTTATGCGGCGGGAACGAAAATGGAAGTGGGCGCTGCGGCTTCGATATTCAATTATTCCCAGCTGGAGTCGATTATTTCCGAATCCCTCGGAAACTCCGATCTTGCGGGGATAGTTGTGGGGGCGGTCAACGGACTGAATTCAGTCGTAACTTCTTCCGGAGTTCAGATGCTCATATTCCTTGCCGGACTGCAGGGAATATCCGTAAGTATGTATGAATCCGCAAAGGTTGAGGGTGCGACCGGTTGGGAGACCTTCTGGAAGATATCCTTCCCCATGATCAGCCCGCTGATATTGGTTAACCTTATATATACCGTAATAGATCTGTTTACCAAGTCCGACAATGACGCTATTCAGTATATAAACGCCAAACTCGCGGAATCAAGTTCTTACGCCCTCAGTTCTGCTCTGTCCTGGATCTATGCCGCCGTAGTGCTTGTGTTCGTCGGCGTGGTGTATATGCTGGTACAGAAGCTGATAGTCTATCAGGATTAGGAGGCGTAAAGATGAAACAGATAAATTACGAATCCGAAATCAAGGTAGCCGAAAAGAAGAACTTTTTCGAGCGTTTTCTTGAAAAGGTCAATCCGAAACGTTTCAAGGGCTTTGACTGGGCCCGTTGGAAACGGAAGAACCTTAACTGGAACGGTGTCGGAAGATTCGGTTGGTCGATACTGAGATTCATAATAATATTCGGTATATCCTTTATGATTCTCTATCCCTTCCTGGTTAAGATCATAGTTTCTCTCATGTCGGTAAATGACCTTGCGGATAACACTGTAATGTATATTCCCCGTGAAGGATCCACATATTTCTTCACCCGTGCGGCGAACAATATTTCTTACTGGTCTTCACTGTTGTATACATTCCTGTTGTCGCTGATAGTGGCTGTCGCACAGCTGTTTGTTGCGTCCTTCGTGGGCTATGGCTTTGCCCGGTTCAAGTTCAAGGGCTCCAACCTGCTGTTCTTCATTGTTCTGCTGACGCTGCTGATCCCGGCGGAGGTTATAAAGCTTCCGTTGTATGTACGTTTCAATTCCATGGGTATGCTCAACACCTTCTGGCCCCTGACCATAATGTCCTTTACGGGACTGGGCCTGAAGAACGGTCTTTACATATACCTTATGAGACAGTTCTTCCGCGGAATGCCGAAGGAGCTTGAGATGTCCGCATACATTGACGGTGCGGGATGCTTCAGAACCTTCTTCCAGATAATGCTTCCCAACGCTTTCAATATGATGATAACGGTTTTCCTCTTTGCCTTCACCTGGCAATGGACGGACACCACCTATAACTCCATGCTGATGCCGGATATGTCCATACTTTCCAACACCATTGTAAATGTTACAAAGGGTGTTACGGATGTGGCGCAGCAGAGTGCTCTGGTGGATACCGCAACGCTGATCGTTATCGCGCCCCTGCTTATAGTATTCCTGTTTGCTCAGAGACACTTTATTCAGGGTATTGAGCGCAGCGGTCTGGTAGAGTAATTCTCTTCCGGTTCCAGGCTTTTATCATCGGACAGAAGATTTCCCCTCGGGTATGTTCGGGTCCGGCTGCCCGCTGTTATCAAATGTAATAATTACGGCGTTTTCCCTTTTCATCAAAAGGGAGAACGCTGTTTTTGTTTCTTTTGTAATATATTACAGCGGGCCGGTGACATAAAAAGGTCCCCGGAGGGGGTGGGACAGCCTGTCTTTTGCCCCCGGAAAGGGTTCCCTGACAGTGAAAATTGCGGAAGAAGTTACCCGGGATTGTGTAAATAGCTAATATGTAACGGTTTTTAGTATTAAAATTTTGTGCAAACATACAAATTACAGACTCATTACAAAAATATTTCAATTTGGTATTGACAATTCCGGGGTTTTAAGGTATAATGTGTACAAGGCAAAGGGGCGTAGTGCCACCAAACCGCATGAAATCACGGAAATTACACTGAGTAAGCGCTGTGTAATCTTTATGACGGAGGCGGGGAGGGTCATTACAAACCGCAGGCCGAAAGTTATTTTTTTCTATCTTAACAGGAGGAAACCCTTAATGAGCAAGAAAATTCTGTCTGCAATCATAGCGATTGCGATGGTTGTTTCTATTCTTGCGACCGGCTTCGTTGCTTCCACAGGTGCCGCTGTAGAAGCCAGCGACTATGCTTCCATGCTCACCAAATATGAGCAGAAGCACGAACAGCTGTTCGCAAATGGACCTTTCTGGTCTATGAGAGCAACCATTATGTCCGCTTCCGTCGGTCTTCTGAAGAATAAGTCCGGCGCGAAGAAAGGCCTTGCTGACTACTATGGCGAAAGCAAGTCCGATCTTATGGGTACGTCCGATGCTCTGGCTGCCCGTAACTCTATTCTTTCCGCCCTCGACCTTCTCAAACTGGTCGCTGACGATGGTAACTCTCTGGGATTCTTTGGTGTAAATCCCAAGTTTGTATGGATGAACGGACTTTCCGTTAGCAAGGGCGAGTTCGAGTTCGGTTACAACTGGGGTGCCAATGATACAGGTGTAACCGCCGAAGACTTCCTGAAAGTTGTTGCTGAGTTCAATAAAGTAGCTTCCAGAGACGACAAGATTGACACTGCCAGTGCAAGAGCAGTTGCCAAGATCTGGGGTGCTTCCAACTGGGCTGAAGCTTATGCTGCTTTCGGTCTGGATCTGCCCGATGGTATTGTCCCCGCTTACAACAATGCTATCTACCTGGCTGATCAGATTATTATAATGGAGACCGGTTCCGACGCTTATGCTACCACTCTTTCCGGTGAAGCTGCGTTCTATACCTGGTTCATGAACCTCCTCGTTGAGAAGGGACTCGTTCTCGGTAACGATGACGACGAAGCCCTCCGCAACACCGCAAGAGATGAGCAGAAGGTTCTGAACGCTCGTGTTCTTTACAGCGAGTATGACAGCAGCGAGTGGAACTCCATAGTTGATGTTATCGCACTTGATGCTGACAGAGGCGCTTATTCCTCTTACGCATTCCAGGGCACCGGCAATGTTTACAATCAGATGGGCGTTGAACTTCTCAACTCTCAGCTCGGTGAGTTCATTGTTTATGCCGACTCCGTTTACTACTTCCTGAAGAGAGCTATCGAAGAGAACATGGACGCAGCTGTTGTTGCTCCTGTTGCCAAAGAGCTCCAGGTTTGTATCGATGTCATCAATACCGTTCTTAAGTATCTTGAGCAGCAGGTAAGAACCGGCTACAACAAGCCCGGTGCTGTTCCTCAGATCGCTTTCAACTTCCAGGGTGAAGAAAACGATGCTCAGATCGCTACCTATGACCAGATTCTGAACAACTATCCCGGCAGCGAAAACCCCTATAAAATGTTTAACTATGCTACCGGTGAGAGCGACAGATCCACCGACACGGATTTCGAGTTCGGTACTGTCTGGCTGGGCAGCAAGAGCAACTTTGACAACGGCAATTATGGTACCATAGTTTATGAGCCCGCTAATGACGTAGCCGTTGAAGGTCTCTCCGGTTATGCCGCAGAGCTCTACAACTATAAGAACTGGGTCGAAAAGGTTGACCGTGAAGATTATTATGATGCTGAACGTGGCTTTATTAATCTGTACGCTCTTGACCAGACCGGCCGCTACAATGTAGGCGCTGTTTACGGCTGGACCTCCTTCGCTCAGATCCGCAATATCCCCGAACTGAAGGATTATTTCCACGTATTTGAAACCGCTCTGAAGAATGCTGAAAACTACAGAGGTAACGGCGTTCTTTACACCGATTTCTACAAGATCAAGGGTTCCGTTGACAAGGCTTGGAATGATTTCGTAACTGCGGTCAATGCCTACCTGTCCAAGGGATTCATTGATACCACCTTCACCGATTCCGCTGCTGAAGAGGCTGCTTACTACGGTGATCTTGTAAAGATCCTTGAATTCTACGAGAATAACCTTGAAGGCATTTATAGTAGCAGTTCTTACTTCAAGCTCAACGCTGCTGTTTCCAGAGCGGAAACCATCGTTAACCTGATAAAGGATACCGAAGAGCTTGATCCCAAGAATACCTATATCATTCTTAAGGGCATTGGCAACGAGACTTTCGTTTCCATCATCAATGATCTTCTTTCCGAGATCGCAGCTCTTGATCCCGCTGCCGACAGACTTGAAGTCAGCCAGTCTGACCTCGATGAAGCTTATGCTCTCATCAGAAAAGCTCTGTTTATCCAGCAGTACAAGAACCTTGATAAGGCTACCAATGAGGCGGTTACCGAACTCATCGAGAACCTGAAGTCCCTCCTTCCCACTGAGGCTGGTGTGGCTTCCAACTATGTCATCGCCAAGGATACCCTTGACAAGAAGGCTGACGGTGTTCACTATGAGTACGGCAGCTCCGATGACTACTACAGCAATGAGGACACCAAGTCCAACCTCAACCACGCTATAACCATTAAGTTCAATCTCCATTACTTCTCTTTCATCAATTGTCTGTATACTCTCGAAGACGTAGTATTCGAACTCGAGAATATGGATACCGAAGATCCTTCCTCCGAAATCATTGTGGTTCCCGAAGGTTCTTCCAATAACGGCGACCAGCTTGCTCAGCTCGCAGGTAGATTCTTCTTCCTGTACAACGCTGATGTCATCGGCGCTGACGTTAACGGCAGAAAGCTTGCCGAAAGCGTAATCGGCGAATATCGTACCAACCAGCAGGGTCTTACCTATCTGGCTGACAACACCATGATAGACGCCAACACCATCGCAGCTGAAAACCTCAAGACCGGCAAGGCTTGGGACTACGGCTTCAACATGATGGATAAATCCACCTGGGCTGAAATGTGCTGGTGGTACTTCCCCTACAACTTCCATGGCCACCACGGCGAAAACAACAACCGGTCTTCTTATGAACCCCAGCCCTATCGTATGTACACCGATAACGTGAAGATCCTCGCTGCCATCGCATTTGGCGAAGGCACCGGCGACGCTCCCGTTAACTACGGTTACGCTTACGATATGTATGCTTACTTCCTGGAAGTTCTCGGCCAGGCTCTCTCTGTCAGATACTTCGGTAACGCAGACGCCGACCGTTGGAACGAATGGGCAAACTACAGCAAACTGACCAATGGTCAGGGTACTGAAGCAAATGCATTTACCATTGCAAGCCGTGTTGACGGTGATCAGACTCTTACCTCCGTATTCTATGAGTGGGATAAGAAGTATGACATCTCCTCCGGTTGGGATTGGGAAAATGAGACCATGGGTGCTTCCGCAGACGTTCTGACCAAGGTCAGAGACTATGTCCTGAACCTGTTCGGCTATCTGTCCGGTAAGGTATCCTCCTCTATCGGCGTTGTTGCTTACAAGGTAGTCAGTGTTGCCGGACTCTTCGACCTCTTCAGCGAACAGGGCGATATGATTCCTGCAAGATTCGAAGATACCGAGTATGCGCATGACGCAGCTCCCATGATCAACACTAAGTACGCTAAGGCCCTTCATAAGGCTCTCCGCGCCGCTTATGTACTGCTCTGGGGCGACGTTGCATACAACACCTCCAACAACATCACCGTAAGCGCTCCTCTCGCCGTTAAGGCCTATGAGGATGTTCTGGTTGCTCTTAAGGCCGTTCTGACCGAGAGAGGCATTCAGCAGTTCGCCAACTTCGAAGCTGACGTTGACCAGACCTCCAGAACCTTCAATCTCGCTGATCTTGCTGCTATGGATGTATTCACCAAGCTTGTTGAGACAGCTACTCCCCTTTCTTATTACCTCACGGTAGGTCCTATCTACAACAACGTTAAGGTTAACGCTGCTTGGGTTATGGATTCCTATGAGACCGAAGTTAACAGCTATTTCGGTCAGCTGATGTGGATCAACGTTGTTAGACCCATCATCGAAGGCGGTATGGTACTCCAGCTCGAAGACGTTGCAGTTTACGACTGGCAGTACGCTATGAACCTCACTTCTGCAAGACAGAAGATCGCAAACATCTCCACCCTGTTCTCCTATGATCTGGCTGCTAATCAGCTTTACAGCATCAGAAGCGACGTTCCTCTGAGCTATCTGTTCGGAGTAGTTGCTGAAGTTGAAAATCTGAGAGTTGACCAGGATAAGCACAGCGATCCCTATCTGGCTGATTATGCCGAAGAGAAGCTGGCTGCCCTCATCGCTGAGGCTCACGGACTTGAAGTAGGCGTTTACGCCGACAACGGTCTGTCCGAGGCTATGATCAATGCAGATACCATCTACTATTCTCGTAAGTCCACCCACAACTTCTCCGTTGCTGAGAAGGCTATGGGTTACAACAAGTGCCTGCCCACTGCTGAGGAAATCGACGCTGCTGCTGAAGCACTTGCTGCTGCAATCAAAGCCGCTAAGGATTCTTACCTTGGTGGTTCCAAAGAAGAATTCGAAGCTATAGTTGCGGAAGCTCGCGCTATCTGCGCTCAGTACACCGGAGCTGAATATGCTGAACTCGTTGCTGCTGTTGAGAAGGCTATTGCTGATGCAAGAACCATCCTTAACTACAACGACCTCGAATACTTCACCGCTAATGTTACCTGGGTTAAGTGGAACGAACTGATCGATTCCATCAACAAGGCTCTCGCTGCTCTTGAAGGTCAGGCTCTGACTGCAGATGAACTGGCTCTCTATGCAGACGCTGCTCTTGCAAATCATCACGCTTCCGCTTACACCGAAGAGTCCTACAAAGCCCTCACCGAAGCTGTTGCTGCCGCTAAGGCCGTTGCTGCTAAGGGTGCTGAAGCTACCGTTTCCGAAATCGCCGCTGCTAAGAGAGCTATCGATGATGCCATCGCTAACCTCGTTAAGACCGACATTTCTGAGATCATGGCTGCAGCTATCGAGAAGTTTGCAGAACTCAAGGCTGAATTCGAAGCTCTGAACGAAAAAGAGTATGACGCTAAGTCCTACAAGGCTCTTAAGGATGCTCTTGACGCTCTCGAAGCCGGCATCAACAACAAGGTCAGCGACGATGAGATCCTCGATCTCCTCCTTAAAGTTATGAACTCTAAGGCTAGCCTGAAGAACGTTGATACCTGTGACGACTAAGAGTTTTTCTCCACTCTTATGTATGATCTGCGGGTGACCGCCTCTCTGTCCCGGCAACGGACGGATGTGCATACGTAGGAAAAAAGATTAGAAAAGGCTTTTAGCTTCGACCCCTGCGGACTTTCGTCCGCAGGGGTCGGTTATTATATCCGGTACTTTATTTGGATAAAAAATCACAAATTACATATTGAAATATCAAATAAAATATGGTATACTGAATCGTATATAAATATAACCGGCGAAAAGCCGAAACAGAGGGGTTTTTATGGCATTACTCATACCGAAGGGCTATCAGCCCTCTCTTACCGTCCGACAGACACTGAAAGCGGTAAAAATAATAAAAGATATTTTCGAAATAGAGCTTGCCAAAGCCCTTAATCTTGAACGGGTCTCCGCACCTTTGTTTGTTACCAGGGACAGCGGTCTCAACGATGACCTGAACGGGGTGGAGGTTCCTGTACGCTTTGAATTCGAGGGAAAGACCGCCGAGATCGTTCATTCTCTTGCCAAGTGGAAGCGTCTTGCGCTTAAGGAATACGGTTTTGAGCCTCATCGTGGACTTTATACGGATATGAACGCTATCCGTGCCTGTGAGGAGCCGGATAATTTTCATTCCATTTATGTTGACCAGTGGGACTGGGAAGTAGTCATAGACCGGCAGGACAGAAACCTTGAGTATCTCAAACAAACGGTGCGCAATATTGCCTCTGCGATTTCAGATACACAGCAGCTTCTTACCAAAACCTATGCGAAAGCCCAGACAATGTTTCTGCCGGACAGCGAGGTTCTGTTTATTTCTTCCTCAGAACTTGAGGCCAGATATCCGGATCTCTCTGCCAAAGAAAGGGAAAACGCGATCGTACGGGAGCATTCCCCTGTATTTATAACTCAGATAGGCGATGTTCTGCCTCTTTCCGGTAAACCCCACGACGGGAGGGCGCCGGACTACGATGACTGGTCTCTGAACGGAGATCTCCTCTATTATTTCGCACCTCTTGATTGTGCTATTGAGGTCTCAAGTATGGGTATCCGCGTGGATGAAAAATCCCTGGATGAGCAGCTTAAAAAGGCTCATGCCGAGTCCAGACGGGATCTGCCGTTCCACAAAGCTCTGCTTTCAGGCCAGTTACCACTGACCATAGGTGGAGGTATCGGACAGTCCAGGATCTGTATGCTCATGTTGCAGAAAGCTCATATCGGAGAGGTCCAGGTGTCGCTCTGGCCCGAAGATATGAAAAAAGAATGCCTTGCAAATAATATAAATATACTCTAAATCAACAGAAAGGAGCAGTTTCATGGTTTCCATTAAAGAACTTTATACGGATATTGCCGCCTATGACGGTAAGACAGTGGATGTCTGCGGTTGGGTCAGAACCGTCCGCGACTCCAAATCCTTCGGCTTCATCGAACTTAACGACGGAAGCTTTTTCCGTTCCGCCCAGATCGTTTTCGAGGAGGCGGTGATCAATAATTATAAACAGATAGCAAAACTCAACGTGGGTTCTTCTCTCCGTGTCACCGGTACTGTGGTTGCGACCCCCACCATGAAGCAGCCCTTTGAAATAAAAGCCGCTTCAATAGAGATAGAAGGGGCTTCCACTGCGGACTATCCGTTGCAGAAAAAGAGACATTCCCTTGAGTTTCTCCGGGAGATTGCACATTTGCGACCCAGAACAAACACTTTTTCCGCAGTTTTCCGTGTTCGTTCCGTTGCCGCTCAGGCGATCCACCGTTTCTTCGGTGACAGAGGTTTTGTGTATGTGAATACACCCCTTATTACCGGCAGCGACTGTGAAGGTGCGGGGGAAATGTTCAGAGTCACGACCCTCGATCTTGATAACCTGCCCAGAACAGAGGACGGAAAGGTCGATTTTACCCAGGACTTTTTCCATAAATCCACCAACCTTACCGTTTCCGGACAGCTTGAGGGCGAATGCTTTGCCATGGCTTTCGGAAAAATATATACCTTCGGTCCGACTTTTCGTGCCGAGAATTCCAATACAGCCCGTCATGCGGCTGAGTTCTGGATGATCGAGCCAGAAATTGCTTTTGCGGATCTCGGGGACGATATGCAGCTTGCTCAGGACATGATCAAGTATGTTATCCGGGATGTACTGGAAAAATGTCCGGAGGACATGAAATTTTTCAATGACTTTGTGGACAAGGGGCTTCTTGACCGGCTTAACGGCCTTGTAAACTCAGATTTTGCCCATGTTACATATACTGAAGCAGTGAAGCTTCTCGAGCAGCACAGGGATAAGTTTGAGTATCCCGTATTCTGGGGCTGTGACCTGCAGACGGAACACGAAAGATATCTCACCGAACAGATATTCAAATGCCCCGTTTTCGTTACCGATTATCCCAAGGAAATCAAAGCTTTCTATATGCGCCTGAATGACGACGGAAAAACCGTTGCGGCTATGGATATGCTCGTTCCCGGAGTCGGGGAGATCATCGGCGGAAGCCAGCGTGAAGAACGCTTTGAGGTCCTTACCGAAAGAATGGAACAACTGGGGCTGAAGCAGGAGGATTACAGCTGGTATCTGGATCTTCGCCGTTATGGCGGAACAAAACATGCCGGTTTCGGTCTGGGATTTGAAAGACTGATAATGTATTTAACCGGAATTTCAAACATAAGAGACGTGCTGCCCTTCCCCAGAACAGTGGGCAACGCTGAGTATTAAAGAGAGAATCAGAGAGGGAACAGAGATGAAAAACGACATTACCGCACTTTCCGTGCCGGAGCTTGAGGCTCTCGCGGCGGAACTGAGAAAGCAATATGACGGGTATAAGTCCCGTGGGCTGAAACTTGATATGTCCAGGGGAAAACCCTGTACGGCACAGCTTGATCTTTCCGAAAAAATGCTGACGGTTCTTTCGGACAATGCCTCCTGTGTGGATGCCACCGGATTTGACTGCCGCAATTACGGAGTCATGGACGGTATTGCGGAAGCAAAACAGATGTTTGCCCAGCTTTTCGGAGTAGAGGCCGATGAGGTGATAGTCGGCGGCAACAGCAGTCTGAACATGATGTACGATCAGATTGTCCGCGGTCTGCTTCTCGGTGTATACGGAGGCGAGAAACCCTGGTCAGCTCAGGGAAAAATCAGATTTATCTGTCCCGTTCCGGGCTATGACAGACATTTTTCCATCTGTGAAAGCCTCGGTATAGAGATGGTGAATGTTGCCCTCACTCCCAACGGTCCGGATATGGACGTGGTCGAAAAGCTTATCAAAGACCCCTCCGTAAAAGGAATGTGGAATATCCCGAAATACAGCAATCCCACGGGAATTACCTATAGCGATGAGACCGTCCGACGTATCGCACGGATGAAACCCGCCGCAAAGGATTTCAGGGTCTTCTGGGATAATGCCTATGCTCTTCATGACTTCGGTCCTAACCCCGACACCTTGCTTGATCTTATGGCGGAGGCGAAGAAAGCGGGCAATGAGGACATGATCTTCATGTATATGTCCACCTCCAAAATATCCTTCCCGGGTGCCGGTGTGGCAGCCATGGCAGCAAGTAAGGCAAATATAGATCTTATTAAAAAGCAGATGTTTTTCCAGACAATCGGTCCGGATAAACTGAACCAGCTGCGTCATGTACGCTACTTCGGTTCCGCAGACGGACTTAAGGCATACATGAAAAAACACGCGGCGATAATCAAGCCCCATTTCGACGTGGCTCTTTCCACCCTTGACCGGGAACTTAAAGGCACCGGGGCTGCGGATTGGTATGCGCCCAACGGCGGTTATTTTATTTCCTGCAACGTGCTTCCCGGCTGCGCGAAGAAAGTCGTGGCGATGATGAAGGATGCCGGAGTGACCGTTACCGGTGCCGGCTCCGCCTTCCCGTACGGCAAAGATCCGGACGACAAAAACATTCGTCTTGCTCCTACTTATCCCTCTCTGGAGGAGTTGCAGACGGCTATGGATATACTTTGTGTCTGCACAAAGCTTGCGGCGGCAGAAAAGCTGCTGGGACTGTAATCGGAAAGGAAAATTCAACGGATGAGCAACCAGAACTACGAAAGCCCCTTCAACAGCCGGTACGCCAGTGCGGAAATGCAGTATATCTTTTCCGCCGATAATAAGTTCAGAACCTGGCGCAGACTCTGGATCGCCCTTGCCCGGGCTGAGAAAAACCTGGGGCTGCCGATAACCGATGAGCAGATAGCAGAACTTGAAAAGTATAAGGATGATATAAATTACGATGTGGCACAGGCAAGGGAAAAGGAAGTCCGCCACGATGTAATGAGTCATGTTTATGCTTACGGCGAGCAGGCAAAAAGCGCCAAAGGTATCATCCACCTTGGGGCAACGTCCTGCTATGTGGGCGACAATACGGACATAATCGTTATGCGTCAGGCCATGGAGCTTATCCGTACCAAACTTGTGTCGGTGATAAGAAATCTTTCCGGATTCGCCGAAGAATACAAGTCCATGCCCTGCCTTGCGTATACTCACTTACAGCCGGCACAGCTTACGACTGTGGGCAAACGCGCGACTTTATGGATAAATGAGCTATTGTACGATTTTGATGAGCTTCAGTTCCGGCTTGACAATCTCAAGCTTCTTGGGCAGAAGGGAACTACCGGTACTCAGGCGAGTTTTGTGGAGCTTTTCGGCGGGGAAGACTGTACTGAAAAAATAAAGAAACTTGAGGCTGATATTGCCCGGGAAATGGGCTTTGCCGCAGATAAGGTCGTCCCCGTCTCCGGACAGACCTACAGCCGTAAGGTGGACAGCCAGATCCTGGCGACTCTTTCCGGAATAGCTCAATCTGCGTATAAGTTTGCCAACGATCTGCGTATTCTCGCAAACTTCAAGGAGATTGAAGAGCCTTTTGAAAAGAATCAGATCGGCTCTTCTGCCATGCCCTATAAGCGCAACCCCATGCGGAGCGAGCGTATCTGCGCTCTCGCCCGGTATGTTATAACCGATTCCCTCAATTCCGCCTTTACAGCGGCGACACAGTGGTTTGAGCGGACACTTGATGATTCGGCAAATAAACGTATCGCAGTGGCTGAAGCATTCCTTGCGGTGGATGCGATACTGAATATTTATATCAACGTCACAAACGGTCTTGTGGTATATCCGAAAATGATCCGTCGCAGAGTGATGACGGAGCTTCCCTTTATGGCAACCGAGAACATTATGATGGAAGCCGTCAAGAGGGGCGGAGACCGTCAGCAGCTTCATGAAAAGATCCGTCAGTACAGCCTTAAGGCAGCGGCAAGAGTAAAGCAGGAGGGACTTGACAATGACCTTCTGGAACGCATAGCCGCGGACCCCGCATTCGGGTTGGATGCTTCCGAACTTTCTTCTCTTCTTGAACCTTCGGCATATATCGGAAGAAGTGTTGAGCAGGTGGATGAGTTCCTTCGCGGATTTGTCGGACCGGTTCTGGATAAGTACGGCAAAGGCGCAATAAAAGATGTTTCCCTCAATGTGTAGGAATACCTGAGATGAGTAAAAGGTTCCGCAAACCGCGGAACCTTTTTTGTTTCTGCCGCCAATGAGGGCTGAATCTAAAAAGGAAGCTGCCCGATCCCGGATCGGGCAGCTCTTTTTATAACCTTGTGGGGTTTTACGATTTCTTTTTCCTGCTTACGAGAATTATGACAACTATTATCGCAATAATGATCACAGCCGCTATAACGATGATAATAATTGTCGGGAATGTCTGTACCGCGCTGACAGAGAATTCGGTTGTCGCATCTCCGCTCGCGGAACGTATTGTGAGCGTGTGCTGTCCCTCAGCAAGGGTCTCCAGGAACGCCTCGTTCAGCTCTATCACTATACCGCCATTGCCGCTCTTTGTATAGTTTTTCGCATCAACGGTCTTTCCGTCGACAATAACTTCAATAAAGTCGGAAATATCCGCATCGGACACAAAGCGGAGAGTCTTGCCGCTGTTTTTTGTCCAGGACTTGCTCTTTCCCTCAGTAATTACGGGCGGGATCTTCGGGGTAACCGTATCCGCAACGGTGATTTCAGCTCCCGCTGTCGCATCTTTGAAAAGCTTTCCGCAATCGGCACAGCTGTAGTATTCGATGTGTCCCTCTGATGCGGCGGTAGCGGGGACAGAGCTTATTTTCTTCAGGGATGCATGGTTGGAGCTGTCCTTGTCACCGTATTTTTCTCCGCAATATTGACAAATTGCCTGTTCGGAACAGGTCGCGACACCTCCGGAGTGTTCGCAGGTGTATCCGCAATCGGCACAAACGCCGCTGTTCCAGGTATGAGACTGACGTTCAACAGTCACTTCTCCGCAACAGGAGTAAACCTGCTCGTGTTCGGATTCAGTCTGTACAGTCCAGACTTTTGAACCGGTATGATTTCCGGCATCGACTTCGCCGTATTTTTCGCCGCAGAACTTGCAGGTCGCTTTTTCGGTGCAAGTCGCTTCTCCTCCGGTATGTCTGCAGGTGTATCCGCATTCGGAGCAGACACCGTTAACCCAGGTATGATCTTCCTTCGGAACGGCTGTGGCACCGCAGCAGGAATAGTTCTGTTCATGCTTTGTTTCCGACTGGGTGGTCCACATCTTCGTTCCGGTATGATTTGAGGAATCAACTTTTCCGTATTTCTCCCCGCAGATCTCGCAGGTTGCTTTTTCGGTGCAGGTTGCCGTTCCTCCGGAGTGCTTGCAGGAATAGCCGCATTCGGAGCAGACGCCGTTGACCCAGGTGTGGTCCGAACTTTCAACAGTCACTTTACCGCAGCAGGAGTATTTCTGCTCATGCTTTGATTCGTTCAGAGCTGTCCAGACTTTTGTGCCGGTGTGCTTTTCGGGGTCCGCCTCGCCGTATTTCTCGCCGCAAACTTCGCAGACAGCGCCGTTGGTGCAGGTTGCGCTTCCTCCGAAGTGTACACAGACATAATCGCACTCTGAGCAAACGCCGTTTCTCCAATGATGTCTTTCTTCGGCTACCACGACTTTGTTGCAGCAATAGTAATAAGCCTCATGAGTGGTTTCTGTTCTTACGTATATAACGCTTCCGGTGTGATTTGCGGGATTTATGCCGCCGTATTCTTTACCGCAGAGCTGACATATTGCCGCCTGGGTGCAGGTAGCCGTTCCGCCGCTGTGCCGGCATTCGTAGAGACATTCGGTGCAGACACCGTTTGACCACTCGTGGCCTTCTTCCGCAACAACCGTAGTGTTGCAGCAGTCATAGTGGGATTCGTGCGTTGTTTCGGTGTATGTATAGATCACATTTCCGGTGTGGTTTTCAAGGTCCTTTTCACCGTATACGGTCTGGCATACCGAGCATACCGGAGCCTGGGTGCAGGTCGCCGTACCTCCGGAGTGTCCGGTGCAGTCAATCGTTCCGTTGTTTATGATGCTGCCGTTGACGGTGATGCTTCCTCTGTTCGTAAATGTTGTTCCCGCAGGAATCGTCAGGGTGCAGTTTTCGGGGATGGTGAGAGTCATGTCACTTGCCACGGTAACGTCTCCGGGCAATATGGGGTTTCCTGTGACCGATCCTACTTTGTTGCAGAACAGCACGCTGTCGGTGACGGATTCGTATGTATCATCGCAGGAGGATTCTATCCAGGACCCGGATACGGAGGTGCTGTTGCTTGCGTATATGCCGTATCCGTCGCCGGTCGCTTTGACGATACTGTTTATAATTGTTATGTCGTTGGAGTAAATTGCGACGTCAAAAACGGATTCCGCGGTCACAGTACTGTCGGAAATGGAGATGGATCCGTTTGCGCGCAATGTGGGATAATATCCCGTTGTTTTTATCTCCGCTCCGTTGGAGATGGACAGCGTGTTTCCGGAGAATATACCGGCACCCTTGGGAGCAGAGGCGGTTATTTTTCCTCCGTTTACGCTTATGGTGTCTCCGTAGACGGCGATGTCATTGCCTTTTGCCTTTATGGTCGCCCGGTCACTTACGGATATATTTCCGTAGCAACTGAGACCGAGGCTGTTGTAGTTTTCGTTATTTGAATTGTTTCCCTCGACCTCAAGATAACTGTCTCCGGTCATCGTAAGGTCGCCGCTCCACATGTCTATACCGTCAACGACATAGCTCATCTCGGTATCGGGATCCGGCTGCAGACAGTAGAGTCTGGAACTGTCCTCAAGTCTGAGGGAATGGGTTATTCCTGATTTTACACCTATCTGCAGGGGTGCGGAGTTTCCGGTTCCGGTTATTCTGACACATGCCGATCCGGAGAGAATGCAGTCTCCGTTCCATTCACAGTTTCTCGAAAGGAGGTTTACCACAATATTCGTGTCCGTGATATGAAGCGCATTGGGCATATATGAGGTTTGCTGAATAACGCTGAGATCTTTCGTGTTAAGGGTTCCCTTTCCGTGGATGGTGATGTTTTCCGCTCTGACTTTTTCCAGGGTGTTCACCGTATTCTCGGGAACCTCAATGTTAAGTCTGACGGGGCTGTTTTTGACGCTGATTCCACCGGATACGGTTACATTGTCCAGTTTCAGCCAGAACGCCTGCTCGACATCCGCAGAGTTGTTGCTTCCCCAGAGCCCGATGGTTTTGTCGGTACTCCCCGAAAGGACATAGACAACGTCTCTTTTTCTCAGGATGATAAGGTTTCCGCTGATCTTGTAATTCTCGTTTTCCGTGTCCTCGCCGCCTACGTCTATGAAAACGGTTTCCATATCGGAAGGAGCGGCGAAAAATTTCACAGGAGCGAGTACAAGCATCAGACAGAGCGCGAAAATGATGCACAGAACCTGTTTCTTCATTTTTTTTCTCCAAACTCAAAGCCAAGAGGCTTCTTTATTTCTCTACATTAAATATATCAGAAAAGATTGAAAAACAATGTTAATATTTTCAAAGTTTTTTAAAAGTTTTGTCGAACTCACAGGGGAAGGAAAAAACTTTTTCCTTCCCCTGTATCATTATTGCCCGGAGGGTTTGAGCGAGGCCTTTCTGCGTGCCTGCTCACGGTCATATTGGAGCATATACAGGCTGTAGTACCTGCCCTTCTTCTCCAGCAGCTCAAAGTGGGATCCCTGCTCAATTATCTGCCCGTGGGACAGAACAATTATATTATCGGCGTGCTGAATGGTTGAAAGTCTGTGGGCGACCATGAGCATCGTACCGATATTCATCAGCTTTTCGAGCGAATCCTGGATCAGAATTTCCGTTTCGGTGTCAATGTTCGCGGTTGCTTCGTCCAGGATCATGACCTCGGGCTTGTGAATTATCGTTCTCGCAAAGGAAAGCAGCTGGCGCTGCCCCGCCGAGAAGTTGTTGCCTCTTTCCCGGACCTCTTCGTCCAGTCCGTCCCGGAGCTTGTTGATAAATTTATCCGCATTGACATAGCGGCACGCCTGCATTATCTCTTCGTCGCTGACACCCTCCTTATTCAGCAGAATATTGCTGCGGATGGTTCCCGAGAAGAGAAATACGTCCTGAAGCATCTGTCCGAAATGGCTCCGCAGGGAATCGATTTTGATCTTGCGGATATCTATTCCGTCAATGAGTATCTCGCCTTTCTGAATATCGTAATTACGGCATATCAGAGACAGTATTGTGGTTTTGCCCGATCCGGTCGATCCCACGAAAGCCACAGTCTGTCCGGCTTTTACGGTGAATGAAACGTCCTTGAGGATCCATTCTCCGGGAATATAGCTGAACCAGACGTTCCTGAATTCTATATTTCCTTTGACCTCCGGAAGCTCGATTGCGTCCGGCGCATCGACCACATCCGGTCTGATATCGAAGATCGTGAATATTTTTTCGGCAGAGGCAAAAGCGGACTGGAGCCAGTTGAACTGTTCTGCAAGGCTCTGAATCGGGTTGAAAAACTTTGAAATATACATGTAGAAGGTAACGACCGTCCCTCCGTCTATCACCTGTCCGAGGAATGGCGTGTCTTTTATATACCCTCTTCCGCCCAGGTACAGCAGGCAAAGTACCGAGGTTATATAAAGCATGTATATTGTGGGACGGAAAACGGCGAAAACAAAGATCTCTTCCTTCATTGCCCTGTACAGACCTTCGTTTTTGCTGTCAAACTCCGCCTTTTTGTGCTCTTCCCGGTTGAATATCCTGATAATCTTCATTCCGGAAAGGTTCTCCGAGAGGAATGTATTTATATCCGTTGTTCTGTCCTTGACTCTGCGGTATGCCCTTCGGGAAAACTTCCTGAAAATGAGGGTAAACAGAATTATGAACGGGACAAAACACAGTATCATCAGTGTCAGGGTGTAATTCAGGCAGAGCATCGCGGTGAGAACGCCGGCAATGATGAAGCAGTTTTTTATCAGATTCACGATAATGTTCGTGAACATTCTGGAAATCGCGTCCGTATCGTTGGTAACACGGGTGACGAGTTTTCCTACGGGAATGGTATTCAGCTGCGCGTGGGAAAGGTTTTCGATATGTGCGAAAAGGTCTTCACGGAGTTTGGAGATTATCTTCTGTCCCGTTTTCTGAAGTGTGATCGCCTGTACATAGGAACTCGCCAGGGAAAGGAGGAGAATAGTTCCGTACACGATAACTGCGGCAAAAAGCCGGGACATTTCGAAATCGTCCTTGATCATTTTTTCTATATTGCCTATTATCAGAGGGGAGAGAATATCGTAGGCAATGGAAAAAATCATTACTATCAGCACAAAAAGGAAATTCTTCCAGTAAGGACGGGCATATCCCAGAAGGCGGCGGATTATTTCCGTATCCTTCATGTTCCGGTCAAAACCGATGGATTCCTTTTTATCTTTCATGCAAAGGAATGCGATTATGAAGAACAGGGAAAAGGTTCCGATCACCGCTCCGGCGATCAGGAGGGGGTAGTATTCATGCATTTTCCTTTTCCTCCTTTTCGTCCAGTTTCTGCAGATCCACCATCGTCTTGTATTCGGGGCAGGTGTTGCAGAGTTGTTCATGGGATCCGACCGCGACTATTCTGCCGTCGTCCACAAAAATTATTTTGTCCATCTTCTCAACGGTGGTTATCCGGTGGGCGATGAGGATAGTCGTCTTACCCTTGCGCAGTTTCCTGAGATTTTCCAGTATGGACTTTTCTGTTTTCACGTCCACAGCGGAAACCGAGTCATCGAGAATGAGAATGGAGGCATCTTTCATCAGCGCTCTGGCTATGGAAATACGTTGTTTCTGACCGCCGGAAACGGTGACGCCGCGTTCTCCGAGAACTGTCTGGTAACCTAATGCGAAATCTCTGATATTGTCGTCCACATCGGACATTTTTGCCGCCTGTATCACGTCTTCGGAGTCCCCTCCGTCGGTGGCGAAGGCAATGTTGTTTTCTATGGTGTCGCTGAAAAGGAAATTGTCCTGAGGCACATAAGCGGAGAATTTCCGTACGGTATGTATGGGAATGGTGTTTATATCCCTTCCGTCCAGGAATACAGTCCCGTCGGGAACATTATATGTTCGGAGAAGAAGATCCACTATGGTGGTCTTTCCCGCACCGGTCTTGCCGATTATACCCACATTTTCCCCCGCGTTTATCACGAAGGAAACGTTTTGCAGTACGTCGTATTCTCCTCCGGGATAACGGAAGGTCAGATTACGGAACTCAATGTTTCCGTAGATAAAGTCCATATCCGTTACATCCGGTCTGTCTTCCACATCCGAGGTGGAGTCGAGTAACCGGCTGATCCTTTGCAAAGAAGCCTTGCCTCTGGAACGCATTTCTATGAGTTCGGAAACAGCCATTACGGGCCATACGGCGGAATTGAAGTAGGCTATGAATTCCACCAGCTGTCCGGCATCAAATATCTTTTCATGGACGAGCCAGCCGCCGTAGCCGAGTATGACGCAGATTACCGATTCCACAAAGAGAGTAACGAGGATATTGAGAAGGGTGGATGCTTTGGTATAGTTTACGTTTGCTTTTTCATTGTTTTTGTTGAGCTTACGGAAATTCATCAGTTCCTTTGTGTTCTTGACAAAGGCTTTGATCACCGCGATTCCGGAAAAGCTTTCCTGCGAGAAGTCGGAAAGGTCGGAAAAAGCCTGCTGTCTTTCCGCCCATCTTGCGGTCATGTGTTTTCCCACGACCGTTCCCACCGCAAGCAGGAGCCCCAGGGGTACCATGCATAAAAGTGCGAGGAAAGCGTTCATGCTGACCATTTTCCAGATTGCGAGGGTTCCCAGGAAGAGAGCGTCGCAAAACATCATTACTCCGGAGCCGAAGCATTCTCTTACCGTTTCCAGATCATTGGTAAAAAGAGACATAAGGTTTCCGACCTTGTTTACCTGGTAATACTGTTGCGAGAGGCTTTCACACTTGCCGAACATTCTTCCTCGGAGATCGGTAGCCACCTTGAGAGCAGAACCGAAAAAGCAGATACGCCAGAGGAATCTTCCGATTACAAGCGAAAGGATGACAAAAAGGAGCGGGCGGCAGACACTGTCAAGTAAAAACTCCATATCAAAGGGAACGGTTACTCCGTCCGATGTCACCAATCCCGTATTTATCCCGTTTACAACGAGTTTGTAGAGTTCCGGGACTATAAGCTGAACATAGTCCACCGCAATAAGCGCGGCGGTGCCCAGAAGCAGAACATGAAGGTATCGCAGATAGTATTTATTTATGTGTTTCCCGAAAAGCATAATGCCCCCTGATACTATTATAGGTACAATAACGGGAAAAGTATATCACATTTGTCCGGTAAAGTCAATGAAATAAGAGTGAAAAAAGTCGGAATAGCACGGAAGTTCTTGACTTATGGGGAGGAATGGTGTATAATACGCACAGCGGCGCGAAGCGCCCCGATGCTTTGCATCGCACCGACGGAGCCGGTGGCTGTGCTTTTGACGGCGTCGTAAAAATGCCCTTGCGAGCAAGCATTTTTACTCCTGGTGTGATATGTACCCGGCCAATCTTCCTGCAAAAGGTTCATGGCTTCGCTTCTGTGCGCTCAGTTCAACAATGGACCCGGATTTGCCGCCGAAGTGCCGTTGCGGACAGGGAAATCATTATTATCAGACGCTTACTGAAAAGAGAAAGAAGTGAAAAGATGAATATACATTCGGAGTCTGCGGTCAAGGACCTTACGGTAGGAAATCCGTATTCTGTTATAGTGACCTTTGCGCTCCCGATTTTCCTCAGCCAGGTTTTTCAGCAGCTTTATAACACTGCCGATACATTTATTGTCGGAAAATTCCTCGGTACCGATGCTTTTGCCGCAGTGAGCTCTTCCGGGACCCTGATTTTTCTACTTGTAAGTTTCTTCAACGGTACAGCGATGGGTGCCGGTGTTGTTATCTCCCGGTATTTCGGTGCGGGAAACAGGGACTGCGTTTGCCGGGCTGTACATACGAACATAGCCTTAGGGATCACGGGCGGGCTTATTCTTACCGTGTTCGGGGTCGTGTTCACTCCTACGCTGTTGGTCTGGATGAATACCGATCCTGATGTCCTGCCGCAGGCGGTAGAATACTTCCGGTACTACTTTTCCGGCGCGCTTGCCATGATAATGTATAATGTGTGCTGCGGAATAATGAATGCTGTAGGGGACAGCGAGAGACCTCTCTATTATCTGATATTTTCATCGCTGCTGAATGTTTTGCTCGACCTTATTTTTGTTGCGGTGTTCCGCTGGGGAGTCTGGTCTGCCGCTATCGCAACGGTAATATCTCAGGCGTCAAGTGTCGTTCTTTGTTTCATCCATCTTACAAAAAAAGGACATATCTTCACCGTCGAGCTGAAAAAAATAAAGTTTCACGGGGATATGCTGAAGCAGATAATCCGATTCGGTCTTCCCTCAGGGGTTCAGAATTCCGTAATAGGTCTTGCGAACGTAATTGTTCAGACCAACATCAATTCCTTCGGTAAGTTTGCCACAGCGGCTTATGGCGCACATGCGAAAATAGAGGGTTTTGCGTTCCTTCCCATAACCAGCTTCAATATGGCGATAACAACATTCATTGGGCAGAATCTGGGTGCGAAACTCTATGACCGGGCAAAGACCGGGGCGCGTTTCGGTATCCTTTCCGCGGTTATAATGGCTCAGATCATCGGAATAATCTATTATATTTTTGCGGAATCCTTTATAGGATTCTTTGACTCTTCTCCGGAAGTCGTTGCGCTGGGTGCCCAACAGGCGCACACCGCCACACTGTTTTATTTTCTCCTTGCTTATTCCCACGCTGTTGCCGCTGTCTGCCGGGGGGCGGGAAAAGCTTTTGTGCCGATGTTGGTCATGCTTTCGGTATGGTGTGTTCTGAGAATAGGATATATAGAGCTGGTGATGAGTCTTTTCGGAAAGATAGAATATATCTACTGGGCTTATCCTCTGACCTGGGCAATAAGTTCGGTGATATATTTCATATATTATCATGCCTCGGACTGGATCCACGGTTTTGAGAAAAAAAGGGAGAAAACCCTGTAAGACACATATTCTGTTCCACACAGTGAGGAGCCGCCGGAATAAGTCCGGCGGCTCCTTTTATGTCTGCATTTTCAGCTACTCAATAATTCTCCGCGTGAATCTCGAAATAACTCTGAGGATGATTGCATGTGGGGCAGACCTCCGGGGCGGAGGTTCCCACTATAATATGTCCGCAGTTGCGGCACTCCCAGATCTTTACCTCGCTTTTTTCAAACACGGCTGCGGTTTCAACGTTTTTCAGAAGAGCACGGTATCTCTCTTCGTGATGCTTTTCAATGGCTGCAACCAGTCTGAACTTCTTTGCAAGTTCCGGAAAGCCTTCTTCTTCCGCTGTTTTTGCAAACCCTTCGTACATATCGGTCCACTCATAGTTTTCACCTTCTGCGGCGGCATCAAGGTTCTGGGCGGTGTTTCCTATTCCCTGCAGTTCTCTGAACCACATTTTCGCGTGTTCCTTTTCATTGTCGGCTGTCTTCAGAAACAGGGCTGCAATCTGCTCGTATCCCTCTTTCTTTGCCGTGGACGCGAAATATGTATACTTGTTTCTTGCCTGGCTTTCGCCTGCGAAAGCCGCCTGAAGATTTTTCTCGGTCCGGGTCCCTGTATACTTTGTTTTCTTTTCCATGAAACTTACCTCCGATACTGAAGATCAATATTTGACATTTCGCCGGGTCATATCAGCGGTTGGATCATCTGCATGAGTTCCGCCTTATTTTTGAACCCGACGGATGTTTCGGCGATTTCACCGTCTTTGAAAAGAATAAGGGTCGGGATGCTCATTATTCCGAATTTTGCCGCGAGATCCCTGTTTTCGTCCACGTTTACCTTACCCACGGTCAGCTTTCCTTCGCATTGCTGCGCGATGTCAGCCACTACGGGGCCGAGCATTTTGCAGGGTCCGCACCAGGGTGCCCAGAAATCCACCAGTACCGGTGTACCGGAGGAGTATACCTCGGATTCGAAATTTTCTTCATTCAAAATGATTTCAGCCATGACTGCATCCTCCTTGTCTGTTTTTCATTATGTGCATTACTTCCCGGAATATACTCCGCGATGGATGTCTATATCCGCAATTCCGGGTCTTTCCGTATGGCAGGAATATATTCCCGGAACGATTATAGCATTTTCTCCGAGGATTGTCAAGAACCGGGGTTGGTGTAAAATAAACAACAAGAAGGTTAGTGTGTGCTAACTCTTTGGGCAGACTGCCGAATTTGTTAAAAAATCGGAAAATGAAGGAAAAACCTATTGACAAACCCGCGTTTCTATAGTATAATACGAGTCGGTTAGCGGAAGCTAATCAATTTTAAAGGTTTATGGTTAGTCGGTGCTAATTATTTTTTAAGGGTTCGGGTTAGCTTTTGCTAATCATTTTGTTTCCCGGCGGGTTAGCACCTGCTAATTGAAAGGGAGGGATTCGTATGATGCCGCTCTGTCTGGCAGACGTGGGAGAGGAAAACATCATAAGAAAGATCGGCGGAAGCCCGGAGATAAAAAAACATCTTGAAAATCTGGGGTTTGTCGTCGGCGGAACAGTGACCGTGGTCAACACTCTTGCGGGTAACGTGATAGTGAATGTCAAAGAATCCAGGGTTGCCATAAGCGAAGAAATGGCAAGGAAGATAATGGTATGACCCGGAGCTCCCGGTGAACAAGTAATTTATTTAAGGAGGATACAGGCAATGAAGACTCTAAGACAGGCGGAAGTCGGGCAGACCGTAAAGGTAGTCAGACTTCACGGCGAGGGCGCGGTGAAGCGTCGTATTATGGATATGGGCCTGACAAAAGGTGTTGAGGTTTACGTCCGTAAAGTGGCGCCTCTCGGAGATCCCATAGAGCTGACTGTCCGCGGATATGAGCTTTCGCTGAGAAAAGCCGATGCGGAAATGGTAGAGGTTGAGTAAGACCGTATGGGGAAGGAGGCTTCCCGTATTTTTGAGATCAGCGGTTAGCAAAAGCTAATTGCGGTAAGGAGAAATGCAAGAAATGGAACTGAAAATTGCCCTTGCGGGTAACCCGAACAGCGGTAAGACCACACTGTTCAACGCTCTTACCGGCTCCAACCAGTTCGTAGGTAACTGGCCCGGTGTAACGGTGGAGAAAAAGGAAGGTAAACTCAAGAAACACGATGACGTGAAAATAGTTGACCTTCCCGGTATATACTCTCTTTCCCCCTATACTCTGGAGGAAGTTGTTGCAAGAAATTATCTTATAAGCGAAAGACCGAATGCCATCCTCAATATTATCGACGGTACCAACCTGGAAAGAAACCTGTACCTGACCACTCAGCTGGTGGAACTCGGTATCCCGGTTGTCATAGCCATCAACATGATGGACGTTGTCCGCAAGAACGGCGACAAGATAGATACTGCTGAGCTTTCCCGTCAGCTCGGATGCAAGATAGTTGAGATCTCCGCGCTTAAAGGAACCGGTATCATGGAGGCTGCCGAAGCTGCCATTGACGCCGCGAAGAATGGCAAGACCATTCCCCAGCATAGCTTTTCCGGCTGTGTTGAGCATGCCATTGCCCATATTGAGGAGGCAGCAGTTCACGGGCTTCCCGAGGAGCAGCAGAGATGGTATGCCATAAAGATTTTCGAGCGTGACGACAAGGTTCTCGGTTCCCTGAACATAAAGAAAGAGACCCTTGATCATATCGAACAGGATATCAAGGCTGCCGAAAAAGAGCTTGACGATGACGCCGAATCTATCATAACCAATGAAAGATACGTTTACATAGCGTCCATAATCAAGTCCTGCTATAAGAAAAAGAATGTAGGAAAGCTTTCCGCTTCCGATAAAATAGACCGTGTCGTCACTAACCGCTGGCTGGGTCTTCCCATATTTGCGGTAATCATGTTCCTGGTTTATTATCTGTCCATGGTAACTGTAGGCGCGTCTGCCACAGACTGGGCAAACGACGGACTTTTCGGTGACGGTTGGCATCTGCTGGGCATAGGCTCAAAGCAGTATGAGGAAGTTTCCGGTGAATACGAAGACGCCCTCAATGCCATAAACGGTTTTGTTGAGATCGATCCCGAAGCGGAGGACTTTGATGCCGCCGCTGCCCTTGAAGCTATCAGAAACTTCAGACCCGAAAGCGACAATGCCACGGGTACGGTAACGGTAGAGGATGAAGAGACCCTCGAACGTGCGGAAATGACTGTCTACTATTCCGAAATTCCCGAGTCGGTAAAGAATGATAAGGAAAACGACAGCTATATTTCCGTGACCTATCTTGAAGCAAAGGAATACTTTGAGACCAAGAACAGTGAATTTGCAGCTCCTGATCCGGCGGATTACGGTGTCTGGGTTCCCGGTGTACCGGTTCTTATCGGTACCGGTCTTGAGGCTGCCAATGCCCCCGAATGGCTGTCCGGACTTATCCTTGACGGTATAGTTGCCGGTGTCGGTGCGGTTCTCGGATTTGTTCCCCAGATGCTGGTTCTGTTCCTGCTGCTTGCATTCCTTGAAGCCTGCGGCTACATGGCCCGTATCGCTTTCGTTCTCGACCGTATATTCCGTAAGTTCGGTCTGTCCGGTAAGTCCTTTATTCCTATGCTTATCGGTACCGGCTGCGGTATTCCGGGTATTATGGCTTCCCGTACGATAGAAAACGAACGTGACCGTCGTATGACGATAATGACAACGACCTTTATACCCTGCGGCGCAAAAGTTCCCTTTATTGCAATGATTGCCGGCGCGCTTTTCGGCGGTTCTGCCTGGGTTGCGACCTCCGCATACTTTATCGGTATGGCGGCAATAATAGTTTCCGGTATCATGCTTAAAAAGACCAAGATGTTCTCCGGCGAACCCGCACCCTTCGTTATGGAGCTTCCCGCATATCACTGGCCGACGGTCGGAAACGTTCTCCGTTCCATGTGGGAGCGTGGCTGGTCCTTCATCAAGAAGGCCGGTACGGTCATTCTCCTGTCTACCATCTTTGTCTGGTTCACCACCTATTTCGGTTTTGTGGACGGAACCTTCCGTATGCTGTCCGAGGATGAACTGAATATGTCTATTCTTGCGGCTATCGGTTCCGCTATCGCCTGGATCTTCAAGCCTCTGGGCTGGGGCACCTGGCAGGCTGCCGTTGCCTCCATTACCGGACTTGTGGCGAAGGAAAACATCGTCGGTACAATGGGTATCCTTTATCCCGAAGGCTGGCCCGAGATCGCACAGGCATTCAACGGCATCACCGGATATTCTTTCCTGGTATTCAATCTGCTGTGCGCACCTTGCTTTGCAGCCATCGGTGCTATCAAGCGTGAAATGAACAGTGCCAAATGGACCTGGTTTGCCATTGGTTATCAGTGCGGATTTGCGTATGCTATTGCCCTCATGATAAATCAGTTCGGCGGACTGTTCACCGGCAATGTAAATGTTATCGGTCTTATCTTCTCCGTGGCTATCCTTGCGGGTATGATCTATATGCTGGTCCGTCCTTATAAGGAAGCAACGAAGCTGACGGCCAAAGTGAAGGTAAAATAACAGTCACAGCGTGAAAGGAGTCGGTCTTTATGTTTGCCTGGATAACGGCAAATCTGGCAACCATCATAATTTGTCTGGTACTTATACTTATTGTGGCAGCGATAATCGTCGGCCTGGTCAAGGATAAGAAAAAAGGCAAATCCACTTGTGGATGCAACTGTGCCCACTGCGCAATGGCGGGCTCCTGCCACAAAAAGAAATGACACGCAGGGAGCGCAACGAAAGTTTGCGCTCCCTTATTTCAGGAGAGGAGGTAAGCGATGGCTAACCAAAAAAACCTTACTCCGTCCAATATCAGGTATCTGCTTGCCATGAAGCAATTGGACAAGAACGGTTCCGGAGTCCGGAGCGTGGATATTGCCACTTGCCTGGGACTGTCAAGACCGAGTGTCCATAACATGATGAAGACCCTCATTGAAATGGGCTTTATCAGAAAAACGGCTTACGGTGTTGCCTTTCTGACGGAAGAGGGAGAGCAGACCGCACGGAGATACGGAAAGTATTATCTTTCGGTCTCGGAATTTCTCCGGGACGGTTTTCCCGGGTTGAAGCCGGTATGTCCCGCTGTTTTTGCTCTTCTTGCGGAGATTCCGGAGACGGATCTTGAAAAGCTCTGCGACAGCAGACAGATGTCAGGTGAGGTTACAGTATAAAGGAGTTTCGGTTATGGCAATAGTTGAATTCAAAAACGTAAGCCGTGTTTATACCAGCGGCGATCATGAGCTTAAAGCTCTGGATAATGTGAACATGACCCTTGATGAGGGGAAGTTTGTGGTTATTCTCGGCCCCAGCGGTGCGGGAAAAAGCACTTTGCTGAATCTTCTGGGAGGACTTGACAGTCCCACGGAAGGAAAGATCCTGGTGGAGGGCAAGGATATTTCGGAGCTTTCAAACGACGAACTTGCGGAATACCGGGCGGCGAAGGTAGGGTTTGTTTTCCAGTTTTACAATCTCGTCCCGACACTGACCGTACACGAAAACGTTGCTTTGGTTAAAGATATTTCTCCGGATCCTCTTTCCGCCACGGAGATGATAAAACAGGTCGGTCTTTCCGATCATCTCAAGAATTTTCCCGCCGAACTTTCCGGCGGCGAACAGCAGCGGGTTTCAATTGCCAGGGCTCTGGCAAAGAATCCGAAAATTTTGCTTTGTGACGAACCCACCGGGGCTCTTGACTCCGAAACGGGGGTCGTTGTGCTGAAACTTTTGCTGAAAATGGCGAGGGATTACGGTAAAACCATAGTTATTGTAACACATAACCAGAATATTGCGAAAATGGCTGACGTTGTTATCCGGGTAAGAAACGGCCGGATCGTTTCACAGCAACAGCAGTCGGATCCCGCATCAGCCGACGATATCGAGTGGTAAGGGGGATAAGGTATGCTCTTCAGAAAATTGTGGAGAACAATGGGTCTTTACAAAGCCCAGTTTATCTCCATGATAATCATGATAGCCCTCGGTATAGGTATTTTCGTCGGTTTCAATATGGAATGGTACAGTATCGAAACGAATACCGGGAATTTTTTTGACCTTACCGGTTACGCCGATTACCGTATAATTTCCGAAAAAGGCTTCAGTCCGGAGCAACTTCAGAAAATATCCGGCATTGACGGAGTCGACGCTGCGGCAAGGTTTCTTGCGGTAAGCGCGGACGTGAAAGGGAGCAACGGAGACAGTGTTTCCCTTACCATCACCACCGATGAAAACGTTTCCGGATTTTTCCTTGTTGAAGGGGAAAAATACGATGCCGGCTGTGAAGACGGAATATGGCTTTCGGATAAGTTCGCTGCCGCCAACGGACTTTTTTTGGGGGATAATATTACCCTTACATATAAAAACCTGGAAATAAGCGGAAAGATAAGGGGTCTTGTCAAGTCCGGAGAATATCTTGTCTGTGTCCGGGATTCAAGTCAGCTTATGCCGGATTATGACACCCACGGATTTGCATACATATCTCCCGCCATGTACCGGAAAGTCGCCGGATATGAGTTTTATCCTCAGATCCATGTGATCTCAGACATGGCAAAGAAAGATTTTGTTGAGGCTGCCGACACCGCTCTCGGGAATACGGCGATGATACTTACGAAGGACGAATCCGCCTCATACTCCGCCGCAAACGGCGAGGCTGAAGAGGGAAAGACCATGGGTTCCATTCTTCCCGTTCTGTTTTTGCTTATTGCGGTGCTGACCATGGTCACGACCATGCACCGTCTTACCGCAAAGGAAAAGACGCAGATCGGGACTCTCAAAGCCCTGGGCTTCAAGGACAGGCGTATTCTTGCGCACTATACCTGCTACGCCTTCATGATAGGGCTTATAGGTTCCGCCATAGGTATAGCTCTCGGTTACGGAATAAGTTACTTTATAATGAATCCCAACGGGATGATGGGAACATATTTCGATATGCCGCAGTGGAATATGCCGCTCCCCTGGTTCTGCGGACTCGCCGTAATCGGGATAATCGGGCTTCTTACGCTCATAGGTCTGCTTTCCGTCAGACAAATGCTCAGGGGGACTGCGGCCGATGCCCTCCGTCCTTATTCCCCGAAAAAAATGAAGCCCATGCTTATAGAAAGAACGAAGTGGTTCCACCGCCTGGGATTCGGTACCCGGTGGAATATGCGGGACGTGATAAGGCATAAATCCAGAACTGCCATGAGCCTTGTGGGTATTGTGGGCTGTACCGTCCTGATTGTCGGATCTTTGGGCATGAGGGATACTATGGATGAATTCCTCAATCTTTATTATGACGGGGCGACCAATTATTCTTCCCGTATATTCCTTTCCGAGGAGGCTACTCCCGAACAGCGCCGGCAGATCATCGACGAATATGACGGAGACTGGAGCAGCTCGGTAAGTGTCCAGATAGAAGAGAAAGCGGTTTCCCTTGATATTTACGGAGTTGAACACGATAAGGTCCGTTTCCCGGGACAGAAGTCGGGGTATACCCGCATCGGTGATGACGGGGCGTATATCTGCGTCCGGATAGCCGATGAATTCGGTCTTTCGGCGGGCGATGTGTTTATCCTCAGTCCCTACGGCTCTGAGGACAGTTATACCGTAAAGGTCGCCGGTGTGATACGGAGTGTTTCGGAGAGTATAGTCATAAGTCCTGCGTACGCCGATTCCCTCGGTCTGGCATACTCTGCCGATTCGGTCTATACCGATACGGCAAAGGAGAATATAAAAACCGACGGGGCGGTCAAAAGCGTTCAGTCCAAGCAGATGATAATGGATTCCTTTGATACTTTTACCGAGCTGATGGATTCCATGATAATAGTTCTTGTGGTCGGTGCTCTTATACTCGGTGTTGTCGTCCTTTACAATCTCGGTGTAATGAGTTATACCGAAAGATACAGAGAAATGGCTACACTTAAAGTTGTTGGATTCAAAGACCGGAAGATAGGGAGCCTCCTTGTGGGACAGAATCTGTGGCTGAGCCTTATTGGTGTCATTATAGGACTTCCTGCCGGAATAGGTGTTTTGGACTATCTGCTGAAGGCTCTTGCCGGCGAATATGAAATGAAGCTGGCGATAAGCCCGCTGAGTATAGCTGTAAGTGTAGTTCTTACTTTCGGGATGTCTTTGCTGGTAAGCCTCATGGTTGCCCGTAAGAATAAGCACATAGACATGGTGGAAGCCCTGAAGGGTGCGGAGTGATCTGAAAAATATTTCCGGGGAAAAAGTTTTCCCCGGTGAGAAAGAAGGAACATAAAATGGTTAGAATGACGCTTAAGATCGACGGAATGATGTGTCAGATGTGCCAGAGTCACGTCAATGATCTTATCCGACGGGATTTTGATGTAAAAAAGGTTTCTTCGTCTTTTTCAAAGGGAGAAGCCGTAATTATCTGCAAAGAGCCTCTTGACGAGGGGAAGCTGCGCAAGTCTCTGGAGGGGATAGGGTATAAACTGCTCTCCTGCACAACAGAGCCTGAAGAGGAAAAGCACGGTTTCCTGGGATTATTCGGCATGAAAAAATAGAGTATTCCATGACTCCGGCTGAATCTTCCGGTTGCTGCGGATACCCGGATGCGTGCCATATGTCAAAGAGTTTTCCTCGTGCCTTCAGGTCTGAGCCGGCACGGGGAAAATATTATTTTATTCCGTTGATATCGCCGCTCTGTATTGCGGCTATGTTTTTCTTTATCCTTTCCTCGTTCCAGTCCCACCAACGCATCCGCAGAAGTTCCGACACCGTTTCTCCGTCGAAACGTTTGCGTATCGGCCTTGCGGGAATTCCGGCAACGATGGTATACGGTTCGACGTCACGGGTCACAATGGCTCTTGTGCCTATCACAGCTCCGTCTCCGATTGTGACTCCCGCCATTATAACCGCCTCGTAGCCGATCCATACGTCGTTGCCTATAACGATATCGCCCTTGTTATCCCATGCTCCGGATATGGAGCCGGGGTCCGCCGGCAGTCCCCATTCCTCAAAGAAAATGGGGAACGGATATGTGGAAAGACTGCCCAATACGTGATTTGCGGCATTGAATATAAACTTTGCGCCGCAGGCAATGGAGCAGAATTTTCCTATCTTCAGCCGGTCATTGTTGCATTCCGGATAATGGTAAAGGACGTTGTTCCGTTGAAAATCTCTGGGGTCGTTGACAAAATCGTCGTAAGTGGTGTACTCTCCGACTTCAATTGAAGGATCGTTTATCACCTTGTTCAGATAAACCGTGGTTTTCCCCTGTGAACGGGGATATATTTTCCAGTCCGGTATCATTTTTTTTCCTCCGAATGTTTTGTTTTTTCAATCCATCCGGAACCGTGCAATGCAAAGCTTCAGGGCATACCACCTCTCTTTTCGGTGCTGTTATCCCGGGTCTGAGGTTTTTTCCTTATCTCTTTTTATACAGCACGATCTCCGGCTCGCTGCCGTCTACACTGTAACTGCATATGAGTATAAAATCCATGTCCGCAACTACTCCGTAGCAGATGCCCATGTCGGCAAATTCGATCTGTGTTCCGAGATATATGTTTTCGTCTTTGAGAAACCTGACGGTATCGCCGCACGGAAGACGGTATTCCAGGTTTACCAGGTGCCCCGGAAGTTCATGCAGCGTATCCGCGCGGGGGATCCCCGCAGCTTCAAGCAGTTTGTTGATTTCGGCAAGGAGCCTGATCCTGAATGCGGTATAGGCGGCTTTCCCTCCCGTTTTTATGTATTCCGCGGCAATGCAATTTCCTCCGAACGGGCTTGCACAGGTTTCGGCACAACCCTTGCAGTCCTCCTTCATTTTGCATTCGTCGCAGTTTGCTCCGCATACTGATGTCATTTGTTTTTCCTTTCATTTCCGGGTAAAGGTGCGTTCCGGCCCGGCTTCACGGTTTTAGCCGTGTTTTACGTGATTTACGGTTATGTACTAGGCTGATCTGTCTGTTTTTGTATGCGTATTACTCCCTTTGCTGAGACTCCCGTAACAGAGAAGGTGTAAACGCCGCTTTTTTGAATGTCAAGCACGAAATCGGAGCAGACTTTTCCATCCCCGCTGTAGACGGACGTTCCGTTTCCGTCCGCAATGTCAAGTCTGAGTTCTCCCTGCTCCGTCCGGAAATGCACTTCAAGGCTGTCCGAAGCTTCCAGTTCCATTGTGTGGCTGTCCGTTCCGTTCATCAGGTCCGCTTCGAGGATGTATTTGTCTTCGTTCTTGATTCTATTGCCGTTAAATGTTGCGTGTCCGCATGCCGCTGTGTGCAACGCAAGGAAAGCAAACAGCAGCAGCGCCGCGGCTGATCTTATTCTTTTCCCCGTTTTCATATATTTCCGTCCCGAAAGTATATCTTTTGAGGGTATTTTACACCAAACAGCCTGTTTTGTCAAGAGTTCCGGACACGGCGTATTACTTTTTGGCCGTCGGAACATACCCCGGTCCGGCCTTTGTACGGAAACACAAAAAGGTCGGAAAAAAATCGGTGTATCCCTCTTGACTGGATCCGGAACAGGTGCTATACTGTACGGGATAAAGCGTATGATTCGTTTGTCGGTGCCGGGTGAGGCATCTGCGTTTCCGCCGGTGCCGGCGAGACGATCTTTGCGTTCGCAAGAATACCGCGGTTCCGGCGATTCGGGGAAGATTCCCCGCAACCCCGGAGCTGACGGCAAAAAATAAAGGAGTGCTTGTTATGAGAAAAAATTTCGGTGCGGAATCCTGGTTCTATCCTCTGCCGGTACTGATCGTGGGTACCTATGATGAAAACGGCAATGCGGATGCCATGAACGCGGCATGGGGCGGACTGTATGATGCCGATAAGGTTGTACTGTGCCTGAGTGCAGGTCATAAGACTACCCGCAACATCAAAGCAAATGGCGCCTTTACCGTGAGTTTTGCCGATGCGGCTCATGTGGCGGAGGCGGATTATGTCGGAATAGTTTCCGCAAACAAAGAACCCCGTAAAATGGAAAAATCCGGATTCCATGTTTACAGAAGCGAAAAAGTAAACGCTCCTGTTATCGAAGAACTTCCGGTGACTCTGGAGTGCGAACTGATCAGAATCAACGAGGACGGCAACGTTATCGGAAAGATCGTAAACGTAAGTGCTGATGAGTCCGTTCTCGGCGCTGACGGAAGCATTGATATGTCAAAATTCCGTCCCATATCCTTTGAGCCCGCCCACAGCAGATACCATGTGCTGGGTGATGTGGTCGGAACAGCTTTTCAGGACGGGGAGAAACTGAAATAAAAGCCCTCCGGGGCTTATCTTTGCGCCCGGAAGGGACGGGCGGAGAAAAAGAAAGAAGCGTAGCGGTGTGATGGGAACGGAAATCAGAAAACGGCAGATGGATATGATCCACGGGCCGATATGGAAAAAAATACTGCTGTTTGCGTTGCCTGTTGCCGCAACCGCAATTCTTGAGCAGCTGTTCAATGCCTCCGACGTGGCTGTGGTAGGTAATTTTACCGGAGAAATGCGCAATGCCGCGGTTGCGGCCGTCGGAGCGAACAGCCCCATAATTTCCCTGATAGTAAACCTGTTTATCGGTATAGCCCTCGGGGCAAACGTGGTTATAGCCCATGATATCGGTAACGGAGACAGGGATTCCGTGCGGAAAACCGTTCATACCTCCATTCTCGTTGCGCTTATCGGCGGGGTACTGGTGGGTATTATCGGCGAACTGGTTGCCGCCCCTCTGCTGGGGATCCTCCAGGTGCCCGAAGATGTCTTTCCTCTTGCCCTGACGTATCTGCGGATATATTTTCTGGGACTGCCCGTGATACTTCTCTACAATTTCGAAGCTGCGATTTTCAGGAGTATCGGGCAGACCCGTATCCCTCTGATCGCGCTTGCAGCGTCCGGAGTTCTCAATGTGCTGCTTAATCTGTTCTTCGTTATTGTGCTTCATATGACGGTTGACGGGGTGGCGATAGCGACCGTTGTTTCCAACGCCGTGAGTTCCGTTATCCTGTATTGCATATTGCGGCGTACAACTCAGGTGATCCGTGTGGAACCGAAGGAGTTGAGGATAGATCCCAAGAGCCTGAAACGTGTTCTGCGGATAGGTCTTCCGGCGGGGATCCAGAGCGCTGTGTTCTCAGTTGCCAATATTATAATCCAGTCCGCTATAAACAGCCTCGGAACGGTTGTGATGGCGGCGTCAAGTGCCGCATATAACATCGAAATAATCACATACGATATTCTGAATTCATTCAGCCAGGCGTGCACCACTTTTGTCGGGCAGAATTTCGGCGCCCATGAACTGAAGAGATGCCGGAAGACCCTTGCCCTTTGCCTTGCTGAAGGGCTGGCTGTACTTCTGGCTGCCATTGTCCTCATCCTGTTTTTCGGCAAACCCCTGCTGTCGGTCTTCAACAAGGATCCCGAAGTTATCTCTGTCGGATATACGCGGTTGGCTCTTTTGATGACGGCTCATATCTTCAGCCTTTTCTATGAGGTACTGTCCGGTTATCTGCGCGGCTTCGGAATATCGCTCCTTCCTGCCACTCTGACCATGCTCGGTGTCTGCGGAGTCCGGCTTAGCTGGATATACCTTGTTTTTCCGAAGCACAGAACCTTCGGAACCATTATGATGGCATTTCCGATCAGTCTTGCGGTCACGGCACTTTTCATGCTGATAGCCGTGGTGTGTTGCCGTCCGTCGCACAGACATGCCGCGGACAGGAATGCTCCGGAGAAGGATCTGATCCATCAGTAAGCAACCTTTGATTTAAGGAAAACAACAGCAGAAAGGGAACGCCCTTTCTGCTGAATTTTTATGTCCGTTTGTGTGTTTATCCGATTTATCTGAAATGATGCCGGATGGCAAAAATAATGGTTTACAGAAGAATGCCGGCGGATATCATGCCCGAAATGTAAAACCTTATTTTCAGGCGATCTCCGTGGTATGTGTGCCTTTAGGCACTTTTACTTTCTTGTTCAACAGATCAAAACTTTTCAGAAGTTATATTTCAGTGTATTCCGCTGTATTTCCGTGCTCCAGGATCAATTCCAGCAAATCGTCTGACTTCATCCAGACCGTTGCCGTGTTATCATTGGGATGAACGCCGATCTTGTTCCCGGCAAACTCTTTGTCCAAATAAAAATGAATACGGCACTCCTCATCATTTAGAAATCCAAGGGGAGTGACCGAGCCCGGTGTCAATCCCATAATGGAAAGCAATTCCTCCGCAGATGCAAATGAAAGGGCTCGCAAACCGTGGTTTTTGCGGAACTCCTTCAGATTTACTCTTTTGTCACCTTTAACGGAAATAAGGTAGTAATTGTGTTTTTTGTCGTCCCGGACGGATAAATTCTTCGCGTCCCATTCGGGGTAAGGCAATTCGACAGAAGCCAGTTCCTCCATGCTGAACACTGCTTTATGCTCGGTCACTTCATAGGATATTTTCTTGTCTGTCAGAAATCTGTAAGTCTGTGTCTTGTTCATGTTGTGTTGTCAACCTTTACCACGCTGAATTTTCATGTATTTTTGTGAGTATTCTTTCGTTCATCCGTTTAATTGTAAATACTGAATATATCAAAAAACGGTCTGTGAAGAAAAGATTCGAGGACCGCCTCTTGCATATACGGCAAAATCCGGTTTTCGGAGCATTTTCCGGGAGTGTGCCGGACGATATGTGTTTTTTGTACATGCATTCGCCTGCCAGAGGGTGTTTTCATTAAGGGATCCTGTGGTCTCTAAATTATCTACTTTTCCATTACATAATTCACAAGCGAAATTCCATGTCGTATGACGGACTGCTCCTTAACAACACGATATCCCCGGTGAATAAAAAACGGTTTTGCAGTGATGGAGGCATGTGTGGTAATAAGTTTTCCAGTCGCGAACTGTTCCAATTTATTGCAAATGGCAGATGCAATGCCTCTGCCCTGATAGTCTTTGTGAACATAAAGCCTATTCAAATAGCCGGTTTTATCCATATCTCCAAAGCCTACGATTTGTTCTTTTTCCATTGCAACAATTGTCTCATTTTTCAGGAACGATCGATTCCATTCCTGCAAGTCTATCGTTCCGGTAGCCCAGGCATTCAACTGTGCGGGGGTGTAATCTCTTGCGTTTACATTGTGAACGGTTTGGTAGAATAGCTCTGCCAATTGTTCGCAGTCGGATGTTTCATATTTTCGAAGCCGCATTTTCAGTCCTCCACAAATTCGTCTTTGTCTTCATAGTAACATATCCCTGGGAATTTTTCAACCCATCACACAACTGCAAACAAAAAATAGCGGTCTGTAAGAAAAGACTTACAGACCGTTACTCTTGGCTTTCTAATACGAAATAGCTACATATGCGAATTTTGATTTTTCAAAATAGCACTTATAAAAATGATTAAAGACGGTCTTTCAATTGTCCCGAAAAGATTGATAAGTCAGCCGTTTTAGACTCCACGCTATTTTCGATATTGCCTAAAACATAATCTGCCACTTCAGGTTGCCAATAAACTTTAGTTGCTTTTAGGATTTATGAAATAATACCGTTAATTCTTTTCGCATTCTCGCTCAAAGACTTCGACTGACCGATTAACGTCTTGAAAAAAGATTTTACGTCATTGTCTTTCAACACTCCAAACACCTGACTGTTTTCGACAGCGATTTTAAATAATTCTTCACGTTCATCTGCCGCCCAATTGTCAATTTTATTCAAATTTTCAACAGCGATATGCGTCGCCGCATAACTGAAACTGTTTTTCAGCTTTAAAATCGCGTCGACCTTGTTTCTTTTTTCTTCGCCCTGCTCTTTATCGTTATCCATTTGTTCTTTTTGTTGCTTATAAAACAGGTCTTCCAATTTTTCGTTCGCGCAAGTTCTGTCTATTATCGCTTTAACTATCTTGTCCAATTCCGTCCCATCGGAATAGTCTGCGGGCGCGAAAAATTTAATTCTTTTTTCGCGCATCATTTTATAAGCCTTATTTTTATCTTTAGTTTCGGGATCGTATACCGCGATAGAATACCCGCCGTTTACCGTAATCAGCTTCATGCACGGAATATCGGTATCGCTGTCACCTATGTAAATCATATTTCTGAAAGGCACTCTTATTTCTGACGGATCGAAGCTATCATTTACACCGGGGTCGTTAATGTCGAGGACGCCTTTTTCTATTCTGAACAAAAACTGTGTTTTGTTCGTATAATTTACCGCCTGTGCCGGCCAGACGGCTACTCCTTTGTCGTTATAATAAAATGAGGTCGCATATATTTTTTCAAATTCATCGGCGACTTTCGTCCCCTCTATCATTTCTTTTAATCCGGAGGAAATTATATAATGTTTGACAATAACTCCATGTTCTTCGCCATACCGTTTTATTCTTTTAAACCACGTATCCACACCTTTAAAAAGTTCAACGGTCTTTCCGTATTCTATCAGTTTATCTCTTGTAAAAAGAACCTTCCCCTCGGATTTTTGTTGCATCGTCAACATATACGCAAGGTTTTGATCCATATCGTTTTTTTCACCGAGCGCATTCGACTCCGTCCAAAATTCATTTACGTCGCACCCCACGGATTGAATGAACCCCTGCGCCTGCATATCCGTCGGAGAAAGCGTCTTATCGAAGTCATAGCATATCGCAATAACAGGCCTTTCTTCTTTATGTTTTCTGCTGTCAATATATTTATTCATTTTTACCTCTTTGCGGTTTATATTTTATAATTATACCTATAAAATGATTATACCATAATCAGTCAATAATTTCAAGTCGTTTTGTCTTTCACACAACAACAATTTTCATTCTCACAAAAAGGGGTTTATATTGACATATCTTCTTTTTTATGTTACAATATAAGGGAAGTTGCCCATTACACGAATAGGCGGCTTTATTTCGTTTCTTATTCGTTCTATCTCTAACACCTAAAACCCGTTGCAGATGCCTAAATTTTGCCCTGATTCTTAATATTATCCGCTATGTTCAAATCGAAACACCGAGTTCCTATGCATGCTTATAGCATTTATACGCACCGCCATAATCACGCTTGATATAGACGATCATCAAATCACCCCCTCGAAATGGCATAAAAAAGAGAGAACATTTATCCTTGTTCTCTCTTAAAGGATTTGTCTTAAATTGTATGTGTCAGGCGGAGATTAAAACAAAGTCGTCAGTTCGAGTCCTCTTTTTCAAAAAGCAGGTCAGAATGCAGCTCTTAAATTCAAACATTCCGAGAAGTGCGCAAAACACTAAATATAGTAACAGAAAAGCACAAGACCTACTAAATCTTGTGCTTTTTATGTTTTGTAGCTTTTTCGTACTACAAAGATGTGTGTGCGACAAAATCTTGTTTTTTAGGCTGTTTTCGAGAGTGTGTCGGACGATAAGTATTCTTTAACTCGTACCGTTGTGTAAGACTTCTTCATCAAAAGTAAAATGGATTTTCAATGCTTTCCGCACCAAAGACTTTTGTTGCCATTCGATACATCGCCTTAGCGTGAATTCGGTCATGCCAGATGAATCGACGAAGAACCTTGCGAAGAGACCAATCTTCTCCATAGCTCCCTGTGACAACTGTATTATCAAGGAAATCAGGCTTTGCTTCAAGCAATTCAAATCCGCGTTTGCGACACGAATAAATGCTTCCGTCATTGTCAGCATCAACATGTATTTCCGAAAAATAATAACTGTTTACATTCTTTGTATGCGCATACATTTCATCAGCCGAGCGCGCAACTTTGCCGTAAAAGGTCATGCGTTCTGGAGAAGCCGTTGCATTCTTGTCGGGAACGGAATTATATAAGGAAAGAAAATCCTGCGCTGATTTCAGCGCAAGTGCCTTTAACTTTCTATATTCTTCCGCTTTCAGCGGCGCTTTTTCGCTTTCAAAAAGCACATCTGAATCTGCGTCGCAAATCGCAAGTGCGGAAACCTTTTCTTCGATGATAGCGATATCCATACTTGTTTCTGCTTTTTCACCGCACCACTTTAGATAAGAGGTTATTTCTACTTGCATTTTTCGAACAGCCGCTTCCAATGTTTCTCCACGAGTATATGCGCCTACAAAATCCGCCGCATAAAGCAAGGTGTCATTGCCGTTATGCTCCCATATACAATTGACCGTCATAATAGTTCTCCAATCGTTTTCTCTTATATATTATAGCATACGTCTCTTATTTTTTCAACATTTCGCCGTCGCCTACAACACCAAAAGTCCTTTGGTTGTTTTATCTGGCATACAATTTCCCATAAAGTTACTTAAAAAAGGGCGAGGCAAAAATGCCCTAAAGGACACAAAAATAGTGGTCTATAAGAAAAGACTTATAGACCACTACACTTGGCGCCCACTGTAGGGCTCGAACCTACGACCCTGCGGTTAACAGCCGCATGCTCTACCGACTGAGCTAAGTGGGCAAATATTATTGTCAACTGATTTTTTCGACTGCCATATTATATCACAGTTTTCCTGGTTTGTAAAGCCCCCGGACCGGAAATCCACAATTTGTTCAAATTTACTTTTCCCCAACCCGTTTCCACCGCATCTTTCGGGGTAATGGAACCCGGGACCGGAGAATTTTTTCAGTCCGGGGTTTTCCCCGGGGCCAGTTTTACGGCGTCAATACGCAACTGAATGGCGTATTTCAGGGTTTCGACCGGTATATTTATATTCCGCTGTTTTATATTTATGACCGTACCGTCTCCGGCTGTAACAAAAAGATTCCGGCACTTGCTGTCCGTTTCCATATCAGCAATATCCGAAACGGACAGAGGCTCGAATCCGTAGACGCGGAGCGAAGTTCCGTCAAGAATTACCGACGGGCTGCAAAAGAGATCCCGCACCGCACTCAGGGCGAATGCGGAGGCAAGAAGCGCACAGATCCAGAGGAGAACGAAGCAGACGCTGTTAAGTATCCTTCCGGTAAGGTTTCCGGGGTTGATCCCCGCAACAAAAATCATCAGCCGGATAACTGCGGCTGCGACCGGAAAGCCGACAGCCAAGGTGATAACGGCTCTCGGTTTCGGACGTTTCAGTATAAGCGTCTGCTTTGTGTTCATTGTCTTTTCTTCCTTTATCCGGAACAGTATCCCGGTTTTTATTCACAGTCGCCGGAGTCGGATTTTCAAAGAGATTTTTTTATCGCTTCTCCGAGGATCCTGCATCCCTGCTGTATCTGCTCAAAGGCAGGCATGGAATAATTGAGTCTGATGCAGGAGGTCTTTTTCGTCTCGTCGGGCATAAACGCCGAACCGGGGACAACCGCCAGTTTTTCTTTGACCAGCTGCTTTGAAAACACGTCCGCGTCAATGCTTTCCGGCAAGCGGCACCAGACAAAAAGCCCTCCCTGGGGACTGGTATGGGAGCAACCCTTCGGAAGATTTTCATCCAGACCGTCCAGCATGGCTTTGCATTTGTCTCTGTAAAGAGCTCTTATTTTCGTTATATGCTGATCCAGGTCATATTGCTCAATGAATTCGGACACGACCATCTGGAAGAATATATTTGTGTGCACGTCCGTGACCTGTTTGCCGATGGTCATTTTTGCGGCAATTTCCTTCGGAGCGCAGACAAAACCTATGCGCATTCCGGGGGAAAGTATTTTTGAAAAGGATCCGCAGTAAACAACGATACCGTCGGTGTCCATGCTCTTTATTGTCGGAATGTCTTCTCCGGCAAAGCGGAGTTCGCCGTAGGGGTTGTCCTCAAGGATCGTTACCCCGTATCTTTTCGCCAGTTCATATACTTTTTTGCGTTTTTCCGCGGACATCGTTATTCCCGCGGGGTTCTGGAAGGTTGGTATGAGATAGAGAAGTTTCGCGTTTTTCTCCGTTTCAAGAGTTTTCTCCAGTTTTTCAATATTTATTCCGTCTTCGTCCAGGGGAACACCGCAGAGTCTGGTCTTGTATGTTCTGAAGGCGTTGAGCGCCCCGATAAAACTTGGTTCTTCGCATATTACCACGTCTCCCTCGTTACACAGGACTTTGCAGGTAAGGTCTATGCCCTGCTGCCCTCCGGTAAGGACCATAACCGTGTCGTTGTCGGAGCCCACATTGAATTTTGTTTTCAGCCTGTCCGCTATCTGCTGACGCAGCCGGGGATAACCCTCGGTAACGCTGTACTGCAACGCAGAGGCGGAATTTGTACGGAAAAGCCTCTCGGAGATCTCAGCCATCTGCTCCGCCGGAAAAGTGGAAGGATCGGGATTGCCACCCGCAAATGATATGATTGACGGGTCCCCGAGTACTTTGAATATTTCTCTTATTGCCGACGGGTGTACCCCCGAGATTCTGTCTGCAAACTGCATAAATAGCCCTCTCTGTCTGTATTTCTTTCTATACAAAATATAATAGCACAAAAAATCCTTCTTGTCAATTTTTTCGGACAAAAATCGTCAAAAAACCTATATATTTCGAAAATATATTGACTTTGACATCGGAAAATGCTATACTTAAATATAGTGTGAAAGGCGAGTGAGCATCGTGGACAGGGTCATACTTCATTGCGACTGTAACGGATTTTTTGCCTCGGTGGAATGTGCTTCCAGACCGGAACTGAAGTCCGTTCCGATGATAGTGGGCGGGGATCAGCAGGCCCGGCACGGCATAGTCCTCGCGAAGAATGAACTTGCCAAAAAGTACGGGATACAGACGGCGGAGACCGTCTGGCAGGCGAAGAAGAAATGCCCTCATCTGGTTATAGTTCCGCCCCATCATGACAGGTATATTTACTATTCACGTATGATAAACCGGGTATATGCGGAGTATACGGACCTTGTGGAACCTTTCGGGATCGATGAGAGCTGGCTCGATGTCACGGGAAGCCTTCGTCTTTTCGGGTCCGGCAAGCAGATAGCGGATGAACTCCGTCGAAGAATAAGGGAGACTTTCGGAATAACTATCTCCGTCGGCGTCTCTTTCAACAAGGTGTTTGCCAAGCTTGGCAGTGATTATAAGAAGCCCGATGCCACCACCGTTATTGACCGTGAGAATTATAAAAGCATAGTCTGGCCGCTGCCCGTGTCGGATATGCTGTTTGCCGGGAGGAGTTCCGCCGGAGCTTTGCGGCAGATGGGTATCTTTACGATAGGGGATATTGCCGGCGCAGACTGTTCAAAGCTTGAAAAGCGTCTCGGAAAAGCGGGAAGGTCCCTTTATGAGTATGCCAACGGGCTTGACGAAAGTCCCGTGCGCCGTGTCGGAGAAAAAAGCGATCCGAAAAGCATAGGCCGGGGGATGACGTATCCCCGGGATCTCACCGGGCGCAGTCAGATAAAATCCGCTGTTTCAGCTCTTGCCGACGATGTGGCAATGAGGCTCAGAAAGAGCGGAAAAATGTGTAAAACGGTGCATCTGACCGTGCGGGCCTGCGATATGAAAACTTTTCAGAAACAGAAGTCCGTTGTTGCTACCGATTCCGTGTCGGTGATAGCCGACACCGCTATGGAAATTGCCGGTCAGATAATACCTTCGGGTATGCCCGTAAGGGCCCTGACCGTAACTGTGAGCAATTTCACCGATCCGGATGAGGCTCTGGCTCAGACAAGTCTGTTTATGACCGAAGAGGAAGCCTCCGCCGTTGCCAGGCGGGACCGGGATTCCCGTCTCGGAAAGGCGATGGATGATATAAGGGAAAAATACGGCAGATCGGCTGTAAGCCGGGGCGCGCCGGATAAAGAAATTTTCGGGGAAGGAGACGATTGAATGTTGTTTACCGGATTTTCCGCCGAAGCCTGCGCTTTTCTGCGTCAGGTAGAGGATAACAATAGCAAACAGTGGTATCAGGAAAACAAGGACAGGTATGTCAGGTATGTCAAGGAACCTTATGCGGAGCTTATTATGGCTCTTTCTCCGCTTTTGCGCGACATAGATAAACAGATCGTCCTTGAGCCTGCAAGATGCCTTTCCCGTATTTACCGTGATACAAGGTTTTCCAAATGCAAACTACTGTACCGCAGCAGTACCTGGGTAACGTTCAAAAGACAGAGCGATGATTCTCTGGCACAACCTTGTTTCTATGTGGAGTTTACCGACTGTTCCTGCGATGTGGGAATGGGATACTGGAGTGCGAAGGCCTCGTCGATGGCGGCTTACCGGAAGATGATAAGCGATGATCCGCAGGCTTTCATGAAGACCGTCGCCCCCATACTCCGGGACAGGGATCTTTCCGTCCGTGGAATCGATTATCAGAGGATTCCTGCGGGTTGTCCCGATGTTGACGGGATCGATGTCTGGTACCGTAAAAAGAACGTCCATGTTTCCACCGGGAATATGCCTCCGCAAAAGGCGTTTGACAGCTCCTTCGCGGATTTTGCCGCAGAAAAGATCCGGGCTGCGGCTCCGCTTTACAAGAAACTTCTTGAGGTGGAGGCTCACCGGGTTGACGGTGAAACAGTGCAGACAAAGCGGATCATCCGGCAGGAATTTGAGTGGTGAAGGGGCAAGGATATGGTTATTGATTTTCATATGCATACTTTCCCGGACGCCATTGCCGGGAGGGTCATAAAAGCCCTTGCTGAGGCTTCTTCCCTCAAGCCGTATACAAACGGGACCGTATCCGATACGGAACGGAAGATGAAACAGTGGGGCATCGATCGGGGAGTCCTGCTGAATATCGCGACCACCCCTTCTCAGGAAAAAACAATAAATACCGTTGCCGCAGAGAACAACAAACGGGAGAATTTCAACGCTTTCGGCTCCGTATATCCCTTTGCCGACGATGCGGAAAATGAGCTTCCCCGCATAAAGGACCTGGGGCTTCCGGGAATAAAAATGCATCCGGAGTATCAGAACTTTTTCATTGATGACCCCCGTGTGTTCGGTATATATGAGACCTGCTCCGCCCTGGGTCTTGCCATAGCCTTTCACACCGGTGCGGATAAAGGTTACGGTCCTCCCGTGCACGCAACTCCGGACAGGATACTGAATGTGATACGGAATTTCCCGAAGCTGAAGGTCATTGCCGCACACTTCGGAGGACTTATGTTTTGGGATGCGGTGGATTATTTCCTTCTGGGAAAGAATGTCTATCTGGATACGGCTTTTACCTGCGGCTACCTTGATACCGGGCGGATGAGGGATATGATCCTGCGCCATGGTACGGATAAGGTCCTTTTTGCCAGCGACTGCCCCTGGGAAAACCCGGCGGACACTCTGAGCAAGATCCTTTCCATGCATCTGCCTTCCGCTGATGAGGAAAGGATATTCAGCGGCAATGCCCTGAATCTTCTCGGCCGGTAGATCCGGTCCGGTCTTCGCAGGGTGCGTTTGTGTTGCGTTTCGCATTATTTAAAAATATATTTTCAGGAGAATACAGAAAATGCTGAGAGATTTTTCCAAGATGAAGTTTGATATCATTATTCAGGGCGGACAGTCAAATGCCGCAGGGACCGGTTTCGGACCGGCTACCGACCCCGTATGGTACGGTGACAGAATGTGGTACATCGACGAGGATTTTGCGATCTACCGTGCCCGTGAATCTGTTTACGGAAACAATATCCGCGGTGATATGTCCCTTTCTTTCTGCCGTGAATATAAAAACGCGGGGCTTCTTGAAGAGGGAAGAGATCTGCTTGTTATACGTGCGGCAAAGGGCGGTACGAGCTTCCGCGCAAAGCAGTGGGGACTCAATGACTGCCTGTTTTTGCGTATGCTTGAACTTACCCATACGGCGGTGGAGCTCAATCCGGAAAACCGTATTATAGCCTTCACCTGGCATCAGGGAGAGAGTGACATAGACGGAAACGCCTCTTATGAGACCCATTACAACAATCTCAATAACCTTCTCAATAAGACCAGAGATGAATTTTCGATGCCGGAAATGCCCTTCATTGCCGGGGATTTTACCCGGAAATGGAGCGAGGTCCATGCCGAAGCGGTCAAGCCTGTCCGTGATGCAATAATAGATGTTTGCAAAAATAATCCCAACTGTGCCTTTGTTACCACCGAGGGGCTTCTGAGCAACTATGAGGCAGGCGGCGACGATGAAACGGATATTATCCACTTCTGCCGTGAAGATCTGTATAAACTCGGAGCCAGATATTTCCAGGCTTACATGACCCTGAAGAGATGAAAAAAGGCCAGAAGGTCTTTCTCCTCACGTTTCTGATGATATTCCTGGGGGTACTTGCGGTGTTTCTTTCCGGCATTTCCGATAAGCTGCAGACAAACGTTATCACCGTGAGAACGGAAAAGGTTTCAGCCCCGGTGCGGCTGGCTCTTATTACCGATCTGCACAGCTGCAAATACGGAGAGAATCAGGTCCTGCTGATCGACGCACTTGAATCCTCTGCTCCGGACGCGGTTATTCTCTGCGGAGATATTATTGACGAAAAACTTCCCGAGGAACCGGCATGGAGTCTTATCCGACAGGCGGAGGAGAGATACCCGTGTTTCTACGTTACGGGAAATCATGAGTACAGAATAGGCGATATCGGCAAGGTGAAGGAAACCGTCAGACAGCTTGGTGCCGTTGTGCTTGAGGGAGAGAGGCGTACCTTCACCCTGAACGGTCAGGAAATAGATATCTGCGGCATGGATGATTCTCTTGTGACAAATGCGACCTTTGCCCGGCAGCTGGAGCAGTGTTCGGCGGATTCTCCGGAAAACTACTCCGTTTTGGCTTTTCACCGTCCGGAAAATATCCTGAAGTTTGAGAACAAGGGGTTTGATCTCGTACTTTCCGGGCACGCCCATGGGGGACAGTGGCGGATTCCGAAGATACTGGAAAACGGACTTATCGCCCCGGGTCAGGGACTGTTTCCCAGATATACCTCGGGTCTTTATAAGATCAGTGACAGTCTTACTCTTATCGTAAGCCGGGGGCTTGCCAAGGAGAAGACATGGATTCCCCGGGTATATAACAATCCGGAGATCGTGATTGTGGATATAATCCCGGAATAGCGTAATTTTCCCGGGGTACGGAGGTAATTCCATGAAAGATACAAAACAGAGGATACTCGCCGCTTCCCTGGAACTGTTTGCGGAGGACGGGTACGAAGCCGTTTCCGTGAGCCGTATAGCGGAAAGACTCGGTATTACCAAAGGAGCTCTTTATAAGCATTTCAGGAATAAGAGGGATATTTTCGACAGTATTCTGGTGCAGATGCGGCAGAGGGATGCCGAAGGCGCCGCCGAATACGACCTTCCGGAGGATTCATCCGGTAAAATGCCCGAAAAATACGGATCCGTAAGGGTCAGGGCTCTTGTTGAATATTCGAAGGCTCAGTTCCGGTACTGGACAGAGGACGATTTTGCCCGCTGTTTTCGTCGTATGCTTACCCTTGAACAGTTCCGCAGTCCCGAAATGTCCTGGGTCTACGGGCAATATCTGGTTTCAGGTCCGCTGAATTACGTTGCGGACATCTTTTCCGGGTTGGGACTTCCGGATCCGGAGGCTCTTGCCGCGGAACTTTACGCTCCGATGTTTTTTTACTTCAGTATGTATGACGGGGCTGAAGACAAGCGGGCTGTGATTTCTGCTGTGGATGAATATCTGGAAGGATTTCTGCGCCGGATATGCCGCGGGGGACAGAATTCCTGAATCCGGATCATATATTGTATATAAAAGATCCGGCGGAAACCTGCCGGAGAAAGGTCGTAACAATGAAATCTCTTAAAACTATCCAGACCCTTGCGAAAGTTGGGAAAGTCCTCAGTAAAATTGTTTTTATCCTGTGTATCGTCGGCTTCTGCTTCAGTCTTGTGGGGCTTGCAACAATGATCGCTCTCGGGGAAAGCTCGATTGTCATTAACGGAGAGACTCTCGGAAGTCTTATCGAGACCTCCTCCGGTGAAAGTCTCGGCTATCTGTATGCTGTTATTTCCGTGGGAATGGTGCTTTGCGCGGCGGAAGCCGTTGTCGCAAAGTTTGCGGAGAATTATTTCCGCGGTGAGCTTGCGGACGGTACCCCCTTCACTTTCGCCGGGGCAAGGAAAATGCTCAGGCTCGGAATAATCTGCATAAGTGTCTCCGTAGGTTCTTCAGTGGTTGCCGCAATCGTTTATAATGTCGTGTGTTATCTCACTGACTGTTCCGGGGACTTTGATTTCAGCAATATAGGAGCCTTTTCTATCGGGATAGTGTTTATTGTCGTTTCCGTTATTCTTCGCTACGGTGCGGAGGTCTCCGGTAAAAGCGTTGAGGAATCTATGGAAGACGTAAAGTCCTGATTTTGGGGCTTTTCAGAAAAAGATCCTTTGCGGTTTCCTGGTCCTCAGCAAGAAATATCGTGACAGAATACAAAGATCAGGTCCCCCGGTTTTCGGGGGACCTGATCTTTTTGTATAACGAAAACCACGCGATAGTCGCGTGGTTAAATAAAGGTTAACCGGTGA
>ERZ779889.99-NODE-99-length-111229-cov-9.378623_pt1 | contig 111229 bp, 105 predicted proteins | sample MGYA00511030_ERZ779889 | MGnify/ENA primary metagenome ERZ779889 (study PRJEB29588, sample SAMEA2160616) | human gut metagenome | biome: human gut; feature: human-associated habitat; material: faeces | place: Denmark | collected 2008/2010 ...
ATATTCAGGGCCTTGAGGACTTCTTCGGTGATATGGACTTTAAGGTAGCAGGTACTCACGACGGCATTACAGCTATTCAGATGGATCTTAAAATTTCAGGTCTTACACCTGAAATGATTAAGGAGGCTCTTGCTAAAACACACAAGGCAAGAAATTATATTCTTGACGAGGTTATGCTAAAGGCTATTCCTGAACCAAGAGCAGAGCTGTCTAAGTATGCTCCTAAAATGCTTACAACAACTATTCCTGTTGACAAAATCAGCGAGGTTATAGGTAAGAGCGGTAAGGTTATTAAGGAAATTCAGGCTGAATGCGAAGTTAAAATTGACATTACAGAAGAGGGTAATGTGTTCATAAGCGGTATTGATACAGAAAACTGTAAGCGTGCCCTTAATATAGTAGAAACTATTGCTAAAGACCCGGAGCCGGGTGCTATCTACAAGGGTAAGGTTACACGCCTTATGGATTTCGGTGCATTTGTTGAAATTGCACCGGGCAAAGAGGGCTTGTGCCACATTTCTCAGCTTGATGTTAAGCGTACCGAAAAGGTTGAGGATGTAGTAAATGTAGGCGATGTTATTCTTGTAAAGGTTCTTGAAATTGACGATAAGGGCAGACTGAATCTGTCCAGAAGAGAAGCTTTAATTGAGGTTGAGGGGCTTACACCTGAAAATAATGTTCAGCAGTCTCATTCCAGAAATAACAGACATAACGGCAGAAGATAATTATTCTTGTTTATATACAGGGTTGTGCGGCTTTCATCGGACAACCCTGTTTTGCATATATAATTACATTAAAATTACAGTTTTAAATTACAATTGAAAAAAGACGGAATATATGTTATACCTGTCTTATAAATGAGCAGATGCTTCAAAAGGAGGATATATGGTATGAGAACAGGCTTTAAAAAAGCGGTAAGCGTAGCTTTGTGTGTGCTGTGTGCTGCAGTGGGTATTCCGACTGCATCCGCCGCCGACAATGTTGACACGCTGCTTTCTAAAATGACTACGGAAGAAAAAATAGCTCAAATGATAACCGTTGCAGTACGCCAGTGGGACGGCGAGGATTTTACCGTTATGGAGGACGATGTAGCTAATATTATTTCTAAAACCTCGGTAGGCGGGGTAATATTGTTTGCAGAAAACCTTGTCGATACCGAACAGTCTGTAAAGCTTACTACAGCATTTCAACAGGCGGCGTTAGCTTCAAGAAACAAAATACCGCTGTTTATCAGTACAGACCAAGAGGGCGGCGAGGTTGTAAGGCTGAACACAGGCACATCTCTGCCGGGCAATATGGCACTTGGTGCAATTAACAGTGCAAACGACGCCAAAACGGCAGGTAATATTTTGGGCAGTGAGCTTGCCGCTCTGGGAATAAATATGGACTTTGCACCGTCCCTTGATGTAAACAGTAATCCGTCTAATCCTATTATAGGCTTAAGGTCATTTTCTTCCGACCCCGCCATAGTTTCGGCATTGGGCACACAGGTTATAAACGGTATTCAGCAGAATAATGTTGCGGCTGCCGCAAAGCATTTTCCGGGACACGGCGATACCTCAACAGATTCCCACACATCACTGCCTAGTGTGGACAAGTCCTTAGACCAGCTTAAAAAATGCGAATTTCTTCCTTTTAAGGCTGCTATTGACAACGGCGTTGATGTTATTATGACAGCACACATTCAGTTCCCACAGGTTGAAAAGAAAACTGTAAGGTCGGAAAGCGACGGCAGCAATGTAACTCTGCCGGCTACCCTTTCAAAAACCTTTGTTACCGATATTCTTAGAAACAAGCTGGGTTTTAAGGGTGTTGTTACTACGGACGCTATGAATATGGGAGCTATTTCGGACAATTTCGGCGTAGCTCAGGCTTGTATTTTGGCCATTAATGCCGGTGTTGACAATTTGCTTATGCCTATTTCTTTGACAGATAAAAGCAGCGGTACAGAGCTTAAAGGGCTTATCGGCAACATTAAGTCGGCAGTAGTAAACGGCAATATAAAGGAAGAAACCATTGACAATGCAGTTAAGCGTATTTTGCAGCTCAAGGAAAAGCGTGGAGTGCTTAACTACACTGCCCCTACAGCTGAAAACGCCAAGAAAATTGTAGGCAGTGCTGAAAACCACGAAAAAGAAGACGACCTTGCTGCAAAGGCCGTTACTGTATTGAAAAATGAGGGAAATGTGCTTCCTTTTAAGCCTACAGAAAATCAAAACATAGCTTTGGTTGCAGCTTATGAAAATGAAACACCGGGTATGGAATATGCAATGAGCAAAATGATTTCTCAAAAGACCATACCAAATGTAAACTATGAAACCTGTTATTATAACGACGGCTCATCAGCAGAAGAAATATTAAATACTGTCAGCGGTGCAGACTATGTAATAGTGCTGTCGGAAATGAACAGCAATGAGGATATAGCACAGGGCAGCTTAAATACCTATGTGCCAACCTCTGTGATGAATTATTGCAAAGAAAACAATATTAAATGCGTAGTGGTCAGCGTTGGCAAGCCTTATGATACTGCAAACTATAAGGACGCTCAGGCTCTTATGGCAGCCTATGGCTGTAACGGTATGAATCCGGAGGATACAGACGGCTCTCAGCCTGCGACATATACCTATGGCCCAAATATTTTGGCAGCTGTGGAGGTTGCCTTTGGCTATAAAAACCCATACGGCACATTGCCGGTAGATATTCCGGCGGTGCTTTCCGACGGTTCTATGTATGAAGCTAATTTAGTGTTCAAAAAAGGCGACGGCTTGCTGTTTGCCGGTACAGTAAGACCGGCAGAGGCTGCAACACAGCCTGCAGCTACAGAAGACGAAAAGGCAACCGCTTTGCCAAGCAGCAGTGATCCTGTAAACAGCTTTATGAATACACTGCAAAACAGCGGTTATTTCCTTATAGTAGCGTGCCTGCTGGCGGCTGCGTTGGTTGTAATTATTATTATCATTGCTGTTGCTGTTAAGGGCGGAAAGAAAAAATCGAATAAAAAAATCCGATAAACAATTTGCGGATAATTAACCTGTTAAAGACACAGCAGACCTCGGCTTTTTGCCAAGGCTTGCTGTGTCTTTTGCTGAATACCGCTTATTTTGCGAAATCGTGTATAAGAATAAAGCAGTGCCGAATATCACCGTACTGTGTATAAAAGCCCTTGTGCTTCGATGTAATTATTGATTTTTGCATAGCGGCTTAGCTGTAAAACAAATGTAGCTGCCATATTTTTAATGCTTGTGGCATATACTGTTAATAATAAATGTGAGGTTATTTAGTGCCGGTTGTATTTGCAGACTGTTGAGGCGGATAAATGCAATGGCTTAAAGCGGCTTTGTAATCTGCTTTTTAGCTTTATACCACAACACAGGCTGTATAAATGTCGGTTTTATGAAAAGTAGTGGCTAAAGTGCATAAAAAATATATAAATTATTGTTAATATTAGGTGAACTTTTAGTTTTTAATTAAAAAACATTGCACTAAATGTATGCATAGTATATAATGTTCTTAACATAAATTTACATATTTGTGCATAATGCTAATACAGTTAAAATAAAGTGTAGGAGTGAAACAACAGCAATGAAACAGTACGAAGCTAAAAAAATAAAGAATATAGTTTTATGCGGACATGGCGGATGTGGAAAAACCTCTGTAGCCGAGTCTATGATTTTTTTGTCGGGAGCTGCCGAGCGTCTTGGCAGAATAAACGACGGAAACACTGTTATGGATTTTGATCCTGAGGAGATAAAAAGAAAAGTATCTGTAATGTCGGCAGTAGCGCCTATTGAGTGGAAGGGCTATAAAATTAATCTTATAGATACTCCCGGACTTTTCGACTTTGTTGGCGGCGTATGTGAGGGTATGCGTGCCGCTGACACGGCACTTATAGTTGTTTCGGGCAAGGACGGCGTTGGCGTTGGTACAGACAAAGCCTTTAAAATGGCTGAAAGGTCGGGTATGTCAAAGGTGTTCTTTGTAAACGGCCTTTGCGACGAAAGTGCGAGATTTTACAGAGTTTTTGAAACTCTAAAGGCACATTACGGCCCGTCTGTTTGTCCTGTTGTTGTGCCGTATATAGAAAACGGTCAGGCTAATTGTTATGTAAATATTCTTGAGTATAAGGCATACAGATATGAAAACGGCAAGATAACTCAAACCGCCATGCCTGATATGGGCGACCGTCTTGAGGGCTTGCGTACGGCTATTTATGAGGCTGTAGCAGAAACCGACGAGGAAATGTTTGAAAAGTACTTCAGCGGTGAGGAGTTTACTCCGGAGGAGGTTATTGTAGGCGTCAGCCGTGGCGTAAAGGAGGGTACTATTACCCCGGTATTCTGCGGTGACGCTCAAAATACATATGGTATAGAGCATCTGCTGAACGGCATTAACTGGCTTGTTCCGTCAGCAGACGAAAGGGTTGAAATTGCAGTTGACACAAACGGCGAGCCTGTAGAGCTAAAGGCAAATGAGAATGCAGCCACAGCTGCTATAGTTTTCAAAACTGTTGCCGATCCGTTTGTAGGTAAGCTTTCCTACTTTAAGGTAGTATCAGGCAAGGTTACGCCTGACAGTCCACTTGTAAATATGAGAACAGGTGCTGTAGAAAAAATAAGCAAGGTTCTTATTCCAAAGGGCAAAAAGCAGGAGGAAGCAAGGTGCATAACAGCAGGTGACATAGGTGCGGTGGCAAAGCTTAGCTCAACTAACACAGGCGATACTCTTTGTGCACCAACCAGAAAGGTGACCTTAGAGGGTATAAGCTACCCTGTGCCTACATATAAAATGACGGTTGCACCTAAAACAAAGGGTGAAGAAGACAAGGTGGCACAGGCTCTTGCTAAAATTTCAGAGGAAGACCCTACTGTAGTAACACAGGCAGATAAGGAAACAAAGGAAATGATCCTTGCAGGCATGGGCGAGCAGCACCTTGATGTTGTAGTGTCTAAGCTGAAAAATAAATTTAATCTTGATGTTGTTTTAAGCACGCCAAAGGTAGCGTACCGTGAAACTATACGCAAAAGCGTTAAGGTGCAGGGCAAGCACAAAAAGCAGTCGGGCGGACACGGTCAGTTTGGTGATGTTTGGATAGAGTTTGAGCCTTCAGACTGCGAAGGCTTGGAGTTTGCAGAGAGGGTTGTAGGCGGTGCAGTGCCAAAGGGATTTTTCCCGGCAGTGGAAAAAGGACTTAGAGAGAGCATAAAGAAGGGCCCTCTGGCAGGCTATCCTGTAGTGGGCGTAAAGGCAACCTTGTATGACGGCTCGTACCACCCTGTAGACTCGTCGGAAATGTCATTTAAAATGGCGGCTGCGGTAGCTTACAAAAACGGTATGCCGCAGGCAAGTCCGGTACTGCTTGAGCCGGTAGAGTCCGTGTCGGTAATGGTGCCCGATGCAAATATGGGCGACATTATGGGAGAGGTAAATAAACGCCGTGGCAGAGTGCTGGGTATGAATCCGGGCGAGGACGGCTTGCAGACTGTTGAGGCGGAGGTTCCGGCTGCCGAGATGAGCGATTTTTCGGTTTATCTCAGGCAGGTAACTCAGGGTAAGGGCAGCTACAAAACAGCCTTTGCAAGATATGAGCCTGTTCCGGAAAGTATTGCAGCAAAAATAATAGAAAACCGAAAAGGTGAAAATAAGTAATTAATCAGAAACACACTTTTTTCTGCGGATTATATAGATTATTTATAAATTAGTGCTTTTATATCGAACGGGCTGCTTAGGAGTATAAATTTTTCCGAGCAGCCCTGTTTTTGTTAAATATATACTTAACCTGTTCTGAAAAACAAATTAAAATGTACGCAGTAAAAATGCTTTTTTTACATTAAATTAGTGTATAATTATTATCGTAGAGAATCAGTACCTGATTTAGAAGTGCAAATTAAGGTGATTTATATGAAAGCGGCAATATTTCAAATGAATATAGAGTGGGAAGATAAAGAGAAAAATTTATTAAAGGTTGAAAGAGCGGCGGCAGAGGCGTCACAAAATGGGGCAGATGTTATTTTTTTGCCCGAGATGAGCCTAACGGGCTTTTCTATGAATATAAAAGCTACAGCCGAGGCCGACAAATACACCGTACTGCGGGCACAGGACATTTGCAGAAAATACGGTATTGCCATGGGAATTGGCTGGACAGAGCAGTGCGGTGCTAAGGCGAAAAATTGCTACACTGTTTTAGATAAAAGGGGCAGAATTTTAAGTACATATGTAAAAATTCACCCGTTTTCCTACAGCGGTGAGGATAAATATTTTGTTAAGGGCGAAGAACTGACAGAGTATAAAATAGAGAATACCTGTTTTTCTACGGCAATATGCTATGATGTGCGTTTTCCGGAGCTGTTTCATGGCATAAGCAAAAACCGTTTGGTTACAGCTGTAGTTGTGCCTGCTAACTGGCCGCAAAAAAGAGAAGGCCACTGGAGAGTGCTTACACAGGCAAGAGCAATAGAAAACCAGCTGTATATACTTGCGGTAAACTGTGTAGGAAGCATAGGCGGTGTAAGCTACAGCGGCGGCTCCTGCATAATAGCTCCCGACGGTGAGCTTGTTGCCGAATGCGGCAATAACGAAGAAATTGTATATGCAGGCTTGGGGTATGATATTGAAAAATTGCGAAGCAGCTTTCCTGTGTACAATGACAGAAATGTAAATTTTTATAAATCCATTTTGTGAAATGGCATATCCCATTGTAAAGAAAAATTAAAGTTGTGGTAAAAATTCCGCAATGTGTATAAATATTTGCATATAATCTTTAAAAAATCATATGAAATTTAACTAATCTATTGAAATTTATTGAATGCGTTGGTATTATATTACTATGGAATGATGTAGAGGATAACACAAAGAGGAAAGGGCTATCTTTATGCAGAATGTAATGGACGAAAAACAGCATTTACAGGCGTTCTACAGCGGCAACAGCTGTAACGCTTATGAATATATGGGCTCGCACAGGGTTGGCGACGAAAACTGCTTTGTCTTTAGGGTGTGGGCACCAAACGCCTTGTCGGTATCGGTAATAGGCAGCTTTAATAATTGGGACGAAACGGCAAATTATATGTCACGCATAGGAAACGGCGATGTATGGGAGTGCTATATAAATAATGTAAATCAGTATGACTCTTATAAGTATTGTATAGAAGCAAAGGACTACAGAAGGTTATATAAATCCGACCCCTACGGTTTTCATTTTGAAACAAGGCCAAACAATGCGTCCAGAGTTTATTGTCTGGATAATTTCCGTTGGAATGACAGTAAATGGTTGGAAAGCAGAAAGAATATTAATGTAAAAGAAGCCCCTATGAATGTGTATGAGGTTCATATTGGCTCATGGCGAAGATACCCCGACGGCAATTTTTATGATTACAAGGAGCTGGCAAACCAGCTTGTGCCTTATGTTAAGGAAATGAGCTATACACACATTGAGCTTATGCCGGTTATGGAATACCCGTATGACGGCTCATGGGGCTACCAGCCAACGGGCTATTTTGCTCCTACTTCACGCTACGGTGACCCTGAGGGCTTTATGTATTTGGTTGACAAGTGCCACCAAAACGGTATCGGGGTAATTATTGACTGGCCTATTTCTCAGTTCCCAAAGGACGACTATGCCCTGGCGTTGTTTGACGGCACCTGCTGCTACGAATATCACGATCCGTTAAAGGCAAACCGTGAAGAAAAAGGTACGCTGGTGTTCGACTATTCACGCTATGAGGTTATCAGCTTTCTGCTTTCCAGTGCAGCCTTTTGGATTGAAAAATACCATATTGACGGTTTGAGGCTGGACAATGTTGCCGCTATGCTTTACCTTGACTATGACCGTGCCGGTAAGGAATCGGCGAAAAACCAATTTGGCGGCAAAGAAAACCTGGAGGCTGTTGCATTTATACAAAGATTAAACACAAGCCTGCACAGACTTTACCCAAGCGTAATTACCTTTGCCGAGGAGTCCACAGCATGGCCTATGATAACAAAGCCTGTTAAAGAGGGCGGCTTAGGCTTTGACTTTAAGTGGAATATGGGCTGGATGAACGATATGCTGCACTATATGTCGCTGGATCCGTTTTACAGACCGTTTAACCATGCTAATTTAACATTTTCTTTTTTCTATGCGTTTTCTGAAAGCTTTGTTCTGCCGATTTCGCACGATGTGGTGGTTTACGGCAAAAAGTCATTGTTCAGTAAAATGCCGGGGGATTTCAACAGTAAGTTTGACCAGGTAAGAATATTTATGGCATACACTATGATGCACCCGGGCAAAAAGCTGACCTTTATGGGTGCCGAAATAGGACAAATGGAAGAATGGAACACCGACAGTGAGCTTGCCTGGAGTGTACTGGAATATCCTAAAAACAAGCAGCTAAAGCACTTTATAAAGTGTTTGAACAGGTTTTATGCAGATAATCCGCCTATGTATCAAATAGAGGATTCATGGAAGGGCTTCCACTGGATTCACCATGACGACTATACACAGTGTGTGCTTGCCTTTAGAAGACTTGACAAAAACGGAAACGGTATTATAGTTGTGTGCAACTTTTTACCTATTAAGCGGGAGGGCTATTATATTGGCGTTCCTTACAAGGGGGCTTATTCAGAGGTGCTAAACACCGACCTTGCAGAGTATGGAGGCTCCGGTATTTCAAACGGACACAGCATTGCTACAGAGGATGTTCCTATGCACGGGTATGACCAAAGCATAAAACTTACTTTGCCTCCGTTGTCGGTTATGTATTTTGTTTGCGTTGAAGGTAAAGACCAAAACGAAAAAATAAATGTAGCCGAAGAGGACAAGGAAACCATGGAGGAGCTTATAGAGCTTAACGAAAAAATAGCCGAAATAGAAGAAACAGAAAATTCTGACAGTGAAGCCGATTTGCCTCCTAAGGTGCGGGAAAAAGTGAAAGAAACCAAACCTACCCAGCCAACCGTCAGCAGTGCTAAAGGTGAAGCCGATTTGCCGCCTAAGGAACAGGAAAAGTCGGAGGAGGCTAAAAAGCCGGCACAGGCTGTTCCCTTGAAGGAGGACGAAGAAGCATCCGAAAAAAGCAAAGCATAATGGCAGCCTTAAAATAAGGGGCTTTAATAATATAAAAAATTTGTTTATAAATATCTAATAGTTGATTATAAAACAAAAGGAAATATTAAGGAGGAATAAATACGATGTATCAAAAGCAAACTACAGTGGCAATGATACTGGCAGGAGGACAAGGCAGTCGATTAGGGGTGCTGACAAGAAAGCTGGCAAAGCCGGCCGTGCCTTTTGGCGGAAAATACAGAATTATAGATTTTCCTTTATCTAACTGCGTAAACTCAGGCATAGAGGCTGTTGGCGTACTTACACAGTACCAGCCGTTGGTGCTGAACGAGTATGTGGGAAACGGCCAGCCTTGGGACTTGGACGGTATGTATTCGGGAGTGACCTGTTTAAGCCCATATCAGCAAATGGACGGTGCACACTGGTACGCAGGTACGGCAAATGCTATTTATCGCAATATGAATTTTATTGAGAGGTACGACCCTGAATATGTGGTTGTTCTTTCAGGCGACCATATTTATAAAATGGATTATGCAAAGATGATTTCTTTCCATAAAAAGCATAAGGCGGACTGTACTATTGCGGTTATTGATGTGCCGCTGGAGGAGGCTTCCAGATTTGGTATATTGAATACTAATCCTGACGGTTCTATTTATGAGTTTGAAGAAAAGCCGGCACACCCAAAAAGTACAAACGCTTCTATGGGTATATATGTATTTAACTGGTCAAAGCTCAGAAAGTATCTTGAGGAGGACGCAGCAGACCCTAACTCAAGCAACGACTTTGGTAAAGATGTTTTGCCTGCAATGCTAAATGCAGGAGAGAGAATGTTTGCCTATCCTTTTGAGGGATACTGGAAGGATGTAGGCACTATAGACAGCCTGTGGGAGGCAAATATGGATTTGCTTAACCCTAAGGTTCCGCTTGACCTTAGCGGCGAAACAGACAAGGTATATTCCCGTAATCCATCAATGCCGCCGCATTACATAGGCCCAAATGCAAATATACAAAATTCATTGGTATCTGACGGCTGCGATGTTGACGGAAGAATAGAATTTTCGGTTTTGTTCCCGGGTGTTACTATAGGCACAGGTGCAACTGTAACCGATTCTATACTTATGCCGGGAGCAACAATTGAAGACGGTGCTACGGTCGAATATGCCATAGTTTCTGAAAATGCTGTTATTAAAAAGAATGCCCATATAGGCGGCAGACCTGAGAACATTAAGGAAGAGGGCAAATGGGGAATTGCCGTTATAGGCGACGGAATAACAGTAAGCGAGGGCTGTGTAGTAGAGCCAAAGGCTATGATAGACGCTGATGTTACGGAGGTAGAAAAGTAATGAGAAATAACGATGTACTGGGTATTATTTTTGGTAATAGTCACGCTGAAAGAATTCAGTCTTTAACATCACACCGAACAATGGCATCGGTACCGTTTGGCGGTAAATACAGACTGGTGGATTTTAACCTTTCAAATATGTCAAACTGCGGAATAACAGATGTAGGAATTATTGTAGATAAAAACTTTTTCTCACTTATGGATCATGTAGGCTCGGGTAAAAGCTGGGATTTGTCAAGGAAAAACGGTGGCGTTCACCTGCTTCCTCCGTTTATTCAGTCAGGCGAGGCATCCGGAGATACTGTTATTGAAAAGCTGTATTCAATAAGAAGATTTTTAAATGACGCTACCGAGGAATATGTGCTTTTAGCAGACTGCGACCTGGTTGCAAATGTTAATTACAGTGATATGATTCAGCAGCACATTGATAAAAATGCCGATTTTACCGTTTTGTACATAAACGGCTTAAACAGTGAAAGCAGGCGAGACGCCGTAACCTTTATTACAGACACCGACGAGCGTATCACAGAGTTTTTGGTAGAGCCACGGGCAAAGGCGGAGTGCAACATAGCCGCAGGGGCTATACTTACAAGCCGCAGTCTGCTTTTGGAAATTGTACAGGAATGTGTCAACACCAATAAGCTGAACTATGTTAGAAACATTTTCCAAAAGGATGTAAATAAATATAGATTTTACGGCTATAAGCACGAGGGCTACTATTCGCTCATATCTTCAATAGAGGAGTATTTTGAAGCCAATATGGATTTGCTGAGCAGAGAAAACAGAAAAGAGCTGTTTAATGTACACAGACCTATTTATACAAAGGTGCGTGACGATATGCCAAGCAGATACGGACTGGGCTCTTCAGTAAAAAATTCACTGGTTGCTCAAGGCTGCGTTATTGAGGGTGAAGTTGAAAACAGTATTATATCAAAAGGCGTGCGCATAGGAAAAGGCTCAAAGGTTAAGAACTGCATAGTTATGCAGGACACAAAGATAGGCGAAAATGCAAACCTAAGTTATGTAATATGCGACAAGGATGTAGTTATTAAGGACGGAAGGGCATTGTGCGGATATAATTCCTTTCCTATTTACATTCCCAGTGAAAAAGTGCTATAATCTATATGAATAATATGGAATTTATTTAAATATATGGAGGTAATTTTACAATGAGAATTCTTTATTGTACCAGTGAAGCTAACCCTTATGCAGGCTCGGGCGGTTTGGCAGATGTTGCGGCGTCGCTGCCTAAAACACTGCGTCAGCGTGGAATAGACTGCAGAGTGGTTATGCCGCTGTACGGCACTATCCCGCAATATTTAAGGGACGGTATGCACTACATAACCAATTTTACAGTTCCTACTGCATGGAGAAGACAGTACTGTGGTGTTTTCTGGGCAGAATATGACGGTGTAACCTTTTATTTTATAGATAACGAGTATTACTTTAAAAGAAGCGGCCTGTATGGCTTTTATGATGACGCAGAGCGTTTTTCCTTCTTTTCAAGAGCTATTCTTGAAATGCTGCCTTATATAGATTTTCATCCGGATCTAATTCATACAAACGACTGGCAGACAGCTCTTGTACCTACCTATTACTACTTCTTCTATTCAAAAAATCCTTGGTACCACAATATTAAGAGCCTTTATACTATTCATAATATACAGTATCAGGGTATGTACGGCTGGGAAGTAAACACAGAGTGCGTGGGCATACCTGAGGACTGCACAAAAATGCTGGAAATGGACGGCAAGCTGAATATGTCAAAGGGTGCTATTGAAACCTCTACAAGAGTTTCTACTGTTAGCCCGTCTTATGCAAAAGAAATTCTTGACCCTTGGTTTGCCTGCGGCTTGGATCAAATCTTAAAACGCAGAGCATATAAGCTGTGCGGCATACTAAACGGTATAGACAACGACAGCTACAACCCTGCAACCGACTTCCATATGTATGCGAATTATACTCCTGAGTATCCGCAGGGTAAGGAGGAGTGTAAGCGTAGGCTTCAGGAAAGGCTTTGCCTTGCACAAAGAGGCGACATACCGCTTATTGCTATGGTTACTCGTCTTGTTAGTCATAAGGGGCTTGACCTTGTTCGTGGCGGTATTGAGCATATTTTGGATAACTATGATGTTCAGTTTGTTGTACTTGGTTCCGGTGACAAGGAATATGAGGATTATTTCTGGTATCTGCAAAGCAAGTACCCGGGCAGAGTTTGCTTCTGTCATGGCTATGTGCCTGAGCTTGCCCGTAAAATCTATGCCGGCTCCGATATATTCCTAATGCCGTCAAAGAGTGAGCCTTGCGGTCTTTCTCAGATGATAGCTTTAAGATACGGCAGTATTCCGGTTGTTCGTGAGGTAGGCGGACTTAGAGATTCTATTCACGACAGTCAGGACGGCTACGGAAACGGATTTACCTTTAGAAATTACGATATTCTTGATATGAACAACGCTTTGCAGAGAGCAATTGGCGGTTACTGGAACCGTGACGGTTGGCGTGCCCTTGTTTACAGAGCAATGACAAGTGACAACTCATGGGCTCGTTCAGCGGGTGATTATATTAATGTATATCAGGATACTATAGACAACTGGAATTAACTAACGGTCTATAATGAAAATTAAAACAGGGCAAGCACAGCGGCTTACATAAGCCTTTGTGCTTGCCCGTATTTTTGTTTTGGTAAATTATTGCTTTATTCACCGATTAAGGAAATATACAGCTGCAAAAGCTTTGTGTCGTCATTTTTGTTAAGCTTAAAGCTTACATAGGTTTTGTTTTCTTCTATGTATATTATGCCGCTGTCTACTGCTCTTGATGAAATGTTGTAAAGCTCCTTGCCGTCCTTGTCGTGTACCCTTATATTTAAGGAACCCGGTTTGATGCCTGAATCGGAATTAACAACGCTAAGGTCAATTATGCTTTTAAATAATGCTATATCATCACTCTTTTCGCTGAAAACCCTTTTTTCGTTGTTAATTCTTGACAGCCTTGCAACCTTATTTGTATCTATAACATCTTTAAGCTTAGAGGGCTTTACCGGCTTATAGCTGCTGTAGTCCTTTTCATCGTCAAGTGCTGCTGCTGTGGCCTGCTGTGTACCCTCGGTAGGTGCGGTGCTGTTTGTGCTGCAGGAGCAGTCGACTAATGTCAGCATTGCCGCCAACAGGCATACAGCTGTTGTTATTGCTTTTTTCATAACGCTGTCTCCTTTTCGTTAATGAGCTGTGTTTAATTATACCATATAAATGCTGACTGACAAGGTGAAATTTTATTTTTGTAATCAGTCTGCTTTATTAGCAGCTGTTGTTTGAATATTAATATAATAAATGGTAAAATATTTTGGGTGATATTATGAACGACAAGGAAATGCGTGAGCCGCTGTTTAATTACCTTGAAAATACACAGGAGAAGCTGCGTATTTTTGAAGAGCTTGCCATAAGAAAATCTATAGCAGATGTTGTTGTGGTAAAGGAAAACACATTGACGGGAATTGAAATAAAAAGTGACTGTGACACCTACGCAAGACTCGCAACGCAAATAAAGGATTATGACCATTTTTTTGACTACAACTATATAGCTGTGGGTAAAAGCCATATAAGGCAGGCTCACAAGCATATACCGCCTAAATGGGGAATTATTTGCATATACAACAAGGACAGTGGCAGCGTTGCTGTGGAGGAGGTAAGAAAGCCTCTGCTTAATACACATACAATGGTTAAGTACCAGATTAAGCTGCTGTGGAGGCTGGAGCTTAACAACATACTGGCAAAAAATAATCTTCCAAAATATAAGCAGAAAAGCAAGCTGTTTGTAAAACAAAAAATACTTGAAAAGCTGCCGGAGGATGTACTGAAGCAAAACCTGTGCTACGAGCTTTTTGAGCGTGACTACACCCTGCTTTATTAATTGTGCCGCCTGTATAAAAATAATTGTTTACCTTATCTTGATAATTGTGTTGACAATCTGTTGGATTAAGCTTATAATATTGTCAACCGATTAACAAATTTAAGTTGACAATAGGAGGACTTCTTAATGAACAAATCAGAAACAAATAATAAGGGAAAGCTAAACATACGCAGCGGCTTGCTTGATATTGTGTTTACAGCAATGTTTGTGGCAATTATTGCCGTTTGTGCACAAATTCAAATACCTATAGGCCCTGTGCCGTTTACACTGCAGACCTTGGGAGTATTTGCTGCGGCAGGCTTGCTGGGCTGGAAGCGTGGCACTGCGGCTATATTGGTTTATGTGCTGCTGGGACTTGTAGGCGTGCCTGTTTTTGCCGGCTTTTCAGGAGGAATTTCCTGTATTGTAGGCCCTACAGGAGGATACATTATAGGATTTATTTTTACAGCCCTCATAGTAGGTCTTATGTGTGACAAGCTGGGCAGAAAGCTGTGGGTGGCTATAGTTTCTATGGTTATCGGTCTTGCGGTATGTTATGCATTTGGCACAGCTTGGTTCTGCGTGTCAACCTCAACAGGTATTTTAGACGCTCTTTTAATATGCGTAGTACCGTTTTTGATTGCAGACGCAGTGAAAATAGCTGTAGCTTCTTTATTGGTAAACAACCTTGACAGAGTTATTAAATTATAAGCTTCGTCCCCACCACAGCCTTTGTATTCAGTATTTTGCAGGCAAGGGGTACAGCAGTACCTTTGTAAAGGAAATGCAGAGAATTATTATATGGCTGGAGCAGAATAATCCCGTATTGACGCTTACAGAAGAATGTGATATGGTTTGCGGCAGCTGCCCCAATAAAAAGTGCGGGCGGTGTATAACACACTGCAAGGTTAATGAATTTGATACAGCCTGCTTAAAAGAATACAGGCTTTCCTTTGACAGTGTCGTAAGCTGGGAACGCTTAAAACAGCTTGCCCTAGATAAAATAATAAACAAGGGCTTGCTTAGCGAGGTTTGCAGCGGCTGTCAGTGGAAATGTTGGGAGCAGGAAAAGCTCAGCTTAACCGGTCAAGGCTAAAGGCAGCTTATAATTAGCTGTACAGATTTTTCATATTGCTTAATTTGCACCCTCAAAGGTCATTGTTAATGTGAGCTTTTGGGGGTGCTTTTTTGTTAAGTCTACAAACGAAAGATAAAAAATCAACGGCTGTATTGCAATTACCCGTAAATTTTTGTATCATAAATACAGATACTTTTGCAATGTGATAACCGGTCTTGCAGAAAATAAGAATGGTTGTGAAGGTGTAGTATTAATACAATGGAGATTCAGATATATGACAGTTGCAGCCCTAATTGAAAAATTATGCTTAAAAACCGCATACCCTCCGAAATTAAGAGAAGAACAGGTTACAGGCTGTTATGCAGGCGATTTGCTGAGCAATGTAATAAAAAAGGCTAAGCGTGGCAATGTGTGGCTTACCGTAATAAATAATCCAAACACTGTAGCTGTAGCTATGCTTAGAGGATTAAGCTGTATTATTATGTGTGACGGCTCAAAGCCTACAGAACAGGCAATAAAGGACGCCGCCCAAAAGGGAATACCTATTTTGCTGAGCAGTAAGTCTGTGTATGAAACAGCAGTTGATATAAGCAGGGTGATATAATGCAGAATATTACGGATTGTATTTTGGAGCTTGTTAAAAATTCAATAGAGGCAGGCAGTACATTTATAAAAATAACCGTGTTTCAGCGGGACGCCTGCCGCTTAATTATGCAGGTAGAGGACAACGGCTGTGGTATGACCTTGCAGGACTGTCAAAATTGTGAAAATCCCTTTTATTCTACAAAGGGCAAAGAGATAGGTATGGGCATTCCGCTTGTGAAGGAGCTGGCAGTGCGTACCGGCGGTGACTTTGCAGTTGAAAGCAGCGGCAAGGGGGCAACGGTTTCGGCACTGTTTAAGCCCTACAGTATTAATATGATACCTATTGGCGACCTATATAGTGCAACGCTGAGCTTAATAAAGTCCTACAGTGATATTAGGTTCGTTTTATGCCAAAAAACAGGCAGCAGAAATATTACAATAGATTCAGGCTTTTTAAAACCACAGGTGGATTAATATGTTAGTTTTAGAAGTGTTAATTATACTGCTTGCGGCGTACGCCTCGGTTTTAATAGCCGCTATGATATTTTTCTCATTAAGAAAACCAAAGGCAGACAGTGTTACGGTGCTTGTACTGGGCTGTAAGGTTAAGGGAAGCATACCAAGCCAAAGCTTAAAGCGACGCTTAGAAAGTGCGTTTAAATATTTAAACGAAAATTCTGACGCAGTGTGTATTGTTTCGGGAGGTAAGGGAAGCGACGAAAGTATTTCCGAGGCTCAATGTATGAAAAGCTACCTTGTAAGCAAGGGCATTTTGGCTGAAAGAATTATTAAAGAGGAGCGTTCGGTAAATACACGGGAGAATTTTGTTAATTCCTATGAAATTGTGTGCAGTCGGGGGCTTTGCAGGGATATTGTTGTGGCTACAGACTTTTACCACCAGCTAAGAGCTTACATAATAGCGAAAAAATGCGGAATTAATATTGCAGGTGCAATAAGCAGCGTTCCGGGGGTAAAAACTCTGGTTTTCCACATTGTGCGTGAGCTTGCGGCTGTGCCTGTTGAACTCTTTATTTAAGGAGATTTTTATGCTTGAAACAAACAGGCTGCTTATTCGTCCGTACAGTAAAGGCGACAAGGCGTCGTTGTACAATACCATAAGCAGATATGAAATTTACAGAACAACCTACGGTATACCACAAGCTTGTACTATGGGCTATGCCGCAAAGTGGATAAGCAGAGTGCTGCAAAATGCACGGGAAAACCGTTCATACGAGTATGCCGTTATAAATAAGCTTAGCGGTGAATATGTAGGTAATGTAGGGCTTATAAATATTGACTTTGTAAGCCGCAGGTGCGACATTTCGTATTTTATACATCCGGATTTTTGGAACAGGGGCTTTGCTGCCGAGGCGGCTGCTGCAATGGTAAAATATTCCTTTGATGTTTTAAATATGAACCGTGTAGGCGGTATGTGTATGGAAAAAAATGCGGCGTCAGCCAAGGTGATGGAAAAGCTGCTTATGAAAAAAGAGGGAGTCCTGCGTGACTATTTTATAAAGGACGGTATAAAAACAGATGCGGCTGTGTACTCAATATTAAGAAAAGAATATGATTTATTATTAGAACGCAAAGAATAGAGTTATTGACATTTTCAACATTTCAATGTTGAAAACTGCTAAAAACTTTTTGGAAGTTTCAGTACACTACTATATTTAGCCGTTGCGGATGTTAACAACACTATATATGGGGAAAAACGGCTGATGAAAATGTCGAAAGCCCTTGAGGATAACTTTATTTTATATTTTTACAGCTGTAATGCGGTAGCTGTAAATAATAGGGCTTGCATAAGAGCTGTACTTGTGTTGACTGTAAATAAAGCGTATACTATGCTACAAATATTGGAATAGTTATAAATTTTATAAAATACGAGGTATTATGATGAGTTTATTTGGTAATAAAAATGAGGTTTCCGATACGCAAAGGGAGCTTGAAGAATATATGAAAAAGCGTAGTCAGGATAATTCAGGTATGAATTTTAACGGCTACTATTCCCCTGACAGCTTTACAGGCAACACCCCGCAACAGGGGTATGCCCAAAGTGACAGTCAGGCTGAATATAGAAATGAAACAGAAAGAAATGCTGAGGCAAGTGCGGTTTGGAAATCAGAAATATCCTTTAAGGGCGGTGCAAAAAACTTAGCCTCCGGTATAGCAATTACTGCAGTGGTTTCTGTTATAGGTTTGGCTCTTGCCGTTTTTTGCGCTGCTATAAACCCTATATACGGTATAATGGTTTTTGGTGCTGTTATAGCTGTTGTTGGTTTTTTTATGTCAATTTCCGACAATGTATTGAAAATAGGGTATGGCGGACTAATAATTGCCATTGCAGGTATTGTATTAACGGTAGGGGCAGCTTCGGCATTAACAGGTTTTAAAACTATACTTCCTGTACTGTCTACTACACTTTTTACAATATTAGGTGCATGTATGATAATTATCCCTTGTGTCAGATTAAAGCACAAGAAGAGAATATGTACCGAAAAAGTTTTGGGCGAAGTTATTGATATAAAAGAAAGGCGTAGTAGGAGCAACGGGTCGAGTTCCACCGTATACTGCCCTGTGTATAAATACAAATACTTAGGTATGGTCTATACCCACTCAAGCAATACATATACAAATGTAGGTGTACCTAAACTGGGCAGTGTAACTGAGATGAGGGTAAATCCTAACGACCCTCAGCAAGCTTATGTTGTTAAAGATAATGGCAGGTCTTCTACTGTTGTCATGGGTGTTCTTTTTATGGTAATTTCTTTGTTTATTACCGCTATGATAATATTAACATCAAATTAACTGTCGAATTACATATTTTAAAAGTTACTAAAGAGGTATTTTAATGAGCTTATTTAAAAGTCATAACAATATTTCCGATACTGAAAAAGAGCTTGAGGAATATTTAAAAAAGCGTAAAGAAGAGGGTGCATATGATGTTGTAGATAATATGACAAGCGGAAGCTACTCACAAAATAACAACTACTATAACCCTAATGCTGCCAACGAAGACAGTTATCAACAAAATAGTGCAAATGCTGGAAACGGTTACTATCAGCAAAGCACTGCCGACGAAGGGAGCAACGGCTATTATCAGCAGGATATTGCAAATAAGCATTGCCCTACTTACTATCAGCAGAACGCTGTAAACGAAAGCAGTAATTATTATCGGCAAAATGCTGCAAACCAAGGCGACTATCAGCAGGATATTGCAAACAAGCATTGTCCCACCTACTATCACAATGATTCTGACAATAATGCTTACAGTTGGCAGGAAAATAGCCGCCAACAGGCTGACTACTCTGCAAATCAGCCTAAGGCGACCGGTATATTTAAGCATAAAAAAACCGCTTTGTTTATGTTAATTTGTTTTATAGCTGTATTTGTAACTGCAGCTATAGGGGCAAAATTCTTGTGCTTAGGCTTTTTTGGGCTGCTGTTTTGCTTGGTTGGTATTTATGTAATAGTCGACAAAAAGTCTGTTACTAATGCAAATAGTAAAAAGCACAGTGCAATACCAATACCAATACCGATTGGACTTATATTTACGATTATTGGGGCTATAAGCTTTGTGTCGGCAGTAATTAATGTGCTGCATCAATTCGGAATATAATAATTTTTATAATTTATTTAAGCTAGCATAGGGGGGGAGAATTTGTTATGAGTTTATTTGATGATGATAGAACAAATGACACAGGGCAGGAGGTTGAGGCTTATTTAAAGCAACGCCAAAAAGAGGGTGCATATAATATTGAGAACAATGGCCAATATAAAACCTACGATAGCAACAGTAATCTATACTATCCACAGGTATCGGGTGAAAATAAGCAGGCAGGCGGTGTATATTCACAACCCACTGAAAATCAATCTGTGTACAACGGAAATCAATATCAAACCGAAAGGGAATTAAAAAAGCTGCAGAAAGAGGCCTTTTTAAAGAAAGCACATAAAAGAATCTATATAACTATGGCAATAGCCTTTTTATCAATATTTGTTGTGAGCTTTGTACATGCTATGCTGGCTGTAGTAGCATTTGGTATTATTTTTACATTGGCAGGTGTTCTTTGTGCATTAAACGGTAAAATCAGAGAAAGCTGTTATTTAACTCTTTTATGCTTAGGTGTTGGCGTAACTTTAGTGGTTGGCGGTTTGCTGAATATGGTAGGTATAGTCAATATATTTACCGAAGCTATTATTCCGTATATATTTGGGTATCCCATATTCGTTGGTGTGGCAACTATAATAATTCCAATTATTTATACAGCTGTTGAAAAAGCTAAATATCCCCAAAAGGTTGTAGCCAGAGTAATTGAGTATGAAAAGGGTCAGAGCTTGTCAGGTGCAAAACCACCATGTTATTCTGTAATTTATGAGTATAGCTATATGGGCAAAAAATATACTTGCGAATTAGACGCCATGCGATATAATAGGCGACTGCCTAAAATCGGCTCTACTAGGGCTTTGTATATAAAACCAGATGACCCTGAGGTGGCTATACCTTTTGGTATAGCCAGCGGAGATGTGGTAGTTGGTATCACCCTTATAATAATAGGAATAGGCTTAACAGCCATAAGTATGGGTTGCTTTAACGGTTTAGTAATATACAGAACGTATAAATGATAAAAATTTTATTATGGTTTTATAAGTTATTTTTGCCTAGTGTTGGGAAAGAGGTACAAATATATATAAATCCTAACAAGCCTAAGAAGGTGTGCCTTGCCGGTGTTGGTTTTAAGACACGAAATATGTTTATAGGGTTTATTGCAATACTTGTACCTGTGATTATTATTGATATACCCTTTCTAAGGCAAATAATTAAGACATATGTATTTCAATATAAAAGGAGTAATAAAAACCAATGAAAAGACAAGGTTACATAAACTGGGACGAATATTTTATGGGGGTGGCACTGCTTGCCGCACAGCGCAGTAAGGACCCTAATACACAGGTGGGAGCCTGTATAGTAAGCGGTGAAAACAGCTGTTACGGCAGTAATGTAATAATTTCAACAGGCTACAACGGCTTTCCTATAGGCTGTTCGGACGATGAATACCCTTGGGAGCGTGAGGGCAGCAGCAACGAAACCAAATATCCGTTTGTAGTACATGCAGAGCTTAATGCCATACTTAACGCACACGGAAAGTCACTGCTTGGCACAAAAATATATGTTGCACTTTTTCCGTGCAACGAGTGTGCAAAGGCTATAATTCAGGCGGGCATTAAAGAGGTTATTTATCTTTCCGACAAATACCATGATTCAGACGGTTCTAAGGCTTCTCGCCGTATGCTTACCTCTGCCGGAGTTAAGCTTTCAAGATTTGTGCCGTCAACAGAAAAAATAGTTTTAAATTTTAATATTGAATAATATAGCTGATTAAACTATCAGCCTGCAAAAAAATCACCTGCGTCCCTATTAGCTGACGCAGGTGATTTTAATTCTATTATGTTTTGTTATAAGCATTTTTAAGCACAGGCTATTGTCTGCTTGTAATGTCTGTAGGTTTACTCGTCTTTTTTTCTTTTTGCGGATTGCTGTATTTAGCTATTAAATCCTTTATGTTCAGCCAGTCGTCATGATGCTTATATTTCTTTATGTAACAGCTTGCGTAGCCCATCATAAGCCAGAAAAGAATAACCGTAAAGGAAATATCATAAAGCAGCGCCTTTTCAAATACAGCGTAGAACAGGTAAGCAAACAGAAACGAGAATATACAGGGCAGTGCGTCGTCGCTGTAAAAGCTGTTTTTTCGCATAAACAGTACCCTTGAAACGCTTATTATAAACCTTAAACCGAAAATTGCAAACAGCAAAAAGCCTATAACTCCTGTAGAAACAAGCAATGTTAAAAAGCCGTTGTGCAAATCGTTGTGATGGTATGAATAGCTAAGAGCACCGTTTAAATATTCTTGGCTGTATAAAACAATATTTCCGTTAGATATTCCTATAACCGGCGAAAGCTTAAACAAGTCAAGAGATTCCTTCCAGAGTTTTGTTCTTCCGCTGTCGATATTTTTATTTTTGTGGGAAAATGTTACACTACTGGACGGCTCTGTTGGTTTTTGGTTTTGATGTTTTTGTGTACCGTCGGGGGCAAGGTTGTTTTGCGTGCTGTCATTAAGCAGGCTGACAATGGATGTGGTTTTTGAAACCACAACAGAAAAGCCCGCCTGACATATGGTTCTTATAAACAGCGTAGCACCCACTAAAAACACACCTATAAGAATAAGCGAGCCAAGCTTTACTACAAGCTTTTTTCTTGTGGTTGGTGGGTTGGCAAAAAATCTGCAAACTATGTACACAAAAACATAGGCTATGCCTAGCACTATAGCGGCGTTAGAGTCGCACAAAAGCAGAGAAAACAGGCTTGTAAGTCCGCACAGGGCAAGCAGTATCTTGTTTACGGCCGGCTTTTTAACCCTGTCAATAAAGCTTTTTTTATATAAAATATGGCAGAAAGCCAGAGCCGCTACAGAGGTAAAGCCCAAATTGTTGGGGTTTACATATATTCCCGTAAAGCGGTTTTCATATATGGTAAATTTAATCCAGTACCATTCAAAGCGAAAATCAATAAGCAGACAAAAAATTCCGATTATATTTGCCGCTGTTACTATGTAAACAACTGTTGTTGCAATTTGGTAAAGCTCCAGTCTAAAGTTAAACCCCGGCTCTGTATGCATACCGTAGAAAATAACAAAGCATATTGCAATGTGAAGAAACATTACCAGGCTGTAGAAAAATGTTACCGACAAATTAATAAGTATTGACAGCAACGAAATAATCAAAAATGCATTTATCCATATTCCAAAGCTAAAGGTGAAAATGGTTTTGTTCTTTTTCTGATTGTAAAAGGTAAGGTAAACTCCCCATATAAAGAGCAGTACCAGCAGAACATACGCAGCTATCTGTAAAAAAGAAATGGTGCAGAACAGCAAATCTATAGTATATATTTTTCTGAATAAAGAAGAATCTCGGGTTTTTTCTTTAAGTGTAGTCACAGCTATCCTCCCGAACAGATATTAACTGAAAACTTCTTTTACCGTTTTCAGCATTATGCCTAAATCATAAAAAACATTAAATTTGCGGTAATAATCAAGGTTAAGCTCCATTTTTTTAGGGAGTATAATTTCCATATAGTTTTTGTCAACCATTGCAGGGTCTGAAAAATATTCATCGTTGTCCTTAAACGAAATACTTGCCATAGAGGTAATACCGGCAGGTGTAAGCAGTGTGGCATACATTGCGGGGGTATATTTCTTTACATATTTTAAAACCTCGGGGCGTGTGCCGACAAAGCTCATATCTCCGCATAAAACATTAAATACCTGCGGAAGCTCATCCAGACGAAGCTTTCTCAGCTTTTCGCCAAGCTTAGTAACACGCTTGTCGTTTGCCTCGGTAATAAGTCCTCCAAGCTTTTCCGCATTGTTTACCATAGTGCGGAACTTGAGTATTTTAAATTTCCTGCCGTTGGTTGTTATTCTTGTCTGCTTAAAAAATATAGGGCCCGGTGAATCACACTTAACCATAACGGCAATAACCGCTATAGGTATGATAAGTATTATCACTAAAATAAGTGAAACCAAAATGTCAAACACTCTTTTTGCAAAAAGCGAGCCTTTTTTCTTGCTTAATATATTATAATACTCCTTAACAGCGTCATTACGCATATAATCAGGAAGATTTTCCCACTTACACAGCATAAGAGAACCTCATTTCAACATCTAAATTATAAGCCCACAGGGCTTAGGTGTTAAATACATAAATGCTTTTAAAAATGTTCTTAATTATACAGAACAAAAAACAGCTGTTGTTTAGAAGTATATCAGTAAACAAGCCATTCCAGTATTTAATTATATAGCAACGCTAATGTTTATGCAACTTATAATAGCATAATAATTTTACTTAAATTTCAAAATTAATATATAGATTATGCACAAAAAAAATCAGGAAGTTTGGCTATTTAAATGGTTGACACATACTGCTTTTGGCGGATAATAGTTATTACCTACAGAGAAATGAAAAATTAATTTTTTATTAAATTATTTTTGCTGCATATGGTATATAATAGCTTACAGGTGGTGAGTTTATGCATAATTTTTTTACTAAGGTAGCACAGTTTATGTATGGCAGATACGGAATGGATAAGCTGAACATAGGCCTGCTTATTTTGTGGCTTGCTGTAAATATTTTAAACACTGTATTTTTTAGAAACTGGATAGTACAGCTGGTTACTTACCTGATAGTGGCATTGATTATTTTTAGGTGCTTGTCAAAAAATATTGAACAGCGTAAAAGGGAAAACGATATTTTTATGTTTTGGTACTACAAAGCAAAGCCGCTTTTTATAAAAATAAAGGATTGGTTTAAACTGCAAGGCAGAAAATTTGCAGACAGAAAAACCCACCGCTATATAAAATGTCCGTATTGTAAGGCGACAATTCGAGTGCCCTTCAGTAAAGGTAAGCATACTGTAAAATGCCCACGCTGCTCTGAGGACTTTAAGACTAACATTAGGTTTTAATGTGCATATGACAGTACATAAATAAAAGCATACAAGGAGTATTATATGGACGAACTAAATTATTGCTCAGTTTGCGGTACAAAGCTGATAAAAAAAGAATGTGGCGATGAGGGTATGGTAGACTATTGTACTCATTGCGGCTGCTTTAAATTTCCAATATTTAACAGTGCTGTAAGTATGGTGGTGTTTAACAAGGATAAAGACAAGATTTTGTTAATTCAGCAATATGGCAAAAAGGATAATATTTTGGTGGCAGGCTATATTAACAGAGGTGAAACGCCTCAGGAAGCACTGCGGCGTGAAATTAATGAGGAAATAGGCGTAAATGCTGTTTCGTGGAACTATAACGACAGCATTTACTTTGAAAAATCCAACACACTTATTCACAACTTTGTAGTGGTGGTTGACAGTGAGAATTTTAAGCTGAAGCAGGACGAGGTGGACTATGCAGACTGGTATTCGGTACCGGACACAGTAAGGTATATTAAGCCCAACAGCTTGGCAAAGCGTTTTTTAACAAACGCTTTGCGGGTTAGGGGACTTATTTAAAAAATTGCTTGAATATTATATAGATTGTGGTATAATTACCCAAAAGGAGGGCTTTATTATGCGTTTTATTCTAAAAATAACAAAGAAATTAATCAAGCTGGCAGTTTTTATCCTGGGCTTGCTGGTAATCCTAAAGCTTATAATGAACAAGCTGGAGGAGAAGGGCATTATCAAGCGTGAGTGGATAGCACAAAGAACTCCTGCAGGACGGGGACTTCGCTACGCAATGTCTGTTTTGGATAAATTTGTAATTTCTTTTCAGATTTAATACTTATATTTTTAAAATGTTACTTAAAGGGAAACCCCATACCGTGTCATTCGGTATGGGGTTTCCTTTTATAAGTTTAAATTGTTTTAAATTTTAATTGCTTATGGGTTAGCCGTTATCGGCGGCCAGGGTGACTGTAACGGTAAATTCATCTGTTTTTGAATTATCCGGTCTTGTAACCGTAAGCTCAACGGTATCGCCCGGCTTATACGTGTCAAGCAGAGCGTACAGCTCTGCGTATGAAGTAATGCTTTTTCCGTCTATAGCCGTTATAATATCGTCTTTTTTTATCTTGCTGTTTTTCAGCGGACTGTCATCTGCGACACTGCTTACAACAATGCCGCCCTTTATATCGTATTCTTTTGCAAGTGTTGACGGAAGCTCTGTGCAGACAATGCCCAGCTTAACTCTGCCCTCAACATAGCCGTTCTTAATAATGCTGTTGGCAATTTCCTTTACCTTTTTGCTTGGTATGGCAAAGCCCATGCCCTCGTAGTCTGTGGCGGCTACCTTTACGGTGGTTATGCCTACTACCTGACCGTTTAGGTTAGCCAAAGGCCCGCCGGAATTTCCCGGGTTTATTGCTGCGTCGGTTTGTATATATGTGCATGCAAAGCCCGAAAGCGAACGGTTTAGTGCAGATATAATACCGCTTGTTAATGAGTCCGAATAGGAGCTGCCGCCCGGATTGCCTATTACCACAACATTTTGACCGATTTTTAAATCGTCAGAGTCTGCAAAGGCTGCGGCTTTCCAGTTGCTGGCTTCTTCGCATCTTAAAACGGCAATGTCTGTGCGTGTATCGCAGCCTACCACAACAGCCATATAGGTGGTGCTGTCGGTTTTGGCAATTTTAATTTTATATCCGCTTGTTGCATTATTAATAACATGAGCGTTTGTAACAATATATCCGTTACTGCTTATAATTATTCCGGAGCCCTCGCTTTCAGGATATGCCTTGTCTACATCGTCCTTTTCGTCATATACCGATACAGAAACTACGCTTTCGGAAAGCGTCTCGTACGCTTTTTCGGTAGAGCCGTTGGCAGTATCGTTATCCTTTAGGGTGATTTTCGGGCCGTTAGGGTCGGCGTATTTCCCTGTGTTGGATTTGTCTGATTTTTTTGTTGTAGCTTCTTCTGTAGGAACCTGAAAAATAAATGAATTTCCATCGGATTGGCTGTTGTCGGTATTGACCGCCGCCCACCAAATAAATGTACCGATAAAGGACACTGTAAGTACAATTATAGTTCCTATAAATACCTTTAGTCCGGCAGCCATTTTTGTCTTTGGAGGTTTGTTGTTTGGAGGGTACCAGCTTCCGTTAATAAGCTGTGGCTGATTATAAGCGTTGCAGTAAGGGTTAGCCTGTGGCTGATTATAAGCGTTGCCGTAAGGATTAGCCTGTGGCTGATTATAGGCGTTATCATAAGGATTAGCCTGTGGCTGATTATAAGCATTGCCGTAAGGGTTAGCTTGTGGCTGATTATAAGCATTGCCGTAAGGGTTAGCCTGTGGCTGATTATAGGCGTTGCCGTAAGGATTAGCCTGTGGCTGATTATAGGCGTTATCATAAGGGTTAGCCTGTGGCTGATTATAGGCGTTGCCGTAAGGGTTAGCCTGTGGCTGCCGGTTGTTATATGCACCGGTGCCATTACTGTGCATTTCATTCTCTGCGGTGTGACCCTCTGCTTGATTTAAGGCAGCATTGCTGCTTTGAAACGGTGCATCGGTGCCGCTTTGGGCGTTAGCCGAGCCGTTTGGCTCTGCACCGCTGTTTATGGTTTTGTTATTATCATCAAAATTATTCATCGTACTCCTCCGCATCTTCAATTTCTTCTTCCACTGTTGCGGCAGTGGAAATTATGGTGCCATCAGAGCTAACTATGGTTGCTCTGTTGTCCTTTTTTCTGTTGCTGAATAAATTGTATTTGCTGCCGGATTGTCCTTTTTCCTTCGGAAGCCATAGGGTAAAGCTGCAGTATTCGTCAACTACGCTTTGGGCGGTAATGTCGCCGCCGTGCAGCCGCATAATGGTTTTTACTATATACAGACCTAAGCCCATACCGTTTTTGTCCTGGCTTCTTGATTTGTCGGTTTTATAAAACCTTTCAAATATATGCACCAGCTCCTCAGGCTCTATGCCGTGTCCGCTGTTTTTAATTTCCAAAACCGTCCTGTCTGCCATATCGGTTAGTGTAACCTGAATGTATCCGCCTACATCAACAAATTTAACCGCATTCTCAAATAGGTTGTATACCACCTGATGTATAAGGTCGGGGTCGCCGTCAACATTTACTGCGGAGCCGCAGGACTCAAGCCCTCTAATGTCTATGTGTCTTTCTTCTATTTTTTGTTCAAAGGTAAGCAGCGTGGAAATGATCACCTCTGACAGATTAAACCTCTGCTTTTTCAGTCTAAGCTCGCCGTTATCTATTCTTGACAGTGACAGCATGGACGCAACAAGTCTTGACAGACGCTTTACCTCTGTAGATACTATGTGCAAATACTGCTTTTGCTTTTGCGGTGGAATGGTGCCGTCCAGTATGCCGTCTATAAAGCCAGCAATGGTTGTCATAGGTGTTTTTAACTCATGAGATACATTTGCAATAAAATTTCTTCTGGTGGTTTCGGAAATTGACAGTGAATTTGCCATTTCGTTAAAGGCCTTTGCAAGCGTACCGATTTCATTGTTAGAGGTAACGGGAACACGCACCGAAAAATCATCATTGGCAAGTTTTCTGGCGGCAACAGCCATTTGTCTTAAAGGCTTAATCATAGTATATGAGAAAAACCATATCATACACGCTACAATAGCAAAGGTTGCAATAGCCGCATAGAAAAATATTTTAGTTATTTCTCCTGTAAAATCAGAGTAAGAAATGCTGTCTGTGGTAGCAAATACAAAGCCTACGGTTTTAGTGCTTACGCCTGCCTCGGCAACAATAGGCACAGCTGCAACATAGTGGGCAGAGTCGTATATATTTCCCAGTGTGCTGCGTATAAATATACTGCCGTCCATTGCCTTGCTGCATATGTCCTGCGGAATAAGGGTTTTGTTATGTACACAACCGCTTCCGTCACTGCATACCAGTGTTTTGCCCTTTTCGTCTGTTATAAAAATGTCAGCCTGAATACTGCCGGCTATGGTCTGCATTACACTTGAAAGCCAGCTTGTTTCGGATTTTCCTATGTACACGCTGTTGTTTACCATTACTGTTTTTTCAGAAACAAGGTCGGCCACCTGTGTAGCGTTTTCAATTAATAAATCCTTTTTTTCGTTGTCAGAATATCTTGCCACAAAAAATACAAGCATTGTTCCCAGTATAATAAAGCTGACTAAAACTATCACAAGACTTATAATTAGGTATTGGGCAAAAAGACTTTTCTTACCTGTCACGCAAATTCCCCTTTTTAATGCTGTAGTACACCCATAAAAGGCTGAAGCTTTATTTGGAATAATTCGGAAATAAATAAACAGGCAAGCACAGCAGGGAATACCAAGGTATTTTATGTATGCCTCTGCTGTACTTGCGTTATAAAGCTGTATACTTATTCCTTTACTTCAAACTTGTAGCCTACACCCCAAACAGTTTTAAGCTCCCACTGTGGTGAAACGCCATCTATTTTTTCACGCAGCCTTTTAACATGAACATCTACTGTTCGTGAATCGCCGTAGTAGTCAAAGCCCCATACCTCGTCAAGCAGCTGATCTCTTGTAAATACTCTGTTAGGGTTGCTTGCCAGATGGTACAAAAGCTCCATTTCCTTAGGTGGTGTGTCTATTTGCACGCCGTCAACCTTTAGCTCGTAGTTTGTAAGATTAATAGAGAGCTTGTCCCATACAACCTCTTTAACATTTGTTGCTTCGTTTGAGTTGGTTCTGCGAAGCACAGCGTGAATTCGTGCTACAACCTCTTTTGCCTCAAAAGGCTTAACCACATAGTCGTCGGCACCAAGCTCCAACCCCAGAACCTTGTCGAAAACCTCGCCCTTTGCTGTAAGCATTATTATAGGTACCTGAGAGGTCTTTCTTATTTCACGGCACACCTGCCAGCCGTCAAGCTCAGGCAACATAATGTCCAGCATAATAAGGTCAGGCTTTTCCTGCTCGAATAATTTCAGTGCCTGTGTACCGTTGTTGGCAATGGCGGTGTCAAAACCGTCTTTTTCAATATACAACCTTAAAAGCTCGCAAATATTAGTATCGTCATCTACAATTAATATTTTCTTTGTTTTGTTCATAATGTCCTCCTAAATGCCGCATAATACCGTAGCTATTATACCACAGTAACCAGTTGATGTACATATTATACAGTATTATTTAGGGAAAATAATGAACAAATTAAGAATTAAAAAATAATAAAAACTTAAAATCCGACACATTATGCAATTAGGCTTGTTTTATTTTGCGTCTAAACCTTTCAGTACGGTGTTATGCCTGCTGTATGGCAAGATTCACCGGAAAATGAATCTTGCCGTACGTGTACTACAAGCCCTTATATTTTTTGCGTGTTGCCATACCGCCGCGAATATGCCGCTGTGCCTTGTTGACTTCCAATACCTCTTTAACTCTGCTGTACAGCTGCGGGTTTACATATTTTAATCTTTCGCTTACATCTTTATGTACGGTGCTTTTGCTTACACCGAATTTTTTTGCCGCACTGCGAACGGTAGCCTTGCTTTCTATTATATATTGTCCAAGCTCAACGGCTCGTTCTTCAACTATACCCTTCATAAAATACCTCCATATAAGAAAGATATTTTATATATATGCCAAAGTGCGGGTTTGTAGTACCTGCCGCAGTCCGCTGAAAAATATGCAGGTAAAAAATAATAATGCGAAGTAAAAAGATAATTAACAAAATTCACTTGATTTTTTTCGGTGCACATAGTATAATCTGTTATGCAATCGCATTTGGCGGTTACTGAGCAAGTCAGAATTAAAATTCCTATGTGAATGTGAGCGACAGGCCCTGTACGATTGGGTGCTGTGAACCATGTCAGGCGGGGAACCGAGCAGCATTAAGCAGATTTCTTGATGCGATACAGTAAGTCTGTCGTTCGCATTTACACAGGAGTGAGCCGTCTGTCTTGCTCTTTTATTTTACGGAAAGGCAGGCTTGCAGTATGTATCAGGTTTTGTACAGAAAATGGCGACCTAAGGTGTTTGAGGATGTTTCAGGTCAGCCGCAGGTTACAACCACCCTAAAAAACGAGCTTATATCAGGCAGGGTGAACCATGCTTATCTTTTTACAGGCTCAAGGGGTACGGGCAAAACCACCTGTGCAAAAATTTTGGCAAAGGCTGTAAACTGTCTTAATCCTCAAAACGGAGACCCTTGCGGAGAATGTGAAATTTGCCGTGGTATAGACGACGGCACAGTTTTGGATATTTCTGAAATTGACGCCGCAAGCAACAACGGCGTGGATAATATTCGTGCAATAATAGAGGAGGCCGCCTTTGCTCCGTCAAAGGCTAAGTACCGTGTTTATATTATAGACGAGGTGCATATGCTTTCGCCGGGAGCTTTTAACGCTTTGCTGAAAACTCTGGAAGAGCCTCCGTCCAATGTTGTTTTTATTTTGGCAACTACTGAGGTTCACAAGCTGCCGGCTACTGTTTTGTCACGCTGTCAGCGTTTTGACTTTCACCGCATTGCGTCAAGGGACATAGCAGACAGACTGGAGTATGTGGCACAGCAGGAGAATATACAGCTGGAGGACGAAGCAGCGCTGCTTATCGCCTCTGTTGCCGACGGTGCTTTAAGAGACGCACTTTCCCTTTTGGATAGGTGTATGGGCGTAAGCGGTAATATTACCTCCGAGGTAGTGCAGAAAACAGCCGGACTTGCAGGCAGAGGGCATTTGTTTGATATAACACGAAGTATTATAGATAAAAATGTTAAGCAGGCACTGGAGATTACCCAACAGCTGTATAGCGAAAGTAAGGATATGGGCAGGCTTTGCCAAGAGCTTTTGGAGCATTTCAGAAATTTAATGCTTATTAAAACAATGAAAAGCCCCGAGTCTCTTATTATGCTTTCTGCACAGGAAAGGGAGCAGGCCAAACAGCAGGCACAGGAGTTTTCCTTGGAGGGCATAGTCTATGTAATGGATGTGCTGCAAAAGAGCTATGACCGAATGTTTAAGGGTGGCAGCAAGCGTGCAGAAATGGAGCTGGCACTTATAAAGCTTACCTCGGTGCAGCTGGACACCTCTACAGAGGCACTTATGGCACGAATTGCAAGGCTGGAAAGAATGGTTAAAAACGGAGTGACTGTTTCACCTGAACATAAAGCACAGTCTGCAACAGCAGATGTAAAAGAAGCCGCCGTGCCGGCTGTGCCTGAAATCGGCAAGGAACAGCCTACAATTCAGATTACGCCGCAGGCACAGGCTGTAGCAAGTCAGTCAAAAACCGATTATGATACTATAGTAAAAAACGCAGTTCCTATGGAGGACTGGCAAGAGGTTTTGGAGGTTTTAAGAAAATATTCCATAACCATTGCAACTTCATTTAAAAATACACGGGCGTATATCAGCGGTGATTATATGCTGATAGATTCCCAAAACGAGCTTGCCTTTAAGCTTCTTAAACAGCAGTCTCAGCGTGAAAGAATGAGAGAGGCTGTTAAAGAGGTAACCGGCAGAGTGTATAAGCTGGGGCCTTATAAAAAGCTTGAAAAGCAAAATAAACAGGAAAACCCTCTTGACCAATTTATAAAGCAGGCTAAGGAATCGGGCGTACCTGTAGAAGAAGAATAAACTGAAAGGAAGAAAAAAATTATGAAAGCAAGAATACCAAGGGGTATGGGCGGCGGCCCACAGAATTTGCAGCAGATTGCAAAGCAGGCACAGAAAATGCAGGAGGAAATGGACGCAGCCAGCACAGTTCTTGAAGAAAAGGAGTATTCGGCAACATCGGGCGGCGGTGCTGTAGATGTAGTTGTAACAGGCAAGATGGAGCTTAAAACAGTAAACATTAAGCCTGAGGTTGTAGACCCTGAGGACATAGAAATGCTTAGCGACCTTATTATTGCAGCTGCAAACGAGGCGTTAAGAAAGGCCGCTGATGACAAGTCGGAAACAATGGAGAAAATTTCAGGCGGTCTTAACATTCCGGGGCTGTTCTAATGCCGTCTTATAATGTAGCACCGCTTGCAAAGCTGACAGAGCAGTTTGAACGCCTGCCGGGTATAGGCTCAAAAACCGCACAGAGGCTTGCCTATTATGTTCTTAAAATGCCAAAGGAAAAGGCTGTGGAATTTTCGCAGGCTATTGTGGAGGCACACGAAAGCATACACTATTGCAGTGAATGCTGTAACCTAACAGATAAGGAAAAATGTGCTGTTTGCGAAAATACCAAGCGTGACCATTCTACAATATGTGTTGTGGAGGATCCACGGGATGTAATGGCTATGGAGCGTACACAGGAGTATAACGGCGTTTACCATGTACTGCACGGAGCGATGTCACCGCTTAACGGTATAGGCCCCGATCAGCTTACCATTAAGGAATTGCTGGCACGCATACAAAAACAGCCTGTGCAGGAGGTTATTATGGCTACAAACCCTACGGTTGAGGGGGAAACCACCTCTATGTACATAAGCAAGCTGTTAAAGCCCTTGGGAATAAAGGTTACAAGACTTGCCTATGGTATACCTGTAGGCGGCGACCTGGAATATGCCGACGAGGTTACCCTGCTTAGGGCTTTGGAGGGCAGGAGTGAGCTGTAATTCTTTACATACTGCGGCGTAATGCACAGTGTGTATTTTGAAGCCGAACGAAATATAAAAGGCTGTCAGGCGGATTTTGTCTGCCCGACAGCTTATTTTATTTGAAAAGTGTAAGTTTCCAGAAAGAATCCAAAAACAAGGTTTATACCGTGAAAAGCCGTTAAAAAGATTAAAAACAGAATATTTCCCTTAAACAAGCCGTTTTTTAGGTGTTAGATTCTTTAACATCTTGATAGGGGCTTGCTTTTTTGTATTTTATTTGCAAGCAGAAACAGCATTGATTACTCTTGTTTTGAGTGTCAATGCTGTTTCTTTTTTTGTTTTTAAAAACTGTTTAAATGCGTTTAAAACCGCTTTAAAAAGCCGTTTTTTATTAAATAATTTTTTAAGTGTCAATATGTTAAAAACTTTAAAACGGGGAACTTTTTTTATTTTTCGAGGAACTAGTTCCCCGTCCCATTAAACCTAGAGAAATTCAAAAGTTAGGAAACGAGGTTATTTTTATTTTTTTAGACAGCTGAAATAATAATTATGTAAATATATGAATAATTATTCAATTTTCCCAAGAACCTTACCTACACATCTGCAGTCGCTAAAACTTGTAATCTTAATATTCTCATAATCAGGATTAATTGATATCAGCTCTCCTCTGCCCATTTGTTTGATATATGATTCTCCGTCCATTATAAAAACCCCTATCTCCCCTTCATGTATTGAGGCGGAAATTTTTACAAAAACCTTATCATCGTTATGAAATTTTGGCAGCATACTATCCCCTCGAACTTGGACTATAAAATCAGATGATTCTGAGATGCTGTTTTTAGTGACATTAATCCATTCAGCCGGAATGTCATCAAAGAGATAAGCTCCGGTTCCGGCAGATGCCGGCTGTATGTAGAAGGGTTTCATTATAATTGATTCTGCCTCAGCAGGGGACACTAACGAAAGCTGCTTTTTATTTTTTACTTTAATATAAGGATCATCTGTTCGACCCAATAGATAGTCAACGGAGCACCCAAGATAATCTGCGATTTTTGCAAGACTATCAGCTTTTATCATTGATCCATTGTACATATTTGACATGGTGTTTTTATTCAGGTTTAGATTAGATAACATGATTTTTAATTGAATCCCAGATTTTTTAGCATACAACTTTATTTTTTCTGCAATATTAGTTGAATTGTACATATCAAAAATTCCTTTTTCGGTTAAGTTGACAAAATCCCTAAATTTATAGATTTTATATTGAAATCCCTATAAATATGGATTATAATAATTACTGTAGTAAAGTTAAATATATTTTACCACGGTAAACATTTAAAAACAAGGAGGAAAACATATGAGTATCGGTGCAAACACACGCAGATTGCGTATTGAGGCAGGACTTACTCAGGCTACATTGGCTACACAAATTGGCATAGGCACATCAATGCTCTGCCAGATAGAGCGAGGAACAAAAACACTAACATTGCCACTTGCAGCAGAAGTAGCACGAGTGTTGGATTGCAGTATATATGATCTACTTGACGAGGAGGTAAGCAAATGCAAGACAGCATAAAATCAAGAATCGGAGAAATTAATCACGGATATACAATAGTCGCACAATATCTCAACAAGGTTGTTCTGGCGATATCAGACAATCGGAGTATCGCCGAAATGGCGGTTGTTTGGTTTCTTGACAATGACGGTGATACTTATTCTGGAAGTTATTTTTGTAATTTTGCAAGTGCACAAAAAGAGTTTTTTGCGAGAGCATGCGGAGGTATATATAAATGATTATCATAAAGGTGCTGCTTTATTATATCGTTAATTACAAATGGCAAATTTTGTTTTACTCAGCCGGAGCTGCTGAGTGTATAACATTTACAGCAGCTGTTTTTGAAAGCAATTGTTCAGGAGACTACAGTGTTATCTACTGCATAATGATGTTTATACTGTGTGGATTAGCGATAGTAGCAAGATTTAATATGAGTTGAGGAAATATCGCATGTTCATTGTCTCAATGTTATAAACAGAGAATAATCGAAACCGCCACGACTAAACGCCGTGACGGTCTGCAGGAGGTGGTCTACCTGCACTGATGAGATAGACCTGTTGTAGCGTGAACCTGTCTATTTTAGGTTCTAACTAAACACAGCGTTATAAACCACGCTTAGTTAGAATGTAGCTTTGATTACCGTTTCCGTTTGCAAAAAATGAAACTGATTGCAAATGAAAACCGCTACTAACTTTTGCAATTGCAGAATTGCTATTAAAAGTATAGTCGAAACAGTTACAGCAAATAGCTGTAACTGTCAGCAGGAAATTGCCTCCCTGCTCTGATGATGACAGGCAAAAAGGAAGTGTAAAAAATAGTGGTATATTTAACGACAGAACAAGTTGCAGAAATTAGAGGGTGCACAGTTAGAAATATAAAAAAATTGGCACAGAATGGTAAAATAGCAGCTAAAAAAGAGCAGGACAAATATAACGGCTACAAATATATGATACCTATCACGGAGCTGTCTGCAGAACAGCAGGTTAAGTACTACAGGTCAAGAGACCTGCCGGTGCCGGCAGAGCTTACCCCCAAAAAGCAGTTGCAGACACTAAGCAAGGATTTGGATTATGAGGAGCTGACAGCCGAACAGCGGCAAGAGGTTGCTGACTGGCTTAACATATTGTCCGAATGGCAGGAGTTTGTACAGCGTTATGACGGCTCGAAAACAACTGCAAATAAGGTGTTTGTTGAGGCATACAAGGACAAATATAAATACAAAATATCGGTTGACATTTTATATCGTAAGCAAAAAATATACAAAGCCGGTAATGTAGCTAACTTGGTTGACGGCAGAGGACTTAAACGCAAAGGTAAAAGCTGTATCAACAAAAATCTTTGGCAGGCTTTTCTTTATTACTACCTTGACCAGGCAAAGCACCCATTGAAGGCTTGCTACGACTACACAAGACAATGGGCGGAGCAAGAACACCCTGAGCTGTTACCTTTACCGTCATACACTACATTTTATCGCCATATTGACACTGATGTCCCTGCACCGGTTGCTACATACGCTCGTGAAGGTATAAAAGCTTACAAGGATACATACGGCTTTTATATCCGAAGGGAATACGAGCAAATGGAGAGTAATGACTATTGGATTGCCGACAACCACACATTTGACGTACAGGTTGGTACGGCAGAAACCAATAAGCCAAAGCGTATGTATCTGACAGCTTTTATGGACGCAAGGTCGGGGCTATTTACAGGAGTTTATGTCACTGACAATCCCTCGTCACAAGCAACGCTATATGCATTGCGCAAGGGAATTATCCAATATGGCATACCTAAAAATATATATGTTGATAATGGCCGTGAATTTTTAACACGTGATGTCGGCGGATTAGGGCACAGGGCTAAGAAAGCTACAGCTGAACAGTTAGAGCCACCTCCAATTTTTAAGCGGCTAGGAATAAAAATGACAAATGCTATTGTAAAGAATGCAAGAGCAAAAACAATTGAACGCAGATTTTTGGATGTGAAAAATCGCTTGTCAAGACTGTTTGACAGTTACACCGGAGGAAATGTCATAGAAAAGCCGGAGCGGCTGAAAAATGTGCTTAAAGGAAATATCATTGACGAAGTGGAATTTACGAAAATAGTTGAGGATATGTTAAATTACAACTTTAACTATCAGGCATACAATGGCCCGGTACAAGCAGATAAAGGGTTGAAGCGTAATGAGGTTTACGCAAAGCACCTGAAAGAAAAGCGTGTTGCCAATGAAGAGGACTTGTGGCTGATGATGCTGCGAAGCACCAGGCCACAAAAGGTTGGTCGCAGAGGTGTACAGATTACGATAGCAGGAAAGAGAATTGACTATTGCAGTGATAAGCTGCTGTACAACTGGCAAGGAAAGAAAGTTTATGTAAGATATGATCCTGAAAACCTTGCAGAAGTCAGGGTATATACACTAAACGACGAATACATATTAACTGCAAAGTGCGCAGATGAAACAATGCTTGCGTATGGTACAGGAAAAGAAGAAGTTGCTAAGGCAATGAAAGAAGTGCGCAAGCACGAACGCATCGTCAGAGAAAGCGTTGAATCACATCGTGTGGTTGCACTGGGTGCTAAATCTGCACTTGATATCATACTGACGGAAATTGAGCAAAACAAAGCTAAATCTACTGCAGAGGACACAGCAGTATTGAGTATTAAACGAGCTGACGAAAAGCAATACAACAAACTAGACCTAGATATTGCCGTCGGTGCGGAAGAAGCAGTAACAATTGATGTTAAAAGAATGATTGCGAACGCTGAAAAGCGAAACAGAGAGAAAGGACTGATAAAATGATGAGCTTAAAGGAAAAGCTTGAAATGTATCAGGCACATATTGACAAACCGTGGAGTATCGTAGCGAAAAATCTTGACTACAGTGCTGCTGTAATAAGTCAGTGCCGCAAAGGCACTTATATCGGCGACACGACAAAGGTGGAAGCAAAGCTGGATGAATATCTTGCAAATATCCAAGCGGAAAAAGAAGTTGCAAGCTTGTCAAACAGTGTAGGCTATGTAGCAACATCAATAAGTACAGCTGTATACGATAATATAAGGTTATGTCATCTTAAGGGAGGCTTTGCAATCGAAGCCGGAGACGCAGGTATCGGTAAGACAATGGCTTGTAAAAAATATGCGGAAGACCACCCGGCAACAGCATATTATGTGCCTATCAACCCGTGCATATCAGGCATAACATCATTGCTCAGGCAGCTGTGCACGGAAATGTCACTGCAGCAAGGCAACAGATATGATATGTGGCTGCGCATAGCACACAAGCTCTCAGGCGAAAGCAAAGTGCTAATCCTAGATGAAGCACAGCATTTGCCGTTGAAAACGCTTGACAGCTTAAGAGCATTTTTTGATGCTTATCCGGAGATAGGCATTTGCTTAGTTGGCAATGCAGAGCTTGTAACAAAACTTAGGAACAAAAACACAGCGGTCGCACAAATAAAAAATCGCACAAAGACAACGATAATTCGCCATACAGCGGATATTACAAAAACAGATATAGAACTGCTTTTCCCCGGGCTTGTCGGCAAGGAGAAAGAAACAGAATTTTTGCTGAAAATAGCACAAACCGACAACGCTATACGAGGAGCGCAAAATTTGTACAGCAACGCAGTTGATAACAACAACACAACCTACGCTGGACTTGTTTTAACTGCGAAAAAAATTATGCAGGAAGTATAAATCGCTAATAACTAATCATTATTTTTTACCTTCTTTAGCCGACAGCCCTTGTGCCAGAGGGCTGCCGCACTCCCCCTAATGTGTGCTTTGTAAGCAAAGCATAGATTAGAGTTAGTGCGCACAACTTAATTTTAAAAAAGCTGAAAGGATGACATTAAATGATTATTAAAGTGAACCCTGAGTGCGGCTTGTTTAACTGTGATAAGCGCAGAGGCAGCTATTGCTGCTATTATTGCGACAAAGATTGCGATAACAGGTGTATAAACGACCCATCAGCCTGTGGCAACTACTTAAGACACAAGAATTTTTACAATTGGCTTACGAAAGTAATGCCAAAAGGTGAAATTGAAATCAAAGGAACTCAAAAAGAATGTTTAAGAAAGCTGTCAGAGTATGAGTCTACAAAGCTGCAGCCGCAGGATGTGGAGCAGCTTGCAAAAAAATACAGACAGCTGGAAGATGAAAATAAGAGACTGAAAGAAAGGAGGTGCTATTAATTGACCGAAAAACAATGGCAGGATATCCAGGCGAAACTAATATATCCGGGAATGATTATCAGGATGAAAATTGACGGGTACAATGTTGCGCTACAGTCACAATATGAGAATGCAGATAGAATGAAATTAGCTATTGCTGTATATATTGATGACAAAATGGATGCAGACATGCTTAAACCTGAAAATGAAGCTTGCATTAAGTTTATGTGTCCTTGCAAAAGGTGCACACTTACAAGAAAACAGATTACAGAATTTTCTCGCAGCAAGAAGAAGCAAAAGAAACTTAAAGACATGTACACATATACATACTATATCCCCTACTGGTCATCATTCAGGCGGCTGAAAAGCCATTTTATTAAAAATAACACAAGCATTGAATTGATAGATTGGAGCGGTCAATAATGGATACAAAAAAGATAATACTTAACAATGATTTGAATATCGAAGAATACAAACCGTTTGCGGTAGTGGAATGTATGACAAAAGAAACATATGAGCATATTAAAGAATTGATTGAAAGGGATACTCCTCGGAAAATTGTAGACATAGAGCTAAGTGATTTTTGCGAATATGAAATTAACTATAATTGCCCAAAATGCGATGCTACACTGGCACACAAAAAAAAGGAAATCCCAATATTTTGTCCTTTTTGTGGGCAGGCAATCAAGTAAATATGGCGGACAAGCTCCGCCGTCTTAATGCAGCCAAAGACGGTCACAAGCCCGTAAATGCAGAGTGAGACAAAAATTAAATTAGGAGGAATAGTAATGGTAAGTAAGAAAATCAATAAAAACGGCAGTATAACACTGCCAAAGCAGCTGCGAACGGAAGCCGGATTGTTTAAGGGTAATGCAGTAGATATCGTTATGTCAGACGATGGCATAAAGATAACTAAGCATGTACCTACATGTAGTTTTTGTGGCAGCACAGAGCGAGTAAGATCGGTAATGGGCATAGAAATATGCCGTGACTGCGCAGCAAAAATACATAAGGCGGTGGTTTGTGATGGCTGAGGCTGATTTGCTGGCAACAAAAAAGTACAAGGACAATATAGCAAGCAAAATTGATAAACTTGCTAATCTAAAAGATGAAATTACAACTTTAAAGCAAGCGGCGGATATTATAGAAGCCGAGCTTTTAAAGGTTGCACAGGAGGATTTGGCAAATACAAAATATAAATCGGTTAAGTATGAGGGCACAGACAGCAACCTGCAGGCAACTGTGAGTGAATCTGTTAAAATTACATTGGAAAGTCTACTTCCGGAGATTTTTGGGACTGTTTACAACGACATGGTTAAGCTCTCAACCAAAGCGGAGCTTACTGCTCCGGCTAAACGATTGGTTGCAGGAATTTGGCAAGGTAACTTTTGCAAGGATACTACAGTGAATGATGTTATCAGCTCAATGCATTTAGATGACAGGACGGCTAAACTAATTAGTAAAAAATGCAAGGGCATTAATTACCAAAAGGATGTTGACAACCTAATAATTATTGCAAATATGACAGACAGGCAAGCACAGGAATATGCTTATTTACTTATGGAAGCAGCGGTTTGGCAACAGTTTAAGGCTATTTGTGATGTTAATAAAATTGATAGTCAGGACAAAATCAATGAAGTCATCAAAAAAATACAAGCAGCTTTTGTAGTTGAGGTAACCCCAAAAATAAGTATAGTGGAGGGATAAATAATATGCTGAACAAAACTCAGGTGCAACGCATATACGGTATGGGCGCAGCGTTAGGAATGTTGGATAATAGCAACCATAAAGATGATATGCTGCACAACCTGGTATATAACATTACAGGTCAGGACAGTGTAAAACAATTAACAGATGTTGATTATAAAAAAGTTGTAGCTGAGTTATCGCAGCGTATTAAAATATCTCAGCTACAAGCACCGGAAAAACCACGGTCAAGCAATAAAAGATACAATACAACAGCCAAAGGAATGACTGCAGGTCAGCAGCGCAAGGTATGGGCGTTAATGTATCAGCTTGCCGGCTGTGACACGACAGTAACGGTTGCAACAAAGGGAGAGCGCTTATGCGGCATCATCAAAAAAGAGCTGCACATAGATGCAAGCCCGAAGCAGCCATTTGCTTGGCTTGGCTTTGAGCAGGGCAACAAGCTCATTGAGCTGTTAAAGAACTATGTTAAATCTGCGGAGCACAAGGCTATGAGGAGTATGTAATAAGTGGACAACATAAAGATACAAGACTTACAAGGCGAACAGCGTCAAATCGCAGAGACAATTGGGTTAGAGGCGTATCTCAAGTTAGTTAAAATTTACGGCGGAACTAACATATACATAGCAAAAATAGATAAGCTGCTAAGTATTAAGCGCGATATGGAAATTGTAAAGCGTTTTAATGGTTACAATTACAAAAGCCTTGCCAACCAATATAGATTGTCGGAACGAGCGGTAAGAGAAATTATAAACCGAGAAAATTCCCGATTACTAAATCAACAGCTATCATTTTTTGATGATAGCTAGTGAAGAAAATTATAGAAACATTTCATATATGGCACTTCCAAAGTTTGAGGTATCATTAAGTTACAAACTTAATGATACCTTATTTTTTTGGTGGATAAGAGGTGAAATGATGAATTTTGGGGCGGATACTTGGTGGATAATTTGCACGATAACAACTGTTGTTATTGCTATCATAGGTTTTTTTCTCAAGCGAACGATGAACACGCAGGACACGCACAGTAAGGATATTAACAGAATCAAGCTCACATATGTAACAAAAGAAGAGTTGAAAGAAACAAAGGAAGGATTATCTGCCGACATCAAGCTGACGCAGGCAGATGTAAAAGAAATAAAAGAGCAAATGCTTAGCAAACAGGATTATTACCGTTTGCAAACGCAGACAGAACAGAAAATAGATAAAATTTACGATTTGTTGTTAAAGCAGAGAGGTGATTACAGTGGAAAATGATATGATGCACAACATAAAACAGGCACACTTTCGGAATAACAACGCAGCTGTGCTGCGTGCGTTAAATCTATTACGCATAAGGTATGAAAGATTATCAGATGTCAAATACGCACTCAATAACATCGAGGAGCCGGAATTTCTTGACAGCGTGAACTATCTGCACGAAGCCGGATATGTGCAGCTACGCAGGATTAGCACGAAGGAAAAAGCACTGCTTGCCGACTTTGATTACACCGAGCTTGAGGGTAAGCTCACACATAAGGGAATCAAAATTCTCAATGGAGATGAGATTGACAACAGCATCGGGGTGATATAATGAGCCGCAAAAGACGTGCCAACGGTACTATTGACAAGCTTAAGCCTGCGCTCAAAGATACAGTTGACCAGATGTTGCTCAGCGGACAAACATACAGAGAAATATGTAGGTATCTTGCCGAAAACGATGTACAGCTTACGCAGGCGAGTGTGAGCAGATATGCTCGGAGATTTCTTGCCTCAGCAAATGAACTGAGAATAGCACAGGAAAACTTTAGGATGATTTTGAGCGAAACAGAACGTTACCCTGATCTTGACCCAGCAGAAGCTATTTTGCGGTTAGCGAGTCAAAAAGCTTTTGAGGCTTTGTCCTTGGTTAATGAAGATAGCTGGGATGACGCAAAGCCGGAAACAATTATTTCAAACGCAACAGCCCTAGCCCGTGCTGTTGCGTACAAAAAGAAAATCGACACAGATGTCAGGTCCGATGAGCTTATTGCTTTGGACGCTAATCAATCATTACTGTATGATAATTTGCGTAAGAGCAATCCTAAATTATATGCGGCACTGGAAGAAGAAATCAAGCGTATGCGTGAAGAACAAAAGGAGCAGGATTATGGCTAAATGGTATGTCTTGCAGGTTACAACGGATCGGGAAATTGAAATTAAAAACAGAATTGAAAAGCAGGGCTACAAGGTTCTTGTGCCGCTCGTGGAGAAAACAATCCGACAAAAAGGAAAATGGAAAAGGCAAATAGACATTATTTTCCGAGGGTATATTTTTGTCAAGCTGGACTACAAATGGTCAGACTATTATAGCCTCTGCAAATGCCCCGGTGTTATCCGTTTGCTAGGCGGTGGCAAAAATCCTATACCACTTACCGATGAGGAAATAATGACTGTCCGACGGATAGATATGCTCCGCTCCGCATCACTTGTTGAGTTTGACAATGAGGGCAAGCTGATACCTTTAAACGGCATTTTAAAAGAGTTTAAAGACCAATTAATAAGTTATAAAAGACGACAGCGGAGAGCTGTCATTGAGCTTACAATTGCAAAAAATAAGACACCTGTTACGGTGTCATTTATCGAAAAACAAACTGTATGTCATAATCCTTACGATTAATATGACATATACACAAACGCAGTTTTAAACGCAGAGTAGATTCGTCCTCTGTTGTAGCGGCTGCCGTTATAGCTCCGTACAATGTCAATACTTTTGACAGATGGCGGAGCTGTGTCTTTTTTAAGGAGGTGGCACAATGAGCCGTAGAAAAAAACAATTAGACACCCTAGAATCACTGTTAAAAAAAACAGACACCAAAGCAGAGTTTAATATTGTTGAGGATCTAAAAAGCCTTGAGCGTATGTACGGTGTGTTAAAGCCACGCCAGTACAGACAGAAGCTCCAGGCGATTATCCAAAAATACGAACAGTCCGAGCTTACAGAAATCAGGAACGCTCTTATTGTGGAATGTAAGAAAGGTAATACGCAGGCTATCAGGCTATATGCCGAATACTTTAAGCCTGCTGATGTTATTGCCGAAGATGATGGACTGGTAACGGCCATCATAAACAAAGGAAAAGAGGTTTTTAAGTAATGAAATTTAAAACATTTTCCGAAAAGCAGCTTAAGGTCCTCTCTTGGTGGGCAACACCTAAGATTGCAAATAAGTATAATGCAATAATTGCTGACGGTTCGGTTCGTTCCGGCAAAACAATGAGTATGAGTCTTTCCTTCGTCCTGTGGTTAATGACAACATTTTCGGACTGTAATTTTGCAATTTGCGGTAAGACTGTAGGTTCTTGCCGCCGTAATGTCATCAAACCTCTTGTAAATATGCTGTCGGCAAGATACGAAATCAAGGACAAGCGAAGCGAAAACGCTCTTACCATCAGTAAAAACGGCAGAACAAACACTGTGTACATATTTGGTGGTAAGGATGAAAGCTCCCAGGACTTGATACAAGGTATTACATTAGCAGGGGTATTATTTGACGAGGTTGCGCTTATGCCTCGCTCCTTTGTCGAGCAGGCTCTTGCCCGTTGTTCTGTGGAGGGCGCAAGGTTTTGGTTTAACTGCAACCCGGAAAATCCCAACCACTGGTTTTATACAGAGTGGATTAAGCAAGCCGAAAGCAAAAAAGCTTTAAGACTTAAATTTTTGATGGACGATAACCTTACCCTCTCCAAAGGGGTAAAGGAACGCTATTACAGCTTGTACACAGGCACATTTTTCAAACGCTTTATCCTTGGCGAATGGGTAATTGCTGCAGGCTTGGTATATCAAACCTATAATGACAGCATTGACAAAAAACTATGGAGCGGTAACGAGGAGAAACTGCAGGGCGAATGGTATCTATCTATGGACTACGGTACTATTAACCCTTGCAGCATAGGCTTGTGGTGCGTAACCCAAAAACAAGCCATCCGTGTTAAAGAGTATTACTGGGACAGCCGAAAGGAAGGCAGACAGCGCACCGATGAGGAGCATTATGCCGAACTGGAGAAGCTGGCAAAAGGACACGACATACAGTATTTGGTTATTGACCCTTCGGCGGCCTCCTTTATCGCAACTGTAAACAGGCACGGGAAGTTTTGGGTAATGAAGGCTAAAAACGATGTGCTTAACGGTATTAGAGTAACCTCTCAAATGCTTAATAGTGGGTTGGCTAAAATATCTAGCAAGTGCAGCAACTCTATATCGGAGTTTGGTATGTACAGGTGGGACACCGAAAGTAAATCAGATAAGGATACAGTTATAAAAGAAAACGACCACGCTATGGACGATATAAGGTATTTTTGCTATACCATCCTAGCGTCTGAATTTTACTATGAGGAGTGGGCAGATGAAGTCAAGAAGATATAATATATTGATATGGCTGCGGAGCTTAGTTAAGCGGATTATGCCCGATACTGCCGATAGCACCTCGTATGAGGATATTGACACAGCTATTGCTAATTGGCAGGATATTTATACGGACAATCCCCCTTGGCTCAAAAAATGCCATTACAAGACCCTCAATTTAAGCGCAGGAATTGCCTCGGAATTTGCAAGGCTTATGATGGTAGAGTTTGAGAGTGAGATAACAGGCTCTAAGCGTGCAGACTATATTAACAAACAGTACCATAACCTTACGGAAATACTCCGAACAAAATTAGAGAGCGCCTGCGCTGTTGGCGGTATAGCCTTTAAGCCCTATGTGCAAAATGGTGCTATTATGGTTGACTGTATTACGCAGGACAGGTTTATTCCAGTTTCCTACACCTCTCAAGGCGTAACAGGAGCGGTGTTTGTATCGCAAGAGGCTCGCAGCGGCAAGTTTTACACGCGCTTAGAAAAACAAATATACGACGGTCAAAAAAGAACACACACTATCGAAAGCCACTTTTTTGTATCCAACAACCGAGAACGATTGGGAACGGAAATAAGTGGTGATGATTATGGCGGCGACATAGAACCGTACATACAGTTTAATGATGTTGACCGCCCTCTGTTTGCCTTTTGGCGCGTACCTTTTGCAAACCAAATCAGCCCGGACAGCCCTTTGGGAGTATCTGTATTTAGCAGGGCGGTTAATTTGCTGGAGGAGGTTGATCTGCAGTGGGATAGATATTTGTGGGAGTATAAAGGCGGCACGCTCGCTGTACACGCAAGTGAAGCTCTGCTCAGACAGCGTACTGTTACCACTGAGAATGGTGTTAGTTATAATACCAAGGAGCTGCCGGAAAGCAGAGACAGATTGTTTCAAACGTTTTCCGCCGGTGACCCACAAGACCCAATGTATAAGGTATTTAGTCCCGCACTGCGTGACGAACAATATGCAAATGGTGTTGACAAAATTATCCGCAAAATTGAGTTTGCCTGCTCACTGGCTTATGGCACAATATCTGACCCACAGAATGTTGACAAGACAGCAGAGGAAATCCGCAGCAGTAAGCAACGGAGTTATGCAACCGTATGTGATATGCAGCAATCCTTACAAACGGCGTTAGAGGATTATATATACGCACTTAACGAATATACCACCGCGTGCAATCTTGCTCCTGTTGGTGATTACGAGGTGCAGTTTAACTGGGGCGACGGTGTGCTTGAGGACAGCGACAAGGAGCAGGCTATACGCTTGCAGGAGGTCAACAGTGGCATAATTACAAAAGAAAATTATCTTGAATGGCGGTATGGAGTAACAGAAGAACAGGCAAAAGAAATGATACCTAAGTCCGATGTTACCGATCCGTTTGGAGGTAGATAATGCTTACTCCGGAACAACTGGCGCACTGCGCAGACGATATAGTGGAGCTGTATAGTCGGCTTGACGAAGCAATAATCAGGGATATTGCAAGGCGTATAGTTAAGGCAGGATACTTAACCGAAACAGGAATTTGGCAGGCTCAAATGCTCCAGGACAGCGGTATGCTGCAAAACGATATATTAGCAAGCGTAGCAAGATACAGCGGCGAATCTGACGAGCTGATTAAAATACTCTTTGATAGTGCAGCCGTAGAAGCAGTGGAATATGATATGTCTATCTACACTGCCAACGGCTTAGAACCGTTACCGCTCAATATGTCGCCTTGGGCTATGCAAGCACTCGAAGCAGGTTATAACAAAACCAACGGCAACCTAAAAAATCTCACAAAAACAACAGCGGTTACATCTCAAACGGAATTTATAAACGCCTGCACAATGGCAGAATTAAAAATTGAAAGCGGTGCTTTTGACTATAACACCGCCATTTGTGAAGCAATAAAGCAGGTTGCAAAAAAAGGAGCATATGTGCTGTACCCCAGCGGTCACAGAGACAGGCTTGATGTAGCTGTCCGTCGTAATGTTATGACGGGCATAGGTCAAACAACGGGAGAAATATGCTTAGGGTATGCAAAGGAGCTTGACTGCGATCTAATGGAGATTACCGCCCACGCAGGCGCAAGACCAAGTCACGCAACCTGGCAGGGAGGAATTGTAAGCCTTAGCGGTAAGCGAGGCTATTTAAGCATCTCAGATATTGGTTATGGCACAGGCGCAGGCTTCAAAGGCTGGAACTGTCGCCACGACTGGTTTCCATATTTCGAGGGATCTAGCCGAATGTATACTGAAAAGGATCTAAAGGCTTTAGATGATAAGGATATTAAATATCCGGACGGAAGTATGCATACATATTATGAAGCAGAACAACAGCAAAGAGCCTATGAAAGGGCTATAAGGGCAACTAAAAGATATTTATCAGCCTGCAACGAAGCACTTGGATTTTCAACAGATGAGTTGCTTTCGGAAAGACTTAAATTTGATTTTAAACAAAATTCTGTGAAATTAAAAAGCCAGGAGGCTAAGCTGAAAAACTTTTGTAAAGAAGCAGGATTATTACCTGATAACGCTCGTATTCGGAGCAATGGATTTAATCGCTCCATTTCACGAAAAGCGGTGTCTAACGCTAAAAGTTACTATAGGGACTGGAGTAAAAGCGTTAATATAAATAATATAAAATCTCTTGCAGATTATTATAATGTGAAGTATAATGATGTTGAAAGATATAGACTGTTACAGGACTATGTAAAATCTGTATCACGAGGTATGTTATCTCCTATGACGGGATTTGATATGTACGAAAGATACCACCACAGAATACAAAATGAATTAATTGGTTTGATAACAAGTTCCGGTATTGAAATTAAATCCCATAGCAAACACTTTTTGGAACGTGTCTTTGGTACAAAAGCAGATCCTACACATGGAAATAAGCCAAGAAGCGGTGTGACGTTAGAAGATATAAAAAGTGCACTTACTAGTGGCAAAGTTAAATATCATTATATTAAAGGCAAAAACGGAAATAGAATTTTAGATCCAGAAGGAGTTTCATTCGTGAATGATAAATGTTCTGTTTCTGCGAATCCTAGAACAGGAAACCTTATACAGGTTTCTCCAAAATAAGGTGATTTTATGAAATTTACAGTAACAAAAAAAGAATATGACTTTATGTTAAAACATTTTGATTGTGGTATGGATCATATAACCAACATACGCAAAGACGATAAGTCTGTGTCATTTGAGGTTGCCGATGATGAGATGGATGATTTTCAAGTAGATATGACTTCCGACATTATCCACAACGGCATGGATAATCAAGACACTGTAAATCAAATAGGCATAGAGATGTATAGAATCCATGACAGTTTGATGTATGGTTAATGTACGCTTTATTTGCCTTGTGTGTGGATTTTTGTACAAAGCTAAAATTACTCTACAAAAATATTTAAAGCAAAATTAAACGAATTTAAAGGGTATTTAAACGCTATTGCGCTCAAATACCACAGCTAAGTTATTAAGCTCCCGTCAGGGAGCTTTTTATATTGCCTAAAAACAGGCGTTAATCACTATTTAAACTAAATTTAGGAGGTACTAACAATGGATTTTTTAAAAGACATTTACGGTGAGGAAGCTCTCACCTACGACCAATTTTGTGACAAAGTGAAAGCCGCAGAGGGTATTACCATCGGTAATATTGCAAGCGGTGAGTATGTTGCAAAAAAGGACTATGATGATCTGTCACAGCAACTGGAGCAAGAGAAGACTAACAGTGCCAAGAAGCTGAACGATTATAAGTTTGGCGTGGAGATGTCAAGAACCTTCGGCGTTGCCGGGGTTGCTGATGAGGTATCGGTTAAGGCTAATCTTGATATGGATAAAATCAAGTTGGGCGAGGATGGCAAAATCACAGGACTTGACGAACAGCTTACTGGATTAAAAGAAACAAAGCCTTACCTGTTTAAAGCAGAAAATCCACCTAAGCTAAATCTTGGAGGCTCTACTCCGGGAGCAAGTCAGCCGAAATCAAACGGCTTAAAAGGTGCAATTGAAGAATATTACAAGAACTAATTGGAGGTAAATTATTATGGCAATTACATTAGCAGAAGCGTCCGCAGGCTTAGCGGACAAAGTCAACCAGAATGTTATTGATATGTTCCGCAGAGGGTCATATCTACTTGATAACCTTGTTTTTGATGACGCAGTCAGCCCTGGCACAGGTGGTAGCACCTTAACCTACGGTTATATGCAGCTGCAAACGCCATCAACAGCAGAATTTAGAGCGCTTAACTCAGAATACACTGCAACCGAAGCTACAAGAAAGAAGAAAACCGTTGACTTAAAAATCTTCGGCGGATCGGCTCAGGTTGACCGTGTACTGCAAAAGGCTTCAGCAACGGGCGAAATCGAATTCCAACTAACCCAAAAAATCAAAGCGGCGTCTAACCTGTTTAATTACTGCGCTATCAACGGAGGCAAAACAACTGATACAAAGGAGTTTGCAGGACTTGATAAGCTGCTTACAGGTATGAGTACAGAATATAATGCAGGCGAATCAGCCACAGCTCTCGACCTGTCAACCTCTGATAAGCTGGAAACAAATTACAAGGCGGCGATTGATATGCTGCTCGAATTTTTAAGTGGCTTGCAGGGTAAGCCAACAGTGCTCCTCGGTAACAGTAAGCTAATTGCAAAACTAAAGAGCGTAGCCTTTAGAGCCGGCTATCTTACTAAATCCGAGGACGCCTTTGGTCGTACTGTACAGGGCTGGGACGGTATCCCATTCGTGGATTTAGAGTATTACTACACAAAGACAGGCACTCAGCCTGTAATACCTATTGACGCCACAGCAGGTACAACTGCTCTTTATGCTGCCACATTAGGCTTAGACGCCTTCCACGGAGTGTCAGTAGCGGGCGGTAACATTATTGATACTTACTTACCTGATCTTAAAGCACCGGGCGCAGTCAAAAAGACAGAAGTGGAAATGGTTGCTGCAGTATGCTTAAAGGACACAACAAAAGCAGGCGTGTTCCGTGGCATCAAGGTACAGTAATATGTTGTACGCTACTTATGATTATTATGTTTCTTCCTGGGCTGGGACTGCAATCCCAAGCCCGGAGGCATATACAGAATATGCCAACAAGGCGCAGCGGTATCTTGACTATGTAACACAGCATAGGATTACCGACATTACTACACAGGTTAAAAACGCTGTATGCTCCGCTGCTGATGAGTTGTACCAAGTAATGCAGGCTGTAGCAAATATCCCCGGTGGAGTAAAGTCAGAAAGTAATGACGGCGTATCTGTAACATACACTGACGCAAGCCCCAATGCGCAGATTAAGCAGCGTAAGCAGGCTATGTATCAAGCTATCGAACAGGAGCTGAGCGGTACAGGCTTACTATACAGGGGGTGCTGATGTGATAACAAACAGCACAGTTACTGTGTATAGCACGCAAAAAATTGACGGCATTACAAAATTAACAAATACCCATTACCCTTGTGCATCGGTGCATGGTGCAAAGTCGCAGGATAATGGTGATAACAACATAACTGACACCAGTAAGTATGTAATACGCATACCGGCAGTGCAAGGCAAAGTATATAACATAAAAAAAGGAGATTACCTTGTTATAGGCAAAGCCGTTGTAGCCGGCACATTGTCGGATCTACTAAAGCTCTATGGAGAGTCGGTATATAAGATTACAGCTGTAACTGACAACAGGACAGCATCAGCATTTACTTCGCACATCAAACTGGTGGTGGGATAATGAAGGTAACTGTAAAACTTAATCCTACCAGTAAAGTATTAGGCGCACGAGGGTTAGATGACGGTGGCAGAGTACAAAAAGCACTTGATTCGGAGGTACTACGGCGGTCAGACCCTTATGTGCCAATGCGCACCGGAGCATTAAAAAAGAGCGGTATTATCGGTACTAAAATAGGAAGCGGCTTGGTGCAGTATGTTGCTCCATACGCAAAAAAGCAATACTACAACAATGCAGGTCGCGGCAGGCAAGGTATGGCTAAGAAAAACGCTCACAACTACAAATGCCTAAGAGGCAAGCTGTGGTTTGAGCGTATGAAAACAGACCATTTAAACGACATTTTAAAAACAGTGAAAGAAAAAGCTGGAGGGAAATAAATGGCTAAGGAAACGATTATAAGGGCGATTATTGATTTTTTCGGTGATTGCCCTCTACTTATTGAGAACAAGGATAACATTAACGCTGACAATCTGCCGGAGAACAGCGGTGCGTTTTCTATTGAAACTGTGCCCTGCAACCAAACAGTAAAGGCGTATATTGACGGCAGTGCGAAAAAGCAATATTTATTTGTTTTCGCGAGCCGACAATATTTTGGAGATAACGAAATTAATCTTGAAAACTCGGAACTGTACGAAAACATTGTTGACTGGATAGAAGAGCAGAACAAGAAAGGTAACCTGCCTAAGCTGCCTACCCCTCTTGATGCACAGCAGCTTAAGGTTGTAAGTAACGGTTATGTCATCGACAACGATGAGACCAAGGCTCGTTATCAAATCCAATGCCAATTATTATACTATAAACCATAACGGAGGTAATTATTATGGGAGTTAAAAAAAGAGTAAATATAGCTGACTATATTGATACAACACCAAACACGGAAACAGCAACCTATGCGCTTATGGGTACAGGCTTTAAAACGCTTGACGAAAATCCATCGGCGCAAACGAAGTCTAAAAAATATGTATGCGATTCATCCGCGACAAAGTCAATCGCATCTTATGATGATTCTTTCCCCTTCGAGATTGACCAAATCAGAGAACAACCTGCCATTGAGTTTATTTGCGGTATTGGCGAACAGCGCAAGACCGGCAGTGACGCAGAAACTACTTATGTAAGAGTTGACCTTGACAAGCCGATTGCAACAACAGCAGAGAATGTTGAGTATGAAGCTCGCCTGTTCCACGTTGCTGTTGAGGTATCCTCTTTTGCTAATGACGACGGAGAAATGACAGGCAGCGGAAACCTATTAGGTATCGGTGACCTGACTAAAGGCAAGTTCGATGTTAAAACAAAAAAATTTACAGCGGAGGTATAATATGGTTATCAATAAAGTTACATTACCGGACTTAGATTTGGCAGAGTTAGAGGTAGCAGAACGCTATGAGCAGGAAATGCAGAAGTACACTGACGCTATAGCTACCCTGTCCGGCAACAATCGTGTTGAGATTATCCGCACGGTTTGTACTGCAACATTTGCCTTATTTGACGGAGTATTTGGCGACGGTACATCTAAAAAGGTGTTTGGCAACCGAACCAACCTCGTTATTTGCAATAAGGCAATGTCAGAGCTTATAGACGCATCTAATAAGATTGACAAACAAAACAGCAACGAAACTAAGAAAATTTTTGCAAAGTATAACCCAAACCGTGCTGTAAAGATCGTGGAAAATGAGCCTGCTAATTGACAGTGTTCCAAACGCCATAAAAGTTAACAGCGATTGGTATTCCATCAGGACAGATTTTAGGATTTGGATAATGTTCGAGCAGTTGCTCCTTGATGATAGCGTTGATGATAGTTATAAACTTGATGCCGCCGTTAAGCTGGTGTTTGGAGACACAACAAGAAAACCACCTATTAATGACGATACTGTGCAAGCAATATTGGATTTTTATGGCTGTGGAAAGGCTGTAGAAGGAGGTAAGGGAAAGTCCTCTGCTAAGGATAGCAAGATATACGACTATGATGCAGATGACGAGTATATTTACGCAGCCTTTTTGCAGCAATACAATATTGATTTACAGCGAGTGCAAAAATTACACTGGTGGCAGTTTAAAGCTTTGTTTTGTGGACTAACTGATAACTGTAAAATTGTTGAGATTATGGGATACCGTGCTGTAAAGCTAGAGGATGTCCCAAAAAGTCAACGCTCTTTTTATCGTAAGATGAAAAAACTCTATGCTCTGCCGGTGTCAGCTGATGAATTGGCAAAAACTAACGAAATTGAAGAGGCATTATTGGCAGGCAAAGGTGTTAATGGTTTGTTGTGAAATATTTTCATTCGGTGTATAATTATCTCATAAAGGAGGTGATTATATGAAAAAGAAAATATTTGCAGTAATCTTAGGGCTGCAAATCATTATGCTTTCCGGGTGTGTTGGTGCTGCAGGTATAAGTAAAGATGAGTTTGAGAGACTGGATACCGGAATGTCACTTAGTGAAGCTGAAGAAATAATTGGTGGAAAAGGCACTTTAATTTCAGATTCTGAAACCAAGGCTGATTCTCATAATATTCACACAAAGATTTATGAGTATTCAGGCGAACTTGGAGGAAGTGCTACGCTGACATTCGTACATGACGTAGATATATACGATGTCGATTTTTCGTCTGAATACGAATTAACATCAAAATCACAAAAAGACCTTAAATAAAAATGAAAATTCTTAAAAAGCATCTAGCTTCGGCTAAGTGCTTTTTCTATTGCAAAAATTTAGGAGGTGGTGACGATGGCGTATGATGGATCTATAAAAATTGATACAAAAATTGATACATCTGGCTTTAGCGGCGGTATGTCGCAAATAAATGCTTTAGCTAAAAAAGGAGTTACAGCTGTAACTACAACCCTTGCCGGGATATCCACTGCATTGGGCGCGGGAGGTGTTGCCGCCACAAAGGTTGGTTCGGGATTTGAATCTGCAATGTCTAAGGTGTCGGCTATTAGCGGCGCGACAGGGAACGACTTTGACTTATTGTCGGACAAGGCAAAAGAGATGGGTGCAAAAACTAAGTTCTCTGCTTCTGAATCCGCCTCTGCACTACAGTATATGGCAATGGCAGGCTGGGATACCAAAGCAATGCTTAACGGTATAGATGGCATAATGAACTTAGCGGCGGCTGACGGCTTAGACCTTGCAACTACCTCGGATATTGTCACCGATGCAATTACGGCGTTTGGACTAAAAGCATCAGATAGCTCGCATTTTGCCGATGTACTGGCAAAGGCTTCCTCCAGAGCTAACACCAATGTTAGTATGCTGGGCGAGTCTTTTAAGTATGTTGCTCCGTTGGCAGGTACAATGGGCTACTCTGTTGAGGATATATCTCTTGCGCTTGGCTTAATGGCTAACGCAAGTGTTAAGGGCAGTATGGCAGGTACGTCGCTAAAAACTGCATTGGCAAATCTAGCTGCTCCAACTGACGAAATGTGTGGAGTGATGGAAAAATATAACCTCAGCTTAGCAGATTCCGAGGGAAAAGCTCTGCCGTTAGTTGAGGTACTAAAAAAACTTAGAGAAAAGTTTGGCGGATTATCCGAAGAGGAACAAGCGGCAGCGGCATCAACTCTGTTTGGCAAAGAAGCCATGTCGGGAATGCTTGCAATAATCAACTCCTCTGACAGTGATTTTAAAAATTTACAGGAAAATATAAATAACGCTGATGGTGCTGCCGAAAGTATGGCAACAACTATGCAGGATAACCTGCAGGGACAAATTACAATTTTAAAATCCGGGCTGGAAGGATTAGGTATAGAAATATATGAGGACTTGCAAGAACCGCTGATGAATGCAGCTATAAAGGCGCAGGAGTATGTAGGGAAACTTACCACAGCATTTACTGATGGCGGTATTGATGGGCTAGTGGAAGAAGCAGGAACAATTCTCGCCGATATTGCTACGCAGGCTGCAAACGCCGCCCCACAAATGATAACCGCCGCAGTTAGTTTTATTAAATCATTTGTTAGGGGTATTAAAAACAACAAATCGCAGCTTAAAACTGCTGCAAAAGAGATAGTCACTGCTTTAGTTGATGGATTGGTTTCCCTGCTTCCGAAGGAAATTCAAAAGCCGGTTGAATCAGCTTTAAAGGAGATTAAAAAGTCCTTTGAAAATGGTGGGCTGAAAGAAGCAATAAAGACTGTTGGTAATATTATTGAAAATTGCGGAAAGGTAATCGTGAATATTACAAAAGCTGTTTTGCCTCCCTTTACAAGTGCTATTGATTTTGCCGCAGATAATCTTGATATTATTATACCACTGCTAACAGCAGGTGTTGCGGCATATAAAGGTTGGCAAATTGTTGGAGCTATAACCACACTTATTACAACACACACAGCCGCAGTAACAGCGGAGGGTATTGCCGAAAATATTACCGCTATGGCGGCAGGAACTGCTACAGCTGCATATAGTGTAAAATCTGTTGCGGTAGGTGTCTTGACTGGCAAAATTGGTTTAGCGACTGCGGCTCAGTGGCTTTGGAATGCTGCTATGAGTGCAAACCCCATTGGACTATTAATTACTGCCGTGGCTGCTTTAACTGGCGGTATGGTAGCACTGGCTCTAACGCAGAAAAACGAACTTACCACCGCCGAAAAACAAGTAAAACAAAATGAAGACTTGGCTACGGCATATACAAACACTTTCAAAGCAGCTAAAGATTTCTATGACGGGGTCGGAAGTGCTAAAGGAATTTTAAACGATTTCAATGACTCTGTTATCTTATCTAAGGATAAACAGGACGATTTGCAAACAGAAATGCAAACCACCCAAGATAAGATAGGCAAAATAGCTACACGAGCATCGAAAGAACGACGTCAACTTACAGATTACGAGGTGCAGGAATTAGAAAAGCTGTTTAAAAAGGAACAAGAGTTAGCTGATAAACAATTAGAAGTACAAGCTGCATATCAAACGGTTGTTAAGGGTATGGCTACCGAATTGGCATCTAACAATGATATGGGTGCCGACGAATATGCGGAAGCGGCAAAGAGATACATTAAATCGGCTGATGAAACCAGAGACGCTGTTGTTTCTGCTGCCGAAAAGCAGCGTATTAATGTACTTGCTGAAAGGCGAGCATTAATTGGAACTGATGAACAATACACTCAAGAATGGTACGACAGGCAAAAGGCGGCTGCAGATCAAGCGTATAATGACGCGGTTAATACAGCTAACAAAGAGCACGCTGATACTACACGAATTATCGCAGATGGCTATGCATCAAGAGCTACATCTTTACAGAATTACAGATATGAGCTGACAACCTCGAACGAAGAAATTGAACAGTTAAATGCAGATCATATTGATGCGTTAAATTTGCTGGAACAGAAAAAAAATAAAGCGTTGCGTCTTGCTAGGCAAGAGTGTTATACAAACCTTGGCTTTGATCAACAAAAATATAACCAAAAGGCGCAGGCAATTGAGCAGGAATATAGTGGCAAAGTTCTTACGGAAAATCAAAAATTTGCTGATGATAAAGCGGATATTAATCAAGATGTAGTAGACAGCTTTGACGCATCGGCTCAAGAACAATACGGTGTATGGTTGGGTATGCTGGGCGATACAGAGATGTATGGTGGTAAGATTGCAAAAAAAGATAAGGACTTTGTTGACCAGTCTTTACAATATTTAAGAGAGTTGCCCCCGGAAAGTAAAGATACAATGAAAGATGCTGTTAACGGCATGATAAATGGTTTGCAAGAACGCGAACCTCAGCTTTATGAAAAAGCCGGAAGTTTAGCCAATGGTATTATCAGCACAATTAAATCAATTTTTGATATCAATTCTCCTTCAAGGGTAATGAAAAAACTCTTTGGCTTTGTTTGGGAAGGCGCGGAAATTGCTACTGATGACAAAGGTAAGTCTTTGGTAGCGCAAGCTGGAGATGTAGCAAAACACTTTGTGGAAAATGCAAAAGCAAAATTAGAAAACGCGAAGTTAGTTGCAAAAATGAAAGCTACTGTTGCAGGAGCTAAAGCCAGTCTTACAGGCAGTGTGGTGTCAAATGTTATACACAAGGTGGAGCAGGACGATAACGATGACAAGCCGGTAATGCTTCGCGGTGACATACATACAGCTGTAAACATAGATGGTCGCGAAACTGCAATAGCTATAACCCCGTATGTGTCCGAGGAACTTGCATTTAATACTTGATTAGGAGGCATTTAAAGTGCGTTTAAAAACAGGAGAAATGAGCATTAACGGAGTCGACATAAGTGCATATGGTGCAAGGCTACTTGACTACTCCGTTGGTGCTACAACCATGACAAAAGCTCAGGCAAGCAGTAGTTATTGTGTTGTGCCTGCAGTATTTAAAACAAACTTAGGTACACGCCCTCTAAGCATAACACTGTCCTTTGCTCCTACAGATAATACAGGGTGGCACAGTATATGGCTTAATAAATCTAATTTTGATGCACTGCTGGCAAACAACACCCCTGTTGAGATAACTTTGCCTGATGGTTTTATATACTCTGCAATTATTGATACTGCAAGTAACATCACGCCGGATAAAACTGATTGTTTCGATGTAATCTACACTCTTAGGGCAATCATGCACTTACCGGAGAAGATTATCTCCCCTGTTACTGCATCTAATAATTTTTGGCTAGACCCGAAAGGCACAGCAACAGTAAATTGTAAAATAAAAATGGTGCCGGAACAGGCGTGCAGTACAATAACAGTAAAAATAACAAACCAGTCGGCAACAAAAGTAATTGTGCCGACTATTACGTTTACTGATGTACCGGCAGGTGGAGAATTGGTTGTTGACGGTTTTAATAAGACGGTCACACTAAATGGCAAAAATTATATGGGCAATTGTGATTTAGTGACATTCCCGCTACTCGAGCCGATATATAGTGCTGTATATATTACTCCTGCATCTACAATAGCGAAGATAGCAACTACTATAAGTTACTATCCAACTTATGTGTGAGGTGACTTATGATAAGGATATATATTGATAGTACATCTATACCGCTGACCGATGTGCAAAACTGGTATGTGGATTACATAGATACTGGCATACATACTATGTCATTTGATATAAGTACAAATCACCCTCTGTACGCAAAACTCCAGGAAGAGGTTACGCTCGAATACGATAACCTTTATTACAAAATCAAAACCATTAACGAGCGAACATCATCAGATGTATCAACTATTACCGCCGAATTAGACCTAAACAGCCTAAGAGCCGTAGCTTATCAACAGTATAAGGTCGAGACTCAAACCTTTGACTATGTCTGCAATAGCGCAATGCAAGGTATCTTAAATGATACTGGATGGACAGTAAATAATATCGCTACGGTAACGGGTAAGCGGAGTATGGAGCTTACAGACTGTACCCCTCTTGATATACTACAGCATTGTACCAATACCACAATGTATAACCGTAGATTTGTTTTTGACAATAAGCTGCGTAAAATAACTCCTGTAAACATCGATGAAAAACAGCCTACAGGCGCATATTTTACCGATGAGCTTAATTTGTCAGATGTTAATTATAAAGGTACATCTACAGGCTTGGTTACAAGGCTGTATGCCTATGGTAAGGATATTAATTTAACAAAATATGCTGGACGAGAATATGTGGAAAACCACGATTACACCGCCGAAGTTATTGCGGCGGTGTGGCGTGATGAACGATATACTGACGAGCGTAGCTTGTATGATGATGCGGTTGATAAGCTAAAGCAGATGTCAAAGCCTGCGCGCTCTTACAGCTGTAAAGTAGCTGATTTGTCTGCGCTATCTGATAAGTATAAATTTCTAGCTGTACAGCTATACGATGTAGTCACCTTAATCGACCGTAATCGCAAGACGAGAGTTAATCACAGAGTGGTGCAACTAAGAAAATATCCTTTTGAGCCAGAAAAGGATACTGTAACGCTGTCAACCACTGCGGCAAACTTAACCAACAAACTAAACACTTTACAATCAAATTTTAACACCGAAAAAATTATCAATAAATCAAAATGGAATGATGTTAATAGAGATATTGCATCTAACACCGCTTCCATCGGTGAGCTTTATCAGCTCGGAGACGATAACAAGGTCTATTTAAGCAACTTGATTACTCAAACTGCTGAATCTACAATTGAGCAAATACGTTACAGTTCATCTGTTGGAAACGAAAATCTTGTAAAGCACCCCAGCAACTTTGCAGATACAGCAGGATGGTCAAAAACAAACGGCAGTGCTTGGAGTATGACAACAGAAGATAATTATTTAAAGCTAACACGGCTAGACACCACAGCGGGAAGTAATCTCTATGCAATCGCTACTTTGACCGACACAGCTAATCTTAGCGGCAACAAAAACAACTATATATCTGTATATGCGCGAATTAAAGCTACAATGGCTTGTCGAATCTATTTGTGCTGGAAATATACAGACAGCACAGGGGCACAAAAAACAAGTGTTTTATATCCTGCTGCTGTTAAGGCGTCTAACTTTACAAAATACGGAGGAGATATTTTTTATACTGTTACAGATAATGCAATCAACGAATGGGTTGATTTATATGCACAGATATACAGTCCCACAAGTGATGATATAACAGTATCTGCAGTTGGTATATATTTTGCCAGTGACACTACCGCCGGAAATGCTCCAAAGGGCTTAGTAACCTACCTCGATTATTTCGAGATTAAAAGAACACCTTATTATGAGGACAGGATAACAACTATAGAAAAGAGCGCAGACGGTATAAAAACCGAGGTTGAGAAAAAAGCCAGCTCTACTGATTTAACAACGCTTCGCACAGAAATGACACAAAAATTTGACAGTATCAAATTAACTGCTACTAACGGCATATCGTCAAGCAACCTTGCATTATCGGTAGATGGAGTTAATGTTTCGTCCGCTAATATTAAGCTGACGGGTATGGTTACATTTAGCAACTTATCTACAGCCGGAAGCAGTAGTATATGCGGCGACAACATTACCACAGGTACTATTTCATCAACTGATGGCAAGTGCAAGATAAAATTAGCGTCATCAACCATTGATTTCCAGACCTCGTATTATGGTGGGCTGATCGGTAGATTCGAACTCTCCCCGTCTGGTATTTATTTTACGGACGAGGACGGAGGCATACAAGGTAGCTTTTATCCCTCAGCGTCACAAAACCGTACTTACTTTTTGACTCACCGAATAAGCATTGCAGGGACAAAGAACGCCGGAAAATCAGTTGAAACATCTTTTGAGGCTGAATACGGAAGTAACGGAGTCCCGACCGGCAATCTAAGGCTTGTTGGTGGTTCAGCGAATGAAAAATTTTTAATACAAAACATTGGCATATTAAGTGTCAATGACATTAACTTTGACTGTCGCTACGGAAAAGTAACACTTAGTCATAATTTGGCAGTGCCGGGAATAACTGTGTCTGGCGTAACGTATACTGCAAAATATCTGTCGAGTGAGGGTATGTATGTGCTTGGCAGTTTGGCATAAGGAGAGATTACATTGAAATTACGAACATTATTAGACGCGGTGCAGCCGTTACAGAAGCTGTCCGCTGTAGATCTACCGCTATCTACAGCTTACGCATTAAGCAAGCGATTTATCCAATTACAGGGCGATATTGATTTTTTTGAGCGGGAAAGAGATAAGGGGCGCAACATCGAAGAACTGCTGGAACTTGAAATTGCTGATTATGACCCTATAGATATATCCGTTAAATCTAATATTAGCCTCAGTGTTAACGACATAGAGTGTTTAACTCCATTTGTTAATTGGATTAATGTGTCCTAATTGATAATTTTGATTTGTAATGTACAGCAAGCTATGAGATTGTAAATAATCAAATTATACAGCAGTGGCAACCCCACGAAACAGAGCAGACCCCAACAGTTGAGGACAGGCTGACGGCGGTGGAGCAAACAGCTACAGACAACGCAACCGAAATAACCTCTGTGCAGGAAGCGTTGTGCGAAATCTATGAGCAGATTATATAATCTGCTCATATTGACATACCTAACTATACACAGAGAGGAGGTGGTAGATATGGCAGTAATATATGCTACTCTTATTATTAAAGGTAAGAGAACTTTTAAGTCTGTACCGAGCAGACTTAAAAACGAAGTAAAGGAAGTATTGATATCACTAGAATGTGATAATTTAATCGGCGAGGAGGAATAACAAATGCCTATTAGCACAAACCAAATAAAAAAATTAGTAGCAATAGCTAAATCGCAAGCAGGTAATGGGCCATATAAATACCGTAAATGGTTCTACGGTACCGAGCAATACGGCGTTGCTTGGTGCGCTGTCTTTGTTAGCTGGTGTTTAGCTCAAGCCGGTATCACCGGCATTAAAACGGATGGAGCAGGGTGCTTCGCAAGGGAGTACCAGACTACGGGTAAATGGCATGAGAGCGAATACAGCGATAGCTCAACTACGCCAAAAGCCGGTGACATCGTTACATTTACCTGGAACTATGCAGGTAGATATTATAATCAAGATCGGTACTACAGCGACCATGTCGGTATCGTGTACGCTGTAGATAATACATATATCTATACGGTTGAGGGAAATGCAGGCAATAGTAACGATACAAGCACTGTTAAGCTAAAAGCGTATAGCCGTACAAGTGGCTGTATAAATGGATATTACCGTTTGAATACGAAAAGTGAGGTAGACGAAATGAATTTTAAAAAGGGTGATAAATCAGACGGGGTTTTGGCATATAAGTCATTACTGCAGCAGGGTCAGAAATTGGGCATAATTAAGTCAAAGGTAGACAATACAAACAGCTTTGGCGGCGGTACTTACAAGGCAACCTTGGAAGTGCAGAAAAAGTATGGTCTTGTTGTTGATGGAGTGGCAGGAGTGCGTACAATAACTGCTCTAAGAAATGCTGTAAGTAAAGCACAAAACAAGTTGATATACCCGTCGGAAATCAGTAGCGGCTGGGGCATTGGTGTAAGAATGGCAAAAATTTGCTTAAGGACATTGCAAAAAAAAGGTACAATTAAGACTGCGCCAGATAGCAAATACGGTTATGGGGCAGGAACTAAAAAAGCAATTAAGGAAGTGCAAGCTGTTGCAAAATTAAGTCAAGACGGAATTATAGGCTCAGCAACAGCAAATGCGATAGAAAAATTGCTGCAGCAATAAAAAAAGGAGGCTTAAAATGGAAGATGTCGTTAACTATGGTACAGTGATAATAGCCGCAATTAGTGCATTAGCTTTTGTAGTCAGCGTTATTACACAAGTGACCAAATCAATAGCGTTTTTTAGTAAAATTCCAACGCAATTAGAAGTCGTGGTATTATCTGTCATTATTACCCCTGCAGCGTATATAGCATATGCTCAATATAACTACATGCAGCTGCACTGGTATATGATTGCAGCATCAATTATAGCTGCTTTTTTTGTTGCCTTTGTGGCAATCTTTGGTTGGGAGAAGCTTTCGACAATGTACAAGAGGTTTATTAAAAGTTGATTAAATAATAAAAATGGCAGTCACATATATTATTTGTGTGACTGCCATTTCCTTGTAATAACGCCCCAAATGTTATTATATAGGAGGAAAATAAAATGAATAGTTTTATAGGTTGGGTAGGCGGAAAAAGCAGACTAAAGAAATATATAATACCGCTAATCCCTAAAGATGTTGAAAGATACATTGAAGTTTTCGGCGGAGCAGGCTGGGTGTTTTTTGCTAAACCTACACACAAAATTGAGGTTTTTAATGATATTGATGGCAACTTAATCAACTTGTATCGGCAAATCAAAAATAATTGCGATGCTCTGCAAGCAGAAATAGACTGGTTGCAGAGTAGAGAGTTGTTCTATGAGTATAGAAAACAAATAGAAGAAAAGGCTAATCTTACTGATATTCAGCGTGCCGCACGGTATCTATACTTAATAAAAACAAGCTTTGGCAGCACAAAATCATCATTTGCCACTGCTCCCAAAAGCACATATAAAATAATAGAACAGCTACCGCAATATAAGGAAAGGCTGAGGAAAACAATAATCGAAAACAGAGATTTTGAGCAACTGATTAAAGTTTATGACAGAGAAAATGCCTTATTTTATCTTGACCCACCATATGTTGAAACAGAAAAATATTATACAGCTGCAACTTTTAAAACATCTGATCACAATCGTTTAAAAGCTGTTTTAAGCACAATTAAAGGTCGTTTTATTCTTAGTTACAATGACTGTGATTTTATTCGTGATTTGTACAAAGACTATAAAATACGCTCTGTAGACCGTATTAATTTACTTTCAGCAAACGCTAATAACCGTAAAAATTTCAAAGAGGTAATCATTACAAATTACTAATTTCGTAATAATCTTACATTATAAGTAATATAGTAACGCCTTTGGTTATAATATATTTGGGGCGTTATTATGATAATTAATAATCTTTCCACACTTCTAGGTAAATGCAGAATGACACAATCCGAGCTTGCCAAAAAGACGGGAATAAGACCTGCGACAATCAATGAGCTTTATCACGATATCGCACGAGGCGTTTCCTTTGAACAACTTGATAGACTGTGCGAAGTGCTTAACTGCACAACATCTGACCTGTTTGAATACACACCAAATGCTATGAAGAAGACAGGAAAATCATTGATCCTAGAGGACCATGGGAACAGAAAAAAGCACCGATAAATGGTGCTTTTTTACGGAAATGATTGGTGAAATATACTCACAAAAGCAAAAAGCAGATATCCATATTAATGGTGTTAAATCACCTGCCGTATGGATATCTGCTTTTTTTATTCACGCATAAATATGCAATTTGTGCAAATGTAAACGTGTCTATCTTTTTGCATTCTATCTGCAACTTTTTTGCGTTTTTTCTGCAAAGCTACAAAAAGTTTAGCAGGTTATTAATTATTTTAAATAATGAATAATAAGAATAAGCTAAATTGTAATATCCGGTACAATGCATTTTTTGTAAATTTCTTGACACAAAAGCGTATAACCATTAAAATGTATGGTAGCACAGTTTATATTTGGGAAAGGAACTGGAAATATGGAAAATTCAAAAAAGACGATGGAAAAAATAGTTGCCCTGTGTAAAAACAGAGGCTTTGTATATCCCGGCTCTGAAATTTACGGAGGACTTGCAAACACTTGGGATTACGGCCCTTTGGGTATGGAGCTTAAGAATAATATTAAAAAGGCGTGGCTTAAAAAGTTTGTACAGGAAAACAAGTACAATGTAGGACTTGACTCTGCAATTCTTATGAACCCTCAAACTTGGATTGCCTCGGGTCATTTAGGTGGCTTTTCGGATCCTCTTATGGACTGCCGTGAATGTAAAACCCGCCACAGAGCAGACAATCTTATTGAAGATTTTGACGGTACAAATGTGGCCGGCTGGACAAATCAGCAAATGACAGACTATATTAACGAAAAAGAAATTCCTTGTCCGAACTGCGGCAAGCATAATTTTACCGATATTCGCCAGTTTAACCTTATGTTTAAAACCTTTCAGGGAGTAACCGAGGACAGCAAAAATGAAATTTACCTTCGTCCGGAAACTGCACAGGGTATTTTTGTAAACTTTGCAAATATTCAGCGTACAAGCCGTAAAAAAGTACCGTTTGGTGTTGCCCAGATTGGTAAGTCCTTCAGAAACGAGATTACACCGGGTAACTTTATATTCAGAGTAAGAGAGTTTGAGCAGATGGAGCTGGAGTTCTTCTGTAAGCCGGGTACAGACCTTGAGTGGTTTAACTACTGGAGAGGCTTCTGCCGTGACTGGCTGTATTCACTGAATATGAAGGAAGAAAATTTGCGTCTGCGTGACCATTCTGCCGAGGAGCTGTGCTTCTATTCAAAGGCTACCACAGACTTTGAATATCTGTTCCCGTTTGGTTGGGGCGAGCTTTGGGGCGTAGCAGACAGAACAGACTACGACCTGACTCAGCACATTAAAACAAGCGGAAAGAGCCTTGAGTATTTTGACCCTGAAACAAACGAAAAGTATATTCCGTATGTTATCGAGCCGTCACTTGGTGTTGAGCGTTTGTTCCTGGCTCTTGTTACAGAGGCTTATGACGAAGAAGCAGTAACAGAAAAGGATACCAGGGTTGTACTAAGGCTTCACCCTGCGCTTGCACCGTTTAAGTGTGCCGTACTTCCTCTTTCAAAGAAGCTGTCACCTGAGGCAGACCAGGTTTACACAATGCTTTCAAAGCACTTTATGGTAGACTATGACGAGGCAGGCTCTATTGGTAAGAGATACCGCAGACAGGACGAAATAGGTACACCGTTCTGCATTACCTATGACTTTGACACAAAGGAAAAGGACGGCTGTGTAACTGTTCGTGACAGAGATACAATGGAGCAGGAAAGAGTTAAGATTGAAGATCTTGTTGAATATATTTCAAAGAAAATTGAATTTTAATTATACAAGCCTGTATTAATCAGCCTTATAAATTTTCAGCCTGTTGAGTGTTCTCTCAACAGGCTGTTTTAAACGCAAAGCCTACATTTGTATGTGTAGCTGAAAATTATAAAGAGCCATACTGCTGTACCGAAAGCAGTATGGCTCTTTGCTGTTATAAAAAGTATTGGAAGAAATACTGTGCAAAATTTATTGCTTAATTCCGGCAAGCACCTGTGCTATAACCTCACGCTCGTCAAGGTGGTGCTTAACGCCGTTAATTTCTTGATAATCCTCATGTCCCTTACCGGCAAGCACAATAATATCTCCCGGCTGACCGTTGTGGATAACCCACTCTATAGCCTTGCGGCGGTCAGGTATAACTGTGTATTTGCCTGTGGTTTTCTTAATGCCCACAAGTATGTCGTCGATTATTGCAAGAGGCTCCTCTGTTCGTGGGTTATCGGAGGTTATAACGCTGAGGTCGGCCAGCTTGCCCGAAACCTCGCCCATACTAAAGCGTCTGTCACGGGAACGGTCGCCTCCACAGCCAAACAGGCAAACAAGCCTTGTTGGGTTGTATTCCCTCAAGGTAGTAAGCAGACTTTCAAGGGACATTGCGTTATGAGCGTAGTCTATCATTAGTGTAAAATCGTCAGAAACCTTTATCATTTCAATTCTGCCCTTTACCTTTGCATCCTTTAATGCATCGCAAATAGTATTGCTGTCAATGCCAAAGTAGCTGCATATAGCAATGGCGGTAAGTGAGTTGTATACGCTGAACTTGCCCGGCAGGTCAATTTCAACCCTCATATTCTCTTTGCCCTGCAGGTCATAGTCTATGCCCAGGTAGCCTTTGCCCGACACAAGCTTAGTGTTTGCCGCACGAAAATCTGCTTTTTCTGAAAAGCCATAGGTAACTATATCACAGCTTGCATTATTTATAATGTAGTCTGCATGCTTGTCGTCAATATTTACTATACCGTGGCGGCACTGCTTGAACAGCAGACTTTTACAGTGCAGATAATCATTAAAATCCTTATGCTCATGAGGGCCTATATGGTCAGGCTCAATATTTGTAAAAATACCTATTTCAAATGTAAAGCCGGCAGTGCGGTGCAGCATAAGACCTTGTGAGGAAACCTCCATTACTACGCAGTCGCAGCCGCAGTCGACCATTTGCTTAAAATAATCCTGCAAAACATATGATTCGGGTGTGGTGTTGCTTGCTTTTATAACCTTATCGCCGATAATTGTTTCTATAGTGCCTACAAGTCCGCATTTGTGACCTGCACTGTCAAGAATTGATTTTACTAAATATGTAGTAGTGGTTTTTCCTTTGGTACCCGTTATGCCTATTACCTTTAGCTTGTCGGCAGGATTTCCAAAGTATTCGGCTGATATGCAGGCAAGTGCATAGCGGCTGTCTTCTACCCTTATAACCGTAACATTCTCAGGCACGGTTACATCGTCCTCTACAACCAAGGCCGACGCACCTTTATTAACTGCCGCTTCTGCAAACCTGTGTCCGTCGGCAACGGCGCCCTTTATGCAGATAAACAGAGAGCCCCTTTCAACCCTTCGGGAATCATACGCAACGGTAGTTATATCAACATCTGCAGTGCCCTTAACACAGGTGTATTTAAGCTTTTTTAGTAAATCAGCAAGCTTCATAGCTAATTATCTCCTTTAATAAATTTAATAAAATACCTACAATTTAATTTACAATATTATACGGCGTATGTCAATGTAAATATGATTTGCAAGGGTAATGACAGCTTTATTTGTGCATGGCAAAGGTCGCTTTATACTCGATGCGGGCAATGACTTATTATAAAAATTAAGTAAATACTCTTCATTCTGTTTAAAATGATAACCCTTTATCAAGAATAAGGAATATAATAGCTGTTTGAGCATATATTATTAATAAGGCTTGTACAATATACACATAAAAAATAATTTTATTTGACAATGATGTCAAAGGGTGTACCGTTAATATGAATAATTTTAAGGAGTTAGATTGTTGAATAAAACGGAGTAAAATAAATTATTTGTTTAAAACAAACAAAATGACAGCCGTAAATATATTAATATAACTAAAATAACTAAAATATATTGCATTTCGTACCCGTCTATGCTATTATAACTACAGTAGTTATGACATTGTATAAGCTGTCTAATTACGCATTGGTATGCAGTTTAAACAACTGTCAGTGAGTTAAAAGATATTTATATTTTTTAGAAAGAAGGAAAAGATAATGTTCAGTAAAACAAAGAAGATTGCCGGCGTGGCTTTGGCGGCAGCAATGGTTGTTACAGCTTTTGCAGGCTGTGGCGGCGGCAGCGATAATTCAAGCTCAGGCTCAGGTTCAAGCTCAGGCTCAGGCTCAAGTGCAAGCAGCAAGCAGGAGGTTAAGGCTATTACCGTTGACGAAATGCTTAAGGATGCTGACCTTGCTCTTGGTGATGAGGGTAAGAACGAGCAGGTTTCTCTAAAGGTTTGGGCACCGTCAGATGCCTTGGAGACATTTCAGGAGCAGTGTAAGGCATTTACCGACAATTTCAGCGACAGAAAGATTAAAATTGAAGTTGTAGCACAGGGCGAGTCTGATGCTGCTGCTAACGTAATGAACGACCCGTCAGCAGCTGCCGATGTATTCGGTTATGTATCTGACCAGGCTTCTAAGCTTTATCCGGGCGGATATGTATCTCCTGTAAGAGCTCAGTACGCAGCAGCTATTAAGGAAACAAACCTGCAGGGTGCTATTGATGTTGCAACTCATGATAACAATTTGGTTGCTTTCCCTGAAACAGGCGACAACGGTTACTTTGTTTACTACAACAAGTCATTGGTTACTGACGAGCAGATTAAGTCAATGGAGGGAATTATGGAGGCTTGCGACAAGCAGGATATGAACTTCATAATGTACATGGGCGACGGCTACTATGGCTGCGTTATTCCTCTGACAGCAGGCGGCACATATGAGCTTAACGATAAAGGTAATCAGGTTCTTAACTACGACAAGGATAAGGTAGTTAAGACTGCTAAGGCCTTTGCGGATTTGCTTGCAAATAATCCACACTTTGTAGATGATGATATTAATAAGGTGCTTGCTTCTCAGCTAAGAGTTCAGAAGAGCACAGGTAAGCCTAAGGCTCTTGGTGGCGTATGCGGTACTTGGAAGCTTAAGAGCGTAGAGAAGGCACTGGGCGACAACTTTGCTTGTGCTAAGCTGCCTACAATTAAGATAGACGGCAAGGATACCGATATGATTTCAATGTTCGGTTACAAGCTAATCGGTGTAAACTCAAATACAAAGTATCCATACACAGCTCAGGCTCTTGCATATTACCTATCCGGTGAGAAGTGCCAGCAGGAAAGAATGGATAAGCTAGGTTGGGGTCCTTCAATCACAAAGATGGTTGAAAGCGACGCCGTTAAGAATGATCCTTGTCTAAAGGCTGTTTACGAGCAGCAGGCTCATTCAATACCACAGATTGGCCTGGCAGGTTCTTTCTGGGATCCTACAGCTGCATTCGGTTCTTACTGTGTAGAGAAGAAGAACGACCTTTCAGAGAAGGGTATCGGCAAGGCTTATGACGATATGGTTAAGAGCATTACAGCTGTTTAATCATAGCCCGTATTTAGGTATAAAATAGTTTGTTTTACGCTCAAGCAGTCTATATTTTATAGGCTGCTTGAGCAGTAAAAAGCGTATTAAGAAATATATTAAAAGGCTCGAAAAAAAGGGGAGTAAAATAATGAACTACATTGATTATGTACAGCTCAACCCTTTCCAAAAATTTGTTTATAAGCTAAAAAGCTTTTTTATGGCTATTCCGGGTGCTCTGGCAGGCTTTTTTAAAGGAGTCGGAAAAGCTATAGTAGCGTTCTTTGTGGGTATTGGAAATTTCTTTAAGGATTATGCCAATAACTTTGCAGTGGGAGGCTTGGCAACTAAGCTTTCATATGTAATTATGGGTGCCGGTTGCTTTTTGAACAGACAAATTATTAAGGGTGTTCTTTTCCTTGCAGCGGAAATAGGGTTTATTGCCTATATGGTAGGCTTTGGCGGCGGCTATTTGTCACAGTTTGGTACTCTTGGTACTAAGGAAGCAAGCACAACTCTGGACGATTTTGGTATGCCTATAAAGGTTGAGGGCGACAACTCAATGCTTATCCTTTTGTTTGGTACACTTACATTTGTTATAATTGCTTTATTTATTTATCTATACATACTAAACATAAAGGTTGCTGTTAATAACGAAAAAACAGTCAAGGCAGGTGACAGACCTAACACAATTTTTCAGGATCTTAAGCTTTTGCTTGACGAAAAGTTCCATGTAACAATGTTGGCTGTTCCAACAACATTAATAAGCTGCTTTACAATTTTGCCGCTTATTTTTATGATATTAATTGCGTTCACAAACTTCGACCATGACCATCAGCCGCCTAACACGCTGTTTACATGGGTAGGCTTTGGCAACTTTGGTGATATTTTTGTAGGCAACCAGCTTTATGCTCAAACATTTGGAAAAATTTTGGGCTGGACACTTATTTGGGCGGTTGTTGCTACATTCTCTTGTTATATTCTTGGTGTAATAGTTGCACTTATGATTAACAAGAAGGGCTTAAAGTGTAAATCTATATTTAGAACCTGCTTTGTTATGGCTGTTGCTGTACCTCAGTTTGTAACCCTGCTGCTGATGGCTCAAATGCTTTCACAAAGTGGTGTTGTAAATGTTATTTTACAGGATTTGGGTTGGATTGATCAGCCGATTAAGTTCTTGACCGATAACTCAAACCCGACACTGGCAAAGATTACAATTATAATTGTAAATATTTGGATAGGTATTCCATACACAATTTTAAGTACAACAGGTATTCTTATGAATATTCCTGAAGACCTGTATGAGTCCGCTCGTATAGATGGTGCTTCGCCGTTTGTTCAGTTTACAAAGATTACACTGCCATACTTGATTTTCGTTACTACACCACAGTTGATTTCTACATTTGTGGGCAACATTAACAACTTTAATGTTATATTCCTGCTTAGCGGCGGCGGCCCTTCAAATGTACATATGTACCAGGCCGGTGAAACCGATTTGCTTGTTACATGGCTGTATAAATTGACAATGAATAAAAACGATAACAACCTGGCTGCTGCCATTGGTATTATAGTATTTATAATTTGTGGTACCTTGTCACTAATTACCTTTAATAATACTAAGTCAGTAAAAGACGAGGGGGCATTCGGATGATAAAGAGTTACAAAGCAAGAAGAACTGTAGTAAATACGATTATCTATGTAATTCTTACAATTCTTTCAATTATTTGGATCCTTCCTTTGGTGTGGATCGTTATGACATCGTTCTCCGGTGAGGAGGCAACATTTATTGACCATGTTGTTCCAACCTGCTGGACATTTGACAATTATATAGAGCTGTTTACAAATACTAAGGTATTTGATTATCCAAGAGCATTTTTGAATACATTAATCATATCTATATTTTCCTGTATTATTTCTACATTCAGCGTACTGATGGTATCGTATGCGTTTAGTAGATTAAGGTTTAAGGCAAGAAAGCCGTTTATGAATATAGCAATGATTCTTGGTATGTTCCCTGGCTTTATGACAATGATAGCTATTTACTATATTCTAAAGGTAATTGGCTTGTCACAGAATATTGTTGGTCTTATTATAGTATATTCTGCAGGTGCAGCACTTAACTACTTCATTTCGAAGGGCTTCTTTGATACTGTTCCAAAGGCGCTTGATGAGGCTGCTACCATTGATGGTGCAACGAAGAACCAGATTTTCTGGAAAATTATTCTTCCAATGTCAAAGCCTATCGTAGTATATACAGTATTGACAACATTTATCGCACCATGGACTGACTTTATTTTGGCGAAAATGCTTCTTCGTGATGCTATCGACCAATATACGGTTGCACTGGTTCTGTGGAATATGACAGATAAGGACAAAATTGATACATTCTTCTATAATTTCTGCGCAGGTGCAGTTGTAGTTGCTGTTCCTATTACAGCGTTGTTCTTGAAGATGCAGAAGTTCTATGTAGAAGGTATTACAGGCGGTGCTGTAAAGGGCTAATTCTATTAGCCGCTGTAGCGTTTAGCTTGTTTACAAACCTAGAGGTGAAGGCTGTGTCTTCACCTCTATTTGTATATAAAGCATTTGTAAATAGGGCTTTGGAAAAGAAGCTGCATAGAAATCAATACAGGCATTTTCAAAGCAAAATCCACAAATGACTTAATAATAGTATTAGTTTTAATAACGGCTTTATACTCATTAAAAAAATAGTTGTAACAGAAACATAAGGAGAAAATTTATGCTTAAAAAACTTATAGCAATAGCAATGGCGGCCGCACTGTGCTGCGGTGCAATGGCAGCCTGCACCGGAGGCGAGCAGAAAAATGAGACACCAAAGGCTGTACAGTCAACCGATAATTACAGAAATTTCTACCAAATATTTATGTATAGCTTTTGCGATTCAAATGACGACGGCGTAGGAGATTTTAAGGGAATTATAAGCAAGCTTGACTATCTTAACGACGGCGATCCGAACGGCGGCAACGATTTAGGTATAGACGGCATATGGCTTACACCTATAAACCCGTCAGAGTCATACCATAAATATTCTGTAGAGGATTATAAGGCTGTTGACAAGGAATTCGGTACACTTGATGATTTTAAAACACTGCTTAAAGAAGCAGACAAGCGTGGCATTAATGTAATACTTGACCTTGTTTTAAATCATTCCTCAGACCAGCACCCGTGGTTTGTAAAAGCCTGTCAGGAGGTAAAGGAGGGCAAGCTGGACGGCTATGCTCAGTACTATCATATTGTAAAAAAGGACGATGAGGTTGGCAGCAGCACCTATTTGCGTATAGACGGCACCGACTATTATTATGAGGCTAATTTTGACAAATCAATGCCTGAGCTAAACCTTTCTAACGAAAAGGTGCGTGAGGAAATAAAGGATATAATGAAGTTCTGGCTGGATATGGGTGTTTCCGGCTTTAGGCTTGACGCCATAAAATACTATGATACAGGCGGTGACGATGGTCAGGAATTCTGTAAATGGCTGGTTGACACGGCAAAGGACATTAAAAAGGATGCCTATATTGTAGGTGAAAACTGGTCAGGAACAAGCCAAATTGCAGACTGGTATTCTACCGGAATTGACAGTCAGTTTAATTTTCCAATGAGTCAGGCTATAGGTACATATGAAACCGCAGTACGCAGCGGTGACGCTAACAAGCTTTGCAAATCTGTAAAATCCTGGGGTGAAACTATAGCCGATAAGAACGAAAACGCTATCGACTGCTCCTTCCTTTCTAACCACGACATTTCACGAAGCGGTGCGGCACTGGGCAAAAACCTGCAAAATGAGAAAATGGCAGCCATGAGTTATATGCTTTCTCCGGGAAATCCGTTTATATACTACGGTGAAGAGGTTGGCCTGCTCGGCAGTACAGATAACGACGGCTCATACCGTTTACCAATGCCTTGGAACGGTACAGAGTGGGAAAATATTCACCTGCCTAGCATTGCCTTTTCCATCGCTGAGGAGTCTGTTGTTACAACGGTTGAAAAAGCACAAAAGGACGATAATTCACTGCTAAAAACATACCAGCAGCTTATTAAGCTGAAGCTGCAAAATCCTGAAATTGCAAGAGGCAAAATTACCGATGTTATAGAAAGCGGCAGCGACAATGCGGCAGGCTATGTTACAAAATACAATGACAGAGGGGTTATTATATTCTACAACCTAAGCAAAACGGAATCTGCTGCTGTTGATGTGCCAAAGGATAAGCTGGAGTATTCAGGTATTGCCGGACAGGTAACAGCACAGGATCCGGACAGCAACGGAAGCTATGCACAGGCAACGCTTGACGGCACAAGCCTTACAATTCCGCCTATGACGGTAGTAGTGCTGAAATAAGCAGAGAAGCGGTATCTGGGATTGATATAGGCAAAAGAGTGTAATTTTTCGTTGTAAAAAACGGCTGTATATGATAAAATCAATTAGAATGGCTTATGTGCAAAAATGATTTGTACAGGCTGTTGTAAAGGAATCAGCAGTTTTTCTTTTTGAAAGGAATGATTATTAATGTCACAAGTAACAAGATTATTTGTTGAGAAGAAACCCGGCTTTGATGTTGAGGCCTCTCAAACGCTTTGGGATTTAAGGCATAACCTGGGCTTAAAGTCGCTTACAGCACTTAGACTTGTAAACAGATATGATATTTCCGGATTAACAGGTGAACAGCTTGATAAGGCTGCGGTAACTGTTTTTTCAGAGCCAAATCAGGACAATATTTACAAGGAAGTCTTGCCGACAGAAAATGACTGGAGGGTATTTGCTATGGAATACCTGCCGGGACAGTATGACCAGCGTGCCGACAGTGCCGCACAGTGTGCACAGCTGTTGACGCAGGGCGAAAGACCTGTAGTAGTAAGTGCTAAGGTTGTAGCGGTAAAGGGCGATATTACTGACAGTGATTTTGAGAAAATTCAGCACTATATGATAAACCCTGTAGAGTCCCGTCTGGCTTCTATGGACAAGCCTGAAACACTTGATATGTCTGTAACTGTACCTGAAAGGGTTGCAGATGTAGAGGGTTTTATAGAATTTAATGACCAACAAATGGCAGATTATTACGGCTCTATGGGCTTTGCTATGACGCTGAGCGACCTCAAGTTCTGTCGTGACTACTTTAGAGATGAAGAAAAGCGTAACCCTACGGTAACAGAGCTTAGAGTTATTGATACATATTGGTCTGACCACTGCAGACATACTACATTCCTTACAAGATTAGAAAAAATTGAAATAGAAAAAGGTGCATTGACCTCGGTTATTGAAGATGCTCTAAAGGAATACTATGACGCCAGAGATGAGGTTTACGGTAAGGATACCGACCGTGATGTTTCTCTTATGGATATGGCTCTTGCAGGTATGAAGCTGCTTAGAAAAAGAGGCTTAATTCCTGACCTTGATGTTAGTGAAGAAATTAACGCCTGTTCTATAGAGGTGCCTGTAACTATCGACGGCGTTACAGAGCAGTGGCTTGTACAGTTTAAAAACGAAACGCATAACCACCCTACAGAGATAGAGCCGTTTGGTGGTGCGGCTACCTGCTTGGGCGGTGCTATTCGTGATCCGCTTTCCGGCAGAGCCTATGTTTACCAGGCTATGCGTGTAACAGGCAGCGGTGATCCTACTGTACCGTTTAAGGATACAATGCACGGCAAGCTGCCAAGCAGAAAAATTACAACAGGTGCGGCGGCCGGCTACAGCTCATACGGTAACCAGATAGGACTTGCTACCGGTCAGGTTACAGAGCTTTATGACCCGGGCTATGTTGCAAAGAGAATGGAAATAGGTGCGGTTATAGGTGCCTCACCAAAGAGCAATGTAATTCGTGAGGTACCACAGCCGGGCGATGTTATTGTTCTTTTGGGCGGAAAAACAGGCCGTGACGGCTGCGGCGGTGCTACAGGCTCATCAAAGGCACACACAGAGTCATCAATAGAAACCTGCGGTGCAGAGGTACAAAAGGGCAACCCGCCTACAGAAAGAAAAATTCAGCGTTTGTTCAGAAATCCAAGGGTTTCTACAATGATTAAGCGTTGTAACGACTTTGGTGCCGGCGGTGTTTGCGTAGCCATAGGCGAGCTGGCAGACGGACTGAATATTGACCTTGATAAGGTAACAAAGAAATATGAGGGCTTAGACGGCACAGAGCTTGCTATTTCAGAATCACAGGAAAGAATGGCAGTTGTGCTTGACCCTAAGGATGTTGACAGGTTTATTGAGTATTCACATACAGAAAACCTAGAGGCTACAGCAGTAGCAGTAGTAAGTGAAAATCCTCGTTTGACTATGGTATGGAGAGGCGACACTATTGTCAGCCTGAGCCGTAGGTTCCTTAATACCAACGGTGTTACACAGGTTTCACAGGCATATATTACAGCACCTGACGAAAACAACAACTACCGTTTGCAAACTCCAAAGGAGCTGCAGGGACTAAGCAAAACAGAGGCGTTTAAGGCTAACCTTGCAAGGCTTGAGGTTTGCTCTCAAATCGGTCTTGGTGAGCGTTTTGACGCAAGTATAGGTGCGGCTACGGTTATTATGCCGTTTGGCGGTAAATATCAGCTTACACCTCAAGACGCTATGGCTGCTAAAATTCCTCTTGAAAAGGGCGAAACAGACGACGCTACAGCTATGAGCTACGGCTTTATTCCGGGCGTTTCCCGTTGGTCACCGTTCCACGGCTCTGCGTTTGCTGTTGTGGAATCAATGTCGAAGCTTCTGGCAATAGGTGCAAATCCATTGAAGTCACGCCTGACATTCCAGGAATATTTTGAAAGACTTCACGAAAAGCCTGAGCGTTGGGGCAAGCCTGCCGCAGCACTGCTGGGTGCGATGACAGCACAAATTAATATGGGTATTCCGTCAATAGGCGGTAAGGACAGTATGTCCGGCTCTTTTGAAGATTTAGATGTACCTCCTACACTTGTAAGCTTTGCGGTAGCTATGACAAAGGCATCAAAAACAATTTCTGCCGAGTTTAAAAAGGCAGGCTCACAGGTTATTTATGTACCTGTTCCTGTTGACAAGGCTACTCAAATGCCAATGTGGGAAGACCTGAAGAAAATGTACAATGCTGTTTATGCTCTTATATCACAGGGCAAGGCTTTGGCAGCCTCTGTAGTTCGTGAGGGCGGTGCCGCAGCTGCTGTTGCAAAAATGTGCTTTGGTAATAAAATAGGATTTACATTTGACCACGAGCTTACAAGCGAAGAGCTGTTTGCTCCGCTTAGCGGTTCACTTGTAATTGAGCTGGCAGACGGTGCTTCACTTGACGAAGGCGTTCTAAGCTACAAGCTGGGTGTTACTACAGAAGAACCTGTTATTGATATTAAGTGCGGTAAGCTTGATATTGATACTCTTGTTGAGGCGTGGACCGGCAAGCTTGAAAAGGTATTTGCAACAAAGGCAGACTGTCCAAAGCTTACAAAGGATATTCCGCTTACAACTCAGCACAGCACATTGTCACCTGTAATTAAAACAGCAAAGCCAAAGGTATTTATTCCTGTATTCCCCGGCACTAACTGCGAAGTTGACACAGCCAGAGCCTTTGCTAAGGCAGGTGCAGACCCACAGCTGTTGATTGTTAAAAACCTTACACCAAAGGACATTGAAGAAACAATTACACAGATGGAAAAAATGATTAAGGAATCACAAATCATTATGTTCCCGGGCGGCTTTAGCGGCGGTGACGAGCCGGACGGCTCAGGTAAGTTTATTGCTACAACCTTCCGCAACCCTGTTATTGCACAGGCTGTTACAGAGCTTCTTGAAAAGCGTGACGGCTTAATGCTTGGTATATGCAACGGCTTCCAGGCACTTATTAAGCTGGGACTTGTTCCATACGGCAAGATTACAGATATTACAGAGGATTCCCCTACACTAACATTCAATACTGTAGGCAGACATATCTCTCATATGGCATACACAAGGGTAACATCGGTAAAATCACCTTGGCTGTCACAGGTAAATGCAGGAGATGTATTTGCAGTGCCTATTTCACACGGTGAGGGCAGATTTGTTGCTAATGACGCTATGCTGCAAAAGCTTATTGAGGGCGGCCAGGTTGCAACACAGTATGTAGACCTAAACGGCAAGCCGTCTGACGATATTGCATTTAATGTAAACGGCTCTGTATGTGCTATAGAGGGTATTACAAGCCCTGACGGCAGAATTTTCGGTAAAATGGGACACTCCGAGCGTAAGGGCGACAACCTGTACGCGAATGTACCGTTTGAGAAAGACCAAAAGATATTTGAAAGCGGCGTAGCATACTTTAAGTAATACCCGCAGATAAAATATTGATTTTAAATATTGCATAAAAACACAGGCAGTGTAAGTATAAACGCTTACACTGCCTGCTTTTTTGATTTAAATTATGGCTTTGTATCAATATTAAATCTAAAGGCAATATTGTCAGCAGTTGAGTTTAAGTCAGGATAAAAAAGCAAAGCCGAACGGTAAGAAGCACAGCTTCAATACAGCATAGCCTTGCGGTTATTTTATATTTATTATTCCTTAGCAGTCCAGTATTTTCTGTCAAGGCTTCTGTACTGCACAGCCTCGGCAATATGTATGCTTTTTATTACCTCGCTTTGGTCAAGGTCGGCAATTGTGCGTGAAACCTTTAGGATTCTGTCGTACGCTCTTGCAGAAAGCCCCATTTTATCAAAGGCTTTGCCCAAAAGCTGCTGTGCCTTGTCATCCATTGGGCAGCATTTGTTCAGCATTGCCGGAGTTATACCGGAATTACATTTTACTCCCGTACCCTTGTACCTTTCCTGCTGTACATATCTTGCCTTGTTAACCCTCTTTTTTATATCTGCCGAGCATTCCTCTTGAATTTGTGAGGTTAAGTCGGAAAATTCTACCGGCGGCACTTCTATTTGAATTTCTATTCTGTCAAGCAACGGCCCCGAAACCTTTGAAAGATACCTTGTAACTGCCTTTGGACCGCAAATACACTTTCGTGTAGGATGCCCGTAATAGCCGCAGGGACAAGGGTTCATAGCCGCAACCAGCATAACATCGCAAGGGTATGACAATGTGCCGCTTACTCTGGATATAGTTATTTCGCCGTTTTCTATAGGCTGTCTAAGCACCTCCATAGCTGCTCTTGAAAACTCCGGCAGTTCGTCCAAAAACAAAACGCCGTTGTGTGCAAGAGAAACCTCCCCGGGCTTTGGCACAGTACCGCCGCCCGAAAGTCCTACTGCCGACACCGTGTGGTGCGGTGCTCTAAAGGGTCTGGTAGTAATAAGCCCCTTGTTAGCCCCCAGCAAACCTGCTACCGAGTGTATTTTGGTTGTTTCTATAGACTCCTCAAAGGTCATATCCGGCAAAATAGAGGGTATTCTCTTGGCAAGCATACTTTTTCCCGAGCCGGGCGTACCTATAAGCAAAATGTTGTGCATGCCTGCCGCCGCAATTTCTATGGCGCGCTTTGCCTCCGACTGTCCTTTAACCTGCGAAAAGTCGGGAATTTGCACAGCGTTTTCTTCATCTTCAATATCAACAGTGGCTGTTTCCAAAGGCTTTCTGCCGCACAGGTGGTCAAAAAGCTGATTAAGGTTTTTTATAGGATACACATTTATGCCCTTTACCACTGCCGCCTCGTTTTTATTGTGGTAGGGTACATATATATTTTGAAAGCCATCTTCCTTTGCCTTCATTGTCATTGGCAAAACACCGTTTACACCGCGTACATCGCCCGAAAGTGAAAGCTCCCCTATAAACACACTGTTGCTTATATCCGCCACAAGCTGTCCGCTGTATTTGAGCAGTGCCATAAGTATAGGCAGGTCGTACACAGAGCCCTCCTTGCGTATGTGTGCCGGTGCAAGATTAATTGTTATTTTTCCGTCGGGAATTTCAAAGCCGCAGTTACGCAAGGCAGAGCGTACCCTGTCACGGGATTCCTTTACAGAGGCGTCCGGCAGGCCCACTATGTCAAAGCCCGGAAAGCCCATTGCCACATCAGCCTCTACTCTTACATTAAAGGTTTCCAAACCGAAAATCCCCATACTGTTGCTGAAACAAACCATATAATCACCCTATTACCTTTTATTTTTTTAAAAATTTGCTTTTCTTAAATTTATCTTATCACAGTATTATGCTATATGCAATATTTCTGTTTTTATAAAATTTGTTGTTGCTTTTTGTCACTACAGTACAAGATTTAGCGGCGACATAAAATATTTTTTTATTTTTCTAAACAAATTTATTGACTATTTTGCCGTCATAGGTTATTATTAGGCTATGCTAAAGTAATTTTTATTGCCATAGTATTAGCAAAATTTATTTTGCATACAATTTATGAGAATAAAATTACGGCGTGCAGTAATTTTATACGGCAATGTTTTTACTGTCAACGGGTGGGTGAATCGGTTTTTGAACAGCACAAGCAACAGCCTTAACGATGTTGAGAATATCAACAAGCTTGTTTTGCGGGCACAAAGCGGCGACGAAGCTGCGTTTAACAGTCTTGTAAAAATATACGAGCCTGTTATTTATTTTAAAGCAAACAAGTTTAAGGAAACAGCCGAAGCCGAAGACCTTGTGCAGGACGGCTTGATGGCACTGTGGGGTGCGGTACAAACCTATGACCAAAGCAGGGGTGCCGCCTTTAAAACATATGCAAACAGGTGCATAGACAACCGGATTTTTTCCGGCATAAGCAAGGTAAGCACAAAAAAGAGCATACCCAAAGACCTGCTTGTATATCTTGACGGTGACGAGACGGTGCAGGCAGAAAACAGCGTTTCCCCCGAACAGAGCATCATTGACCGTGAAAGCTATATTACCTTTGTAAAAAACATAAAAAACAAGCTTTCCGATATGGAGCTTGCTGTTCTTTCGCACCATACCTCCGGCAAGAGCTACAGGCAGATTGCCGACATACTTCATACTGAGGTTAAAGCTGTGGACAACGCAATTCAAAGGATTCGTAAAAAGCTGAGAAATTACTCAATTTAGTATTGCCGAGTGTGTTCAAGGTAGCTTAATTTCAGCAGAGCGTTGCTAAGGCAAAGGTAGCGGTGCAAATCCGTTTCTGAACAAATATTATTTTTTTAAGAGAGGTATATCCTTATGTACGAAGACAAGACTTTAGTTTGCAAAGACTGTGGCAATGAATTTGTTTTTACAGCCGGCGAGCAGGAATTTTACGCTGAAAAAGGGTTTGTAAACGAACCACAGAGGTGCAAATCATGTCGTGACGCACGCAAAAACAACAGCCGCCCTTCAAGAGAAATGTTCTCTGCGGTATGTGCAGAGTGCGGCTGTGAAACACAGGTACCTTTTCAGCCTACCGATGGCAGACCTGTTTATTGCAAAGAGTGCTTTGCAAAAAGGAGATAATTTTACTTTTTAATTTTTACAGACTAGACAAGACTTAAATTTTTTAAAGATAAATTTTTTGCTTCCCTAATAAAAAGGCAGAACCGTTTTTAAAGACGGCTCTGCCTTTTGTTCTGCATTGTGATATTGCTTTTATATCCCGCTGTACTCAAAAGCCTCTTACAGAAGCATATTGCTCTTTACTAATCAGCCTTGGTAGGAGGTAATGTCAATGCTCTTTATCTTAACATCTTCCGTTGGCTTGTTGCTGGATGTATCTGTTTCTACAGAAGCTATTTTATCAACAACATCCATACCGTCATAAACCTGTGCAAATACAGTATGACCTCTGTCTACTGCATTAAAGGCACCGTCCAGTGACGGATTACCGCCGTTTTTCTCGTACAGAGATTTCACCTCGTTGCTGATAAGGTCGGTATCAAGCATATATGCACCGTAGTAGGAAACAAACTGGCTGTAATTATCTGTACCGTAGTACTGGCAAAGCTTTGGATATGCCTGCTCCTTCCACTGCTTTTCAAGAGCCTCCCAGCCGCCGTTGGTTTTAAATGCGTCAGCTCCGGCTTGGTTAATAAAGAACTGACTTCCGTTTGTGTCCTGTCCTGAATTTGCCATAGAAACAGAGCCTCTTATATTAAACAGGTGGTCGCTGAATTCGTCCTCAAAGCTGTCGCCGTAAATGCTTTCGCCGCCTGTACCGTCGCCCTTAGGGTCGCCGCCCTGAATCATAAAGTCCTTTATAACACGGTGGAATGTTAAGCCGTCGTAGTAGCCGTCCTTTGCGTGCTTAACAAAATTTTCTACAGTTTTTGGTGCCGCCTCAGGGAAAAATCTTAGAGAAATATCGCCCTTGGTGGTGTGCATAACTGCTACCTCCTCGCCGCTTTCAGGCTTGTCCAGCTGGTAGCCCACCTTGTGCTGGGTATCCTTATAAATTTTAGCGTCCTTTTGTGAGGTTTTTTTAACATCTATTTCGTCGTATGTAGCGGTGCTTGTTGCCTGCTCTGTTGCAGAAGAGCTGCTTGAAGGGCTGCTTGAAGAGCTGTCAGAGCCGCCGTTGCCGCAGCCTGCAACTGCGGCAGCCAACACGCCGCACATAGCTGCACATAATATTTTTGTAATATAATTTTTTTTCATTTTGAAGTCCTCATTTCATAAAGCATAGCTCTATTTTAGTATAAAACAATAATTAATGCAATATGTTTGATTTAACTTAAAAGATAATTTACAAACCCCTCCCGTTTATCTCGGATAAACAGTTTGATTTAGGGCAGAAAGCCATAAAATTCGCAGGCTCTGTATTGCTTTAAGGACAGATTTTCCCCACAGCATAGAATAAATTTTTTTACTGCGGCATATAATTTTCTAGCTGTAATAATTGGGAGGAAAGAAAATGATAGAATTTTATCCTGAGGGAATTCTCATAGAAAAGCCCGAAAACGCCGGATACTTTAAGTCGATAAACGCCTTAAACGAGGCTTTTTTTGAAGAAAAAATACTCGAGGCAAGGGCTGTAATATGTGACGCCGAGCATAATTTAATTGTAGATATGGGCTGCATTAAGGGAATTATTCCCAGAGAGGAGGGTGCTCTTGGAATTAAAGAGGGCAGGGTGCGTGATATTGCCATTATTTCCAGAGTAAACAGGCCCGTTTCCTTTGTTATAACCGATTTTAAGAAAAATACAGACGGAGCAACGGTTGCTATACTGTCCCGAAGTAAGGCACAGCAGCGGTGTATGCAGCAGTACATAGCAAGCCTTAGCAGCGGCGATGTTATTAACGCCCGCATAACGCACCTGGAGCCGTTTGGCGCATTTGCCGATGTTGGCTGCGGTATAGTTTCGCTGATTCCTATAGACACCATATCGGTATCAAGAATAGACCACCCACGGGAACGCTTCAGCGTAGGTATGGATATTCGGGCAGTTGTTAAAAGCATAGAAAACGGCAGAATAAGCCTAACCCACAAGGAGCTGCTGGGCACTTGGCAGGAAAACGCAAGCAATTTCAGCGTAGGCGAAACGGTAGCCGGCATTATACGCACCGTTGAGCAATACGGTGCTTTTGTAGAGCTTACCCCCAATATAGCCGGTCTTGCGGAAATAAAGGACGGCATTGCCCCGGGAAGTCAGGCAAGCGTATACATTAAAAACATTATACCGGAGCGTATGAAAATTAAGCTGATTATTATAGACACCTTTGAACAGCACTATAAACCGGCACCGCCAAAATATTATTTTACCGGCAGCCATATGGACAGCTTTTTGTACTCTCCGCCTAACTGCGACAAGGTAATAGAAACCTTATTCAGCTGTACAGCTAATGGTACACCCGCACCCGAAGCGGTTGACTAATTAAACCCATAAATATATACTTGTTTTATACTAAACAAGTGGGGTAATAAAAAATGGATGTACTTATTGCAATATGTATGGTCTTGCTGGCTGTAATACTTATTTTAAATATAATAATGATTATAAACAGTAAAAGGAAGCCCGACCACACCAACAACACAGAGGATATAAAAGCCTATATTGACGAAACAAACAGAAACAACCGCATAGAAATGAATGCTACGGTTACAAATTCGGTCAAAAATATGGCTGAACTGCTTGCCGAAAAGCAAGAGAACAGCGACAATGCACAAATTAAGCGGCTTGAACAGCTTGAACACCGTTTATCAGGCTTTTCAAGCAACAACGAAATACAGTTAAACAATATTCGTGAAGCTGTAGAAAAAAGGCTGGAATATATTCAGCGTGACAACAACAGCAAGCTGGACGAAATGCGCAACCTTGTTGATAAAGAGCTTCAAAAAACCATTGATGCCAAAATGACGCAGTCCTTTGCACTTGTAAACCAAAGACTGGAGCAGGTATATAAGGGCTTAGGCGAAATGCAAAGCCTTGCCGCCGGAGTAGGCGACCTTAAAAAGGTGCTTTCAAATGTAAAAACAAGAGGTATGCTTGGCGAAATACAGCTGGGTGCTATACTAAAAGAAATACTCTCCCCTGAGCAGTATCAGGAAAATGTAGTAACCAACAAAAACACACGCAACCCTGTAGAGTATGCCATAAAGCTTCCTAACGACAACAACTCCTTTGTGTACCTGCCTATAGATTCCAAATTTCCTGCCGACACCTACCACGCTGTATTAACAGCCCAGGAAAACGGCAATAAAGAAGAAATAAATGCCGCAGTTAAAAACCTTGTTTCTACCATGAAAAATGAGGCAAAGGACATTCACAACAAATATATAAATCCACCGGCAACTACAGACTTTGCCATTATGTTCCTGCCCTGTGAGGGGCTGTATGCCGAGGCGGTAAGCCGTGGACTTGTAGAAACACTTCAGCGTGAATACAAGGTAAACATAGCCGGCCCCAGCACAATGGCGGCACTGCTGAACAGTCTGCAAATGGGCTTTAAAACCTTGGCAGTACAGCAAAGAAGCACCGAGGTGTGGCAGGTGCTAAACTCCGTAAAAACTGAATTTGACAATTTTGAAGAGGTGCTTACTCAAACCCAACGCAGAATTACACAGGTAAACAGTGACCTTGATAAGCTTGTAGGTGTACGCACCAGACAAATACAGCGCAGGCTTGCAGATTTATCAAATACCGACATGGGGGATTAAAGCTGAATTTGCAAACGAAAGGCACAAAAAGCAGTTCAAAATGCTTTTTGTGCCTTTATGTATATAAGCTGATTCCTATTTTTGGGTATTACACTTGGCGGTGCTTAACATTTGCAAAAGTCCAGGTTATATTGTTAAAGCAAGCTATATTTTATAAACAGCCAAATCTAAGTTTACAGTGTGCTTGCTTAGCTTTGTGTAAGGTCAAGCTTTTTTATGCCGTATATTTTTCTTAAAATAAAGCCCCAGAACTTTGGATTGTCAATTACTACAAATTTCATAACATAACCTCCATTAATACTTAAATGCAAATAAAGACAATATGCAAATTACAACGGCGGAAATCACTACTACAAGCCTACATGGAAGCAGTGTTCCTACAAGTAATCCAATGCCAAATATTAAGCCACCGTTACAGCATTTCTTTTTTGGGCGTCGCATACCCATACCCGTTCACCACCTAAGACTTTTACTATATAATACGCATTTATCTTTAAGTGGTTACAAATTATTTTTTGCCAGCTTGACAAGGTCTGCACCTGTTACATTTCCGTCCTTGTTGCAGTCCGCCGCCAAAAGCTGCGGCTCTGTTAATGTTGTGCTTTCCATAAAATATTTGCTTAGAGCAGTGGCGTCGCCGGAGCTTATATTACCCTCGCCTGTCAAATCGCCTAAGACAGACAGCTTATATTCCCCGTATTTACTGCCGTTATACTCAAGCCGCATAGTACAGTCTGTGCCCACCTTGCCGCTTGTTTTCTTTACATTGCTTTTGCTGTATATTTCAACATCATAACCGTCTGCTGTTATTCCGTTTTTAAGCTGTGCTATTGTTGTACCTGCGGGTATATCCCAAATAATAGAACGCTTGGCGTCTAAGCTGTAGCTGTTTACAGCAAAAATGCGGGCTGTATGTCCACTGCTCGGCTCTGTCGGCACAGCAGGCTTTTCAGGGGGCTTTGTTGAAGCGCCTGAAGCAGTCGGATTTTCCGCAGGCACTGTGGGAATTACAGGAAAGGAAAGCTCGTCGCTGTTTATTATCTCAAAGGTGCCGTCGTCGTACAGCAGGTAAAGATTATCATTAAGGCTGCACATTTGTGCATTGCCCGTATAGTCGGTGCTGTACAATATATTTTCAGCTCCGGTTACATCATAGCCGTATATTTTGCCCTCGGAATATCTGCAGTAGTATTCATTCACTACACCGCCGTTTATTTTACCGCATTGTATGCCGCTTTCTATAAACACATCTGCGGCAGTATCGGCAATACAGCCATCATAATCAAAAACCGTATTATCTGTTACATATATTTCAGAATACATAACATCGGTCTGCATTTGCAGCAGCGGCATACTGTTGTCTGCGGCATTAACGGTATATATTTTGCCTTGTGACAAAATAAACAGTGTGTCCTCCCTTTGGTTTATGGCAAAATCAGTTACCCTGTCAAGAGTAAAGCTGTAAAGATATTCTCCATAAACGGAATAGCAGTAAAAAGTTGTAGAAATTTCACCGCTTTTGGCAAAGAAAACACGGTCATTGCTTACGCAAAATTTGTAGCTGTCGTTAATTTGAATATTATTAAAGGGATAATAATACACCGAGTCGTTACTGAAAAAATAACAGCTTAGGCAGGCTTGATCACCGCTTACGCACATTGCATAAACACAGCCTTGACCTGCATAAATATTTTTAATTTCTCCCTCTGTGTCAAAACGGCGTGTGTCGCAGCCCTCGTCTGTAATACGGCTTACAGCCGCACTGCTGTGGCTGTAGCTGACAACATATGCACCGCTTTCGTTTACTGTAAGCCTTGCACTGCCTCCTATATTGTTTATAACCTGTTTATTCACAGCGTAAACGCTTAAACCAACAGAAAACACCAAGGCAACTGCAAACACGCCGACACAAAGCATAAGCCCTTTGCACTTTGCCAAACAACCTGCAATTTTCTTCATAAAAACCGTTCCCCTAAACCAAGCTGACAGCTGAAATCGGTAAAAGAAAAAACCGCCTTTATTTAAGCCGGAATTTTTTAAAATTAAAAATTCCGACGGCAGCTATTTTACCTGTCTGAAAGCATATAAATAAGAAGCTTATTCTGTAATTATTTGTCATATATTACCTATAAATGAATTTTAGCATTAAATTTCGACCTTTTTCGCTATAGGGGATTTGCTTTCACTAACTTTTGCCGCAGAAATAAAAACAGCTTATTTGTGCATTGTTTACAAAATAAAATCACTATTGAGCCGTTTTAGCTCACTTTAGCCGTGACTCTGCTGTACCTTCTGCTAAAAGCCCGCTGTATTGTCAGCCGCATTTTATTAAGGACGCAGTTTTGTCGGGTGCGGCAGTGCTTTACAGGTACAGCAGGAGCCTTTTTATGACCTGAAATTCTATTATAGAGCCAAAATATTAAATGTTCACAAAAATTGCGTATAGCAAAAGTATATGTTGGCTTTATTACAGTTGACAACAATAATATTTTATATTATTATATATGTTAGTGTTTTTATGTAAAAAGGGTGCGTAGCGAAAGGGTGCGTGCTTTTTATTATATATTAAGCTTGATGAGTGTATCTGATTTTGTCTGGGGTATTTTACTTAGCAGGAGTATTTAAAATATTTGAAATTTAGGGGTGTAGTCCTTGGATAAATTTGTAGTATGTGGCGGTAAGCCATTAGCAGGAGAAGTGACAATATGCGGTGCAAAGAATGCTGCCGTAGCCATTATTCCTGCAACAATACTTGCCGATGGGCCTTGTCGGCTTGAGAATATTCCGGACATAAGCGATGTTAAAGCTATGTTTGAAATATTGCAGCGGATTGGTGCAAGTGTTGAAAAAGTGGACGATAATACCTATATTGTAGATCCAACAACTATAAACAGCTGTGAGGCTGTGTTTGACCTTGCCAGAAATATGCGAGCTTCGTATTATTTGCTGGGTGCGTTGCTGGGCAAAAGAGGCTATGCCAGGGTAGCTATGCCGGGGGGCTGTTTCTTCGGAGTGCGTCCTATAGACCAGCACCTAAAGGGCTTTGCCAGTATGGGTGCCGAACACCGCTTGATTGACAGCGGTGACGCTATTGAGGTTAAGGCAGACAGACTTATAGGCGGATATGTATATATGGATGTTGTTTCGGTAGGTGCGACCATGAATGTTATGCTGGCGGCTGTTAAGGCTGACGGCACAACAATAATCGAAAACGCCGCAAGAGAGCCTCATATTGTAGACCTTGCTAATTTTCTGAACACAATGGGTGCAAACATTAAGGGAGCCGGCACAGATGTTATAAAAATACAGGGTGTTGAAAGTCTGCACGGCACAACATATTCTATAATTCCCGACCAAATTGAGGCCGGTACTTATATGGCTGCTGTTGCCGCTACAAAGGGCAGAGCGGTAATAAAAAATGTTACGCCAAAGCACCTGGAGTCTATTACAGCTAAGCTGCGTGAAATGGGCGTTATAGTTTGCGAGGGTGACGACAGCGTGTCGGTAGACGCTACAGGCGGTATAAAACGCTGCAACATAAAAACAATGCCTCATCCGGGATTTCCTACAGATATGCAGCCGCAGGCGGTTGCACTGCTGTCAGTAGCAGAGGGTACAAGCATTGTAAACGAGGCAGTTTGGGAAAGTCGTTTCCAGTATGTTGACCAGCTTTTAAAGCTTGGAGCACAAATCTCGGTAAATGGCAGAATTGCAATTATAGACGGTGTAAAATCCCTTACAGCTGCCGATGTAGAAGCTACAGACCTTCGTGCCGGAGCGGCAATGATTATTGCGGCACTGTGTGCCGACGGTGAAAGTACAATTTCGAGTATTAAGTACATTGAGCGTGGCTACGACAAAGTAGTTGAAAAGTTTAAGGGACTTGGTGCAGATATTGAGAAGGTAAGCGTGTAATATAATACCGAAAGTTTTAGGCAGGCCTTTAAAGTCTGCCTTTTTAAAATAAATTTATAAGGAAATGGTAAAATGTCAAGAGTATATCCACTGTTTAGCGGGAGCAAAGGAAATTGCTACTATGTAACGGCAGGGGGAAAGGGAATTTTAATTGACGCAGGCCGTACTGCCAAGCAGATAGAAAAGGCCTTGAGCGACAACAGTATAGATGTAAAAAATATTGAGGGGATATTTGTAACCCACGAGCATATCGACCATATTAAGGGCGTGCGTGTGCTTGCCTCCCGATACGGCATAAATGTATATGCTACCCGGGGTACTCTTGAGCAAATGGACGCACAGGGGCATTTAGCACCCGAAAAGTTTAACAGCTACATAATTAACAAGGGTGCAGAGGCTGCCGGCATAAGGGTAACTTCCTTTGTTACCTCTCACGACTGTGCCGAAAGCGTAGGCTATGTGGCAGAAATGCCCGACGGCCGCAAATTTGCCGTAGCTACCGACACAGGCTGTGTTACACCCGAAATGGAAAGGGCTCTTTTGGGCTGCGATGTGGTTGCCATAGAGTCTAACCATGATGTTAATATGCTGCTTAACGGCGTGTACCCGTATATGCTTAAAAGACGAATATTGTCAGACAGCGGTCATTTATCAAACGAAGTATGCTCAGGGCTTTTGCCAAGGCTGGTTAGAAGGGGCAGTACAAGGCTGCTGCTTGCCCACCTAAGCGAAGAAAACAATATGCCGCATATTGCGTTGGAGTCTGCAAGGTGCACACTTTCGCAATGCGGTATGAAGGAAAATGACGACTACACCCTTGAGGCTGCCCACACTGTTACGGACGGCAGCTGTATTATTTTTTAAGGAGCGGCTATGCTGAATGTAAACATTATATGCGTGGGAAAGCTTAAGGAAAAATACTGGACAATGGCAGTGGCAGAGTACGAAAAAAGACTAAAGGGCTACTGCAGGTTTAAAATAACAGAGGTAAACGAAGAAAGGCTGCCTGATAATCCAAGTGATGCGGAAATAAGCAGCACGCTTGAAAAAGAAGGACAGCGTATTATTAAAAATATAGGTAAGGGTGCGGCAGTAGCGGCACTGTGTATAGAGGGCAAAATAATATCCTCCGAGGAGTTGGCGGGCTTTATTGACAAAACCGCACTTGGGGGCGTTAGTGAAATAGATTTTATTATAGGCGGCTCATGGGGCTTGTCAAAGCAGGTTAAAGATATGGCAGTGCTAAAGCTGTCTATGTCAAGAATGACCTTTCCGCATCAGCTTGCCAGAGTAATGCTTTGCGAGCAGATTTACAGAGGATTTCAAATTTCCACAGGCGGAAAGTATCACAAATGAGTTTGAAGAGAGGTGTAGTGTATGGCACTGGACGGCGGATATTTAAGACATATATGTAAAGAGATTAACGACAATGCGGTTAATTGCAGGGTTGAAAAGGTTTATCAGCCAAATAAGGACGAAATTATTCTCAGTCTGCGTGGGTTAAACGGTGCAAGCAAGCTTTTGCTGTCGGCAAGGGCAAACAGCCCCAGAATAAACTTCACAAGCTATGCTCCCGAAAATCCAAAGGTACCGCCAATGCTTTGTATGCTTTTCAGAAAAAGACTGTGCGGTGCAAGGCTGATTAACGCAAGGCAAGAGGCTATGGAAAGAATAATCTTTCTTGAGTTTGACGCAGCAAATGACTTAGGCGACCATATTCAGCTTACCCTTGCAGTTGAAATAATGGGTAAATACAGCAATGTAATTTTTATAGACGAAAACGGCTTTATTATCGACGCATTAAAACGGGTAGATGTTTCAATGTCGTCACAGCGTTTGGTACTGCCGGGGTTAAAGTACAATATGCCTCCGGCACAGGATAAAATAAATATTTTGGAGTGCAGTCCACAGGATATTTTGGACAGGCTGCAGGCAATAACGGTTGACACAAAGCTAAGTAAGGCACTGCTCAATACCATACAGGGCTTTTCACCGGTAATTTGCCGAGAGCTGGAGTATCTTACAGGCAAGGGGGCAGACCTTACAACAGGCTCTCTTACACAGGAGCATAAAAAACGCCTTTTATTTTTCCTTGAAAGAACAGCCGCACAGCTTCAGCAGTGCAGCGGCACGCCGTGTATGGTTGTGGTAAACCGCAAGCCTATGGACTTCGGTTTTATGGATATTACACAGTATGGCGACACAGCACAGGTAAAAAGAGAGGAAAGCTTCAGTGCTTTATTAGACAGCTTTTTTAACGAACGGGATACCGCAGAGCGTATGAAGGCGAAGTCGCAGGATTTACACAGACTTCTTACAAACACCTTGGAAAGACTGTCAAGAAAAATTAATTCTCAAACAGCGGAGCTTTCAACATCGGTTGACCGTGAAGAGCTTAGAATAAAGGGCGACCTTTTGCAGGCGAATTTATACAGAATAGAAAAGGGTGCAAGCAGGGTTACGGTTGAAAATTATTATGACAACAACAGCCCTATAACAATTGCACTGAATCCGGCAATTTCAGCTACCCAAAATTCACAGCAGTATTACAAAAAATACCGCAAGGCAAAAACAGCCGAGCAGGTTTTAAGGGTGCAGATAGAAAAGGCAAAGGAAGACCTGGAGTATATAGAAACCGTGCTGGAGGAGCTTGGCAGAGCCACAACAGAAGCGGAGCTTGCAGAAATTCGTGCGGAGCTTGTTGAGCAGGGCTATGCAAAGGCACCAAGAGGCAAGCAGAAAAAAACGGCCTCATTGCCTCCGCTTAAATTTATATCGTCAAATGGCTTTACAATACTTGTAGGCAGAAACAACAAGCAAAACGACAAGCTTACACTAAAAACAGCATCTAAAAACGACATTTGGCTTCACACAAAAAATATACACGGCACCCATGCCATTATACTTACAGAGGGCAAGGAGGTTGACCAAGCTACCCTTACAGAGGCGGCACAGCTGGCGGCATACCACAGCAGGGCCAGAAACAGCTCGCAGGTTCCCGTTGATTATACACAGGTTAGAAATGTCAGCAAGCCGTCAGGAGCAAAGCCGGGTATGGTTATTTATGTAAAAAATAAAACTCTTTATGTTACACCTCAGTTGGCAGGCACAAGGGCGTAAAAGTACTTTATAAACATTTTGTTAAGCATATTGCATAGAAACAATGTTTGGGGTATAATAAGTAAAAGTAGCAGGAATGCTGCTTGCATGGAATGGAGGAAATTTTAATGAAAATTACAAAAGATACATTAATTGGCGATATTTTGGACTTTGACAATTCAACAGCACCTATTTTTATGGAAATGGGTATGCACTGCTTGGGCTGCCCGGCTTCAAGAGGCGAAAGCTTAGCAGAGGCTTGCATGGTGCACGGTGTTGACGCTGACGAAATGGTAGAGAAAATTAACAACCATATTGCAGACAACAAGTAACTGAAATTGATTTGTACATTTATGGTGGCCGGTTGAATTTACCAGCCGCCATATTTTATATAAGGACTATTAATGATTATGGACAAAAGCTTACATTTGGACAATCGCCTCAGCCTGTGTGCCGACTTTGTTCGCAAGGGCGTTAAGGTGGCGGATATTGGTACAGACCACGCATATTTACCGGTGTGGCTGTGCAAAAGCTCCACAGCGGTGCAGGCAGTGGCGGCGGACATTAACCCAAAGCCCCTACAGCGAGGAAAAGAAACAGTTGTGAAATACAATGCCGAAAATATGGTACAGCTGCGACTGTCAAACGGACTGGAAAATATTCAGCCTGATGAGGCAGATGATATTATTATAGCCGGTATGGGCGGCGAGCTTATCTCGGGCATACTAAACGCCGCACCTTGGGTAAAAAACAGCAGATACCATTTTATTTTACAGCCTATGACAAAGGCAGAGGCCTTGCGTGAATATTTGTATGAAAACGGCTTTGAAATAGAAGCCGAAAAAGCTACAGAGGCAGAGGGCAAAATTTATTCTGTTATGAGCGTTTATTATACAGGTAATAAAAAGCACAATATAGGCATACTAAAATACTACGGCAGGCTTTCACCTAAGGACGGTGACTGTGCAAAAAGCTATATAGCAAAGGCAGGCACTGCACTGTTAAAAAAGGGCAGGGGCATACTTACCTCAAATTGCTTTAGCAGTGACGGGAAAAAATACGAAGATTACGGAAACCAGCTTACAGAGTATGCAGAAGGCGGAGCTGTACCGAAAAACAAGCCTACTGTACAGGAAATATACAGCTTTATTGACAGCTTTGCACCCTTTGACACAGCACTGGATTACGACAATGCGGGCATATTGGTGGGGGACAGCAATGGTTTGGTGCAAAGGGTACTGGTTGCACTGGATATAACCCCTGAGGTTGTGGCGGAGGCGGCAAAGCTAAAAGCAAACCTTATTGTAAGCCACCACCCTGTAATATTTAAGCCGGTGCGGCAGGTAAAAAACACAGATGCTGCCTATATGCTGGCACAAAAGGATATAAACGCAATTTGTGCACATACAAACCTAGACCTTTCCCCTAAGGGCGTAAATATTTGTATGGCAAACGCTTTGGGACTAAAGGACGTTACCCTTGACAGCGAGGGTATTGCCGTGGGCAATATTGATGGCAAGGCGCTTAGCTCAAGGCAGCTTGCACAGCTTGTTAAGGAGAAGCTTCATTGCACCGGCGTACGCTTTACCGATATTAAAAATAAAATAAAGCGTGTGGCTGTAGGCGGAGGTGCCTGCGGCGAGTATATATATTTGGCAAGGGAGCTTGGAGCCGAGGCTTTCGTAACAGGAGAAATTAAGCATAATTATATATTGGAATCTCACAGCATAAATTTAACTGTAATAGACGCAGGTCATTACAGAACAGAGGATGTTGTGGTGGACTTTTTGGTAAAGGAGCTTTCAGCCAAGTTTAAAGACACAGAGTTCATTAAGTCAAAGGTCTTTACAGATTATATTGACTATATATAAACATATTATTAATTAAATGGGAGAGTGATGTTAATGAGAAACCCAAACGAACCCGACAATAACTATCATGGTCCGGGGTACTACTACAACGGCGGACAGAATGCAAACCAAAACGGCTATAACAACGGTGGCTACAACAGCAGCTATAACAACAGCTACAATGACGGCTACCAAAGCTACAACAGGGGCTATGCACCGGTAGATACATCTCAAGGCTTTGCAAAGTATATGGCAAAAACCTACCTTTGGATGTTCTTTGGCTTGGCTATAACCTTTGGACTTGCGTTTTATATGACTATTGCGTCGGGAGATGTAGTAAGCTTTTTGGAAAACAACCTTGCCATGTATGGCATAGCGGCACTGTTAAGCGTTATTTTTGCCTTTACTGTAGGACTTTTTGTTACTAAGCTTCCTCCGCTGGCGGCTAAAATAATTTTTATAGTATATTCGGCGGATATTGGTATAATTACAGCTCCGGTTTTGCTTATGTATGAGCTTAGGTCTGTTGTTGAAATCTTTGCCGTAACTGCGGTTATGTATTTGGTGCTGGCTGTAATAGGCCTTACCAGCAAAAGGGATATGTCAAAATTCGGAATGATACTGTCGGTAGCGCTGATTGTACTGCTGATTTATTCCGTAATTTCTATGTTCTTTATCCGTACACCAATGAACAATATTATTATAAATTGTGCCGGCGTATTGATTTTTATGGGCTTTACCATATATGACAACAATAAAATCAAGAAAAGCTACTATGCCTTTAGCGGAAACGCCGAGGCACTGGAAAAGCTAAGCATAATAGGTGCTTTGCAGATGTATTTGGATTATATAAATCTGTTTTTGTATTTGCTTAGACTGTTTGGAAAAAGAAGAAATTAATTTCTTAGGCGGGGTTGCTTATACCCCGCTGTTTTTTTATATCTTATTGGAATACTGCCTTTTGCAGTAAAAAAAATATTTCAGGCGGTGCAATTATTGTCAATATTTGAGGCCTCCGATAACTTGTTATTTTTTGTTGTGTATGGTATACTGTGATGTGATTATGGTGATGAAAGGTGGAGCTTTATGAAAAAAATACTATTGCTTTTTTTGATTTTTACAGCGGTTGTTCAGCTGGCAGCCTGCGGCTGCTCAGACTCGGCTGACCGGTCAGCCGAAAACACACCTACTGCTACATCTGTGCCTATGGGCGCTATTATCAGCAGCTTCAAGGCACCGGGACTTGTGGTTGAGGTGGATTTAACAAAGGAGGATCCGTCTAACGATCAAATTAAGTTCGACTACGATAAGCAGGGCAGAGTATCCGGCTGTACATACAAAATTGACGGAAGGGATACCTATGTAGGCTATACCTACAAAAAGGATGAGGTAGATGTTTATGCGTTTATCGGCGATGTTTCTGTTTTTCATAAAACATACAAAATAGTTAAAAGCGACAGCTCCTTGGGATTTACGGATTGTGAAGGGTTTTATTTTAAAAACCTAACTGTAAAATCTCTAAGACAATGATTGTCCTCTAAAATGATTTTTTATGAATAATTTCGTTATGCGGTAAAAATAAAGGTGTTTTTGGGAGATAAAATTATATATGAAACTAAAAAAGAGAGTTGGAATTTTTAGCTTTAGAAAGCTTGTTTTAGCTGCGGCGGATATATTCATATTTGCCATTGCGGCACTTTTGTCAAATTATATTTTGGCAGTTTTTAAAATAGGCCCGGTGCATACCTCAACCCTTACGCTTCAAATATTTGTTATGGCTGTTATCGGCTTTTTTACAATGTGGGTATGCGGTGCTTATACAAAAATGTGGAGGTATTTTAAGCTAAAGGATTATGCCTCCTGTGTGTTGGGTACAACTATAGCCTTTGCGGTAAATTTAATTATGGCAGTGGCAGGAGTTTTTTATGCTAACGCAGGGCAGGCAAATCTGTATTGGTTTATTGCTGTAGAATTTTTACTGGCGTGTACAGGGGTTATATTGTTTAGACTTATATTCAGAAGAACATTTTTGACAATAGTAAAGGCAGGAGAGAGTGCCGGCAAGTCAAGAACTCTGCTGGTTGGTGCAGGCAAAGCCGGAAAAATTATTATTAAAGAGGTCAACGATGCCGCTCAGGCCAACGAAGCAGCACAGGTCTACAATATTGTAGGCATTGTAGACGACAACCCTCGTCTTACCGGAGCTAAGGTTTTGGGTATTCCTGTTTTAGGAAGGACGGATAAAATACAAAGCGTCTGCGAAAGTGAAGAAATTGACACAATCCTAATGGCTATACCGTCCTGCGGTGAGGAGGACAGAAGAAGGATTTTAAGCGAGTGTTCAAAAACACCTTGCCATATAAAGGTAATACCGTATGTCAGCAATCTTATTTTTGACGAATACGAAGACGGCAAAAAGGGCAATGACCGTAAAGGCCGTACGGTTATAAGCCAGATGAACGACATAAATGTAAACGATTTATTAGGGCGTCCGCCTATTTCGTTTGACAAAACCCCTACCAAAGAGCTTATTAAGGGCAGGGTGTGTATGGTTACAGGCGGAGGCGGTTCAATAGGCTCCGAGCTTGTCAGGCAGATAGCGTCCTTTGAGCCAAAGCTTATAATAATTGTCGATATATACGAAAACAACGCCTATGACATTCAGCAGGAGCTTATAATGGAGTATGGCGACAATCTTCACCTTGAAACCATTATTTCTTCGGTAAGAGATTATGAAAAAATGAAAAAGATTTTCCGTACCTATAAGCCGGACATCGTTTTCCACGCAGCTGCCCACAAGCATGTTCCTTTAATGGAGGATGTTCCCGAGGAAGCAGTAAAAAACAATGTAGTGGGTACATATAATGTAGCAAAGCTGTCTGACCTTACGGGAGTCAAGAAGTTTATTATGATTTCTACCGACAAGGCTGTAAATCCTACCAATGTTATGGGGGCGACAAAACGCTGCTGTGAAATGATAGTGCAGTATATGGCACAGTCAGGCTCAAAAACAGAGTTTATAACAACAAGGTTTGGCAATGTGCTTGGCTCTAACGGCTCGGTTATTCCTCTGTTTAAAAGACAGATAGAAACAGGCAAGCCGGTAACGGTAACAGATCCGGAGGTTATAAGATACTTTATGACAATTCCGGAGGCTGTTTCTCTTGTGCTGCAGGCAGGAGCTATGGCTAAGGGCGGAGAAATATTTGTGCTTGATATGGGTGCTCCGGTAAAGATTGTTACTTTAGCAGAGAACCTAATAAGAATGTACGGCAAGGTTCCGTATAAGGATGTACAGATTAAATTTACAGGACTTCGTCCGGGAGAAAAGCTGTACGAGGAGCTGCTTATGGACGAAGAGGGCTTAAAGAAAACAGACAACCAAAAGATTTTTACAGGTAAACAGATAATTATAGACAAAGACAGGTTTATACGCCAGTATGAGCAGCTGAAGTCGGCTGCTCTGTCAAATAATTCTGAGGAATCATTAAGGCTTTTGGCTGAAATTGTTCCTACCTTTAAGCATAGAACAAACAAAAAACAATAATTTGGGAGGATTTATTACTTATGTGTGGAATAGTTGGTTACAGTGGATACAGAGATTGCAGCGATGTGCTTGTAGATGCTTTAAGCAGACTGGAATACAGGGGCTACGACTCTGCGGGTATAGCTGTGTTTGAAAAAGGTAAAATAGAGGTGGCAAAGTGCAAGGGCAGACTAAAAGACCTTGTAGCTAAAATGGAGGTTGATGGCAAGCCGCAGGGCAATGTAGGCATCGGTCACACCCGTTGGGCAACCCACGGCGAACCGTCCGATATTAATTCGCACCCTCACAGCGGCGAAAAGGTAACTATAGTACATAACGGAATTATTGAAAACTATAAGGTTTTAAAGGAATTCCTAATAGAGCATGGCGAAAGGTTTTTAAGCGACACCGACACCGAGGTTGTGGCAAAGCTGCTGGGCTATTATTACAAGAAAAATCCAATGGAGCCTATTGTTACTATTGAGCGAACCATAAAGGACCTTGAGGGCTCCTTTGCCTTGGGAATTGTATTTGAGGATTTTCCTGATGTTGTGTTTGCAACAAGGCGTGAAAGCCCGCTTATAGTAGGCGTAGGAAAGAACGAAAGCTTTATTGCTTCCGATGTACCGGCTATTATAAACTACACAAAGGATTACTATTTGCTTGACCATGACGAAATTGTTAGGCTTGAAGACGGCGAGGTTACAATTTATGACGACCACGGCGATATTGTAGAGGATAAGGAGCTTATGACGGCTGACTGGGATATGGACGCTGCCGAAAAGGGCGGTTATCCTCACTTTATGATAAAGGAAATACACGAACAGCCAACATCTATCAACACTACAATTAAGCCTCGAATAGTGGACGGTATGCCTAACCTGGAGGAATGCTCCATTAATCTGGAAAAAATAAAGAGCTTTAAGCAAATTTATATTGTTGCCTGCGGTACGGCTATGCACGCCGGCTTGGTTGGCAAGTATGTTATTGAAAGGCTTGCCAAGGTGCCTGTTACGGTAGATATGGCTTCGGAATTCAGATACAGAAATCCCCTTGTAGGTGAAGGCGATTTGGTTATAATAATTTCACAGTCCGGCGAAACAGCCGACAGCCTTGCCGCAATGCGTTTGGCAAAAGAGCTTGGCGCAAAAACTCTTGCTATAGTAAATGTTAAGGGCAGCTCAATTGCCCGTGAGGCAGATATGCTCATCTATACACACGCAGGCCCTGAAATTGCCGTAGCGTCTACAAAGGCATATATAGTACAGCTTTCTGTAATGTACCTGTTTGCGTTTGAGCTGGCATTGGCAAAGGGTACAATAACACAGCAGCAATGTAAAGCGTTAACTGCAGAGCTGCAAAGCACACCGGGAATTATTTCTGATGTTTTGGAAAAAACACTGGAAATAACCCAGTATGTAGGTACAAAGCTTGTTGCAGCCGAAAGCCTGCTTTACATAGGCAGAGGCCTTGACTATGCACTGAGTATGGAGGGCTCGCTAAAGCTAAAGGAAATATCATATATACACAGCGAATCCTATGCCGCAGGTGAGCTTAAGCACGGAACAATATCCTTAATTACAGACGATATGCCGGTTATAGCGGTGGCAACACAGTCAGATTTACTGGAAAAAACGGTAAGCAATATTAAAGAGGTTAAGGCAAGAGGTGCCAAGGTTATACTTGTTGCCAGAGAGGATTTTGAAATTGATGAGGAGGCATACGACTATTTGATAAGAGTTCCTAAAATGCAGGATATTCTTATGCCTATCCCTACAATAGTGCCGCTGCAGCTGATTGCTTACTATGCGGCAGTTCACAGAGGCAACGATGTAGATAAGCCTAGAAATTTGGCAAAATCGGTAACAGTAGAATAATCAGTAGTATATGTAGTGTTTTTTACTATATAACCTAAGTGATTATTGTTATTTAAAACAAAAATGTCTTTTAGCTATTGCAATATAAAGATGTTCATTATATAATATAGAAGATTTCAAGTATATTGACAGGAGGAAGTCAGATGAAAAAGTTAACCAGTCTTTTATTGGCAGGAATGCTTACTGTTTCAGGCTGTGCTTGTGCAGTAACAGCTTCCGCAGCCGGTGATGACACAACAGCAAACCTTTTAGTTACAGATTTTAACGGTAACTATTCCACAGAAACAACAAGCTACGAGTTCCATGTTGGTGATATTATCGAATGCACAATTGAAGGTACATCTACAATAGATGGACTAACAGGCTTTTCGGGTATCTGGACCAAAACATTCTTCAATCAGGAAAGCGCAACACAGAATGGTGAAATATTCAGCAATGTCGATATGTTGAGCTATTCAACAGAGTATTACGACGAAGGCGCTTTCTACCAGACCGGAAAATTCCCAGGTGCAATGGTTGTAACACGCCCGGAAGAAAGTAAAGAGTTCGACAGAGATCTTTTTGATTTTTCATTAGTAAGAGCTGTAAATACCGGTTCATTTACACCTAGCCAGACAGTTGTAAAGCTTACGCTTAAGATTGATAAACCGGGTACAAGCTATATTAACACAATTGTAAATGATATTGTTTATGTGGAGAACAATGATGTTGTAACCAATAACGATGCTTTAAGAACAACTACTACATTAAAGGTTGTAAAGAGCGCTCCAAGCACTCCAACAGAGGCTCCAACAGCAGCTCCTACAGTAGCTCCTACAGTAGCTCCTACAGCAGCTCCTACAGTAGCTCCAACAGAGGCATCAGCTCCAACAGAGGCTCCTACAGTGGCTCCAACAGAGGCGTCAGCTCCAACAGAGGCTCCAACAGAAGCTCCTACATTTGATCCAAAGGCTGACCACACTTATACAGTAACAGGTTCAGACGCTTTGTTCGACCCATCATGGGATCCGACAGCTGAGAAGTATGACATGGTTCTAAATACTGAAACAGGTCTTTATGAGCTTGTAGTACCTGTAACAGAGGAGCAGAAGGATTCCGATGTTGACTACAAGGTTTTGGCTGACCATGCTTGGGACTTCTCATTCAACACAACAGGTCCTGCAGTAGGTCTTGACAGCAACGCACACCTATATATTCCGGATAATGCAGTTGCAATTAAATTTACATTTAACACCGAGACACTTTGTGCAGATGCAGAGATCATAACAGATTCAACAGCTCCTACAGAGGCTCCAACAGCAGCTCCTACAGAGGCTCCAACAGACGCACCAACAGCAGCACCAACAGACGCACCAACAGCAGCTCCAACAGCAGCTCCAACAGCAGCTCCAACAGCAGCTCCAACAGACGCACCTACAGATGGCGTTACAGAGCCAACAGATTATGTTACAGAGCCAACAGATCTACCTACACCTTCAAAACCTGCTACACCTGACAGCCCAACATCAGTTGTAAATCCGGGTAATGGCAGCAGCAATGGCAATGCAAATACAACAACAACAGGTAAGGTTGCTACAGGCGACAGCACATCAGTAGCAATTTTGTTAGGCGTACTAATGCTTGCAGGTGCAGCAGTAGTTGTTTTCAGAAAGAAGATTACACACTAATAATTAAATAATAATTGCATAGTGAAGCAATCGCTTATTTTACAGCCACTCGTTTGAGTGGCTGTTTTTTTTGCTTAAAGGCGTTCTGCTTAAAAAGCCACAGCAGATTAGCCAATGCTTGCCTTTTGTATAGAAATTTTTAAAAATCAAAGGAAATATATTTGATATTATAATGAAAATAGAATATAATGTAGCTGTAGTGAACAGTTGCATCGGCAGATTTATCAGGACTAAAGAAATAAGCAATAATTTGCCGGGCAGTATATACTTTTTCGGGGGTTACTATGAGAAAATACACATATAAATTTAATAAATCCTCTGACATTGTGCTGGACAGGCTTAACGAGGATATAAAGCAGAGAAAATTCATAGGCAGGGCAGACAGCGACGGTCTGCAGTTAAGGTGCGTGTGCGACGGCTACAGCCAGCCCAGCACATATCAGCTTACTGCAAAAATAACAGAGAATACCGACGAAGGCTGCTGTACTCTGCATGGCGAATACAGATATATAACCAAGGACATAATTTTCATTATAATTGTTGTGGCGGTTATGTTGGGCTTTTCTGCATTTATGGCACTTGCATACTCAAGGGATATAGGCAAGTATCTTTTGGGCTTTTCCGCAATTATATTGGCGGCGTATAATCTTATGGCATTGCGTAAACGCAAGGAAGTTGTAGAGCAAACCGAAAAGCTTTTTAACGAAATAAATTCCGAACAAGCATAAAAAACACCTCCTTATCGGTTTTACCCGACAAGGAGGTGTCGCATTAATGCACAAGGTGTGCTTTATATTTAACTTTTTACATTACAGCATATATTTTTCTACAACCTTAGCCACGCCATCCCGATCGTTTGTGTCGGTTACAAAATTTGCGGCCTCTTTAACCTCATCTACGGCATTTCCCATTGCTACGCCCAAACCGGCATACTGAATCATAGTTATATCGTTGTATGCGTCACCGCAGGCTATGCACTGCTGTTCTGTAAGTTTCAGTCTGTTAAGCAAAACCTCTATAGACCTTGCCTTGTTTATGCCCAGAGGCACCAGCTCCAGAAAAAACTCCTCTGACCTAAACACGCCTATTACGCCCTTGTATTTTTCGCTGAAATGTTTTTCAAGCCTTAAAATTTCGGCAGGCTCACCGGCAAGCAAAAGCTTGTTTATGTTAAAGGTTACATAAGAGGCAAAGTCATCTACAAACTTGGTTTCCAGACCTATAATTTTTGCCTCAACATCAGAGTAACGGTTTATTGCGTTGCCCAAAATGATACGGTCGTTTTCGTATGTGTTTACAGTTACATTTGTTCCCTTCAGCTCTTTGCAAATGTCAGGAATAATTTTGTTGGGAAAATTTTTGCTGTAAATAACCTCGTTAGACCTTGCGTCAATTACACAGCCGCCGTTATATGCCAAAACATAACCGCCAAAGCTGTCCAAACGCAAAGCGTGGGCATAGGGCATAATGCCTTGTACAGGTCTGCCGGAGGCAAGAGCAACCTTTTTTCCTGTTGCCTGCAGCCTGGTAAGTGCTTTTTGTGTGCGGTCTGTAATTTCTTTTTTAGAATTAACAAGAGTTCCGTCAATATCCAATACAATAATTTCGTAGCTCATATTAAAAATCCTTACTCTAAAAATATATTTGTTCGATACTACAGTTAGCTTACAGTGTAACCCTTAAAGCTGAATAATATCTGAATATACTTTAATATACCTTGCGGTAAAGGTCAAGAAGTCACGGCTCAGGCAGAAAAAATTTGTATGTTTATATTATTTTTTGAAGTTTTCAAAGGGGTTTTTATATAAAATTATGCCCATCTTTTTAGAGGATAGGCATAATTTTTTTTATATTTATTGTGCATTATTACTGCTTTTCTTAATTTGCTCTTGTCTTTAAGCCCGCAAACGCTCAGTAAATTATTACTGTTCTGTACAGGCTCGGCCATTTACGGATAGGGTAAATTAATTTTACGATATGCTCGAAATTTAATTTTGCAGCAGATTAATATTAATAAATCAATAAAAATCGATTAAATAATTTATGTCTGCTCTATAAATTTGAAAAGTAAATCTGCTGCTTATGGGGATATTTACCAAAAAAAGTTACAAATTACAAATCTGTAACAACTTAGCTTGACTGTTTTACATTTTTGTAATACAATGATTACGAAATGTATATAATAAAACATTACGAAATGAACAGGAGAAGTAATATGAGTATATCTAAAAAATTGCTGGCGTTACTGTTAGTGTCAACATTTGCGGTAAGCACCTCTTTAGCAGCGGGAGCTGTTGCAGACAGCAATACTGAAACAGGTGCAGAGCAAGCTGCACAGTCTGTTGAAATGAGTACAAGTGAAAGCTCCAACAAATTATTTACTGCTGCGGCAAGCAGTATTGAATTTAAAGATAATATTGTTATGACAAAAGTTGGCTGTTCTAAAAGACTTTTGCTCAATTCGGTGCCTGCAAATGCAAGGCTTGAGTGGAGGTCGTCTAATCCAAGCGTGGCAAGGGTTGACAGCAAGGGCAATGTTACAGGCTTGTCTGTAGGTACAAGCAAAATTACATGTACAGCGTCAACCGGTCAAAAGGCTTCATGTGCTGTAGGTGTTTCAGCTGCAACAGTCGGTGTTAAGCTGAATACCAACAGCGTTACCTGGGAGGAGGGCAGGTCGGGACATTTTAAGCCGACACTTTCTTCATCGGTAAAAAGCGTAACATACAAAAGCAGCAACACAAGGGTTGCTACGGTTGACAAAAACGGTCTGTTAAAGGCGGTAGCACCGGGTACCTGTAAAATAACCTGTGCCTCTGCAACCGACTCAAATAAGTACGATGTTTGCAAAGTTACGGTTGTGTCAAAGACAAAAATAAAGCTGGCTAATAAGGTATTGGTTCTTAACAAGGGTATTGCCAAAAAGGCTGCATACACTGTAGCCGGTTCGGGAAAGGGACTATCCTTTAAGTGGAGCAGCAGCAACAGCTCGATTGCTGCGGTCAGCCCAACAGGCGTTATTAAAGCCAAGGCCCAGGGCAACTGTATGATTACAATTACAGCAAGCAACGGTGCTGCGGCAAGAATAGCGGTAACTGTTGTTCAGCCTATAACAAGCATTAAGCTGTCAGGCAGTAAGGCAACTCTTGAGCCGGGACATAAAAAGACAGTTACAGCAACGGTTGGACCATCAAACGCAACATCAAAGTCTTTGGTATGGAGCAGCAGCAACAGCTCCGTGGCTACAGTAAGCAAGGGCGTAATTACAGCCGTGGGCAAGGGTACCTGTATTATTACCTGCAGGTCGAAATTCTACAGCAATATATCGGTAAGCTATAAGGTTACAGTAGAGCAAGCGGTTACAGCTGTAAGTATGGAAAGTGCAGTTAAGCTGAATGAAAACAGCACTAAAAGGCTAACGGCAAAGGCAGTACCGAATACAGCGTCAAATGCAAGGCTTAGCTTCAAAAGCAGTAACGCATCAGTAGCTGCTGTAAGCTCCAACGGCGTTATTACGGCAAAATCAAAGGGCAGCTGTGTAATTACAGCTACTGCTACAGACGGCAGCGGCAAAAGTGCCAAATGCAGGGTAACTGTTGTAAGGCCCGTAACTAATGTAAAATTAAACGCACATACTATTAGCTGGAATGTAGGCAAAAAGGCACACTTCCGCCCAACGGTAACACCTACTACAGCTTCAAATATCAGTGTTAAATATACAAGCAGCAACAGAAGGGTTGCTATGGTAGACGGCAACGGTCTGCTTACAGCCGTAGGCAAGGGTACTTGTACTATTACCTGTACAGCGGCAGACGGCAGCGGCAGAAAGGACACCTGTAAGGTTACTGTAAAGCAGCCTGTAAGAAAGCTTACAATTTCAGGCGGCAGCAGCGTAAACGAGGGCAGCAGCATAGAATTAAAGGCAGTAGCCGCACCGTCTAACGCAACAAACAAAAATGTTACCTGGAGCAGCAGCGACAAAACAGTTGCAAAGGTAAGCTCAACAGGTAAGGTTACAGCCCTAAAGGCAGGCAAGGCAACAATTAAATGTACCGCAAAGGACGGCAGCAGGGTTGCGGCAAGCAAAACAGTTACTGTAAAGGCCGTAAAGCCAACAGGTCAGAAAATTGCCGACTATGCCGCACAGTGGGCAGGCGTAACACCTTATGTATGGGGAGGAAAAAGCCTGCGTACAGGAGCCGACTGTTCGGGCTTTGTATGCTGCATATACGAAAACTTCGGCTACGACCTGTGGGACTATAGAGTAGACCTTGATATGGTGGGCGACAATGTTTCACTGGCAAAGGCACAGCCCGGCGACATTGTGGTGTATCCGGGCCATGTGGCAATATATGCAGGCAACGGTATGGTTACACACGCTTTGAACGAAAATGTAGGCGTTCTTACAACACCTCTTTCATGGGGCGGCACAGTAAGGTGTGTAAGAAGAGTGGTTGACTGATAAAATAAAAAAGATAATATAATTATCCGCAATATATACATAGGACGCACACCGAAGCAGAGGCTTTGGTGTGCGTTCTTTTTCTTAGCCGAAAAACAAATACATAAAAATTATAGCAACCACTTTAAAAGCGGTATTTATTTTGTTATAATAATAGCTAACAGTAATTTTTATTAAAACAGAAAGAGGAAACAGCAATGAGTAACAAAACTGTTCGCACCAGATTTGCACCCAGCCCTACAGGCTTTATGCATATAGGTAATTTAAGAACCGCACTGTATGAATATTTAGTAGCTAAAAGTCAAGGCGGCGACTTTGTTCTGAGAATAGAGGATACTGACCGTGAAAGATATGTAGAGGGTGCTGTGGATATTATATATAACACCCTTAAGATTGCCGGACTTCAGCACGACGAAGGCCCTGACAAGCCGGGTGAGTACGGCCCCTATGTTCAAAGCGAAAGACTTAATATGTACAAGCCATATGCGGAGCAGCTTATTGAACAGGGCAAGGCATACAGGTGCTTCTGCACAAAGGAGCGTTTGGACAGCCTAAAGGATGACGAAACACCGGGCGGCGGCTACGACAGACATTGCCGTGACCTGCCACAGGAGGAAATAGACAGGCTTTTGGCAGAGGGCGTACCTTATGTAATCAGACAAAAAATGCCTCTTGAGGGCAGTACAACCTTTACCGACGCTGTTTTTGGCGAAATTACAGTAGAAAACAGCGAGCTGCAAGACCAGATTTTAATAAAAACAGACGGCTACCCTACCTATAACTTTGCAAATGTTATAGACGACCACACAATGAACATTACACATGTTGTTCGTGGCTGCGAGTATTTAAGCTCTACACCTAAGTATAACCTATTGTACGAGGCTTTTGGCTGGGAAGTGCCTACATACATCCACCTGCCGCTTATTATGGGCAAGGACGCCGAGGGCAATGTTGCAAAGCTTTCAAAGCGTCACGGTTCAACAGGCTTTGAGGATTTAATAAAAGAGGGCTATCTGCCGCAGGCTATTATTAACTATGTAGCACTGCTGGGCTGGTGTCCGTCGGATAATCAGGAAATGTTTACTCTTGATGAGCTTACAAGGGCGTTTAGCATAGACGGTATAAGCAAGTCGCCTTCGATTTTTGACTATGACAAGCTGGAGTGGTTTAACGGCGAGTATATCCGCAAAATGTCACCGGAAGAATTTACAAGCTATGCTATGCCATACTATAAAGAGGCGGTTACAAGCCGTGAGCTTCCTTGGGACAAGCTGTGCGGTATTTTGCAGCAGCGTGTAACAAGATTTACACAAATTCCGGAGATGATAGACTTTTTCGACAAGCTGCCTGAGTATGATGCAGAAATGTTTGTAAACAAAAAGAGCAAAACAAACCTTGAAAACGCACCGGTAATGCTAAAGGCCGTTACAGACAGGCTTACAGCCCTTGAAAGCTGGGACAAGGACAGTATTCACGACTGCCTTATTAACCTTGCACAGGAGCTTGAGGTTAAAAACGGCACTGTAATGTGGCCTGCAAGAATTGCGGCAGCCGGCAAAAAGGTAACCCCGGGCGGCGCTGTGGAGATTCTTGAAATTCTTGGCAGAGATGAGTCTTTGGCAAGACTAAACTTAGGCTTGAAAAAGCTGGGAGTATAAACTAAGGAGGACAGCCATATGGCAGAGGAAATAAAAAATCAGGAGCAGATAGGCAACTGCAATTTTATACACGATTTTATAGACGAGGACATAGCACCGGGCGGCGAATATTACGGTAAAGCAGTACACACCCGTTTTCCGCCGGAGCCAAACGGATATTTACACATTGGCCACGCAAAGGCAGTTTGCATTAACTTTGGCACAGCCGAAAAGTATAACGGTATGTGTAACCTGAGAATGGACGACACAAACCCTACAAAAGAAGATGTAGAGTATGTAGACGCTATTAAAGAGGACATTCAGTGGCTGGGCTTTAGCTGGGACGACCGCTTTTTCTATGCATCAGAGTATTTTGACAAAATGTACGAGGGTGCGGTAGAGCTTATAAAAAAGGGACTGGCCTATGTATGTCAGCTAAATGCCGAAGAAATGAGAGCCCACAGAGGCGACCTTTCCACACCGGCTACAAGCCCATACCGTGACAGACCTATAGAGGAAAGTCTGGAGCTGTTTGAGCGTATGAAAAACGGCGAATTTGCCGACGGTGAAATGACGCTGCGTGCAAAGATAGACTTAGCGTCAGGCAACTTTAATATGCGTGACCCTGTTATTTACAGAATAAACCACATCAGACACCACCGCACAGGTGACAAGTGGTGCATTTACCCTATGTACGACTTTGCCCACCCTATAGAGGACGCTTTAGAGGGGATAACACATTCCTTGTGTTCACTGGAGTTTGAAGACCACCGCCCGCTGTACGACTGGGTAATTCGCAATGTTACCCTGCCGTCAAAGCCAAGACAGATAGAGTTTGCAAGGCTGGGCATAAACAACACGGTAATGAGCAAAAGAAAGCTGCGTACCTTGGTAGAGGACGGCTATGTAAGCGGCTGGGACGACCCTCGTATGCCTACCTTGTGCGGACTTCGCCGCCGTGGCTACACACCGAAGTCTATAAGAAGCTTCTGTGAAAGAATAGGCGTGTCAAAGGTTAATTCCATAGTTGACTACGGCTTTTTGGAGTACTGCCTGCGTGAGGATTTAAACGAAACCGCACAGCGTGTAATGACAGTGCTTAACCCGATTAAGCTTATTATTACAAATTATCCCGAGAATAAATCGGAAACCTTTATGGTGGAGAACAACCCTAACCGCCCGGAGGACGGCGAGCGTGAAATCACCTTTACAAGGGAGTGCTACATTGAGGCAGAGGACTTTATGGAAGAGCCTGCAAGAAAGTATTTCAGACTGTTCCCGGGAAATGAGGTTCGCCTAAAGTCAGCTTATGTTGTTAAATGCACAGGCTGCAAAAAGGACGAAAACGGAAATGTTACCGAGGTGTACGCAGAGTACGACCCTGAAACAAGGGGCGGCAACACACCTGACGGCAGAAGAATAAAGGCTACTATCCACTGGGTAGACGCCAACAACTGTGCAGACGCAGAGGTAAGACTGTATGACAACCTGTTTACAGTGCCTGACCCTGACACAGGTGATAAAAACTTTTTGGACTATATTAACCCTGATTCACTAAAGGTGCTGAAAAACTGCAAAACAGAAAGGGCTGTGGCACAGCTGCTGCCGCCGGCTTCGTTCCAGTTTATGCGTTTGGGCTATTTCTGCCTTGACAACAAGGACTCAAAGCCGGGTGCACCTGTGTTTAACCGCAGTGTTTCACTAAAGGGCAGCTATAAGCCGGGTAAGTAAGAAATATTAAGAAATATTATGTAAATAATACAAAACCGTCTAAGCAGAAGCTCTTGCGGCGGTTTAGACAACATAAGGTCTTTAGAGGGCGGACAGTATCAGCCCTCTAAAGGCCTTTTGTGTATTAGCACTGTAAAACAAGTTTTTAAATTTAAGTATTTATATAAAATAATACTTGTATAAATTTTACATATATGATAAAATATTACAGCTGTTATATAGTTAGTGGGAATGTTATAACAGCAAATTTCAATGATTGAGGTAAATGCATAAGATGAAAAAAATATTTACAAAATTAATATCAACAGCCCTTGCTGTGGGTATGATAGGCTCAATGGCGGTGACCTCTGCCTTTGCCGCAACAACAAAAACTGATGAAGGCATAAAGAATGAGTATCTGGAGATAATCAGAAGGTCAAACAGGTTTACAGTGGATGCAATTCTTGATGCAAAAACTAACAAAACAGCTTATTTGCTGTTTCACACAACATCTAATTTGATGATAAGCGTTGACGGGGAAATAGATACCTTTTGGTGTGATATTGACAAGGGAGTGGTTAAAGGCGACAGCATAACAGATGTTTCTTACTCGCGTACACTCTATCCGTTTAGCGACGTTAAAATCCAAAGAACTCTTACACTTATACCTAACAAGGTAAATGGTAACAAGGATGTTGTAGAGGTTAAGTTTACTGCAACAAATACTTCAAACAAGAGCCACAAGGTAGGCGGCAGAATTATGCTTGACACTATGCTTGATTCTAACGACTATGCTCCTTTCAGAATTGCAGGTATAGGTGCTGTTACAAAAATAATGCAGTTTAATGGCGACAAGATTCCTACAATGTACCAGGCGTTTGATGACCTTGAAAATCCTAGCGTTGTTTCAACAGGTTATTTTGCAACAGGTGCTGACAGACCTGACTATGTACAGTTTAACAACTATTGGGTTAGCAGACTTGAGTATGAGCCTGAGTGCGATACTTCAGCAGACATTGGGGACAGTGTTGTAAACTCTATTTGGAAGCCTGTAGAGCTAAAGCCGGGCCAGAGCAAAGACTACATTGCTTATTACGGCTTGGGTGAGCTTGATGTTACAAAGGGTGACCTTACTTTGGGCGCTACAAGATCAGCAAGCAGCTTTGAGATAAACGAAGAGGGCAACGGTTACAACCCTATTTCACTTACAGCTTATCTAAAGAATACAAGCAAAAATAACCTTACTAACGCTGAGGTTACTGTACAGCTGCCAAACGGCGTTACGCTGGGCGATGAAGAAAACAGCACCGTTAAGTACGACAAGCTTGCTTCATCAGGCGAAAAGCAGGACACATGGACACTTAACGCATTGCCATCAGGCGCAGAGAGAACAGTTAAGGTTAAAATAAGCGCAAAGGCAGACGGAGTAACAAATGTAAAGCCTATTGAATATACATTTACAATTCCTGCTATAGACGGCGCTCCTATTTGGGATGACGAAAAACCTACAGATGTTGCTACACCTGACGAAAAGCCAATTGCCACACCTGACGAAAAGCCAATTGTCACACCTGACAAAAAGCCAATTGTCACACCTAGCGAGAAACCTACACAGTCCTCTAACAATAACAATTCAGTTGCAAATGTAACTACATCAAACAACAAAGAGGCTACAGGTAAAGACGCAGGTAAAATTGCAACAGGCGACAGCACATCATTAATTGCATTGTTTGCATCAGTTCTTGGTGCAGCAGGCGTAGCAGTTGTTGCTTACCGCAAGCGCTTTGAAAAGTAATTAAAACTAAAAATAATACCGGCTGTGTTTACAGCTGAGTATAAGGTATAATTCCCCCGATTACTAAGGAGAAATCCTTGGTAGTCGGGGTTTTTTCGTAAAAATATTTATTTATTGTACAAGCTTGCATAAATATAGGCAATAAATTCGCCCTTTTAGCTATCATATAGAGCCGCTCTTGACTGTGGCCCAACGATAAAATCAGTTTTTTTATTTTAAAAGGAGGATTTATTTATGGCAAGACCGATAAAAAAGGGGCTAAGCTATTTCCCTTTTGATGTAGATATATTTAAGGAGGTGAAAATTCGCATACTTATGGCGAATTACGGTGCAAACGGTGTGCTGCTGTATATCTATTTACTTACGGCTGTTTATAACAACGGCTACTATATAAAATGTAACGAGGATTTGCTTTATGTTGCTTCGGCAGACCTTGGAGTAAGCCCCCAAAAGGCAAGGGAGATTATTCAGTTTTGCTGTAAGCGTTCGCTGTTCGACGACGCTCTTTTCAGAAAACGGCAGGTGCTGTCGTCAGTGGGAATACAACGCCGCTATCAGGAGATGGTCAAAGCAAGGGCTGTAAAAAGGACTGTAAAGGTACAGGGCGAGCTTTGGCTTTTGGACTGTGACGAAACAAAAAATTTTATTATGGTGTGTCCGCCGGAGGGTGAGCAGGATATTAACTGTATTAATTCAGAGATAAACAGCGGTAAATCCAAAATTAATACCACAAATAAAAGTAAAGAAAATAAAAGTAAAATAAATGAAAGTAAAGAAGAGGAAAGTAAAGCGGACGAAAAAGCGGAGAGCTCCTCGGAAGATGAGGCTGTGCTGACAATCCCTCTAAGGGACAGTACTTATTACACGGTTACGGAAAATATGGTTAAGCAGCTTTCTGTTGAATATACGGCAATAGATGTTGTAGCTTGCCTAAGAAAGCTTGCGGACTATATGCACAACAACCACAGCAAGCAAAGAGACAGACAGGGAATTGACAATTATATAAGAATGTGGCTTCAGCAGGACAGTGCCAAGGCACTGGAACAGCAGTACAAGGCAGACAGCACGAACCAAGAGGAAGGCTACAGCCTTAGTATGCTAAATAAATTTGACCTGGTAAATATGCTTCCATAGCCTTGTGCGGCGGCTTTGTAAAAGCGGCTTGAAAAAATAATGAGAAATATTTGAAATTTTTAAATTACATTAAATGCCGGCGGTATGTCACAGCAAATTGAAGTAAATGATATAATTACAGCTGCAGGCGAGACAGCAGGCGTAAATCATGGCGGTGCACCAAACGGCGGTGCACCGGGTGAAGGTCAAGCAAAAAAACAATAACGCCGTTCTGTAATAGAGGGGAATACAGATGTAAAATTGCACAAACAATTTGCGGCAATAGAAAGTTTTTATTGTTTTACGCAAAGAATAATGGTATTTGCTAATAAAATATTATATTATTTTTGTTTATGTGTAACAAATTTTAACAATTTGTTACCAAATATTAACCCGTGTGTTGACATTTAAAATAAAAATAGTGTATAATACAAATACCGAAAGGATGCTTTCGGAAAAATAATATTATTTTTTAGGGAGGAAAATCCAATGAAGAAATTCGCAAGCGTACTGCTATCAGTTATGTTAGTAGTTGCTATGTGTGTTGTTGGCGGCTTCTCAACATTAGCTGTTGACGACACAGGCCACACTTACTTCGCAGTTGGTTCTGACGCTGCATTTGATCCGGCATGGACAGAGAACGAGCCTAAGTATCAGATGACTAAGGGCGAAGACGGTATCTACAGAGTTACAGTTCCTATAACTGTAGATCAGACTGACTCTGACCTAGACTACAAGGTTGTTGAGGGCGGTGCATGGGATGTATCTTACAACGACAGAGGTCTTGCAGTAGGTCTTGACAGTAATGCACACTTCTACATCGAAGAGGGCGTAACAGCTCTTATCTTTACTTTCGACCCTGTAACTGAGTGTGCCGGCTGCACAGCAGTAAAGGGTGAGCAGCCAACAGATGCTACAGTTCCAACAGAGGCTACAGTACCTACAGAGGCTACAGAGGCTACAGAGGCTACAGTACCTACAGAGGCTACAGAGGCTACAGAGGCTACAGTACCTACAGAGGCTACAGAGGCTACAGAGGCTACAGTACCTACAGAGGCTACAGAGGCTACAGAGGCTACAGTACCTA
>ERZ779889.100-NODE-100-length-110461-cov-10.595683_pt1 | contig 110461 bp, 95 predicted proteins | sample MGYA00511030_ERZ779889 | MGnify/ENA primary metagenome ERZ779889 (study PRJEB29588, sample SAMEA2160616) | human gut metagenome | biome: human gut; feature: human-associated habitat; material: faeces | place: Denmark | collected 2008/2010 ...
GGGTTATTTTTGATAAAATGAAAATGAAAAAAACGCAACCGAAAAAGGATGTACGGTGCAACCGGGATTTGCCCGACTTTCTTCGATGAAACCGGTAATTGCGTGATTTTCCCGGAAGATGTTCCTATAATGGGAATAAGGAGATCAGACGATGATAGAAATAAACGATTTGACGAAAGAATTCAAAAAACCGATCCGTAAGGAAGGTGTGCTGGGGATGTTCGCGACCTTGTTTTCGCGAAAGTATGCGATCAAGCGAGCCGTCGATCACATCTCTTTGAAGATTTCGGACGGCGAAATCGTCGGCTATATCGGATCAAACGGCGCCGGGAAATCGACGACGATCAAAATGATGTGCGGCATTCTGACGCCGACGTCGGGAAATGTCCTGATCGACGGCGTGGAGCCATACAAGAAAAGAAGGCAGATCGCGCAGAAGATCGGCGTGGTCTTCGGACAGAAATCGCAACTGTGGTGGGATATTCCCTTGATCGAATCGTTCAAGGTGCTGAAAGAGATTTACGCGATCGGCGATGAGGACTACAAGGAGAGAATGGAATTCCTCTCCGCGACGCTGGGCATCAAGGAATTCCTCGCTCAGCCCGTTCGGACGCTGTCGCTCGGGCAGAGAATGCGCGCGGATCTGGCGGCGAGTTGGTTACACAACCCGAAGATTTTGTTTCTGGACGAACCGACGATCGGTCTCGACGTGCTGGTTAAAGAAAAAATCCGCAACGCGATCAAGACGATGAACGCCCGATACCATACGACGGTCTTACTAACGACGCACGATATGAAGGATATCGAAAATCTCTGTTCGCGCGTGGTGATGATCGAAGAGGGAAAGATCATTTACGACGGAACGTTGGACAACATCAAGCATCGGTTCGGCAATCTCCGCACGATCACCGCATCGCTTTCCGAAGAACTCGATCTTTCCGGATTGGACGACTTTCAGGGAAACGTCGCTTACGAGAAGGACGAGCAGAATCTGTACATCAAATTTGACGCGGACCGGATTCCGTTAGAAAAAATCGTGGATTTTGTCTTGCATCATCTTCATTCGACGGACTTCAAAATTTCCGAAATCGGAATCGAAGACGTCGTTAAAGACATCTTGACCGAACAGGAAAAGAGGGAGAAAGAAAATGCTTAAACGCTATCTGCCCTTTTACAAGGCCGGCGCGATCAATACGATGGCGTATAAATTCAACCTGTTTATCTGGCTGATCGTCTCCGTGTTTGAAGTAGCCTGCGTGGTCTTTCTCTGGTTCGCCGTCTATTCCAATTCTCCCGACGGAATGGATTCGGTGATCAACGGCTATTCCTTCAAGGAAATGATTACTTATCTAGTTACCGTCAACATTTTCTGGTTTTGCACGAGCAATTCAAATACCCTCTGGACGATCGACGATGAGATCAAAAACGGAACGATCGCAATGGCTTTCACTAAACCGATCTCCTACCGAAAACGCTTTGCTTTCACGACTTTGGGCATCGCTTCGATGCAGTTTGCGCTGGTCGGATTGCCGCTTTTCGTGATTTCCTATACCGTTTTCGTTCTGATCGGATTCATCTCGGTCGCTTCCGTCGGCGTTCTTCTCGCCGACATTGTCCTTTTTCTGATTTCGGCGGTGATCGCCGTTCTGCTCATGGACTGCATCAACTACATTTTCGGAGTGCTTTGCTTTTACACCAGTTCGTCTTTCGGAGTGAATTCGATCAAGGAAGTGATCGTCTCTTTCCTTTCGGGAACGCTTTTGCCGATTTCCTTTTTTCCGAGCGTATTTTCGACGATCGTGTCGTATCTTCCTTTTGCCGGAATGAGTCAGAATCCCGTCCGGATTCTGTTGATGCAGGTTTCTCTCGTTGAGGGATTAGAGGCGATCGGCATCAGCCTGATCTGGCTGATCGTTCTGGAAGCGGCGGCGAAAGGGCTATTCGCGCATGCGAGCAAAAAAGTGACGGTTCAGGGGGGTTAAAGCATGAAACGGTACATACATCTTTATTTTTCTTACGTCAAGCGATCGATCATCGCCCGTCTTTCGTACAAAAAAGACTCGTTCATCATGATCTTTTCGTTTTTTATCCGAAACATCGCTTCGATTCTTTCGATTTACTTCATCGTGAATTCGATCCCTTCGCTGGAAGGATGGACGATGATGGAACTCGGATTTTTATACGGATTTTCGATGATTCCGATCGCTCTGGATCACCTGTTTACCGATTATCTTTGGAGCGTTTCGTATTTTGAAGTGCGCACCGGAAGAATGGATCAGTTCTTTCTTCGTCCGATTCCGGTTCTGTTTCAGGTGATCAGCGAGACCTTTCAGGTGGACGGTCTCGGCGAACTGGTCGTCGGCATTTTGATGATGAGTCTCTGCGGAAGCCGGTTGAACGTTTCATGGACGTTCGGGACCGTACTTCTTCTTGGCGTCGCCGCCGTATTCGGCGCGGTGATCGTGACCTCGATCAAGATCGTTTTCGCATCGCTGGCCTTCATTTTCAAGACCAGCGGCGTGCTTTTGCAGATCGCCTATAACTTTTCCACGTATTCCCGATATCCGTTAAAAATCTTTCCGAAAGCAATTCAGTGGATCCTGACTTTTCTTTTTCCCTTCGCGCTGATCGTATCGATTCCCGTCGAAATCGCCATTTTCCGTTCAGCCTCGCCGTACATTCTCTCTTTGATCATCATCGGCGTGGCGGCGGTTTTTCTGGGGATTGCGATCGGAGTATGGAACTTCTGCGCGAAAAGATATGAATCATCCGGAAGTTGAGAACCGACTGCGATTGCCCGAATGGCCGTTTGCAAAAAGCAGGCGGTCATTTTTCCTGTAAGCGTCTTTTCAGAAAAAAATAAGCCAGATAGATGATCAGGGAAAAGCCGATGATCGCGGCGGCGACGAGAAAAACGCGCGGCGATCCTTTGGTGTAAACCAGACTTCCGATCAGAGGGCCGATGACGTTCCCCGAAGAGAGGACGGTCTGACGGTAGCCCATGATCTTCCCGTGACTGGACGAATCGGCGTAACGGGCGATTTCCTTCTGTTCCAACGGAGTGATCAACGATTTCAGGACGATATAGAGAAGGTGGGAAGAGAAAAGAAGGTACAGGATATTGACGGGGACTGTGAAAGTAATAAACGTCGTAACGGCGGAAAGGAAGACAAAGGCGCAGAGAAAAAACGGCAGATGCTTTTCGCGGATTCTTTTGATGAGGGGAATTAAGGCAATATTGCTCAACGCGCCGATTAAACCGGTCAGAAGGGTATAATGCCCCAGAGTCGCCGGATCGTATCCGATGTGAATGATGTAGGTATCTAAGTACTTGTTGATCAGAATCTGACCGATCGTCAGGGCGAGTAAGCCGAACAGAAGAAGGAACATCAGCGGGTGAAAATCGCGAAAGGAGAACGGGCGTTTTTCCCTTGCCGGTTCGTCTCTTTTTTTCGGCCGGACATCTCTCATCGTCAGCGCGAAAACGAGCGCGGTCAGAACGCAGAATCCGAACTGAAAGAGAAAAATCTGGGAAATGGTCAGACCGAGATAATTGTAGAGAGAACCGCCGATCTCGTAACCGAACGCGGCGCCGAGTATCGCGCAGGAACTGAGGACGGAAAGCATTTTGATCTGCTGACCTTCTTCGGAAATGTCCAGGCACATCGAAACGAACAGCGTGATCGGAATTCCGGCGCAAATGCCGGCGAACAGGCGGAAAAACAAGATCAGAGGAGGATAAGCGTTGATGAAGCCGAATCCCAGTTGAAAGAGTCCGTATCCCACGATCCCTCCGACGATCAGCCATTTTCTGCCGATCCGGTCGGAAAGATAACCGAACGCGAACGCGCCGATCACCTGTCCCAAAGACATCAGCGAGTAAAAGAAACCGAAATAGTAATCGGGAAGATTCAAGTTGCTCACGTAAGTAGTCGTGACGGGATGAATCAGATTCACCGAAATGTAAAGGCAACCGTAGAGAACGAAGAAGACGATCAGTTTGACTTTGCTCATTTGTTTCACCCCGATGCGCATTATACCACAAAAGATAGTTTATCGCAGGTATTATCAGTATATTCCGATGCGGAAAAGCGAAGAATATTTCCGAAAAAGGAAACTGAGTCTACCTTCTTCGCCCGATTCGTGGTACACTCTTTTCAAGAGAAAGGAAAAAAAGACGAGAATGGAGTTGGATAAAAAGTTGTTTGCCGAACTGGCGGAAAAAATCTTTTGCTGCGATTCGCCGACCGGATTCACTTCGCGCGTGATCGGATTGATCCGGGAAGAGGTTGAACGGTGGGACTATGCCTGTCGCCTTCTGAAAAACGGCGCGCTGGAAGTCGATATCAAAGGGAAAGATCCGACGAAAACGGTAGCCACTTCGGCGCATTGCGATACGCTGGGACTGATGGTCCGCTCGATCAAGGCCGACGGACATCTGGCGCTGACGAAATTAGGCGGACCGATCACGGCGACGCTCGACGGAGAATACTGTCGGATTTACACCAGAGACGGAAAGGTCTATACGGGAACGATTCTTTCCACTTCTCCGGCCGTACACGTTTACAAAGACGCGAACAGCAAGTCCAGAGACATCGACGATCTCGAAGTGAGGCTCGACGAAAAAGCGTCGAACCGGGAAGAGGTCGGAAAACTCGGCATTCAGAACGGCGATATCGTCTGTTACGATCCGAAATTTGAACTGACGGAAAAGGGGTTTTTGAAAACGCGATTCATCGACGACAAGGCCTCCGTCGTCATCTTGCTTTTATTGCTGAAATACGTCAAAGATCACGGTCTCTCTTTCCGTTACGACACGAAAATTTACTTCGTCGTCTACGAAGAAGTCGGACACGGCGCTTCAATGGTGGACAGAAACATCGATGAATTCGTAACCCTGGACATGGGGTGCGTCGGCGCGGATCTTGCCGGAAACGAATACGCCGTTTCGATCTGCGCGAAAGATTCAAACGGCCCTTACGATTACGAACTGACCTCGCGGCTCATCGCTTTGGCGAAGACGCACGAATTGAATTACACCGTCGATGTCTTTCCGTTTTACGGTTCTGACGTCGGCGCGGCTTCTTCCGCCGGCGTGGATTTCAAAGGCGCGCTGATCGGAACCGGCGTTTCGGCCTCGCACGGAATGGAACGAACGCATCTGGACGGCATCGAAAATACCTTGAAACTGATTGCCCTTTATCTGATCGGAGAAGAAAATGTTTAGCGCCGACGAGGAAAGACGAACGCTGAATTTCCTGTTCTGGGGACTTCTTTTGCTTCTGTTTCCTTATTCCGTTTCGCTTCGCTTCGGCGAGGTTCAACTGAGTTTCAATCTCACCTGGATCGTCGCGTTTCTCCTGCTATCGATCGCCGTTTTCCGGCGTCGCGAAACGAAGAACGGAAAAGGGATTTTTCTCGCGGCTTCATTCGGACTGGCGTTACTTCTGATCGTGCCCTTGCTGTCTTTCCTGATCATTCGCAACGCGATTCCGCAGATCGATCAGATCGCGGAAAATCTTCTGAATCTGATCCTCTATCCCGAAGAAGAGTCCGCGTACCTTTCTTCGATCTTTCTCCTGTTGCAGGCGAATTACGGGGAAATAGCGATGGCTTCCTGCCTGACACAGATCGTTGAAGGGGGAATCTTCCTTTCCGTCATCGTTCTGATCGGAAAGTATCTTCGGGAACTCTGCACCGCGACCGGGTGGGAAGAAAAGGGGCGGATCGACAAGGATATGCGGATCCTTTTCGTTTCCTGTTCGGTTTCGCTTTTCGCGCAGTTGATCGCTATCGGGGTGATGAAGGGAATGCTCGGAAAGATTCTCGTCGAAGAAGGAAGGTATACGCTTCTTAACGGCTTCACGCCGTATCTGTCTGTTCTATCGGTTCTGATCGTCATCGCCGCGATCGGGGGAATTTTCCGCCTGGTCTATCTGATCCGCGTTCTGACCGATATTCAACGTCTCAGGCAGAAGGGAAGATTTTCGGAAGGAGAGAAAAAAGAATGAAAAAGTGTTTGATCGTCGTCGATTATCAGAACGATTTCGTCGACGGAAGTCTCGGATTCGGGAAGGCAAAAGAACTGGACGGGCGGATCGCCCGACGGATAAAAGCGTACAAGGACGGCGGAGATGACGTGATTTTCACGTTTGACACGCACCGTTCCGATTATCCGGATACGATCGAAGGAAAAAACCTTCCGATCGTCCATTGCCTGAAAGGAACGCACGGGCATCTTCTCTACGGTCAGGTCGCTCTGACCTTTGATGAAGAAAAAGACGTCTGTTTCGAGAAAGAAACGTTTCCTTCTCTGGAATTGGCCGAATACCTGAAAGGAAAGGAATACCGAAGCGTCGAGTTATGCGGTCTGGTCTCGCACATTTGCGTCCTTTCCAACGCGGTGATGGTGAAAGCGGCTTTGCCGAATACGCCGATCTGGATCGACCGGGAACTGACGGAAAGTTACGACGAATCGCTGCAAGAGGCGGCTTTTCAGGTTCTTCGCGGCCTTCACATCGAGATTCGTTGACGATATGCAGAAAATCACGACGTTGAAACAGGCGAAGGCGTTGCTCGAAGCCGGAAATGTCCTCGTCTTCAAACCGCGATTGCAGCCGTTGACTTTTCTGACCGCGTCGAAAGAGGATCGCATCGTCCGGATCAGTTCGCATTTGCGATACCGCATTTCGTATTCGGAACTGGAAGAGATCCTGCGCGAAGAAACGGTCTGGCTGTATGAAAAAGACGAAGTCGGAGAGATCAATCCGAACGAAAGAAGATATATTCAATAGGAGGGATAAATGAATGTTGACTGTTTGCAAGCATCCCTTGATCGAGGTCAAACTTTCGATCATGCGCGATCAGAAAACCAAATCGAAAGAATTCCGGGAATCGCTGGACGAAATCGCTTCGCTGATGTGTTATGAAGTCTTCAAGGATATTCAGACGGTCGAATCGGAAGAAATCATCACGACGCCGACGGGAGTCGATTTGCCGAAAGTCAAACTGCAATCGAAGATCATTCTGGCTCCGATTCTCCGCGCGGGTATCGGCATGGTGGACGGCGTCAGAAACATGATCCCGACGGCCCGGATCGGACATATCGGCATGTACCGGAACGAGGAAACGCTGGAACCGGTGGAATACTATTTCAAACTTCCGGCGGTGGAAAATCCGCTGGTCGTCGTGGTTGACCCGATGCTGGCGACCGGAGGAAGCGCGATCTCCGCGATCGGCGCGATCCGGAAAAGAGGCTATACAAATATCCGCCTGATGTGCCTGGTCGGCGCGCCGCAGGGAGTGAAAGCCGTCGAAAAGATGTATCCGGACGTGCCGATCTATCTGGCGGCGTTGGACGAGAAACTCAACGAAAAAGGCTATATTCTTCCCGGACTCGGCGATGCGGGCGACCGCATTTTCGGGACGAAATGAAAAACTCCCGAAGGCGCAAGACCTTCGGTCTGACTTTCACGCGGGAGACTTTCGTTTTCCAGAGTCGGTCAGAGAATCTGAGTCGTCTCTTTGTTCAATAGTTTTTCGCTGATCGAAATGGAATCGAGAATCAGTTTGACCAGCCGTTCCAGCGAAGAATTGCTCTTGAAATCGCTTTTGCATACATAATTGACGCGGTTGTCGATCAGAAGTTTTTCGACGATGTCTTTTTTGTTCGGCTGATAGACGGCGATCGATTTTCCGTTTTTCTCTTTGATCAGCGTCATGCAGGGAACATCGGTCAGTCCGTCGCCGACATAGATCATATTCCGGAATTCGACGTGCTTTTCGTTGATTTTTTGGTTGACCGCGCGGTCGTCGTGCGGATTGGTCACGCCCTTGCAGATGCGGAAAAGGTATTGCGTTTTCAAGGTATAGTTGACGATGCACTTCGGATAGTAGGCGATCCCTTCGTCATTGTACAGGAATTCGCATCCGTAAATCGCCTTGAATTCTTTGGCGATCGCGCTTCCTTCGATGATTTCTTTGTTCCCGGAAGAAATGATGTAATGCTCCAACTGAACGCCGATGGTGTCGGCGTATGTGTTCAGCCTTTTGAACCAGGTGGTGACGCCTTCGTAAAATTTGATGTCCTTGCCCAGTTCGTTCAGGTAGGCTTTCGTCAAAGGGATTTTTTTCTTTTTGCATTCCTCGATCATCACGTGAAGATAGGAAAGAATGGATTCCGTTCCGGTCCTTTTGGAAAAATCGTCGGTTTCTTTCCAGAATTCCGCGCTGGTCATATTCAGGTTCGGAATAAAGGAAAACGCTTGCATATCGTCGACGGCCAGCGTTTTGTCGAAATCGTAAATCAATGCGGCAATGGGTTTGCTCATGTTGTTCACCTCACCTACATTTTAACAGATTTGTCGATATATTGCAAATCCCAAAAAAAGGCGCTTTCTTCGTTGACAGGAAGAGTTTGCAACATGCAATCACCGGTTGCGTGATTTTCGGAAAAGAACGGCTTACAATAGAGGCATAAGGAGTGAAGTGAGATGATTGATTGCGTAGCGGTAGGTAAAAAAATTCAGGAATGCCGGATTCAGCGTCATTACCGTCAGGACGATCTGGCGGATCTGCTGTTCGTATCCCGACAGGCGGTTTCCCGTTGGGAACTCGGCATCGCTTTGCCGACGATCGACAATCTGATCGAACTGTCCCGTCTGTTTTCTCTTTCGTTTGAAGAACTGCTCTGCATGGATCAGGAGATCGAAATCTGTCCGGAGAATATCTTTCAGGGACACGACAGAGGGTTCATCGTCCGGAAAATCTGCTCCGGCGAACTGCAAGTGCCGCTGAGCGAAGTGTTCTATCAGTTTTCCGATCGGGAAAGAATGACGATTCTGTATGCGCTGAAAAGACGAAGAATTCCGATCGATCGGGATTTGAAGGCAAAACTGACGCGGAAAGAAAGAGAATTCGTTACGCAGGGGAAAGATTGAAGAAATGGGGGAGAAAAATGAAATTGACGAAGGTTTGGACATCGCTGAAAGAAGAGGAATGGACGAGGGTGCCCCTCAGGGAACGGCGTCGGATGCGGATGAGCGCGGATCGGAGAAAATGGGAATCCGATTGTTTATTCGGAGTCCGAAACGATCTTGAAACAGAAAGAGGAGGAAGGTATGAGAATCGATAGAATGTTGCCTTTTTTAGAGGAGGAAGAACTGAAACTTCTGGCGGAAAAAATCCTTTCCGCCGAAAACGGCTGTTTTAACGGAGTGACCATCGAAATGCTTCTGCCGTTTCTGGACGAAGAAGACGTCGACGATCTGTTCGACAAAGCAGAAACGGACGGAAGAATGCTGAACGTCTTTCTGCCTTTCGTCAGCGAAAAAAAATTGAATGAATCGGTGGATCGGTTCGTCGAAGCGGGCAGAAAAAAAGAAATCCTGTCGCTTCTTCCTTTTCTCGACGAAGAAGGAATCCGAGTCCTTGTCCGCGCGGCGAAAAACGGGGAAATCGATTTGTCCTTCGTCGAATTGCTTCCGTTCATGGAGGAAGAAGATGTCGATGGTCTGCTTCTATCGGCTATCGAAAAAAAGGAAAATTACATCGAACTCATTCCGTTTGCTTCCGATCGTGTTTTGCATCGGATCGTGGACGAATACATTTCCGGCGAACTCGATATCGATATGGATCAGTTCTATCCGTTTCTCGACGACGAAGATATTCGTAAGGTCTTTAAGCACGTCATGGAAAAAGACGACGGTCACAATTCGCTGTAACGATTGAGGCTATTTCAACGTTTCGTTCTCAAACTATTCCTTGAATTTAAAGAAAAAACGCAATTTTTGTTTGAAATCGGCTAAAAAAATGATTGAAAAGTATTCGGATGATCAAAACGATGTTTCTTTATCCGGTGAAATCGCAGAGTGAAAGGGACTTTCATGATCCAAGTGTGTTCTGGTTCAGCGTGGATCGAAAAAAGAATGAAAAGATAGAATGAAATAGTGAAATCATGAGCAAATGGGTTTCACGGTCAGAACGAGGTACTTTACTTTTAAGTGAATGGCGTCCATTTGTTTGACAACAAAACCTTGCATCGTGTATATTTGAAATAGAAACGGGAGTTCCGTCCGGAACTCTTCCGCGCATCGGGGGGGGGGAATAATGAGATGACAAGAAGAGATATTAAGTTCGACGCAAGAAATATGCTGAAATCATGCTGGGGAAGAGCGGTTCTTTTCTCGCTTCTCTTCGCTTTCTGTTCGTGCGTTCTTTCTTTTACGATCGTCGGGAGTCTGCTGTTTTCGGGTTTGCTGACGATGGTCTTACTGAACGTTTTTTTAGGAGGTTGCTCCGACACGTATCTTCTGATCGAGCCGTTTGAAGAAAATCTGTCGCAACGCATTTTGCTGAGCGTCATGAAATACATCAAGATTCTGCTTTGGTCGCTTCTTTTCCTCATTCCGGGAATCGTAAAAGCCTATGCGTACAGCCTGTGCGAATACATTTCTTTGAGAAATCCTGACTTTGAATATAAAACGTGCCTCGCATTGAGCGAAAAAATGATGAACGGGCATAAAATGGAATTCTTTCTTTTTCAACTGAGTTTCATCGGGTGGGATTTACTGTCTCTTCTCACATTCGGAATCCTTGAAATCCTGTACGTGATGCCGTATCGAAACATCGCCTGCGCGCTTTATTTGGAGCATCTCTACAACGATTACGAAGCGGTTTACGGAATATACAGAGGGTAGGAAAGAATGAATCCGGGAATCGACGTTCACCTGTTTCGCGTTTCTCCGGTTGTTGAAAAGGGAATCGGGTTTTATCCGCCGGAAGTTCAGACCTATCTCGCCGGAAAAAGCGGAAAGGAAAGAATCCGGTCGCAGGCGGCGTATTCGTTTCTGATCGAAAAATGTAAGGAAAGAGGAATGGATCCCGTGTTTGATTTTTCAGGTAAACCGGCTTTGAAAAACGGATTCCGGTTCAGCCTTTCGCATACCGACGAATATGTCGCCGTCGCGATCGCCGAATGCGAAGTCGGGATTGATATCGAGAAGAAGAACCGACCGATCGCTCCGCGCCTTTATCGAACGCTGTCTGGGAACGAAAAGGGGCTTTGCGAAAACGATCCGGTCGCCTTTTTAAAAATCTGGGTGAAAAAAGAGGCCTATTTGAAGAGCACCGGACAAGGGCTTCGACTCCGCCCGGAAGAAGTGGATACGACCGCGTTGAAAAACTGTCTTGTATTTGAACGCGGCGGACTTTGGATCGCCCTCTGTTCGGAAAAAAACGTTGACGAAAGCGACGTGCGGGTTATCTCGGATCTGTAAGGCGTGAGAAAAGTTGAAAAAGACGCGTGTGGCGGTTACAATAGTGAAAAGGAGGCGGAGGCAATGAAAAATCGCGGAAGGATCGTCGGAATGGTTTTTTGCGGAACGCTCGGCGTTGTTTCCTGCTCCGGCGGACCGAAAGAAATTCAATCGATGAATCAGGCGTTTCAATGTCTCAGCGCCGCTTTGGAGAAGAACGAATCAGAACGGGAGAAAATCCGGAAGAGCAACGAGATTACGTGGCGCTTTGCTTTTATTTCTTCTTCCGAAAAGGGGAAAATCGAAAGAAACGGAACGTTCAACATCGATCAGGCGAAAATGGAGAACGACGATTTATCGGGTTTGGAAGGAGATTACGTCGACGAAATTGGCGCGTATTCGTTCAGAGAAAACCGGTTTTACCTGGCCGAAGGGGAGAAAAAAGAGGTCTACGATGTAGAGATGACGAAAACGGAATTCCTGGATTATCTACTTCCTTTCGACGTCCGATACGTGAACCTTTTTTCCGTCGTCGATCATCGGGTTTTCGACTGGCTGGCCATGGAGTTGACTTCGGATCAGATTTTCGATTATTACGTGAGTGAAATTTCGACGGTTTCTTCGCTGAACGTCTCTTCTTTGATCACGAAGAAGGATCGGAAACTTCTGGTCGACAGTCTGGATGTCGTCCGCGAACAGGTGCACCGGTCTTTTTCATACGGAGGTACAACCGCGCGGATCGAGTTTGTCGCCGATGCGGAAGGAGTAGCCGCCGTTTTCGATGCGGTCAGCGCCGATGTGAAAAGCGCGATCAAAGCGATCGACGGCGCGGAGTATTCGACGATTTACAGCAAGGCGGTGGAGAACATCTATCGGACTATCGGCGCGGAATTGGAAAAAAACGAAGAAAACGTAAAGAAAACGGAGAATCTGAACATCGCTTTTCCGATCGAACGAGACAGAGTTTCGGCCGTTTTGCTGAACTATACTTTCTCCGGCGAATCGTTTTCGGACGAATTCCGGAGCGATTGGGCGAAGGGATATGCGGAATTGCAGACGGTCGATGCGAACGAATTCATCGATCGGGGACCGATTGGGCCGAACGGAAAATCAGACGATTCGACCAATCGATAATTTTTTATCCATTTTTTTGATTTTGTGCGAAAAAAGGTTAACAAAACATTCTGTTTTATAGTAGAATATATTTGTTAGCGCAATACTACTAACAGGAGGATAAAATATGTCAGTAAAAGTAGCTATTAATGGATTTGGCCGTATCGGTCGTCTGGCTTTCAGACAAATGTTCGGCGATGACGGCTATGAAATCGTTGCCATCAACGATTTGACGAGCCCGAAAATGCTTGCACATTTATTAAAGTACGATTCCGCGCAGGGAAGATACGCTCTTGCGGATAAGGTAACCTGCTCGGCGGACGGTGCGGAAGAAGGCTGGATCGCCGTAGACGGACACAAGATCAGAATCTACGCCGAAAAAGACGCCAATAACTGCCCGTGGAAAGAACTGGGCGTCGATGTCGTTCTCGAATGCACCGGTTTCTACTGCTCCAAAGAAAAATCGATGGCGCACATCAATGCCGGAGCGAAAAAAGTCGTCATTTCCGCGCCTGCCGGAAAGGATCTGAAAACGATCGTTTACGGCGTCAACCACGAGACCCTGACGAAAGACGATCAGATCATCTCCGCGGCTTCCTGCACCACCAACTGCCTGGCTCCGATGGCAAAAGCGTTGAACGATTACGCGCCGATTTCGTCCGGCATCATGCTGACCGTCCATGCCTTTACGGGCGACCAGATGGTTCTCGACGGCCCGCATAGAAAAGGCGATCTGAGAAGAGCGCGCGCGGCTTCGGTCAATATCGTTCCGAATTCCACAGGCGCGGCCAAAGCGATCGGACTCGTCATTCCGGAACTGAACGGAAAACTGATCGGTTCGGCGCAGAGAGTTCCGGTTCCTACGGGTTCCACCACGTTGCTGTTCGCCGTCGTCAAAGGACACGACATCACCGTCGATTCCGTCAATGCCGCGATGAAGGCGGTTTCCAGCGAATCTTACGGCTACACCGAAGAACTTCTGGTTTCTTCGGACATCATCGGAATGACCTACGGTTCGCTTTTCGATGCCACCCAGACGATGGTAACCAAAGTCGACGACGATACCTATGAAGTGCAGGTCGTCTCCTGGTACGACAATGAAAATTCGTACACTTCGCAGATGGTCCGCACGATCAAATACTTTGCTGAAAAGTGCTGATTCGTTCCATTGAAGCATGAATAAAACGAAAGCCCGACTCCGGTCGGGCTTTTTGCTGTTTGTTGCAAGAAAAAACGATACGGAGAACCGTACCGTTTTGACTGTTTGCTTATTTCACGATCGCGGTGTAGGCGCCGGCAACAAGACCGCCGACTAACGAAACGACGCCGCCGATAATCGAACCGACTCCCAACGTGTAGTCCATCGCGGAGAACGCGGTCGTGGTCGTGGAACTCTTTCCGAGAACTTCGGTGACCGATTTGACGAACGACACCTGCGGAATAAAGAAGAAACACACTCCGGCGAACAGGAAACAGACCGTCGCGATCAATCCGCCGACCTTGCCTTTGAGCAAGAGCGAAACCAGCGCGCCCACAAGCGGAACGATCAGGCAGAGAAACGGCAGAATCGCAAATGGAATCGAGGTGTCCTGACTGATGAGTCCGCCGAGATTCAGGGACAGACCTTCGATGCTTCCTCCGACCGCGAGTTTCCAGATCGTCACCGACGAAGGATCGCCGTACTGCGGGGTGTAAGTTACGCCGGCAAGGAATCCCATGCACGCGACGACGATGCCCAGAACCAACAGGACGAAGGGAACGAAGCGCGTCGCCTTTTTCAAATTCTTCTTTTTTGACTTTTTAGCCATATTTTTTCCTCCTGGAAATCATTGTAGAGAAATGCTTGCGTTTTTGCAAGTCAAAAGCCGGACGCATGACTTCTTTCCGAAAGAAAAAAAGGGAAGATAAAGCGATAAATGCACAAAGTTTTCTTACTTGTAGAAAAAGAAATATTCTTCTTGATTTTAGCGGGCTTTGTCATTAAAATAAGAATTACTTGGGGATTGGGCAAGTGGTAAGCCAACTGGCTCTGAACCAGTGATGCACAGGTTCGAACCCTGTATCCCCAGCCATATTGCAAAAACAAGCCGCGGTCAGATCATCGCGGCTTTTATGGTGCTTTTCCGCGCAGAAAACGAGAGGTTTATTGGTTCGAGTCTGGTTTTCTTTTACGCTTACGTTAATTGGACTCCGGTTCGGACGGAATCAGAATGCTGAACGTGCTTCCTTGGTTTTCTTGCGAATTGACATAGATTTTCCAATCGTGCAGTTCGATGATTTTTTTGACGATGGACAGCCCCAATCCGATGCCGTGATTGGTTCGCGATGGATTGCCCTGAAAGTATTCGTCGAAAATGTGCTTCTGCATTTCCTCGCTCATCCCGATGCCGTTGTCTTTGATCGAAATGAGAAATCCGTTTTCGATCCGGGCAGAAGTCAGACGGATTTTTCCGCCTTCGGGCGTATATTTGATCGCATTGTTGATCAGATTGATCCAGAGTTCTTTGACGAGTTCGCGGGAAGCCGAACACCGGAAATGTTGCAGATTGACCTCGATTTCGATCTTTTTTTCCTCGAATGCTTTGTAGAACAGGAGCAGGGTCTCTTCGATCGATTCGTCAATGTAGATCGTTTCTTTGTCGAGGACGATGGAACCCGAATTCAGTTTGCTGAGCAGCAAGGTCATGTTCGACAGATTGGAAAGCCGCATGCTTTCGTCGCGGATGATCTGATAGTACTTCTGTTTTTCCTCTTCGCTGAGATTCGGATCGTTGCACAACAATTCGGCGAATCCCTGAATCGAAGCGATCGGCGTCTTGAACTCGTGCGAAAAATTGGTGATGAAATCTTTTTTGATCAGCGTGATCGAATTCAGTTCGCGGATCACCTGATTGATATCGTCGATGACCTTCTGCAAAGCCGGATTCGGATGCTTGGAATCGAGGGTGATTTCTTCGGAAAAGTCGCCTTTGGACAGCCTTTCAAAGCAACTTCGGGTCTGCGCGATGTAGTTGGAAATCTGCCTCGAAGTCATCGACTGAATGATCGTGGCGATGATCGTGCAGGCAAGAAGACTGATAATGATGTTGATGATAGCGGGTCTGCGCGTGTTGATTTCGTACAAAGAGAGAATGTAGGAGATTAAACCCGTCAGTACGGCGGCGGAGAACGTGCAGATAAACATCGACAGCACCAGACGGAAATACGAGTGCCATTTGAACGAACGTTTTTTCTTATTCATTTTTGATCCCCCGATAACCGATGCCCATCAGCGTCTGAATTTCGATTTCCGGAAAAACTTCGATTTTTTTGCGGATTTTGAGAATAAAGACCTTGACGACGGATTCGTCCGTATCGGAATCGATTCCCCAGAATTCGTTGAACAGTTGCCACTTGGTAAAGGCTTTTTCCGGATAGGAAAACAGTTTAAAGAGAATATCGAATTCTTTTTTCGTCAGATTGACGCAGAGATTCTTTTTTTCGTTGACGACGGAATGCGTGTTGGAATCGAGTACCACGTCGCCGATGATGATCTTCTTTTCGGTGAAAATCTTCGCCCTTCTGAACAGCGCGCTGATGCGCATCAGCAGTTCCTCTTTGTTGATCGGCTTGACCATATAGTCGTCGACGCCCAGATCGTAACTGATGCCCTTGTCGTCGATCGAACTTTTGGCGGTGACCATAATGATCGGAATGTTTTTGTTCTCGTAGCGGATTTCTTTGATCAGTTGATTCCCGGTTACGTTGGGCATCATTTCGTCGCAGATGATGAGATCGATTTTTCCTTGATAATAAATGTTCAGCGCCTCTTCGCCGTCGTGCGCCGTCACCACTTCGTATCCTGCGCCGGTCAGAATCGCGTTGTAGAGTTTCAGAATGTGTTCTTCGTCGTCTACTGCCAGAATTCTCATAAATTTGACTCCTTTTTTTCTATTATAGCATTCCGCAGTAAAGGATTGGTAAACAAAGAAATGTTTACTTCAAATTTACCGACCGTTTACTTTTTGGTTACCGTAAAAGAATTAAAATGGATTCCGACGGAGGTGAATGCGCGGATGGAGAATCCTTATCAGGTTCTCGGCGTCGATGAGAACGCGACGGAGAGCGAAATCAAAAAAGCCTATCATCGGAAAGCAAAAGAGTATCATCCTGATCTTCACCCGGACGATCCTGTCGCCGCGAAGAAGATGATCGAAGTCAACGAGGCTTACGAGATGCTGATGAATCCGGAGAAAAATGTTTCCGCATCGGCGAAAACGACTTCTTCAACCCGGGACAGAGGCGAAACCGATCGGCAAAGAGAAAATCAGGACGCCTACGGATTCGATTTCTGGGAATTTTTTCATTTCGATCAGTCATCGTCTTCGGAACTGAAAGTCGAAAGCGAAGACAGCGAAGTCATCGCTCATGCTATCGATTTGATCCGGCGTTCCGCCTTTCTCGAAGCGATCGCCTTGCTCGACGACGTTCCGGGATACAAGAGAAACGCCCGGTGGTTCTATGTCGGCGCCGTGGCCAACCAACGGCTCGGACGGATCGAATTGGCCTTTGAAAAGGCGAAAAGAGCGGTTGAACTCGAACCGTATCGGGAAGATTATAAATATCTGTACCGCGTTTTGTACCAACAGTTGAAAACGTCTTCGGCCGAACGGCGGAGACCGCGCTGGACGGTGGGAAGAGTGCTTTGGGAAATCGTCAAACTCTTTTTGTGGATCGGATTTTTTGAATTGATCTTCCGACTGCTGTTCAGATTTTAGAAAGGGGAAAGAAGTATGGGAAGAATTATCGGCATTGATTTGGGAACGACCAACAGTTGCGCTTCTGTGGTCATCGACGGCAAAGCGGAAGTGATTCCTTCTTCGGAAGGGAAGCGGACGACGCCGAGCATCGTCGCTTTTACCGAGTACGGCGACTTGCTGGTCGGCGAACCGGCTGAGCGGCAGTCGGTGATGAATCCGAAACGGACGTTCTCTTCGATCAAACGAAAAATGGGAACGGACTGGAAAGCGGATATCGACGGAAAGAAATATGTCCCGCAGGAAATCAGCGCGATGATCCTGAGAAAAATCAAGAAAGACGCGGAAGCCTATCTGGGCGAACCCGTAGAGGAAGCCGTGATTACCGTTCCGGCGTATTTCAACGATACGCAAAGGCAGGCGACCAAAGATGCCGGCGTGATTGCCGGACTATCGGTGCGTCGGATCATCAACGAGCCGACCAGCGCCGCCCTGGCTTACGGTCTCGATCACGGCAGTCCGCAGAAAGTCATGGTCTACGATCTGGGCGGAGGGACGTTCGACGTTTCGATCATCGAGATCGGCGACGGCATCATCGAAGTGCTGTCCACTTCGGGAGACAATCATCTGGGCGGCGACGATTTCGACGCAGAAATCGTCTCGTGGATCGTCAGCGAATTCAAACGGAAAGAAAAGATCGATCTTTCCAAAAACGTTTCGGCGATGCAACGGGTCAAAGAAGCGGCCGAACAGGCTAAAAAGGATTTATCTTCTTGCGAAAACGCGACGATTTCGTTACCCTTTATTTGCGAATACGATCGGGAAATCCGTCATCTGGAAATGACGCTCAGCCGAACCAAGTTCGACGAATTGACCCGGGCGTTGGTCGAAAGGACGGCGATCCCGGTGGAAAAAGCGCTGAACGACGCCAATCTGGCCAAATCGGAACTGAATAAGGTTCTTCTCGTCGGCGGATCGACGCGGATCCCGGCTGTCCGGAAAAAGGTGCGGGAACTGACCGGCATCGCGCCGTCGCTCGATCTCAATCCGGACGAATGCGTCGCCATCGGCGCGGCCATACAAGGCGACACGCTGTCCGGTCATCATCTGGCGAAAGTCGGCGGGGGAAGCGACCTTCTGCTTCTCGACGTTACTTCGCTGAGTCTGTCGATCGAAACCATCGGCGGCGTGGCCACGCGTCTGATCGAAAGAAATACGACGCTTCCGGCTCATTATTCGCGCGTCTTTTCGACGGCGCAGAACTATCAGTCTTCGGTGGATATCCGCGTTTTGCAGGGCGAGCGGCCGATGGCTCAGGACAACAAGACGATCGGGACGTTTAAACTGAAAGGCATCCGGAAAGCCCCGGCGGGCGTTCCGAAAATCGAAGTGACGTTCGACATCGACGCCAACGGCATTCTGATCGTTTCGGCGAAAGACCTCGATACGGGGAAAGCCCAGTCGATCACGATCGCATCCAACGAAAAGATGTCATCGGAAGAGATTCAGAGGGCGATCGAAGACGCGAAACGCTTTGAAAAGACGGATAAAATCCGGGAAAAATATCTGGAAGTTCGTAGCCGCGCCCGTCAAACGGTCGACGAAACGGAAGCCGATCTGAAAAAGAACCGGAAGACGACGGACAAGAAAAAACGGAAAGAGATCGAAAAAGCCTGCCAGAAGATCGATCGCCTGCTCAATAAAGTCAAACCGATAAACGTGACGAAGAGCGATCTGGAAGAACTGGAAACTTCGCTGGCATCGCTGAATACAATGAAAGATGAAATCAAGAGGTAGCGATATGTTGAAATTATTGAAAAATTTAAAAGTCAAAGACGTCCTTCTGTTCATTCTGGAAATCGGGATCGTTTACGTCTGCTGCTATCTGGAATTGAAGATTCCGGATTATATGTCGAATATCACGACGATCATTCAAAGCGGCGTCAACGAGATCAAAGAAGTCTGGATTGCGGGAGGAAAAATGCTGTTGTGCGCTTTGGGCGGGACGGTCGGCACGATCGTTTCCGGCTATATTTCCGCGTACATCAGTTCCAATCTCAGTTACAATATCCGGGAAAAACTGTTCAACCACATCGTCGATCTGGATACGACGACGATCAAGGATTTTTCGACGGCTTCCCTGATCACGCGTACGACCAACGACATCACGCAGATTCAGATGACCGTTTCGATGGGGCTGACGATGATCATCAAGGCGCCGATTCTCGCGGTGATGGGCATTTTGAAGATCATCGACAAGAGTTGGCAACTGTCTCTTCTCACCGCGATCGCGGTCATTCTGATCGTCGCGATGATTCTGACGATCATGCTGATGGTCTTTCCGAAATTCCGCATCGTGCAGAAACTGACCGACGACATCAACCGGATCGGAAGGGAAACCCTGGCGGGCAACAAAGTGATCCGCGCGTTCAACGCCGAACACTATCAGGAAGACAAATTTGAAGAGACGAACGACCGTCTGGTCAATACGCAACTCTACAACCGGACGCGTTTAGCCGTGATGATGCCGGTGATGAGCCTCGTGATGAGCCTGCTGTCTTTGGCGATCTACTGGATCGGCGCTGACCTGGTCAACCAGTCCGCCTTGGCGGAAAAGGGCGAACTCTTCGGCAACATCGTCGTCTTCTCTTCCTATGCGATGTACATCATTCAGGCGTTCATGTTCCTTTGCATGATCTTCATGATGTTCCCGCGCGCGCAGGTTTCCGCGCGAAGAATCAACGAAGTCCTCGACTCTTCGATCCGGATCGAAGAGGGAACGCACGAACAGACCGATGCAACCGGCGAAATCGAATTCAAAAACGTTTCTTTCCATTATAAGGACGGGGAGAATGTATTGGAAAACATCTCGTTCTCAGCGAAAAAGGGGCAGACTGTCGCCTTTATCGGAACGACGGGTTCGGGAAAATCCACGCTGGTCGGTCTAGCCGCGCGGTTATACGACGCGACCGAAGGCGAAGTGATCGTCGACGGCGTCGATATAAAAGACTATTCGTTCCGGTCGCTGTACAGCAAAATCGGCTATATTCCTCAGCGCGCGGTTCTCTTTTCGGACACGGTACGGAACAACATCGCGTTCGGCGAAAAAGAGCCGCCGGTGCAGGAAGAAGACGTGTTGGAAGCCATCGACATCGCGCAGGCGAAGGATTTCGTCGATCATCTTCCGAACCGCCTGGAAGGCGACATCGCCGAAGGAGGAAACAACCTTTCGGGAGGGCAGAAGCAACGGCTTTCCATCGCCCGTGCGATTGCCCGGAAACCGGAGATTCTGATCTTCGACGACTCGTTCTCGGCGTTGGATTACAAGACGGATCAGGAACTGAGAAGAAGAATTCAGACCGATCTGAAAGATACGACTTGCCTGATCGTCGCCCAACGGATCGGAACGATCAAAAATGCCGATCAGATCGTCGTTCTCGACGAAGGAAAAATCGTCGGAAAGGGAACGCACGAAGAATTGTTGAAAACTTGTCCGGTTTATCACGAAATCGCCGTTTCGCAATTGTCGGAAGAAGAACTGACGAAAGGAGGAAACTGAAATGCCTGGACCAATGAGAAAAAACGCCGCGCCGCAGAAAGCCAGAAACGGAAAAGCGGCTTTGAAAAATCTAATAAAATACATCCGGCCTTACTTACCGATCCTGATCGTCAGTCTGGTTCTCTCCGCGTTGAGCGCCGTGCTGACCGTGGTCGGCCCGGATAAACTGAAAGACCTCACCAACATCATTTCCGATTCGTTTACCCGGTTGAATCAGACCGGAATCTGGGTGGATATCGATCTGACCGAAATCGGAAAAATCGGCATCTTCCTCGTCGTTCTGTACGTTTTAAGCGCGATCATCGGCATCATCACGTCATTGATTCTCGCCAGAGTCACTTTGAGAATTTCAAAGAAGATGCGGGACGATCTGGAACGGAAAATCAACCGCGTTCCGTTGGCGTATTTCAACCGGCATACGTACGGCGACGTACTCAGCCGGATCACCAACGATGTCGATACCATCGCCGACGCGCTGAACAACAGCATTTCCGGCATCGTATCGGCTGTATTCCAGTTTGCCGCCTGCCTGATCATGATGTTCGTTACCGAATGGTCGATGGCGCTGACGGCGATTCTGAGCAGCCTTCTCGGGTTTGCGCTGATGTTCGTCATCATGGCGAAATCGCAGAAATACTTCACCGCCAGACAGGAAGCGTTAGGCAAACTCAACGGCTACATCGAAGAGATGTATTCCGGGCATGACGTCGTGCGGGTTTCCGGCGCGGATAATCGCGTCAAAAAGCAGTTCGCCGGATTGAACGGACAGGTCAAAAAAGCGAATTTCATGTCGCAATTTCTTTCCGGCATGATGCCGACCCTGATGTCCTTCATCGGGAATCTCGGCTATGTCGCGGTCTGCATCGTCGGCGCGCTCGGGGTGATGGACGGAAGATTCAAATTCGGCGTGATCACCGCTTTCCTGATTTACGTCCGCCTCTTCACGCAACCGCTTTCGACTTTGTCGCAGGGAATGAGCCAGATTCAATCCTGCATGGCGGCCAGCGAACGGGTCTTCGATTTCCTTAACGAAAGCGAACTCGAAGACGAATCGGGTAAGGTCAGACGCATCGAATCGGCGAAAGGTAACGTCGAATTCCGCAACGTGCAATTCGGTTACGAGCCGGATCATCTGATCATCAAGAATTTCAGCGCGCAGGTCAGAAGCGGTCAGAAAGTCGCGATCGTCGGACCGACGGGCGCGGGTAAAACGACGATCGTCAATCTGCTGATGCGGTTTTATGAAATCAATTCCGGCGAAATTCTGATCGACGGAGTGAACACGAAGGAACTGACGCGGGAAAACATTCACGATCTGTTCGGAATGGTGTTGCAGGATACGTGGCTTTTTGAAGGAACGGTGAAAGAAAATCTGGCTTTCAACAAAAAGGACGTTTCGGAAGAGACGATGATCCGGGCGTGCAAAGCCTGCGGTATTCATTCCTTCATCAAAACCTTGCCGAACGGTTACGATACGCTTCTTTCGGACAGCAGTTCGCTTTCCGCCGGGCAGAAGCAATTGTTCACGATCGCGCGGGCGATGATTCAGAACGCCCCGATGCTGATTCTCGACGAGGCGACTTCCAACGTGGATACCCGCACGGAAATCCTGATTCAGAACGCGATGGACCGGCTGACGCAATCGCGGACTTCGTTCGTGATCGCGCATCGCCTTTCCACGATCAAAAACGCCGATCTGATCCTGGTGCTGAAAGACGGCGACATCATCGAACAGGGAAATCACGAGGAGTTGCTTGCTCAGGACGGATTCTACGCGAAACTGTACAATTCGCAATTCGATGAAGAAAGCGACAACTCGATCGACGCGATCATCGACAACCTGAACAAAAAGCAAAGCGCTTCCTAAATCGATAAAAAAATATCGATTTCGCTTGACAAGCGTCCGCCTTTGGTTTAAGATAAAGGCGTAATGAGGAGTAGCATACTAGGTCGGTATCGTCAGCACGAGGAATCTTCGGTACAGACAATCCAAAAGATTTTGCAAGATCATTAACGTTGAGTTAATGGTCTTTTTCTTTTAGAGGGCCGGGATTCAACGACAAGAAGAAAGGAGAAAGAAAAATGAAACTGCTCATTGCGTCCGTCGGTCCTGTTTCGGATTTCGCTGTGCGCGTGGACGGCGGTTGCCCTCAACCGAGACAAAATCGGAGGGCGAACCGACAAAAAGAAAGGAGGGATATCCCGGAAAAAGCAAAAAAGGGGGGTATAGATGGATTCCCCTGAGTCCGGTGTCTTCTGGCATCCTTTTGTTCGGATCGTTCGTTTCGGTTTCCGCGAACCGCGTCGGCATCGTTTTCGACGAAGTCAACGGCGGAATTCATAAACTGCCGAAGCGGATAGGATCGTGCCGGAAGGAAACGCCAGAGGCAAAGCCGAATTCGCTTTCATCGAGCAAGTCTCTACCTTGATGCGAATCCGACATTATCTTACGAAGAGTGTTCTTCATTCGTCTTGTCGATCGTTTTCTACGACACTCGGGGCGGACAACTTCCCGAGGTATTGACAAGCGATTCCTTATCCAGTATGATAGGCTCGTTGATAGGGAAATAAAAATAAGGAGGAAAAGAAATGCAAGCATATCAAATCGTTTTGCTGGTCGTGGGCATTCTCGCGCTGATCGCCATTTTGTTCGCGGTCTCCTACGTCAAAGCGCCGCCGGATACGGCCTTTATCGTTACCGGTCGGAAAAAGAGAAAAGTACTGATCGGAAAAGCCGGGTTCCGGATTCCGTTTCTTCAAAGGCTGGACAAACTGCCGTTGAACCTGATTCAGGTGGATATCAAAACGCCGGACGCCGTTCCGACGTCGGAGTTCATCAATATCTTCGTCGACGGTGTCGCCAACATCAAAATCGGATCGACGCCGGAAGACATCGCGCTGGCCTCGCAGATTTTCTTACAGGAAAAACTTTCGGGCATTCAGGCAATCGCCAAAGAAGTTCTGGAAGGAAACATGCGGGAGATCATCGGGCAGATGAAACTGACGGATCTCGTGCATAACCGCGATCTGTTCGCAGAGAAGGTCAAAGACAACGCGATGCAGGATATGGGTCGAATGGGATTGCAGATCATCAATCTGACGATTCAGAACTTCTCCGACAAGGAGAATGTCATTCAGAATCTCGGTGTCGACAACATTACGCAGATTCAGAAAGACGCCCAGATCGCCCGCGCCAATTCGGAACGGGACGTGAAAATCGCGCAGGCTTCCGCGCTGGAAGCCGCGAACAAGGCGAATGTAGACGCGCAAACCAAAATCATTCAGCAGAATACCGAGTACGAACTTCGGAAATCGGAACTGAAAACCAAGTCCGATACGGCCGCGGCGAGCGCGGACGCCGCTTACGCCATCGAAGAGCAGAAACGGCAGGAAGAGATCAACGTCGCTAAAATCAACGCCGATATCGCCAAGCGCGAACGAGAAGTCGAACTGGGGCAACGGGAAGTCGAATTGCAGGAAAAGCAACTGGAAGCGCAGATCAACAAAAAGGCCGACGCGGAGAAATACGCGTTGGAGCAGAAGGCTTCGGCGGAACTGTTCCAGAGACAGCGTGCAGCGGAAGCGGAAAAGTTTGAAAAAGAACAGCAGGCCGAAGCGAAGAAAATTCAGGCCGAAGCGGAAAAAGTCATCAAACAGAAGGAAGCAGAGGCGTTGAAGATTCAGGCCGAAGCCGAAAAGTACGCGTCCGAACAGAAAGCGCAGGGAATCGAGGCGGTCGGAAAGGCCGAAGCCGAAGCGATCGAAAGAAAAGCGGAAGCGATGAAAAAGATGGGCGAAGCGTCGGTTCTGCAACTGATTCTCGATTCGAAAGTTCTTCCGGACATCGTCCGTGCGTCCAGCGAACCTCTCGCGGCGGCGTATGCGCAAATCGACAACATCACGATGTACGGAGACGGCAATACGACGAAACTGGCTTCGGAAATCACCAACAATTCCTCGCAGATCATTCAGTCGGTCGAAAAATCGTTGGGCATCGACCTCAAATCGGTGCTTGCGGGGTATCTCGGCGGTAAACTGGTGAGTAAAAACGAGGTGAAAAAAGAAAGCGAAGAGTAACCGGAAATCCGGAAAATCAATCTTCAAAAGGCGGTCAGGCGGAAACGCCGAGCCGCTTTTTTCGTGCGTGAATGATAAATTCAAAGAAAAAAACGATTTTAATCCGTTCAGGCAGAAAAGGGAAATGATCGAAGCGAAAATCCGCAATTTCGCTTATCACATAAAGGAGGAACATTCATCGAATGAAGACAAGGGAATCCCTTTGCAATGTGGCATAAAATGGGGAATCAAAAAAAAGGGAATTTGAAGAAGTTCAAATCCCGCATTTCCCCTTTATCAGGCGATCTTCGGACGGCGGTGGAAAACGTAAAGCGCGATCGAAGAAACGACGTCCAGACAGAATACGAAATGGCCGATCAGACAGAGAAGAAAGAAAAGATTTTTCGTTTCGAGGAATTCTTTAAGGGCGAAAGCGATGTTGTGCGATCCCGACGCAAGCATCAGGATATACGTGGAAACGACGGAAAGAATCAACATGAAGACGCCCATCGCGATTAAAAAAGGAGACATCAGGCAGACGACGACGAACAAGCCCCAGATCGTGAAATTAAGCAGGTAGAAGGGAATCAGACAGAGTTTGGCGATCATCGTGGATTTCACCGGCGAAGAAGATTCTTTCCGGTATCCGATCGCCGCCGAAACGAAGTTGGCGATGCAGACGCCTAAGGCGACGAGGGCGAAGGCACAACTCAAAGAAACGGCTACGGAAGCGAAAGTATCGGACAGACTTTCATTGACCATCGCCGTAATGAAATACACGACGAACGGGATTTGCATCAGATAAGAAACGAAGACCAACAGGGTTAATGCGATTTTGCTTTTCATGAGCGCGACCTTTCTTTTTTGTCATTATAGCATGACGACATTCAGAAAAGAACAGAAAATGATGCCGTTTCTTCGGAAAAAACGGATTTTGACCATTACCTTGTCTGGCGTGCGGAAGGAAAAAAACTTGTTCGCCAAAAAGAACAAGGAATTCTGACCAGCAACCTTTATAATAAAAGAGGGTGACGGAGATGGATTTTTCGGAAAGGTTGAAAGCATTGCGGAAAAAGAAAGGACTTAACGCAGGAAGAATTGGCTAAGCGCCTTTTCATCTCCCGATCGGTGATTGCCAAATACGAATGCGGTAAATCCTTGCCTACCCGGGAAAATGCGGAAAAATTAGCGGCTTTTTTTGACGTGAAACTCAGCGATCTGATTGAAGAGGAGCAGGTCCGAATGCGTTCTTCCGAATTCAGAACGCGAAAAAACATCGCGTACATTCTTTCTTTTACCGGAATTTTCATCGATGCTTTTTATTTGATTCTTTTCTTCATTCCCGTTTTTTTCAGGCGGGTATATGTCTATCCGATTCCGGACGGTTCCGATCGGCCTTCGTCTGTCTGGGAATCAAACAGCATTCTGACGGCCACCTTGAAAAACGGCAACCCGATCGGAATACTGACTTTCGTCTTTTGCGTCGCGGATCTTCTTTTGCTCCTTTGTCTACTGATTGCGCTTCGGCGGAAGGAAATCGCTTTAAAACTGGAATTTGCTTCCGTGTTGCTGCTCGTCATCGATGTTTTTCTGATTTTTCTGACGATTGTTCTATCGGCGTCGTATGCTTTGTAGGGCGATGCGGGTTCTGAGTGAAGCCTGATTTTAAAGAAAAGAAGGACGTATAGGGCAGGTATTTGCCGGGTAAAGAAAAATAATTGTGGCGTAAATTTTCGGATATGGTATGATAGTAATATAGAAAAAGGGAGACTGAAATGAAAAAGAAACGATTGCTATTGTCTTTGGCTATGGTAACGGCTTTGTTTGCTTGCAACGGTTGCAAAAAGAACGATAAGCCGGCCGATCTCGATGTGCCGTGGGCCGAAGGCAGAACACAGGTCGATGAGAGCAAATTGACCGGGGAGGTGCTGACGACTTCCAAAGTCAGAGTGCATTACACCCGTACAGCCGCCGATTATCTTTCGTGGGATATCTGGTCGTGGGAAGCAGAACCTGTCGGAAAAGACGGCGCGGCTTATGCCTTTTCGATGTATGACGCTTATGGCGTCGTCGGCGATATTCCCGTCGGGGAAGGCGTAACGTCCATCGGCATCATTATCCGCAAGGGCGGAGACAGTTGGACCGGAAAAGATATTGAGAAAGATCGCTTTATCACCGTTCCGGCCACTTCGGAAGACGGCATCTACAACGTCTATCTGGTAGAAGGGAGAGAGACTATTTTCGAATCGAGAGAAGACGCCGGAAAGGACGCGATCACTTCGGCATACGCTTCGTACAATGTACGCAACAAATCGCAGATGACGGCGATGATTTACCTTTCCTGCGACAAAGAAAAATTCGCCGCGGAAAGCGTTTCGCTTTTTGAAGACGGAACGGAAATCAGCGGATACACCGTCAAGTTGTTCCCGGATTCGCATTTCGTGCAGGTTCTGATGCCGAAAGGCTTCGAGTACGATCTGGAAAAGACCTACACGGTTCGTTACGACTTCGGTTCTTCCGGAACGGCGGAATGCGAACTGGCTCTTTACGACATCTACAACACCGACTCGTTCGGCGAGAAGTACAACTACGACGGCGACGATCTCGGCGTGACTTTCGCCGCGAACAAGCAGAGCACGACGTTTAAAATCTGGGCGCCGATTTCCAAAGAAGTCAGGCTGAATCTTTACGACAGCGGCACGCCGTCGGAAACGAACAAACCGACGAAGACGGTGGCGCTGACGAAGGGGGAAAAAGGCGTATGGTCGGTGACGGAAGAGGGAAACCTTCACGGAAAATACTATACGTATACGATCGTCAACAAAGATAAGACCAACGAAATCGTCGATCCTTACGCGAAATCCTGCGGCGTGAACGGGAAGATCGGCATGATCGTCGACTTCGATCAGATCAATGCGGAAATAGGCTGGGATTCGGTTCAACGGCCGGAAAACGGACCGGTCAACAACGTCGACGCGTCGATCTACGAGATTCACGTCCGCGACATGACGATCGATTCGACTTCCGGAGTCAGCGCGGCTCATCGGGGCAAATTCCTCGGACTGACCGAAGAGGGAACCACGTATCAGGGAGTAACCACCGGTCTGGATCATCTCAAAGAACTGGGGATTTCCCACGTGCAGATTCTGCCGTTCTACGATTACAACAGCGTGGACGAAACCAAGAGCGACGGGTACAACTGGGGATACGATCCGCTGAACTACAACTGTCTGGAAGGTTCGTATTCCACCGATCCGACCGATGGTCTCGTCCGAATCAAGGAATTCAAGACGATGGTCAAAACGCTTCTGGCCAACGACATTCAGATCAACATGGACGTGGTGTACAATCACACCGCCGAAAGCGACGCGACCAATTTTGAAAAGATCATTCCGGGATATTATCACCGTCTGGACAGCAACTTCGGCTATTCAAACGGTTCCGGTTGCGGCAACGAAATGGCGACCGATCACTATATGTACCGGAAATTCGTGGTCGATTCCTGTAAATTCTGGCTGGGCGAATACAAACTTTCCGGATTCCGTTTCGACCTGATGGGACTGATCGATACGGGAACAATGGAAGAAGTTTATGCCGAATGCGCGAAAATTTACGATAAGGTGATGATTTACGGCGAACCTTGGACCGGCGGAACGACGACCTTGTCTTCGCTCGAACAGACCAATCAGTCGACGGTCGGAGGATTGACGGGAACAGTCGGCGCTTTCAACGACAAAATCCGAAACGGCATCAAGGGAGACAACACTCCGGGTATCGGTTGGGTGCAAGGAAACAAGAGCAGCGCTATCCCGGTTCAAAGCGGACTGATGGGACGTTTCTCCGCTTCGATCGACCCGAACAGAGTCATCAACTACGTGTCCTGCCACGATAACTACACGCTGTACGATCATCTGAATCTGACTTTGACGGGAGATCGCAAGGCGCATCTCTCTGACGTCTACAAGCAAAGCGAGGCGCTGGTCTTTACCGGTCAGGGAATCACCTTCATGCAGGAGGGCGAAGACTTCATGCGGACGAAAAGCGCCGGTACGGGAAGTCAGGTGCATAATTCCTACAATGCGGGCGATAAGGTCAACAAGATGGATTACTCCCTGAAAGCGAAGAATATCGAAATGTTCGAGTACTTCAAGGATCTGATCCAGATGCGAAAAGAGAATCCTCTCCTTCGTCTGGCGGATAAAGACAAGATCGCCGCGCAGATGAAATTCGTCGGAGACGGATCTTCCGTTCTGGCGTTCACGGTTTCCGACCCGACCGACGGAGAAGAAATTCTGGTGATTCACTCTCTCGATGCCGTCAGCGACTATGCGTTGGGCGGCTCGTATCGCCTGATCTTCGACCATTCGGGAAAAGTCGATTCTACGGAAACGATCACTTCTCTGAATTTAAGCGCGAACGGCAGCGTCGTTCTGAAAAAAGCGTAGAAGAAAAAAACGAGGAAGGCGTGGCGAAAGCCGCGCCTTTTTCGATGTCTTGTATAAGGACGTTCTGACAACGAAACATGCTTAAAAGGCATGGTGAAAGATGCAAACGAGGTATTTTACATCGTTCGGATTTCATTTATAATGAAAGAGAAGAAAAAAGGATTGGTCGATAAGGAGGAGTGAAACGATGAAAATTTTAACCGTTTATTATTCGCGCAAGGGCGAAAATTATGTGAACGGAGGTATCGAAGATTTAAAGAAAGGCAATACGGAAATCGTTGCCGAAAGCATTCAAAGAGCCGTCGGAGGCGACTTGTTCGAGGTGGAAACGGTCAAAGAATATCCGAAAGATTACCGCGCTTGTTGTCAGGAAGCGCAGAAGGAACTTCGCGAGGGCATCCGACCCGAGTTGAAAGGCTTTCCTGCCGGATTGAACGAGTGCGACCTTCTTTTCGTCGGCTATCCTAACTGGTGGGGAACGATGCCGATGGCGATGGTCGCATTACTGGAAAAATACGATCTGCACGGCAAGAAAATCGTTCCGTTCTGCACCAACGAGGGAAGCGGTCTGGGATCGAGCGAGCGCGATCTGGCGCGGATCTGTCCCGGAGCGAAGATCGTACACGGGCTTTCCGTCCGCGGTTCGGAAGCCTCCGGGTCTGAGAAAAAGGTCGCCGAATGGGCGAAGGGAATCGTCGGTTCGTGCGAAAAGGACAACGGGTAAAAGAAAGGCGCAATTTTGTGAAAATGCGATAAAAGGTGAAGAGAATGTTTCAAGAAGTCCATAAGAATTTCGGATTCGGCTGTATGCGCCTTCCGATGAAAAACGGCGAAGTCGACGAGGAAGAGTTCAAACAAATGATCGATGCGTTCCTCGACGGCGGGTTCAACTATTTCGATACGGCGCACGGCTATTTGCAAGGGAAAAGCGAAACGGCGCTTCGGGATTGTCTCGTCGCCCGTTATCCGCGAAACCGCTTTGTGCTGACGAACAAACTGACGAACTTTTATTTCAAAAACGAAGCCGAAGTGCGTCCCTTTTTTGAGAGTCAATTAAAAATCTGCGGCGTGGATTATTTCGATTTCTATCTGATGCACGCGCAATCGAAAGAGAACTTCGCGTTTTTCAAAAAGTGCCGCGCTTATGAACAGGCGCTGGAATGGAAAAAGGAAGGAAAAATCAGGCATTTCGGCATTTCTTTCCACGACACTGCGGAAGTTCTGGAACAGATTCTCTTTGAATATCCGCAGATCGAAGTCGTCCAGATTCAACTTAATTACGTCGATTACGACGATCCTGCCGTGCAATCGCGGAAATGTCTGGAAGTCTGCAACCGATTCCATAAACCCGTCATCGTCATGGAGCCGGTCAAGGGCGGAAATCTCGTCCGTTTGCCGGAAGAGGCCCGAAAATATCTGGAAGAACTCGGGACGGCTTCTACGGCCAGTTACGCGATCCGTTTTGCCGCGGGGTGCGAAGGCGTGTTCATGACGCTGTCGGGCATGAGCGACCGGGCGCAGATGAACGATAACCTCTCTTTCATGAAAGACTTTACGCCGTTAAACGAGAAAGAGCGGCGCGCGATCGATCAGGTTTGCGCGGTTTTCCGATCCATGCATCTGATTCCTTGCACGGCTTGCCGATACTGTACGGAGGGCTGTCCGAAGAAGATTTCCATTCCGGATTTGTTTTCCTGCATGAACGCGAAAAACATCTATCACGATTGGAACGCCGATTACTACTACACGCAGGTGTACACGAAAAACAACGGAAAAGCGTCGGCGTGCATCGGCTGCGGGAAATGCGAAAAGGCTTGTCCTCAGCATCTTCCGATCCGAAGTTTATTAAAGGAGGTGGCAAAACAATTTGAAGACGGAGTATAGAAAGTTACCGAAAGGAACGGAAAGAATCGGCACGCTCGGTCTTGGCACGGGCGGCTTACACAAGGCCTCGAAAGAAGAAATCGAAAAGGTGATCGAAACGGCGATCGCCGCCGGCATCAATTTTTTCGATTTGTGCGCGGGAGGAAGCCGGGTGTACGAACCTTTCGGTCGGGCGATACGGGGAAAGCGGGATCAAATCTACTTTCAGTTGCACTTCGGCGCGGTGTATGCGGCAAACGGCGAATACGGCTGGTCGCGCGATCTTCAAGCCGTCAAAGAAACGTTTGACTGGGAGATGAAAGCGCTCGGAACGGATTACGTCGATTTCGGATTTCTTCATTGCATCGACGAGGAGAGCGATTTTGAAGCCGTGAAGCGAAACGGAATCTTCGATTTCGTCCGAAGCCTCAAAGAACAAGGAATCGTCCGGCACATCGGTTTTTCCTCGCATACGCCTTCGGTTGCCTCCAAAATTCTCGATACGGGTGCGATCGACATGATGATGTTTTCGATCAATCCGGCTTACGATCTGGAATGCGGCGATGAATACGGCATAGGCTCGACCTTGGAGAGAGCCGAACTGTTCCGCCGCTGTCAGAAAGAAGGAATCGGCATTTCGGTCATGAAACCTTTTCACGGAGGACAACTTCTTTCGGATCGGACTTCGCCGTTCAAAAAGGCGCTTACGAAGGTGCAGTGCATTCAGTATTGTCTGGACAGACCCGCCGTGCTGAGCGTGGTTCCGGGCGTAAGAAATCTAAGCGATCTGAACGAACTTCTGACGTACGGTTCGTCAACCCGGGAGGAACGCGATTATTCGCTGATCGGCGAATTTACGCCGGAAACGGCAATCGGGAATTGCGTCTATTGCAACCATTGTCAACCTTGTCCCGCCGGAATCGATATCGGTCTCGTGAACAAGTATTACGATCTTTCCCTGGCGGGCGATGATATGGCGGCCAATCACTACGATAAACTGAAAGTCAAGGCCGATGCCTGTCTTAGTTGCTTCCATTGCGACAAGCGTTGTCCGTTTCAGGTCAAACAGCGGGAAAAAATGAAAAAAATAGCCGATTATTTCGGGAAAGGAGATTCAAAATGATTGAAAACGTATTGATAAAGAAAAAGATTTCTTCGCGCGGGAAGATCGCGGTGAAGAGCCTGATCGCTTTCGGGATTCTCGTCCTTGCGGTGGTACTACCTCAGATCGTACACGCCGCGGTCGGACCTTCCGGCGGAGCGAAATGGCTTCCGATGTATCTGCCTGTTCTGTTAGGCGGTTGTCTCCTGGGGTGGTCCTGGGGAATCCGAATCGGGGTTCTTTCCCCTCTGGTCAGTTTTTTGATCACGCTGGCGATCGGAAATCCGATGCCTGCGGCGGAAAGGCTTCCGTTCATGATGATCGAACTGGCCGTGTTTGCCGTCGTTTCGGGACTGTTTGCCAACAAAATCGCGAAGAATGCCTGGATGGCGTTCCCGGCCGTGCTTTTGGCGCAGATTTCTGGAAGAGCCGCGTTTATGCTTCTCACGCTGATCTTTCAGTCCTTCGTTTCCTTTACGCCGGCTTCGGTCTGGTCGCAGATTCAGACCGGACTTTCGGGAATGATCGTTCAGGCTCTTGTCGTACCGGCAATCGTCATGGGATTGAAACGGCTTCTGGACAGAGAAAATGAAGACTGATTGGCAGATCGCAAAAAACAATCTCGCCGGGCATACGCTTTGTCTTTGCAAAGACGGCGAATGCCTTTTCAGCGACCGGAGGGGAATCGCCCCGATGATGGGGTGGATCGGAGAAGGGGAAAATCTGGTCGGCTATTCCGCGGCGGATCTCGTCGTCGGCAAGGCGGCGGCCATGCTGTTTGCAAAAAGCGGAATCGTAACGGTCTACGCCGATACGCTTTCCGAAAGCGGAAAAGCGTTTTTGGAAGCGCAGGGCATTCCTTGCTTTTACAAGACGCTGACCAAAAGAATCCTCAACCGCGCGGGTACAGACGTCTGTCCGATGGAAAAAGCGGTTCTGAATGCCGAAACGGCGGAAGAAGGATACGAAATCTTAAAACGACAATGGCAAGCGATGAACGTTCAGCCGTAAATCGTTCGTTTTTCAGAATGGCTTTTTGTGTCTTCTATCCGTTTCCCGGATGGAGCGAATCTTTATTTTTAATGAAATTATTGCTTTTCACCGCAGAGAAAATACCGTATAGTACTAGTTGACGGGAGTTTGAATATGGAAATCAAAGAATATCAATGCATGTGCCCGGAATGCGGGTCCGGTTACATGAATATCGAATTGATCAACCGGTCGGGCATGGAAATCGTCCTGACCAGTTACGGCGCGGGAATCCGGAGCCTTCGCGTTCCGGATCGCAAAGGGACGTTGAAAGAGGTCGTGTTTACGCCGGAAAATGAAAAGATGTACCGTTACGTGTATCACGGGAAGACGATCGGAAGAACGGCGGGGAGAATCGAAAACGCGACGTTCACGATTGACGGAAAAACGGCGGAATTGGACAAAAACAATTTTTCGCGCGACAATCTGCACGGGGGAAAAAGCGGATTGAATTTCCGCGTTTTCGGCTATGAAATTCTGAAAAGCAACGAGTATTGCGACGTTCGTTTTTCCTATCTTTCTCCTGACGGCGAAGGCGGTTATTTCGGAAACGTTCTCATCGGAGTGACCTATCGGATTTTTGAAAGGGTTTGCCGCGTGCAGATTCTCTATTCCGGCAAGAGCGATTGCCGCACCTTGCTGAATCTGACCAATCATTCCTATTTCAACCTTTCGGGCGATCTTTTTTCTTCGGTAGAGAAGCAGGAACTCTATATCAACGCTTCGCACTACGGAGAACTCAACGAACGGCTGATTGCCGAAAAGATCAAACCGGTCGACGCGACGATGAGTTTCAAGACGCCGCATCTGATCGGCAATCATATCCAAGACGAAGCGTTGCACACCTTTACCAACGGATACGATCACCCGTACTTTCTCGATGACAGCGGAATCGAAACGCTTGCCGCCTATCTGAAATCGTATGAAAGCGGCTTGAAAATGGAAGTCCGGACGAGTTATCCGTGCATCGTGTTTTATTCCAACGGACAGGGGTTGAAGAATCTTGTTTCCGACGGCGTCGATTATTCGTTGTTTTCGGCTTGCTGTCTGGAATGCCAGTATCATCCAGACGGCATTCACCGCGCTTCCGATCGTTGCGGCATTCTGGACGAGGATCATCCGTATCGCGAAACGATCGATCTGAGATTCATCGCCGAGTAAGCGATCGCAAAAAATCAATCGGCGCATATATTGGATTGAAGAATGTTTTCTTTCTGAAAGGGCGCCGAATGAAAAATCAGGACGGACTCGTCGAAGAGTTGCTGCTATACGCCAAAATTCACCTTCATCGCGAGGAACTCGATTTAATCGATCTCCGGAACCGGCTGAGAGACGTTTTCGGCGACGGCGTTTCATGGAAGAAAGTCGATATCGCGCGGATCGCCGCGATGAAGAATCCGGATGAACTCATTCAAAAAATGCAGGAACGCGGAATCTTCGATGCAAACGCGATCGTCGGAATTTTGGGAATGCTGACGCCTCCGCCGTCCGAAGTCGCGCGAAAAGCACACGAACGGGAAGAAAGGCAAAGCGGAAGCGGTCTGGAATATCTTTACGATCTTTCCGTCAAAAACGACTATATCCGCTCAGGCGCGCTGGCTAAAAATCGCTTTTTCAGAACGATGATTTACGGAAAAGAGTTGGAGATCGCGATCAATCTGTCCAAACCGGAAAAGAGCAATCAGGAAATCGTCCGGGCGTTGAAAAAGCGAAGAAACGTTTATCCGAAATGTCCGCTATGCGTTGAAAATATCGGCTATTCCGGCGATGAAAGGCAGGCTTCGCGCGCGAATTTGCGCGTTTTTCCGATCCGCTTCGGGAAAGAGGAATGGTTCATTCAATACTCTCCGTATGCCTACTTTTCCCATCATCTCATCGTCGTTTCAAAAACGCATCGCAAAATGGTCGTCAATGTCGGAACATTCCGCAATCTTCTCGCTTTCACCGACCGCTTTCCCGATTACTTCATCGGATCCAATGCCGATCTTCCGATCGTCGGCGGATCGATTCTGGAACATCGGCATTATCAGGGTGGCACGCATCGCTTGCCGATTTTTATGGCGAAAGACAGAAAAGTATACTTTTGCGACGACGGGGTGAAGGTTTCCTCGCTCGAATGGGATTGCACGGTTCTGAAAGTGCAGGGAAAAAAGAAGTCGGTTCTCCGTTTCGCAAAAGCGATTCTTTCGGTCTGGAAAACATACGACGATGAAACAGTCGGCCTTCGTTCGCATACGGGGAAAGACAGGCACAACGGCCTTGCGCCGATCGCGCGGAAAGAGAAGGACGGCTACGCACTCTATCTGATTCTCAAAAACAATCGGTGCGACGAAACGTATCCGGAAGGGATTTTTCACGCTCATCGGGAATATCACCTGATCAAAAGCGAGGGGATCGGCCTCGTCGAGTCGGCGGGTCTTTTTATTCTTCCGCCGCGTGTGAGAGAAATCATGCAGATTCTGAAAGAAATCCTTTCCGACAGGAAGAAGAAAGCGGATGGCTTTTCCGCTTATCCGTCGTTAAGAATCTATGAGAAGAAAATCGAGGAAGGATTTCTGGAAAACGCGTGCGATGATGAGGAAAATATCGAAAATCAAGTTCAGACGCTGATCGGAGAAACCTGCGCGGAAATCCTGAAAAATACGGCGGTTTTCAAGAATGACCGCGCGGGGAAACACGCGTTGGACCGTTTGATGGAAAAAGTGCTTCGCGAATCGTAAAGGATATCGTTTTTGTATTTATTTTTCTTTCGGAATCCTGTATGATTTGAATTGAAACGAGAGGAAAAAATGAAGCGATACGAACTACATCTGACGATGAATTGCAGGGATTTAGGCGGTTATAAAACCCTTGAAGGGAAAGTAACCCGCTATTTTCGTTTTATCCGAAGCGATGCGCCGACGTATATCACCGAGTCCGACAAGCAATTCCTTCTGGATCATCGCTTCTTCACGATCATCGATTTAAGAACCGAGAAGGTCGTGAAATTCATTCCGTCGGTCTTTGCCGGCGATCCGCGTTTTGAATACCGCAATTTTCCGTTGACGGAAGGATCGGGAATTCCGCTGACGGACGAAAACGCCAGCGCGCTGTATCTGAGAATGATCGGAAATACAGAGACGTTTTTCCGTATTTTTTCGTTGATCGCGGAAGTAGACGGCGGCGTTTTTTACCATTGCACCGCAGGGAAAGACCGGACGGGAATTCTATCCTGCCTTTTGCTTCTTCTCGCCGGAGCGAAAGAGGAAGACATTCTGAACGACTATTGTTTGTCGAACGACCTGATCGAAAAGAATATCGGCAGAATCATCGCCGAACATCCGTCCTTTCCGCCGAATCTCGGCTATGCGAAGCGAAAGTATCTGGAAGGATTTCTGACAGAATTCAGAAAGCAATACGGCACTGCCGAAACGTATCTGCTCTCGATCGGATTAAGCGAAAGTCAGATCGGAAAGATCAAAAGAAAACTGACGGAGGACTAAAAAATGGAAAATCAACCTTTGGCGGACCTGATCCGTCCGAAAACGCTGGAAGAAGTCGTCGGTCAGGAGCATCTTCTCGGAAAGAACGGCGTTCTGAGAAAACTGATCGAATCGAAGAAAATTCCGAATATGATCTTTTACGGTCCGAGCGGAACCGGAAAAACGACTCTGGCGAGGATGATCGCCGATTCCGTCGATAAAAAACTGTACAGGATCAACGCGACCAGCGCTTCTTCGAGCGATGTCAAGGAGATTATCGCAAAAATCGGTTCGCTAGGACATCTCGACGGCATCTTGCTCTATCTCGACGAAATTCAGTATTTTTCCAAAAAGCAGCAGCAGTTGCTCCTGGAATACATCGAAAGCGGGGAGATCACGCTGATCGCTTCGACGACGGAAAACCCTTATTTTTACGTATATAACGCTTTGATTTCCCGTTCGACGATCTTTGAATTCAAACCGATCCGCCCGAGCGAAATCGAGAAGGCGGTTCAACGAGCCGTCTCTTTTTTAGCCGACCGCTCTCAGCAGCGGATTGAAGTGGAAGAAGGCGTCGTCCGTTATCTTTCGACGATCTGCGGCGGCGATTGCCGCAAGGCGATCAATTCGGTGGAACTGATGTTCAACGTCGCCAATCATTACAATCAGACGTATTTCTTTACGATGAACGAAGCCAGACAGATCGGTCAGAGAAGTGCGATGCGTTACGATCGCGACGGAGACGAACATTACGATCTTCTGTCGGCTTTTCAGAAATCGATCCGGGGCTCGGATCCGGACGCAGGAATTTTCTACTTGGCGAAATTGTTGGAGGCTGACGATCTGATTTCGCCTTGCCGGAGACTTTTAGTCATCGCTTCGGAGGATATCGGTTTAGCGTATCCGCAAGCGGGATCGATCGTAAAATCTTTGGTGGATTCAGCGATGCAACTCGGGTTACCGGAAGCGCGGATTCCTCTTGCGGAAGCCGTGATTTTTCTGGCCACCTGTCCGAAATCCAACTCGGCGATTCTCGCCGTCGACAGCGCTTTAAGCGCCGTGAAACAGGGGAAAGGGAGCAAAATTCCGAATGCCTTACTCGACGCGCATTACGGAGGAAGCGCCGAATTGCATCACGGAGAAGGCTACCGCTATTCGCACGATTTTCCGAATCACTACGTCGATCAGTCCTTTCTTCCCGACGATCTGATCGGAGAAAAGTTTTACGTCTATCAGGAGAACAAGGTGGAAAGCGCGGCGAAAAAGTACTGGGAGGAAGTCAAAAAGAAAAAATAATTCCGAAGGATTTTTTCTAAAAGATGATTCTTTCGTATTTTCATGATAAACTAGAAGGGAAAAGAGGTTTGAATTATGGTAAAGATTGATGTAATCAGCGGCTTTTTGGGAGCGGGAAAAACAACGCTGATCAGAAAATTATTCGCCGGAGAAATCCGGAAAGAAAAAGTGGTTTTAATTGAAAACGAGTTCGGCGAAATCGGCATCGACGGTTCGTTTTTGAAAGATTCCGGCGTGGAAATCAAAGAAATCAACTCGGGTTGCATCTGCTGTTCTTTGGTCGGGGACTTCGCATCTTCGATGAAAGAAGTGGTTGAAACCTATCATCCGGATCGGATCATCATCGAGCCTTCCGGAGTCGGAAAACTTTCCGACATCGTCAAAGCCATTCGGGGTGTGGAGGAAGATTTGGAAATCAACGTGCTCTGTTGCGTCGTCGATGCCAAGAAAGTCCGGCTGCAATTGCATAATTTCGGTGAATTCCTTCACGATCAGATCGAATACGCCAATACGATCGTCGTCGGTAAAGTTGATTTGGTCGACGAAGATAAACTGAACGAAAGCGTTGCTTTGATTAGGGAAATCAATCCGAAAGCCAATCTCATCACCACCGATATCCGGGAACTGAATCCGGATACTTTGCTGAAAGCGCTGGAAGAAAAGCATTCCCTGATCGAAGATCTGCTGAAAAAGACGGAAAGCGAATGCGAAGATGATCATGAGTGCCATCATCACGATCACGACCATGAATGTTGCGCACACGAAGAGGAACACCACCACGATCACGATGCGCGTTCTTCTCACCACGAACATCATCACGATCACGATTGTTGCGGTCATCATCATGCCGACGAAGTGTTTACCTCGTGGGGAAAAGAACCCGTCCGGACGATTTCCAAAGAGAATCTGATCGGATTCCTCGAATTTTTGAAAACCGACGAAAGCATCGGTACGATCCTCAGAAGCAAAGGCATTCTGAAAGGAAAAGAGGGGGTCTGGTACTCTTTCGATTATGTCGCGGGCGATTATTCGCTTCGCGAGTGCGAGGCGGATGTCACCGGTCGCATCGTCGTGATCGGATCGAAGATCGATACGCCGCGAATCGAGGATGAATTTGAAAAGAAGGCGAAGTAATTATGAAAAAAATACCGGTCTTTTTCATCGACGGATTTCTGGATTCCGGGAAAACGACGTTTATCACCGACACGATCAAAAGCGACGGATTTGACGGAAAAACGTTGCTTTTGGTCTGTGAAGAAGGCGAAATTTCCTATGACGCCCGCCTGTTGAAAGCCGATTATCGCACCGATATCGCCTATTTTTCATCGCTGGAAGAATTCGACTACAAAAAAATCAGTCGGCTTTTGAAAGAGACGAAACCGGATCGCGTCGTCATCGAAATGAACGGAATGTGGGATTTGGAACAACTGCGGTTTCCTTCGGAATTGGAGATTCTGCAAGTCATCTATTTCATCGACGCTTCGACGTTCGGCGTTTATTTCAACAATATGAGGCAGAAATTCGTCGATATCATCAAGCGTAGCCAGGTTGTCGTCTTCATTCGCTGCGAAGACGCGCAGAAAGAGATCGAACCGTATCGTACCGCATTGCGCATGATCAACGGCAACGCGCAGTTTATGATCATGGATCGAAATATGCGCGCATCGGAGGCTTTCGAGGAACCGCTTCCGTATTCCGTCGACGATCCCGTCATTCAGATTGAAGACGACGACTTTGCCACTTTTTATATCGATACGTTCGATCACAAAGAACGGTATGAAAATAAAATCGTGGAATACAACATGCAGGTTTTTCATTCGAAAGAACTTCCGGAAGGAACTTTTATCGGCGGAAGAAAGGTGATGAATTGTTGCGCGAACGACATACAACTTTGCGGCTTTTTGGTTAAATCGACATTGAATATGCCGTTGAAAGATCGTTCGTGGATCAGAGTCAAAGCCAAATTGGTCTACGAGTTTTCCGAAGATTACCATGAAGAAGAAGTGATGCTCGAACCGATGGAAATCCAGGAGATCGCGCCTTTGAAAGAAGAAGTTCTTTCGTTGAATGTGCAGAGATAAAGGCGAAATTCTTGAAAGATGTTTTTGGATTGATTAAAATAAATCCGCGATGCCTCTGTAGCTCAGTTGGATAGAGCGTCGGTTTCCTAAACCGCAGGTCGCAGGTTCGACTCCTGTCAGGGGCACCAGAACAGACAGAGATTGAACCCGAAATATCTATTCGTAAACGGAATAGCGGGATTTATCTCTGAAAGGTAAGGAAAAAGCACAAGGTCAAAAGCCTTGTGCTTTTTCTATGTCCCCACCCAAGAGAACCCACCCTGCGAGCTGTTAAAACGGACTTTCTCCGTCATCATCAATCGGTATTAAAGTTATAGCCTTTTCTTTAATTTTGCCCGTATGCTTGTTTACGGGCGTTTCTTTGCTTATATCGAAATTATATACCGCCGTTATTCGCCGTAGGAACGCCGACCAAGATTTAGGCTCTGTTTGCTGTATGTTTTTGTATTGTTCCGTTAGCGGTATATTTGAAACGATATACACAACTTCATAGCAAGCCACGCGGTTGAATTGCCGCCCGCGTATTCGGATAGGCTGTCCGTCCAAGTAGTCCAATATTTCCGAGATTTTGAACGAACTGCGGAACTCGTCCAAAAACAATACTTTTTCGCCGTTGTAATCGTCTATCCAGCCGAACTCATAATTTGTCGTTCTGTATACTTCGTTATAGCCGTGCTTATTGAAAACGTAACTCGTTTTACCGCACCCCGCAGAGCCGTAAATATAATAGACTTGCATTTTACGGAATTGCCGTTTGTACTTGTTTTCCAAATATGCCTGTCTGTATTCTTTCGCCCATTTCATAACGTGTATAAAGCGGTTGCCGTGCTTTTTAGATAGGTCGTAAAAACTCATATCGTTTTCAATGTCGCGCATTATATCGGTTAAGTCCGTGCGTTCGCCGTCTTCGATAAACTCGCCGTATTCGTAGTATGTAGGACTAATTCGCGTTTCCTCTTCCATACAGTATAGACGGGCTTGCGTTCGTTTGGCTTTACGTTGTTCTATATGCGCGTCAACGCCTATCGTCTTTTTAGATAGGCATTTTTTAATGGTAGTAAACCATTTCGGTTGAGTAAACTCGAAATACCCTTGATAATGTTCCGTTCCCGTTTCGGGTGCGCGTTCACGCTGGAATACCGCATACCGCAAATCGGATACAGTTTGTAAGTACGTCAAAAATTCTTGTTCGCTTTGTACGGGGTTATTGATAGTAAAGCACCAATCGCGGGCTTGCTTATTCTTTTTAGGTTGTGTTTCGTCCGTAACGGACAAATCTATTTTGATATTGTTATCGTCCATATTAAAAACTCCCTTATGCAATAAAAAATCACCGCCGACACGTTACCGTTTTGCTTGCGTTTGCGAAATAATCACTTAATTGCTTTTTGTTGCGTTTAATCATTATTTCCGATACGCGGTGCATAACGCTTTCCTGCGCTTCCGTCATACCGTTTTTATTTACTTCCGACACCTTGACATACAAGGGTACGTTTATCATAAGCGAGTCGTCCTTTTGGCGTAATGCCACATACGCAACGGCTTGATACAGTTCCTTTTCCATAATTCTACTCCCCCAAATGTTTCCGTAAATGCTTATATATCGTTTTCATACGTTGCGATATTGCCGATTTCGATAAGCCTTTTTCTTTTGCGATAGCGCGAAATGACATTTCCTGAAAGTATGCTAATTTTATAAGCTCGCGCCGCTTGTCCGTAAGTTTCGATACTGCTTTTCGTATGCTTGCGATATTCTCTTTCCGTATGTATAAATCAAGCGGGCTTTCCGTGTGCTTGTCCTCGAAATCTATTCCCATATCGGTAAAGTAGTATAGCGAGGTATGCCGCCGAGTTTCTTTCCAATGATTGCGTTTTTCTTGTTGTAATAATTCCAAGTGTATCAAATATATTTCTTCCGTAACTTCGACCTCATTTGTAGTGCCGTCCGCGAATTTATATTTGATTGTTTGCATAGAAAACCTCCACCTATAAGCACGGCGGAGGCGTAGCGATAAGGTTTTTTATAAAAATTCTTGAAAATAAAAAAGCCCGACAAACTTTCAGACTTAATAAACCTTGAAAATCTGTCGGGTTTTACTCTTTCATAGAGAGCCTTAACACCTATGGCAAACGCCAGCCGTAAACGGGCGTGCTTGCATTATCATAGCCGAACATATAGGGCAACTTACATACATCCGTTGAGCTAAATTCAAATCGTCATATTCGTTCATTTTTACTCTCCCAATAGTAAGTCAAAAGAAATTTATTTCGAGAATGCTTGCGTGAATATATCATTTTGTTCGGGCAAGTGTGTAATATATCCAACAGGAATTTTATGTTCGGTTGCTTCAATTATTTTTTTTGCACCGTATAAACCAAAAGCTCCGCATAATTCTATACAATCTATTCCTTCGTACAATAACTTTTTGGAAATTTCGCAAGCAACTTTTATATTCGGAACTCCGACAATCCGAGCTATACCGTTATGAATATCTGCAAAATCTTTTTCATTATCAAAAAATTCTGCCATTATCAAAAAAGCAAATTTCATATTTCATTCCTATCCTTATTCTTATAATTTCTTGCCTTCACAGCAAATAATATTAGCCCGATAATCGCCGTTAATAATTCCGTTGCAGGAAAAGCGCACCATACGCCCGTCATTTTGAATAATGCCGATAACAAAAAAGCCATAGGTATAATAAATATTATTCCGCGCAAAAGCGAAACGATTTGTGCAGGAACAGGGCGTCCCGTTGATGTGAAATAAGTCGCCAATACGATATTAAACCCTACAAACGGGCAAGCGGTAAAATAAATTCGATACCCGTTTACGGCTATTTCTTGTAAAACTGTATTGTGTTCTCCGTTAAATATAGATACGATAAAAGGTGCGCAGAGTGCTAAAACAGTATAAAGAATAACCGATATTATTACCATTGTAACAAGAGCATACTTAAATACCGACTTTACGTCGGACAAATTATTTTCGCCGTATTTGCGACTTAATACGGGCTGAACGCCTTGCGACAATCCGTTATAGATTGCAATTACGACAAGCGAAACGGCGGCAACCACGCCATACGCCGCAACGCCGACATTGCCCGCAAGCCGCAGAATGATAAAGTTAAATACGAGCATAACGACACCTGACGACGCTTCCGTTACAAACGACGGAACGCCGCTTGATAAAACCGCTAAAAAAGTCTTTCCGTTAGGCGTACATTTTGCAAACTTAAATTTATTTTTCTTTGTTATGAAGTACGGCATTATTACGCCAATACTTATAATAGGCGCAAGCCCCGTTGCCAAAATCGCGCCGAAAATTCCCATTTTTAGCGGAAAAATAAATATCCAATCGAGTAACACGTTTGAAAGACTGCCCGTAATCATAGCAGCCATAGAAAGCGACGGCTTACCGTCGTTTCGCACGAAACATTGTAGAAAATAGTTAAATAAAAATGCGGGTGCAAATAATAACATTGTTTGCAGATAGGTGTTTGTCATAGTAAATATCGTTTCGTCTGCACCGAGCAAACGCACGATAGGTTTCGATAAAAATGCGCCTATCAATACGAAAATAACCGAGCATAAAATAACGAGATAAAACGCATTTGTAAAAATGCGGTTAGCCTGATCGTGTTCGTTACGGCTCTTTGCGATAGCGTATCGTGTGCCGCCGCCCATACCGAGCATAAGTCCCGTTCCGTTGATAATGCACAATGCGGGGAAAGCAAGATTGAGCGCGGCAAGCCCGTTTGCTCCCAAATCTGCGGAAACGAAAAAAGTGTCGGCAAGCGTATAGCACGAGTACGCTATCATTGCCAAAATGTTCAGCGAAACATACTTGCAAAATTCTTTGAAAATCTGTTTTTGCATATCTACTCCTCCTAATAAACAAAAACCGCACACAAGTTCCTTGCGTGCGGAAAAGGTTCCCAACCGAATTTGTTTTTCACTATTATATAGTATTATTCGATAAAAGTCAAGCGCTTTTTCATTAAAAACAGTTGACTTGATTTTTTATTTATAGTATAATAAAACAACTTGTCAGAGGACTTATAATCTTTCGATTATTCAAGTGGGATAAGACCATAAATGGTTTTGTCCCACTCTTTTTTTATTCGGTAGATAGGTATAGACGGACTAAAAAATAAAAGAATATATCTTTTATGAATTAAACCTAAATAATGATTTTATAAATACAGAATATTCTTTGTTAACCGCCTTTGAGAATTGTATGCCGCCTTGTGCAATGTAAACGGGCAAGCGGCTGTATTTTTTGCAAATCGGAAAATTTGCGGATATACTTTAATGTTATAAGCAAAAAATCTCCGCCGACAACTTCTTTTCCGCTCGCGGAAAAGTATGTCCCGTTGACATATCCCTGCGGCGGCAGGGCGGGACAGTTAAGGCGGTTAAGCACAAAAGCATAACCGAAAAATTAAATTTAAGGCGCACCCGCGCCGAAAGGAGCAGACGATGAACAAGAACGCAGTTATCTATGCAAGGTACAGTTCACAGGGACAGAACGAGCAAAGCATTGAGGGGCAAATACGAATTTGCACAGAATACGCAGAAAGCAACGGCTTTTCGGTCGTGAAGATTTACACGGACAAAGCCCGTTCGGGAACGAACGACCACCGCCCAGACTTTCAGAAAATGATAGCCAACGCAGACAGCGGCGCGTTCGAGCAAATCATAGTCTATAAGTTCGACCGTTTCGCCCGCAACCGCGTTGACAGCATTATGTACAAAGCGCAGTTGAAAAAGCGGTACGGAATACGGGTAGTTTCAGCGACCGAACCCGTCAGCAACGACGAGGGCGGCGAGTTCTACGAAATGTTTTTGGAGTGGAACGACGAAAAGTACAGTCAACGCCTTTCAAAGCGGGTACACGACGGACTGGACACGAGCGTTAAAAACGGCACTTACTGCGGCGGTACGCTCATTTACGGATACAAGCTCATTGACACCGACAAGCGCGGGAATAAGGGCATTATACACCGCGTTGCGATAGACGAGGAACAAGCCGAAGTAGTCCGCTACATATTCAAGGAATACGCGCACGGAACGCCTAAAAAGGAAATCGCCGACGAACTGAACAAGCGGCACATACTTTACAGGGGCAAGCCGTTTACTTTCCGCACGTTTGAAAACTGGTTACGAAACCGCAAATACACGGGCGACTGTATGCACGGAACGAGAGTTTGCGACCATACATATCCCGCAATAATAGACAAAGCCACCTTTGCGGCAGTGCAAAAGCGGCTTGAAAAGAACAAGATTTTAGCGGGTGCAAATTCGGCGGTTGAGCCGTACATTTTGACGGGCAAAGCCTTTTGCGGCTACTGCGGCGAGAGTATGACGGCAGGCGGCGGTACAAGCCACATGGGGCAAAAGCATTACTATTATATTTGCCACAGCAAGCGGAAAGGCGGTTGCCATAAATCGAGCGAGAACAAAAACACGCTTGAATTTACGGTTGCGAACGCGGTCTATGAGTTTTTGAGCAAACGGGAAAACACCGAAATCGTCGCGCAAGACACGATAAACTATTATGAAAAACGCACAGGCGAGGACAGCTTGCGGAGCATAGAGGCGCGAATACGCCACGCGCAGGACGAGGCGGAACAACTTACAAACGCTTTCATTTTAGCGCGGAACGATATGCTGCGGGCAAATATAGAACACAAAATGCAGGAGATAGAAATTTTGATAAAAGACCTGTCTGCAAGTAAGGCGCAAATCGAGCTTGAACGGGGCAAGAAACACACGAAAGAGAAAATCATTGACTTTATCGCGCAAATGCTGAAAGGAAACCCGAACGACAAGGCATATCAAAAATTACTCATTGACAATCTTGTTTACAAAGTGTTTGTGTATGACGACCACATTATTACCTATCTGACTTTCGGCAACGACAAGGAAATTAAAGAAATAAGCCTTGCCGATAACGACAAGGCTATTGACGAATTAAAGGTTCAACCTTTATCGTCTTTGGTGCACCATTAAGGTAAGTATGATCAATTCCTGTATCGGGTGTCGATTTTATTTAATTTTTTGCATTAAGATCCTATTTCTTTAACTAATATACCCGAAGGCAAAAAAAATTAAAGGGAACAGTTTTTTGTTTGCATTCATATGGGTTAAAGTATTCGTTAAAATATGATTTCTTTAATTTAGAAATTGATATGATTTTTGAAGTTTAGTGATTTTGAAAGATGAATATAGTCTTTATTCAAAAACTTGAAATCAAATAGAAATAGTGTATAATTAAAATATATTTTAAAGAAAGAATAGATTAGGTTCATCGAAAAGCAAACAAAATTAAGTCGATTTAATTTGTTGTCAAATGAATTAGCAAAATTATGACAAATTTTTCCTTACAACCTTAAGTAAACAATAATTGCGGAGATAGAGTTATGAAAAATTCACATTATGTACCACAGTTCATATTAAATAAGTTTTCTAATAAACTTTGTATTTATAATGTAAAAACTGGAGAATTTAAAGAGAATATCAAACCTGAAAAAGCATTTGTCAAGAAAGGTTTTTATAGCGATGAAGTTGAAGATAAACTTAATAAAAGAATAGAAGCAAATTTTTCAATGCTTTTGTCTGAGAAAATACTAAAAAGAAATGACGTAATTGAACTAACAAGAGATGAATTGAAATTAGTTAAAAAATATCTTTTAGTGTCAGTTATACGTAGTATGGGGGCAGAGAAAATTCTGCAAAAAGAAAAAAGTTTTTATAATAATTTAATGGAATTATTTATAAAAAATGGATTATCGAAAGAGGAGGCCATCAAGAAAACAGAAAGACCATTTGAAGAGGTTCATATCTCAAATGAAACACCTTATGATTATTGGATGCGAACAATTGAAGTGGTTTTAGATACAGATGGTTCGCCCGAAAAAATATTGGAACATCCCCTAAAAACATATCCTGCGCACAGGTGGTCAAAAATTATTTATTCTGGATACCTTTCGTTTTGGGACGCTGAATTTGAACATGATGAGTTTGTAATTACTGACATAGGTATGACTTCAGAAAATGAAAAAGGGTGGAATGGAGTCACTATATTTAATACTAAGAAGCGAGATTTTTTAATGAGTTTACTTCAATATGAAAAAAATGAAGAAATACGTCAAGAATTATATAGGCAATTAATCTTTTTAGATAGTTTTCATGAAAATTTTGAAATGTTCCCGATTTCGGCAAAGCGTATGATAGTGGAAATCGCACCTTTTTATAAATTTAGGCATATGTTTAAAGATTATTATTCAATGCCTAATTTAGAGGATCTTACAGAACTTGTAAATGAGATTTTATATGCTCCGAATGACAATACATACATTTATCCACAAAAAAACGGAAAACTAAAATATCACAAAGACGATAAATATATTTACAGAATTAATCCACTTACAAAAGAGGAGACAAGATATTGCAATGCTTTATTTTTAGATCGAATCAATACAACATTAGGTTTTTCATCTTTAAATAAGGCAATCGGTAGCATAGTTCAATATAAAAAGTTAAATTCTTACCCTTATGTGCCAAGAGTAGATTACACACCTCTTTATAGAATTATAAACGATAAGTATCAAGCAAGTTTAAGTGTATAAAAGCCACAATTTCCCCTTTCGCCATCTTCACAGAAGTATTCAATCGCCCACCTCAAATTCACTTCCTTTGTTCGTGACTGTAAAGATAAATAGATTAGCATTCTTTCTTGCTCCAAGAAGTGCAAACATAGAAGCGCAGATTGCCATATTTGAAAGCATTATGATGTGTATTGGAGGATAATAAGAAAAATTTCGATTTTCCGGTTAAAATGGCTTAAAAAATCAGGCCTTTACTTTATAATGAAAGTATAGTCAATCTTGTAGAGATTTGCTTTATAGGGGTAAAAAAGTGATTGTTCTTTGGATTCTTTTGATTGTCGGTTTAGGAGTCGCTGTTTACGTTTCGCTTCTCAAATTAAGAAATAAGCGAGAAGCGGATTTTGTAAGTCAAAATAGTTCTGCACTAAAAATGTTGAGCGAACTGAATAAAAACACCGTGTTTGATGTTTTATCGATTCCGGAAGAAACGCACACATACGATAATATCCATCTGTACGATCAGATTTCTTGTGAAGATTATTTGATTTATCAGTTGCAGTTCAGGCAAAAGCAATACGATATCAAAAACCAAATGAAAAAAGCAGATTTGAATAAGACGCGATATGCGGCTTATCTTGAAGCGCTTTCCAGAATTCAATCGTTCGGAAAATTTGATCGACCCATCGGCAAATACAAAGAAAAACATTTGCTTTCTGCTGAAAAAAGAATATTCAATCAAGAGAGGAAAAATCCGAGTACGCATTTTACGATCCGAATCACCTTGTCTTGTTCCAGAATAAACGGACGCATTTATAAAAAGAAAAGCCAGACTTTTGACTCGGATCAAGTCAGGGCACTTTTAAAGAGAATAAACCATAAAAACGGCAGTTACTATAACGATAGGGGCATTTGGGATGCCCTATGCAGGGTAGAAAGAGGAAGAGTTTCAAACAAAATGCGTTTTTTTATCTATCAAAGAGACGGCTATCGGTGTTGCCTTTGCGGCAGGAGCGACCGATTTGCCGACTTGGAAATCGATCATATCCAACCCATAGCCAAAGGAGGGAAAAGCACACCGGATAATTTGCAAACATTATGCCGCCGTTGCAATCGAATGAAAGGCGATTCCTACTAAGTGCAGGCTTTGAAAAGATCGCTCTGCCAACGAGAATCGGAATGAAAATGTTTCCGAAGGGTTATATGCTCTGAAAGCATGGTGTTGCACGCATTCTTCTTTTTGATATAATAAATCTGAGAGGAGAAATGTATGGAAATCAGAGTATTGCGATATTTTTTAACCTTAGCCAGAGAAGGAAATATCTCCAAAGCGGCGGAAGCGCTGTTCATCACCCAACCGACCCTTTCCAGACAACTGGCCGATTTAGAAGCAGAATTGGGCGTCTGCCTTTTTGAACGCGGAAAACGGAAAATCACGTTGACAGAGGAAGGAATGCTTCTTCGCCGACGTGCGGAGGAGATGATCGATCTGGAAGACAAGATCGAAAAAGAGTTTCAGCAACAGGACGATCATTTAAGCGGTGTGATTTCGATCGGCGCGGCAGAGGCCAGATCGGCGGAGATCCTTCCGCGACTGATTACATCTTTTCAGAAAAAATATCCCGAAGTTACTTTCGATATTCAGTCCGACATCGCCGATCGCGTCAAAGAAGGGTTGGACAGAGGGTTACTGGATATCGGATTGCTGGTGGAACCCGGAGATATCGATAAATACAATTTCGTCCGACTCGGCATCGATGACCGATGCGGCATTCTGATGAGCGACCGATCGCCTCTTGCGAAAAAAGATTTCATCACGATTGACGACCTGATGGGATTACCGATCTTGGCGAATAAGCGTCCCTCCGTTCAGTCATTTTATCGTCATGCGCTGGGAGAAAAGTATGATCGCCTGAATGTGATCGCGACGTTTGATTTAATCAACAACGCGGCGCATTTTGCCCGGCAGAATGTCGGATATGTCTTTACGATCGAAAGCACGATGAGCGAAACGAGCCATTACGGAACCTGCTTTCGGCCTTTCTTTCCAGCGATTCAACTGTCCTCCTTCATCATTTGGAAAAAGTATCAACCGTTGAATCGGGCGGTTAAAAAATTTACGGAGGACATTATCATGCTTTTCGGGCATAATGGTTGATGCGAAGCAAGTATTTTTCTTTTTATTCCCCGCTGTTTATACTGGAAGTGTGAGAAAGGTACCGATACTTGGAAAGAGCGATGAAAAAAGACGAGTTGAATTTTCTGAAACTAGCCGATGAAGACGAGATTCGTTTTTATGAGGAACAGGGAATTCTCGGCGAGTCAGACGGATACGATGATTCTTCGGTGGAAAAAATCGCCTTGATCGCTCTTCTTCGGAAAGCAGGACTCAGTCCGGAACAGACGGCTGAATTCTGGGCTTTATCCGCGTTTCCGGATCGGCAGATCCGCATTCTGAACCGACTCCGACGCGATCTTTTGGATGCCATGCACGAACAGGGGCGTCTGATCGACCGGATCGATTTCGTCATTTACGAACTGCGACAAAAGGAGAAGAAGGAATAAAAGGGTGGGAGAATTCCCGTCGTTTGCCGTCGCGGTGAAACGGGTTGCGCGGGCCGAAACGCGGAAACAGGTAACCTTTTTGAACAAAGCGGAGCCAAACGTTTGGCTTGAGAGTAAGGAGGAAAATCCATGAACGAACTATCATTATCCAACGGTGTCCGGATACCGCAACTGGGATACGGGGTCTATCAGATCGCCAAAGAGGATTGCGCGCGTTGCGTCCTCGATGCGCTGAAAACCGGATACCGTCACATCGATACGGCGCAGGCCTATTACAACGAAGAAGAAGTCGGAACGGCGATCGTCGAGTCGGGCATTCCAAGAGAGGAAATCTTTCTGACGTCCAAAGTCTGGATCGAGAATTACGGTTACGAAAACGCAAAAAGATCGGTAGAAGAATCCCTTCGGAAACTGCAAACGGACTATATCGATTTGATGCTTTTGCACCAACCTTTCGGCGATTATTACGGCGCCTGGCGGGCGTTGGAAGAGTTGTACAGAGCGGGTAAACTTCGCGCGATCGGCGTCTCGAACTTTTATCCGGACCGACTGGTCGATCTCTGTGCCTTTTCATCGGTTCGCCCGATGGTCAATCAGGTGGAAACGCATCCGTTCAATCAACAGACAGACGCTCAGAAGTGGATGGAAAAATACGGCGTCCGGATCGAAGGGTGGGCGCCGTTTGGCGAAGGACGAGGAAATCTGTTTCATCAACCCGTCATCGAGGAAATCGGGAAGAAATACGGAAAAACGGCGGCGCAGACGATCCTGCGCTGGAATATGCAACGGCAGATCATCGCCATACCGAAATCGACGCATATCGAGCGGATGAAAGAGAATTTCGACATTTTCGATTTTGAACTTTCCGATGAAGACATGCAGAGAATCGCGTTGTTAGATCGGAAGACGAGTTTGTTTTTCTCGCACAGCGATCCGAACACCGTGGAGTGGTTCGCCGGATTGGTACGAGGACAGGAAGAGATCAAAGGAGGGCATAGAGAATGAAAAAGCAAACGGCAGGAAGAGATGCATTGGGCGAATTTGCGCCGAAATTCGCGGAACTGAACGACGATGTTCTGTTTGGTGAAGTCTGGTCGAGGGAGGACCGTTTATCGTTGAAGAACCGATCGATGATCACGATCAGCGTACTGATGGGAAAGGGAATCGTCGATTCTTCGATGAAACATCATTTGATGGCCGCGAAAGACAACGGTATCAGCAAAGAAGAGATCGCGGAACTGATTACACATGCCGCTTTTTATGCGGGTTGGCCGAATGCCTGGGCGGTTTTCCGCCTTGCCAAAGAGGTTTACGCGGACGAAGAATCGTCCGAAAATCACGGCGGTTTGTTCGGAATGGGCGATCCGAACATCGCGTTTGCCCGACATTTCACCGGGAAATCCTATTTAAAGCCTCTGAATGATCCGAAAACGTGCAAAGTGTTTCTGGCTAACGTTACCTTTGAACCGGGATGCCGGAATGATTGGCACATTCATCGGGCGACGAAAGGAGGAGGTCAGATCCTTCTTTGCGTCGAAGGCGAAGGCTGGTATCAGGAAGAGGGAAAACCGGCGCAGAGGCTTATCCCCGGTGACGTCGTAACCATTCCGGCCAACGTCAAGCATTGGCACGGTGCCCAAAAGGATTCGTGGTTCAGCCATATCGCCGTTGAAGTTCCGGGCGAAGAGACGAAAACGGAATGGCTGGAACGGGTCAGCGAAAGAGAATACGATTGTTTGGGGACTGAGGAATGAAAACACTGGTGGTCTTTTATTCCCTTTCAAGAGGGAATACGAAAAGAATCGCGGAAATGGCGGCGGAGTATCTTCACGCCGACCTTGATGAGATCGAGACGGTAACTCCTTATTCCGGTAGTTACGAAGCGATCGTCGATCAAGGGCAAAGTGAAGTGGAAAGCGGCTTTGTGCCGGAGATCCGCCCGTTGAAACACGATCTTTCCGATTATGAGAGAATCCTTATCGGAACGCCGACCTGGTGGTATACGATGGCACCTGCCGTGCTGACTTTCTGCAAAACGGAGAATTTCAGAGGAAAGATCGTCGTTCCGTTTCAGACGCACGGAGGCTGGAAAGGTCATGCCCTGAAAGACATCGAGGAAAACTGCGTCGGCGCGATCGTCCGAAACGGAATGGATATCCGTTTCGATTCTTCGGGCGGCGAGAAAATGATAACGCCGGTCGGAGAAGTCCGCCGTTGGCTTGAAAAACTGTGAGGGAAGCATCAAATCCGTTTTAAAAGCGCAAAATGCTTTATTTCGCCGTCGAAATGTGATTAAATAAGAATTGCGTTCGTCGATAATCGACGAACCATTGCCCTTGTAGCTCAGTTGGATAGAGTGCCGGTTTCCGAAACCGTAGGTCGCAGGTTCGAATCCTGTCAAGGGCGCCAGCATCGAAAAAGCAGGGCTGTACAGAAACAAAAGGTTTCAGGCCCTTTTTTATAAAGAGCATCAAAAAGAAAGAAGAGGAAATGGGACTTTGCGTATTCGCGCGCGGGTTTCCAAGCCGAATTTGTTTTTTCTAATTTGCATTTTGAAACTTGCACCTGAATAATATTAAAGTAGTTGGCTGTTTTTTTACTAACTTTTCAGGGCAAAACGGATTTTTCGTTTTTTCGACATCCAATGTTTTCTGACTCTTTGTCAGGAAGATTCTTCTGTTTTTTTGTGCTGTCTTTCTTCGCATGGACTTCGGCGTTTTCTTTTTTTCTCCTTGATTTTTTCTTTTTGATTCATTAGACTATCTGTTAGTCAGACGTCTGACTCAGGATGGGTGTTCTCTATGAGCGTTACACATTCAGCCGGTATATTAGGCTCGTCCTGGTCTCTTTCTTCAAGAATGGGTATGAAACACTGAGCTGAGAACTGAGCAATCAGTTCTTTTTTCTTTTTTGACCAGACGTCTGACCTTATTTCGCTTTTTCCACATACCTTTTTCGGATTTCTTTCTACTGGGTCTCGCTTCTTTTCGTGCGGTTTCTTTTCCTCCTTCTCTTGACAAACTGGCTAAACCCCTGTATGATTGCTTTCAGTGATTCAATCACTTAGGGCACTAGGATCGAGCATAAGTAAGTCCGGCTTTATCAGTCTCACCCTAACCTCCCGATTTTCGGGTGTGTGAACCTTGCCTGGCACTGACCGATTCAGTTCGGTCTTTTTTATTGCCTAAATCCTGATAATTCTTTTGATTCGTCTTTCGATCCTTCATGGAATCGTAAATGTAGATTTTATCTCTGTTTGTTACCCTTGTCCCTTTCATAGCCTGCGGCACGGAATAGCCAGTTACCTGTATGCCGAAGGCATCTCATTTGAAGACATCGGAAAATATCTCGGACACAAGTTTCACAACGTTACAATGGACGTCTACATCGATCTTACCAAAGAAAAGCAAAAAATGATCCTTGAAAGAATCGATAAATGGATTGCTGCCTTAACGGTAGACTGAAACTGTTTTTTAGAAAAACTGTATCAAATCTGTATCAACGGTTCCAGAAAACAACAAAAAACGCGGAGAAATCCGCGTATTTTAATCCGATGGTGCCGACTAGAGGAATTGAACCCCCGACCCACTGATTACGATTCAGTTGCTCTACCAGCTGAGCTAAGTCGGCTTACCGCCTATTATAATATATTTTTTTCAAATTAGAAATATTTTTATGAATTATTTTTAACTTCGAAGTATTCGTCGATCAAAAGATAGAGTTGCGGGAAGTATGTCGTGATCGTCCAGATCGAGATTCCTCTGAGGTTTTCGTCCAGCACCAGATTGAATTTGGCATTGACGGAACAGGCGTCTTCAAAGTGAACCACGTGCGTCTTGCCGTCTTTTTTATAATGAAAGTAAGGTGTCTGACTGGTGGAATTGAAGCGGATCTCGGAATTGTACTTTTTCGCCAGCGCGATGGCGTCGACGTTGGACAGACTTTCCGCCTTGGTTCCTTTCTGATAAGGAAGCGTCCAGTCGTATCCGTAATTCGGAATCCCCATGATGATCTTTCCGACGTCGATCTTGCTTTTCGCGTAACGGATTACGTTTTTCACCTGATTCAACGGTGCGACAGGCATCGGTTCTCCGTAGGTATAACCCCATTCATAGGTCATCAGAATGACATAATCGGCGATGTTTCCGATCGCATAGTAATCGTGCGCGGTGTAGAGACGTCCGGTCTGCTGATCGCTGATCTTCGGCGCAAGGGCGACGAAGAGAGGGACGTCGATTCCCGATTTGACGCGGGAAAGAAAATCGGCGTAATTCTTTTTGTCGTCTTCGTCGACGTATTCAAAATCGATGCAAAGCGCCTTGTATCCCTTTCGCCGGATCGTTTGGTTGATTTCGCCGATCAGGGTATCCTGAACCGAAGGGGTTCGGAGAATGCGGGTGGACAGATCGGTGGAAAAGCCGCCGGTCTCTTTGACGTTGGCGACGACGAGCATCGGCTCGGTATCGTAATCATTTGCTTTCTGTATAATGCGCGAATCGTCCAAAGCGATCAGATTGCCTTCGTTTCCGATCCGGTAGGCAAACGGGGAAACGTAACTGAGCGAAGGCAGTTCTTTGTTCAGCGTCGAATTGGTGATCCCCTGATAGCAGAATCCGTTGGCGATAATCGCCTTTTTATCGGAATTGTCGTAATTCAGAACCAACCGGGTTCCGATCTGAATGCGCGTCGGATCGGAAATGGAATTGTCTTTGATCAGTTGTTCGCCCGGAATCGAAAATTTTTCGGCGATCTTGTCGATCGTATCGCCCGGCTTGACGATGTAAACGCGGGTCTTCGGCCGAATGATCAGGCATTCTCCGACGACCAGAGAATAGGGCTCTTCGAGATTGTTGTCGGCGATGATGCGGTTCATCGGCACATTGTACTGCCGGCTCAGCCGGGAAACCGTATCGCCTTTTTTTACAAAATGGAAAAACATATCTTTTTTTCACCTCAGTTCAATATATTCGCGAGAAAATTAAATTTGACCGACAGGAATAGAATTGAAAAAAGAAACACAAAATAGCACTCGAATATTGACAGTGCTAAAAAATGTGTTATACTGGATTTAGCACTTGTAGATTGCGAGTGCTAAAAAGGAGGGTGAGATTTATGGAAAATCAATTTACCGAAAAAGCAATGAGCGTGCTGTCTTCGGCTCAGGAGAAGGCCAAAGAGAATTTTTCCTGCGAAATCGATGTGCCGCATCTGATCGCGGCGATGCTTTCGGATCCGGATTCGATGCTGAAAAACGTTCTGAGAAAAATCGGCGCGGACGCTTCGCTGTTCAACGAAACCGTTGAGGGCTTTATTCAGTCCAAAGCGAAGAGTCAAAGCATCGACAACATGTATCTGTCCAACGACCTGAACCAGTTGCTCAGCAACGCCGATCGATATAAAAAAGCCTATTCGGATAGTTTTATCAGCGTGGAACATCTGATTCTGGCGATTTTCGATACCCGTCATTCGATTTTGAATAAACTGACGGCGATTCGGAACTTTGAAAAGGGCAAAGTGAAAAAGGCCATCGACGAGATTCGGGGAGGGCAGAAAGTGGTCGACCAGAATCCGGAGGAAAAATACGAAACGTTGAAGAAGTACGGACGCGATCTGACGAAAGACGTCGCGGAAGGAAAGATTGATCCGGTCATCGGGCGCGACGAAGAGATCCGCCGGGTGATTCAGATTCTTTCGCGAAAAAGCAAGAACAATCCGGTGCTGATCGGAGAACCGGGCGTCGGCAAGACGGCGATCGTCGAAGGTCTGGCCTGGCGGATTTTCAAAAAGGACGTTCCGTTTTCCCTGAAAGACAAAACGATCTTTGAACTGGATCTCGGGTCGTTGATCGCCGGAGCCAAATATCGGGGAGAATTCGAGGAAAGGCTGAAAGCGACGCTCAACGAAATCAAAAAGTCGGAAGGAAGAATCATCTTGTTTATCGATGAAATTCACACTTTGATCGGCGCGGGGAAAACCGACGGAGCGATGGACGCGGCGAATCTGCTCAAACCGATGCTGGCGCGGGGCGATCTGCATTGCATCGGCGCGACGACGCTGGACGAATACCGGAAATACATCGAAAAGGATCCGGCTTTCGAGCGGCGAATGCAGAAAGTGCCGGTCGGAGAACCGACGGTCAAAGACACGATTTCGATCCTGAGAGGATTGAAAGAGCGTTATGAAAATCATCACGGCGTCCAGATTCTCGATTCGGCACTGGTTTCGGCGGCGGTTTTGTCCGACCGTTATATATCCGATCGGTTTCTTCCGGATAAGGCCATCGATCTGGTCGATGAGGCCTGCGCGGCGGTCCGGATGCAGATCGACTCTCTTCCGGTCGAACTCGACGAAATCAACCACAAGATCGCGCAGTTGGAGATCGAAAGAATTTCTCTGAGCAAGGAAGATTCGGACGTCAGCCGGAAACGACTGGAAAAGTTGGATAAGGAAATGGCGGATTTAAAGGAAGAACAGGCGCAGTTCACGGCGAAATGGCAACGGGAAAAAGAAGAATTGACCAAAGCCAAAACCGCGAAAAGCGATCTGGAAAAAGCCCGTCTGGATCTGGAAAAAGCGATGAATCAGGCAGATTACGAAGAAGCGAGCCGCCTGAAATTTTCGGTCATTCCCGAACTGGAAAAGCGGATCGAAAAGAACAGCGCGGCCGGGTCTGACGAAGAAAAAATGCTCGACGAGGTCGTCAAAGAAGAAGACATCGCCGGAGTGATCTCCAAATGGACGGGGATTCCGTTAAGCAAACTGAAACAGAGCGAATCGGCCAAACTCCTGTCTTTAAAGGATAATCTGGCTCAAAGAGTGATTGGTCAGGACGAAGCGCTGGACAAAGTGTGCGACGCGATTCTTCGTTCCCGTGCGGGAATCAACGACATGAACCGTCCGATCGGAAGTTTCCTCTTTTTAGGACCGACGGGCGTGGGAAAAACCGAGGTGGCCAAATCGCTGGCTTTGCATCTGTTCGATTCCGAAAACCAGATGATCCGGATCGATATGTCGGAATACATGGAAAAGTTCTCGGTTTCCCGTCTTTTAGGCGCGCCTCCGGGATACGTCGGCTACGAAGAGGGCGGTCAGTTGACCGAAGCGGTGCGGAGAAAACCGTATTCGATCGTGTTGCTCGATGAAATCGAAAAAGCGCACCCGGACGTCTTCAACGTATTGCTTCAAGTGCTGGACGACGGCCGTCTGACCGATTCGCAAGGACGGATCGTCGACTTCAAGAATACCATTATCATCATGACGAGCAATCTGGGAAGCCAGTACCTTTTGGAGGGGAACGACGAAAATGCGCGAAGCAAGGTGGCTTACGAACTCCGGCAGCATTTTAAACCGGAATTCCTGAATCGGATCGACGACATCGTCTACTTCAATTCGCTGAACGAAGAGGTCATCGGAAAGATCGTCCGGAAGTTCATGAACGAACTCGACGAGCGCCTGCAACAGCAGGAAATCCGCGTCTCTTTGGACGATTCGGCGATGAAAGTCATCATCGAACAGGGCTTCGACCGCATCTACGGGGCGCGTCCGTTGAAACGGTATATCCAGAAAGAGATCGAAACGCCGCTGGCGCGCGACATCATCGCCGGAAGACTGGGGCCGAAATCGAAGGTTACCGTCTCTTTCCGGGACGGGCATTTCGTCTTCGTCAAAGCGTAGAAAAAAAGAGGTGAATGCGAAGTTATCGACTCCGCTTCACCTTTTTTCTGTTTATCCGGCGAAGAATATGATAAGATGAGTACGAATGAGGTGTTGTGTATGTTTCAGATCGGATGTCATCTTTCTTCCGGCGGCGGATACGTGAAAATGTATCGCCAGGCTTGCGCGATCGGCGCGAATACGTTTCAGTTCTTTACCCGAAATCCGCGCGGAGGGCAAGCCAAGCCGGTGAACGAAGAAGATCTGAACGAATTCATTGCGCTTTCGCGCGATTTTGCGCCGATCGTCGCTCATGCACCGTATACGCTGAATTGCGCTTCTTCTGATCCGCGCGTTCTCGAATTCGCTTTGAAGGTCTTTGAAGAAGATCTGCATACGCTGGATCGGTTGCCTTCCGTGTACTACAATTTTCATCCGGGCAGCCATGTCGGTCAGGGCGTATCCGTCGGCATCGACCGGATCGCCGATCTGGTGAATCAGGCGATGAAGCCGGAGGGGAAAACGGTGATTCTTCTGGAAACCATGGCGGGAAAGGGAAGCGAGATCGGCGCTTCGTTTGAACAACTCAGAGCGATCATCGACCGCGTGAAGTTGAAAGAGCGGATCGGCGTTTGCCTCGACACCTGCCACGTTTTCGACGGCGGTTATCCGATCGACGAAGACCTTGACGGCGTTCTGGACGAATTCGACCGCATCATCGGTCTTGACCGGCTCAAAGTCATTCATCTCAACGACAGCAAGAATCCGCGGGGGAGTCACAAGGACCGGCACGAAAAAATCGGCTTGGGTTATGTGGGCATCGGAACGTTTGAGAAAATCGTCAATCACCCGAAACTCAAAGACATGCCTTTTCTTCTGGAAACGCCGAACGAACTCGACGGATATAAACAGGAGATCGCCTTGCTGAAAGAAATGAGGAAGGCCTGATGCAACGCTATTTCGTCGGAAGCGCGGAAGACGGAAGTCTCGTTTTTTCCGAAGAGCAGGTCCGGCATATCGTCAGGGTGATGCGCATGAAACCGGACGATTCGATCGTCTGCATCGAAGGGGGAAAGCCGTATCTTTGTAGGATCCGCTCGATCGATCCCCTTTTCGCGGAAAAAGTGAGCGAGTTGGAAGAAGATCGGGAACTTCCGGGAAGCGTCACGCTGTTGTATTGTCTTCCGAAAGGGGATAAACTCGATCTGGTGTTGCAGAAAGCGACGGAACTGGGCGTCGACGAAATCGTTCTGGTGCAATCGGAACGTTGCGTGGCGAAAATCCGTCAGGAGGACGTCGGGCGGAAGATCCGACGGTTCCAAAGCATCGTCAGAGAGGCCGCCGAACAATCGCGGAGACTTCGCATTCCCCGCGTGGAGTCGGTCGTCCCTTTCGACCGGATCGGCGAATATCGCTTCGACGTCGCGCTGATCGCTTACGAAAACGAAACCGGCACGAGCCTTCTGTCCGCGCTGGAAGGAATGAAAAAGGAGGCATCCGTCGGCATTCTCATCGGATCGGAAGGCGGATTTTCTCCGGAAGAGGTCGTTTTCGCGCAAAATCAAGGCTATCGACCGGTCTCGTTGGGAAAGCGGATCCTGAGAAGCGAAACGGCGACGTTCTACGCATTGAGCCTCATCGGCAGTCGAATGGAAGGAGAATGAGTTATGCTTTATTCGGTTTTGAACAAAAGAAAGAAAGTCAGGCTTCACGACAGCGAAGAATATCGTTTTTATCTGAAAAACGCGCCGTCTTTTTCGTCGATTCTTTCCTATTACCGTTTTTCCCTGAACGAGACGAATCCGTTTCGGATCATTCAGGCCAATATCATTCTCAAAGCGATGCGCAACAAGGAACTGATCGAATCGAAATTGAAAACCTATGCCGAGGAAGCGGACGCGTCGGACGGCGAATCGAGGGACGAGTCGATCAAAAAGAAAATCTGGGCGTTGTTAGACGAAAATACGGCGCCGTATTTTCCGATGGAAAAATCGCGGATTTACATTCCCGTTTTTTCCCGTTCCCTGAACCTGATTTACAACGAAGAGTGCAGTAAAATTCTGGAATATCCTTACAACGAACTGATCGAAAAACCGAAAACTTCCTGCGTCGATCTCTTCGATACCTATTCGCTCGATCTTTACGGTTCTCCATTCACTTCGCTGATCCTGATCCGGAAGGACAAATCTTCTTCCGCCTTTTACCATTGCGATTTTGAAACGATCTACATCATCAACGATCAGGGCAGATTGGATATGGAAATTCCGCTTTTCGATCGTTACATCGCGCAGACGGATCAGCATCAGATCATTCAGCGGATCGAAAAAGTCGTCGAAAAGTTTTACGAAAACGACGAACTGGAATTCGTAAAGGCGCTTCACGACAACGGATTCATTTCCAAAAAGACCTATCTCTATCTCCGACATAAAATGGCGAAGGATTATTTGAAAAAAGATCGGATCAGCAAACAAGGAAAAGACAGCGATGAAGTACTATAAGCATTTCAGTCTCGGGTGCAAGGTCAACGCGTACGAAACCGAAGCCGTCTGCCGGATTTTGAAGCGGCACGGCTATACCGAAAGTCCGGACGAAAGATGCGATCTGATCGTGATCAATACCTGCGCGGTGACATTGACGGGAGAGAGCAAGTCGCGTCAGAAGATCCATTCGCTGAAAAAGCAATATCCGTCTGCGAGAATCTTCGTGATGGGATGCTATGCGCAACTTCACCCGGATCAGGTTGCATCGATCGAAGGAGTCGACGTCGTCGTCGGCACTTCTTTCCGGGATCAAATCGTCGAATTGCTGGACGAGGCGAGGCAATCGGATCAGCCCGTCGTTCGGGTGGAAATCGATTCGTTTCATCGGACGTACGAATGCCTGGAAATCGATTCTTACCAGGAAAACACCCGCGCTTTCGTCAAAATCCAGGACGGGTGCAATAATTTCTGCTCGTATTGCGTGATTCCGTATACGCGGGGGAACACCCGAAGCCGTCGGGAAGAAGACATTCTGGAAGAGATCGGAAGGCTGATTCAAAACGGGTATTCGGAGATTGTTCTGACAGGCATCGACATGGCGAGTTACGGCGCGGATTTCGCAGAAAAAACGACATTGAACCGCTTGATACGGGTGATTCTGAGCGCTTTTCCGGACTTGAAACGGCTGAGGATTTCTTCGTTGGAAGCCAGCCAGATCGACGATGAATTCGTCGACCTTTTAAAGACCTATCCGGCCATCGCCAGACATCTCCACATTCCGTTGCAGTCGGGAAGCGAGAAGATTCTCCGGAAGATGAACCGGAAATATACGACGGACGTTTTTTATGCCGATCTGAAAAAAATCCGCGACGCTTTGCCGGATATCGCGTTGGCTTGCGACGTGATCGTCGGCTTTCCGGGCGAAGGAGAACGCGAGTTTGAAGAGACCTGCGCTTTCATTCGTCGGTGCGGGTTCGATTATCTGCACGTTTTTCCGTATTCGCCCCGGCCTTCGACGCCGGCGTCTTCCATGCCGGATCAGGTGCCCGGACCGATCAAAAAGGAACGGGTGAACCGTTTGATCGCGTTAGGCAAACATCTGAAAGCGGAATACGAAGACCGCTTTGTCGGAAAGGAAGTCGACGTGATCGTCGAAACCTACGATCGGGAGCGGCATCTTTGCCGAGGATACTCTTCCAACTATCTGGAAGTGTCCTTCCCGAGCGAAACGGATCTTCGCGGCCGGTACGTGAAAGTGATTTACGAAAAGGAAACGCCGGATCGATGAATCGTTTTGCTTTGAATTTTCGCCCTTTTTTCGCTTTTTGAAGTCAAAAGGAGGCTAAAAAAGAAGTCGGGGTGAATTGAATTTTATTTCCGTTTTTAGTTGACACCCGAATACGATTAAGATAAAATAGTCAACGTGTCGAAAAAATGACTTTGGGAGGTGTGTAAAAATGGCAGTTCCATTCAGAAGAACATCCAAAACAACAAAGAGAATGCGCAGAACGCATTTCAAACTGACCGTTACCGGCCTGACGAAATGCTCTCATTGCGGGGCAACGATTGTTTCGCACCGCGTCTGTCCGGAATGCGGATACTACGACGGCAAACAAATCGTCGAAGTCAAAAGCAAATAAGCGGAATCTCGAAGCCGAGCGGAAATCGGCTTTTTTTTATGCCCTCGTGATGCGCATTCGGACGAATTGTGCTATGATAGAGAAGATTTGAGGGATTATTATGTATTACGTTGTCGTTTCTGGAAAAAGAAAATCGAAAATCGGGCAGGCGTCTTTGGACGTGCTGAAAGAAAAACTGGACGCGAGGAAGATCGATTACAAACTGATGATCAGCCGTTATCCCGGACATTCCACCGAACTGACCCGTGAAGCCTGCGCCGAAAAGGATTGCGAGGCCGTCATCGCTTTCGGCGGAGACGGAACGTATCTGGAAGTTCTCAACGGGCTCGATACGCGAATTCCGATCGGGTTCATCGTCGCGGGTACCGGGAACGATTTCGCCCGTACGCTGGGATTCAGCGCTGATATCGACGAATGTCTGGACAACATCATCGGAAAAGAGCCGGTTCATCTCGATTATCTGAAAGCGGGAGACCGCCGCGCTTTCAATCTCGTTGGCAGCGGATTCGATATTCAACTGCTGAAAAGAGAAGCCAGAATCCGGAAGCATTTCAAGAGTCGTCTGAGTTATCACGTCAGCCTCTTTCTGACGATTTTCTTCATTAAATTCCCGACGATCCGCTTTCGCGTCGACGATCGGGAAGAAGAGGAGAAAAAGTTCTTCATGGTCGATTGCTGCAACGGCCGTTGGGGCGGAGGCATGATGCCTCTTTGCGTGGACGCGGATCCGCACGACGGCTGGATCGACTTCGTCATTATCCGGAAGTTTTCAAGGATCAAACTCCTTCCTCTTCTGATCCGATTCAAAAAGGGAAAACTGGCGACGACGAAATACGTCGAGCGCGTGCGGTGCAAAAAGGTCGAAATGGAAATCCTGCCGAAACTGGAATTCAATCTCGACGGCGAATTGATTCCGAAAGACCGGATCACCGTCGAAATCGTTCACGGCGAACTGAAATACTTTCCTTCGTCGAAAGAACCAATCGATCCGATTCGCTTATTAAACAGTCGCAAATTGAAAAAGGAATCGGTATAATAGGAGGAGAAAGAGAGAAAGAATATGGAATACAGTCAATTCATCGATCACACTTTGCTGAAAGCGGACGCCAGCGACGAAGCCGTCGCCCGCCTGTGCGACGAAGCGAAACGGTACGGATTCGCTTCGGTATGCGTCAATCCGGGCTATGTCGGATTCTGCGCGGAACGTCTGAAAGACAGCGGCGTCAAAGTCTGTACGGTTATCGGGTTCCCTTTGGGAGCGACGTCGACGGAATCGAAAGTCTTCGAGACCAAACAGGCCGTTAAGGACGGCGCGGAAGAAATCGATATGGTCATCAACATTTCGCGTTTGAAGGAGAACGACGACGAGTATGTGCTCAATGAAATCCGGAAGATTCGAAGAGCCTGCCGGCAATCGGTTCTCAAAGTCATCATCGAAACCTGTCTGCTGACGAAAGAGGAAAAGGTTCGCGCCTGCAAACTGGCCAAAAAAGCCAAAGCAGACTTCGTCAAGACGTCGACCGGATTTTCCACCGGCGGCGCGACCGAAGAAGACGTCCGCCTGATGCGGAAGACCGTCGGCAAAAAGATGCACGTCAAGGCCAGCGGCGGAATCCGCGATGCGGCGACGTTTTTGAAGATGATCGAAGCCGGCGCCGATCGGATCGGCGCTTCCAGCGGCGTCGCCATCGTCGAAGAACTGAAAAAGTAAAAGGAAAACGAAAGTACTCGCTGATCGGACGCGGGTACTTTTTTGTATAGGAAATTTTCCTCTCGGATAAACTACTTTTGGGACGGAAAGAACTTTTCTGGCGATCCCGCCACTAGTTTGAAAAAAGATTGCTTTCCGCCCTTCTGCTTTCTTCCGTTTTTTTGAAACGAAAAACAAGAAAATGGAAACGCGCGAGAATTGACAATGAAACACGTTTCATTTATAATGAATTTGCGCGCTGAAAGCCATTTTCATTAAGGGGTGGTAAGATGCGAAAAATGATTTTATCCTTTGCGATGGGATCGCTTGTCGGAATGGGCGTCGCGGTAGTGAGCAAATCACTCTGCGCCTGCAAAGACGAGATGAGCGATCTGATCCGGACGAAATGTCAGAAGGTAAAAGAACAGATGCAATCTTCAAAAGAAGCCATCGGCACTTCTCTTCAGGAAGGGCTGGATGAAGTCAGAGATGCTTTGGATTCCTTGGATGAAGAAGGATTGACGACGAAAGCGAAACGAGTTATCAACAAGGCCAAAACGGCATTGGACAATCTGAAATAGGAAGAGAGCAGATCACATCGAAAGCGCGAACTAGGCGCTTTTTGTTTTTTGGAGGAACGGATATGGGAATTTACAAAGACCGCGTGACCATCTATGAGGTTGCAAAAGCGGCGGGCGTATCGCTTGCCACCGTCAGCCGGGTAATCAACAATCAGTCCAATGTGACTCCGGAGACGAAGAGAAAGGTGGAAGAGACCATCGCCAGACTGGGCTATAAGCCGAATGCGCTGGCACAGGGATTGGCCACCAACCGGACGACGAACATCGGCATCGTGATTCCGGATGTCAACTACGTGCATATTTCGATTCTTCTTTCCGGCATGGTGGACATTGGCAAGATTTACGGCTATCAGACGACCCTGTTCGTCACGAAGCATTCCAAGCAGGACACCAAGGACGTGATCGCCAGACTCGTCACCTCTCATGTCGACGGCGCGGTGGTTTTCGACGACGAATTGGAACAGAGCGACATCGATACCATTCTCAGTTACAAGATTCCGCTTGTGCTGATCGGCGGAAATTATGAAAACGTCGATGAAAAAGTCGGTTACATTTATCTCAATTACACGACGGCGCTGAAAGACGTGATCCGCCGCCATTTCGCCTCGTCCGACGTCAAGGCGACTTTCCTCCGTTCCACGAACGAGGGAAAGATGATTCAGGTCATCGAAAAGAGCCTGACGGAAGACCTGGACGAGAAGAATTTCGACACGATGACGATCACCGATTCTTATCACGAAACCTATTACCAGTTCGTCGAACTGTTTAAAAAAGTCAGACAGGGGTATTTCATCTGCCCGCGCGATTCGTTGGCCTGCGCCATCAGCAATGCGGCTCTGGACAGAGGGTTGAAAGTCCCGGAAGACGTCGAAATTCTTTCGGTGATCGGAACCAAGTATTCGTTCGTCTCCCGCCCGACGATTTCGTCCTGCGATTTGGATATGTACGAAGTCGGTTCCATCGCGATGCGTATGGTAACCAAACTGCTCAAAGACGAACTGAAAAACAAAAAATACGCTTTTGACGCCCGGTTTTCGCCGCGCGCATCGACCAAAGGATAAATATGCTTTATAAATCCAAATGGAAGGTGCTTTGGCTGATTCTTTCGGTTCTGTCGGCGCTGTCGGCGCTGGGACTTCTGATCGCGCACTGGGCGGTTAAAAGCAACTTATACCTGACCTTGGCTATCGCGCTGGCGGCGCTGTTCTTTGTGTTCAAGGGACTTACCGATTTCATCGACAGCAAGTACTGCGCCAGAAAGGACAAGCGCTTCATGCGGACGCTGTCGTATATCTGGTTCGGCTGTTCGATCGTCTGCGCGGTGATTTTCGCCGTTCAGTTGATCTTTTCCCTGATGTGAATGTCCTATGATCCAACTCGACCTGATTGCCGATTCTTCGATCGTCCTTTGTCCGGTTTCCTTGAAAAAGCGGCTTCTTCCTCTTTTGAACAAAACGGATAAACGCGTCAAATTTCTCTCGAAAAGCGACCTGCTCCGTTCCGCTTTTTTTCAATACGGCGATCCGGCGATTGCCGCGCTTTACGAAAAGGGATACAGTTATCCGAACGCGAAGGAGATTTTGGAAAATCTTTACTTTCTTCGTCCGGGAAACGAAAAAATCAATGCGCTATCGGCGATTCGGAAGGAACTCGAAGAAAAGAATCTTCTGGAAATTCATGCGGATTTTTTCCGCCTGTTCGATGCGAAAAGCGTTTATCTCAGCGCGGATTATGCCGAGGATAAGGAAGTTACCGGCATTCTGAAAGAAAAAGGCATCGATTATCGCCTTCTGGAAGAAGAGGACGGGCGTGAAGTTCCGGAAGTCATCGAATACGAAGAAGCGGAAACCGAAGTCGATCAAATGTTCAACGCGCTTTCCGCATTGGCTTCTTCGGGTGTAGACCTGAACCGGATCAAGATTTTCCGTTACGGAAGCGAATACGATCTTCTGATACGGCGGTACGCGGATCTCTATCGGATTCCGGTTCATTTCGATTTGAACATGAGCCTGTTCCAGTCTCCGTATTTCGACCGTTTTCTGAAAAAATACGACGAGTCGTCTTTAAGGGAGGCTTACGCTTCGCTCGCGGAAGAGATTCAGACCGATCGTTTCGGCTTTCTGAACCGGTTGAAGTCCGTCGTCCGTTCGATCGACGGTCTCTTTCCGGACAGGAACACGGAACGGCGTTTCCTGATCGATAAGGCGAAGGACACGGCTCTGGAAGCCCCCCGATACCTTCACGGCGTCGATCTGGTCGATGCGTCTGATGTCGATGACGATTACATCTTTGTTTTGGGATTTAATCTGCTGGCTTTTCCGCGCGTGAAAAAGGACGTTTCTTACCTGAACGACGAAGAAAAGGCGTATCTGGGAAGGAATACCGCGTCGGAAGAAAATCGCCTCGAAGAAGCGAAACTGATCCGCTTTCTCCGTTCGCATCGACACCTCTATCTTTCTTACAAGAAAAAGCACGGAAAGGACGTTTTCTACCCGTCGCTTCTCATCGAAAAACTTTCGCTTCCGGTCCGGAAAGGCGCGATCGAAACAGTCCGGTATTCCTTCCGAAGCGGGAAAATCCGGGTCGGGAAAGAAAAGGATTTAAAAAAGAATTTCGGCATCGTTACGCCTTTCACCAACGCGATGAGCGACGAAGAACTCGACTATCGGACATACGATCGCCGTTTTCATTCGTTTCCGGAACTGAAAGGAAAACGGGTCGGGACGATTTCCTACTCGCAGATCAACCATTTCGCGCTTTGTCCGTTCGGCTATTACCTGGACAATGTGCTGAAACTGAACGATCGGGAAGAGACGTTTGCGATGAAACTGGGGACGTTTTTTCATCGGGTGCTGGAAGAATCGCTGAATCGGGACGAATTTGACCGCGAAAAGTATCTGGCGGAATCCGATGCGCTGTTTCCGCATCCCCGCGAAAAGCACTTCGCGCGAAAACTCTTGGATCGTCTGTCTTCCGTCGACGCGCTGAACCGAAAGTTTATCGGGGAAAACCCGCGTCTTTCCTTTTCCTGCGAAAAGAAACTGACCGCCGCGTTCGATGAAAACCACTTGCTTTACGGGGTGGTGGACAAGATCGTGTTCTCTGAGCAGGACCGGGCGCTTTTCATCGTCGACTACAAGACCGGAGACGCCGCGTTCGACAAGGAAAAGGTCGGATACGGATTGTCGCTTCAATTGCCCCTGTACGCTTTTCTGGTCAAAGCGAATTATCCGGAATACGACCAGTCGGGCATTTACATTCAGAACGTTCTTTCTCCGGACGAAAGCGGTTGGCGGTTGAAAGGAATCACCAAGAACAATCTCGCTCTGATCGGAAAATTCGATCCTGCGCTTTCTTCTTCCAGCGCGTATTTTTACGGCGTCGGCTTGCTTAAAGACGGAAATTTGAGGCGCTCGAAAACCTTGATCGACGAAGCGGAATGGAATGCGATCGTCGCGGAGGGAGTCGGCAAAGCCCGCGAAATCGTTCGGGAGATCGAAGAGGGAAATTTCGCGATTTCTCCGGCATTCGTCGTCGGCGAAAGAAGCGGCGCCTGCTCGTTCTGCGCGTACAAGGCGATCTGTTTCAAGGAGAAAAGCGACGAAAGGAGAATCGAACTGACAAAGGAGGAAGAAGAGAATGCCTGAGTTTACTTCGGATCAGAAAAGGGCGATCCGCGAAGAAGGAAACATCATCGTTTCCGCCGGCGCCGGTTCGGGAAAAACGGCGGTTCTCAGCGAACGCGTGCTGTATTATATCCGGGAAAAAGGATATGCGATCGAAGATTTCCTGATTCTGACCTTTACGCGGTTGGCCGCAGGGGAAATGAAGAAGAGGATCCGGGACAAACTGAGCCGGGAAAATCTGCCCGACGCGCATCGGGTCGATCTGGCCGATATCACGACTTTCGATTCGTTTTCTTCCAATCTGGTCTGGAAATACCATTCAATTCTGGGATTGGATCCGGATTTCACGATCGTCGATCAGAATGTCATCGGCGTACTGAAAAGAAAATGCCTTCGCGAGGAGTTGGACCGTTATTACGAAGAAGAAGATGCGGCGCTGATCGAATGGATCGACCGTTACTGTTTCAAGGACGACGAAGCGGTTTTGTCGCTTTTGACGCAGATCGTCGATCTCGGCGATCTGGAAATCGATAAAGCGGATTTTTATGCGAATTTCACGGAAAAGTACTTTTCTTCCCCCGTCATCGACGCGGTTTTTCATCAGATCGAAGCGATGATAAAACAGAAAATCCGGGTGATGATCGACGGGATCGAACGGGTTCCCGATATCCTGCTTTCCAACGGAGAAAGCCTTTGGAATCAAAGTGCGAAATTGCTCGATCGCATCGATGAAGCGGAATCTTACGACGAGATGCTTTCCTGCATCGAAGCGTTTTCCTGGCCGCGCTTACCGCCAAAAAGCCGGGATTTGCTCGACGAAGCGGAATGGAACGACTTTCAGCGCATCAAAAAGGAGATGAAAGACCTGAAAGATTCACTGAAAGATTTCGCTTGCCGCGAGGAAGAAACCCGAAGGATTCTGGAAAACCGGAAGTACGCGGAAATTCTTCTTCGCATTTGCCAGAAGGTCGATGCGGTTCAGACCGAATACAAATTCGCGCATCAGGCTTTCGAGTTCGGGGATATCAGCCGTTTTGCCTTGAAATTGGTTCGGGAAAATCCCTCTATCCGCGACGAATTGAAAAACCATTACCGGATGATCATGATCGACGAATATCAGGATACCAGCGAGATTCAGGAAGTCTTTATTTCCTTCATTCAGAATCGCAATGTCTATTGCGTCGGGGATATCAAGCAGTCGATTTACGCTTTCCGAAACGCGCGTTGCGACATTTTCAAGGATAAATACGACCGGTATAAAGGGGAAAACGGCGGAAGAGCGATCGATCTGAAAATGAATTTCCGTTCAAGACGCGAAGTTCTGAATGACATCAATACGATATTCCGCGATCTGATGAGCGATGCTTTCGGCGGCGCGAATTATCGGAAAGATCACTTGATCGATTACGGAAACAAGATGTACCTGAAAGAGGACGCGGGACAGAATCACGCTTCGGAGGTGTATACGTACCGAAGCGGAGGAACGGAAAAAGAAATTCGCATCATCGCCGAAGATATCGTCGCGAAAATCAACGGGTCTTACTCCGTGATGGAGGCTTCGACGGGGAATTTGCGCCCTTGCCGCTTTCAGGATTTCGCGATCATTCTCGACCGGGGTACCTCTTTCGACGAATATATCCGCATCTTCAACGAATACCAGATACCGCTGTATGTCGAACGGGACGAGGACATCAAGGACAATGCGATCGTCCGTCTTCTGGCGAATCTTCTGATTCTTTTGGATGCGATCGCGGAGCAAAAGGCATTCGATGCGACGGTGCAACGGGCATACGCTTCTGTGGCGCGGTCGTTTATCTACCATTACGACGATGAAACGATCTATCGTCTGTTTAAAGAAAAGCGTTTCGTTCAGGATCGGATTTACCGCGATTTCGCGGCGGTTTTAGAAGAAAATCCCGACCTTTCGGGTTACCGTCTGGTGCTTTCTCTTTTTTCCGAAATGGAGATTTACGAGAAACTCACGCGCATCGGCGACATCGAGAAGAATCAGGCCTATCTCGATTCGTTTTTGAATACGTTTTCCCAGATGGAGAATCTCGGTTTTTCCGTGAGCGACTTCATCGACTATCTGGATCACGTCAACGAATACAATCTGAAATTCACCTTGCCGAGTCAGGGGAGTTCTTCCGATTCGGTCCGCTTGCTGAATATTCACAAATCCAAAGGGTTGGAATTCAACATCGTCTATTTTCCTGCGCTGAACAGACGCTTTCCCGATCCGGAAAGCCGGATTCAACTCGGCGTTTCCAAGGCGTTCGGTCTCTATTTCAACGATGAAGATCACCCTTCTTTGATTCGGAAAGCCCATAATTTCACCCGCCGCATGGACGAGATTTCCGAGCGGATCCGTCTGTTTTACGTCGCGTTGACGAGGGCGCGGGAAAAGATGATTTTCGTTCTGCCGCTTGTGGAAGATTACGCGGAAAAAAGCGTCTTTGAAGCGCGGTCGTTTTACGATTTTTTCTATCCGTTTTTGACGAAATTCGCCTGTAAAGACGCCGAATCGCTTTCTTCCGTCCGTCTCAAAGCGGACAGGAAGGATCCTGAAAGCGAAACATTCGTGTTTCAGCATCCGGTTTTCGATCTGACCCGACGCGATCCGATCCGGAAAGCGAGCAAGGAGATTTCCTTTGTCGTCGACGAACGGCTTCTGAATTTCGGCACGCAGTTCCACTTCCTGTTGGAAACCGTCGATTTTCTTCATCCCGATTACGACAAGGTGAATCCGCCGTGGATCCGGGAAAAGATCCGCGCGTTCCTTCGCTCGGAACCGATGAAAGATCTTACCCGTTGCAAGATATACAAAGAATACGAATTCGTCGACGAAAAGAACGCAACCGAGGGCATCATCGATCTGTTTCTGGTCTTTCCGGACAAAGTGGTGCTGATCGATTACAAGACGAAGAACATCGACGATGCGGAATACGACGCCCAGATGAACGTTTACGCTGATTTTCTGAAAGAAAAGTATGGGCTTCCGATTGAAGCCTATCTCTATTCTTTGCTCGACGAAACCTACCGTCTGGTGAAAAATGCGTGAAAAGACTTTTTATTCTTTCGGGAAACCGCTAAAATAGAGGCAAAGGTTGTGAAGTATGCTTTTTTTGACGATTGATCTGATTCTCGCTTGCGCCGCTACGATTCTCACGTGCTGTTTCGGCGGTATTCTGTCTTCGGGTTGGGATTTCTATCTGCCGATTCTGCTTCTGATCGCCTATTTTCTTCTTGCGATCGCCTTCACTTTCCTCATGCTTTTTCTCATCGCCGCTCCGGTGAGGAGAAAAGAGGAGTTTTACTCGAAACAAAGTCGGTTTTATCGGTTTGTCATGGAACACGGGTTCTCTTATCTCTGCGCATTGGGAAGAGTCCGGATCCATTTCGAGGGGAAAGAGAAGATTCCGGATCGCCGATTTGTTCTGATCTGCAATCACCTTTCCAAATTCGATCCGATGAGCATCAGTGCCTGTTTAAAGGGATATCGCCTGTCGTGGATCGCCAAAAAGGAATTGTTCCGAATGCCTTTAATCAGCAATTATATGTATAAATCCAATTATCTGACGCTGGACAGAGATGATCTCAGACAGAGTTTGCGGGTTATCTCTCAGGCGGCGGATTACATTGAAAAAGACATCTGTTCGGTCGGGGTTTTTCCGGAGGGAACCCGCAACAAAGGAAACGACCTGCTTCTTCCTTTGAAGGCGGGGTCGTTCAAGATCGCCCTTTTAGCCAAAACGGATATCGTCGTGGTCGCCATCGCCCACAGCGAACAGATCGCCAAACGCTTTCCTTTCCGTTCGACGAACATCTATATCCGCGTCGGAGAAGTGATTCCTTATGCGGATATTCAGAATCTGAGCAGTCAGGAAATCGCAAAGAAAGCAACGGAAATCATGAAAACGCACATCGAAGAATTGAGAAAGAAAAAAATATAGGAGGTAAAAAGAGTGCAGTATGTTTTAATCAATCCCCTGTCCGATAACGGAACGGGAGACAGAAAAAGAGAAGAAGTCGGTCGGATCGTCAAGGGAGAATATCAGGTCCTCAATCTTCTCGAAGTGAAAATGAAAGCGTGGATCAAAACCCTGAACGCAGAGGACGAAGTGATTCTTTCCGGAGGCGACGGAACGATCAACCGTTTCATCAACGATCTGGACGGAGAATGCCCGGTCAATCCGGTGTATCTGTGGAAAGGGGGAACCGGCAACGACTTTCTCAAAGATATCGGAAAAGACGACGAACTCGTCTTGCTGAACCCGTATCTGAAACACCTTCCGAAAGTCACCGTCAAAGGCGAAACGCGATATTTCCTCAACGGAATCGGCTACGGAATCGACGGTTATTGTTGCGAAGTCGCAGACAAAATCAAGAGTCGGAACCCGCATAAAAAGATCAATTACACTTCGATCGCCATCAAGGGAATTCTCTTTCATTTTCACAAGGTCGACGCAACGGTAACGGTCGACGGACAGAGCGAAACGTATCGGAACGTCTGGCTGTCGCCGACGATGAACGGACGGTTTTACGGAGGCGGCATGATGGTCGCGCCGGATCAGAATCGTCTCGCGGAGGACCACGCGCTGACCAATATGGTCTATCGGACGAAAAGCCGTTTAAAAGCCCTGATCGTCTTTCCTTCGATTTTCAAGGGCGAACATATCGCGCATACAGATGTCGTAACATTAAAGAAAGGAAAATGCATCGAAGTCACCTTCTCCAAGCCGTGCGCTTTGCAGATCGACGGAGAAACCGTTCTCGATGTAACTTCATACCGCGTAGAAGCCTGAAAAAGCAATTCCTTTTCGCCCTCTTAAAAGAAGTACGCAAAAAGGGAAGGCAAGAATCTACCTTATTTACCAAGTGTGACTCATAGTCAGTTGACTAAAAAGTCACATTTTTTTGATAATTTTCGTAAGGTGGTAGGAATGATTAAAGAACAAGTCGGGAAACGAATCAGACAATTGCGGAAAAGAATGGGATTTTCACAAGAAACGTTGGCGAATCTTTGCGAACTGGACCGAACATACATCACATCGGTCGAATGCGGAAAGCGCAACATTTCGATCGTGAATCTGGAAAAAATCACGATCGCGTTGAAAGTCAGTCTCGCGGAATTCTTTACGTTTGAAGATTGACATAAAATTCTTCAATCGGAACAGCAGAAGTTTACTTAGAACAAAATGTTCTTTCGAGTCTGTTCGGGATTTGTAAACCGATTTAACCGGTGCGAAAAGGATAAAGATTCAACCCGTTCGGTAAAAAAGAGAAGAGTCTCTTGAAAGATATCCGATCTTTTCAGAACGGGTCGCTTTTGCGTCGTACTTCAATCAAGGCGCAATGTTGGTTGTCGACAACAAAACATATGTCGGCGTTTTACCAGATTCGATATTTGCCTTATCTCTAAACCGCATTATGCGATTACGGAAGACTTAAAATGCAATTTGTTTCCAAACAACTGATTTTTCGGTAAAAGAATAGAAGAAAAACCGACTTTTATTGATTTCTTTATACTGATGCCTTATTCGGAAATTCGACCGGCTCCGCAAAAGAATAAGGATTAGTGTTTATTGTAAAAGCGAGGCAGTCACAGTAAGAGTAATCGATTCCGTTTCGCACTCGGAAGTAAACGGTATCGCCTTCATACAAGAGAATGGAAAAATAGCAACCGTGGTTGCCCCATTCATTGTATCGAGGCTCCGTTACTTTATACCCGCCTTGAAAGGAAACGATCGGACCTTCGTCAGAGAATCCGTCCATGGTCGGGAAGACATCGACGATCACATCTTCTGTTCCTAACCCTAAGCAATAATAGACCCGCGTTTCCGGTACGGTATACACTATACGCATATGATCGCCGCGTCTTATTGAACCCGCACCTCTGGCTATTGAGCACATTTGATTTGTTTTAATTTCAAGAAGCGTTTCATAGAAATACGGCATTTGAGAGTTCTCATAACTGTAACTCGGCGGTATAAAGGTGAAGGTGCTGTTTTCCTGTTCCTTCTTGCAGGAAAATAACGAACTGCTTGATAAGAGAAACAGAGATAGTAATCCGATCTTGAATAATGATTTCTTTTTCATAAATACCTCCACGATTTACACTTGCGCCTTATTCGGAAATTGAACCGGTTCGGCAAAAGAATAAGGAGTAGTGCAAATTGCAAAAGTTAAGTTCTTACAAGAGGCATAATTGATTCCGTTTTTTACCCGGAAGTAAATGGTATCGCCTTCATACAGGAGAATCGAAAAGTAACAACCGTAGTTATCCCATTCATTATATCGAGGCTCCGTTATTTTATACCCGCCTTGAAAAGAAAGAATCGGACCCTCGTCGGAGAATCCGTCCATGGTTGGGAAGACATCGACGATCACATCTTCGGTTCCCGTAGCCAAGCAATAATAGACCTGCGTTTCTGGTACGTTATACACTAAACGCATATGATCGCCGCGCCTTATGGAAGTAGAACCATCGCCTATCGTCCATCTGCTGTTCGTCCTTAATTCAAAAATCGTCTCATAGATATACGGAAAATCAGAATGCGCATAACTATAACTGTAACCCGGCGGGATGCTGATTTCCTGTTCCTTCTTGCAGGAAAACAACGAACTGCCTGATAAGAGAAACAGAGATAGGAATCCGATCTTGAATAATGATTTCTTTTTCATAAATACCCCTCCCATTTAGTGTATGCTTTTAAGCCATTGACTGAGTATGATCGGCGAAGACCAAGTTCCCCGTTAAGTAAGCGTCGATATCCCGATCATCAAGGACAATCACTCCGTTTGGAAGAATATAACTGCCGTTTTCAGTTCTATATGTAACAGACAACGGACCGATAAATCCCGTATCTGCCAGACCGCCGCATAATAAACATCGGGAAGAACCGGAAGAAACGGCATGACCTTGTACTGTACCTGCTCCGCATTCGCAATAAGCAGTATGTTGCGTTCTGTTTTTCCAGACATATCGATTGTCATAATGATGTTCGTGTTGCAGAGGTTCGGCAAAAGCGAAAGGAGCATCATCGACATACAATAATCCCGGATCGCTGGAATGATAATAACCGTTTCGGATCCGCAGGTAAATAGTTTGACCGGCATTTAAGAATCTGGAAAAATAACAGCCTGCTTCCTGACTTTGGGAAAGCAAGTAGTAGCCTCCTTCGTAAGATCGGATAAGCCCTTCCGTAGAATGACCTTTCACCGGCTGAGAAAAGAGGTCGATGACGATGTCTTTTCCTGCCGAGCAAAGAAAGTAGTAATCCTTTGTTTCCGGCGCTTCAAATTGATACCAAACATATTCGCCTTCAAGTAATTGGATTTTCCTGCTTTCGCTATTTTGGGAAATACTTATTTCTCTTATTTCTGGTTCGGCATCCGGAATAGAAGAATACTCAGGCAGAGAGGTAAGCGTATCGATTTCGCTAGTTCTGTCGATACCGTAGACTTTTCCGTAGCAGTTATAGCAGTCGGTTGGGTTGGTCGGAATAGAAGAGGACGTGCATAAAAACTGATCGCCTTGATTAAACTTTTCAAGCGTGGCTCGGTAAGAAAGAACCGATCGGCTGTTCGCACCGAAATTAAAGATTTCCGTACGCAAAGAATAGTACAACGGAATCTGAAAGACTTTTTGAAGCCTTTGATTGTCAAGATCTTCCGGATCGGGATTGTCTTCGACGGCTTGAAATTCTTCATAAAATAAGCCTTGCAAAAAACCGAGATAGCGGGTATATAAAATGCTGTTGGAGACATTGATTTCCTGAATAAACGATTTGACAATGAAGTTGGCGAATTTGATGACGAAGCCCACTGCCTTCACTATTTTTGAGATAGAAACAGAGAGAGAGGCGATCACTTTATTCAACTGAGTGATGACAATAGAAGCATTATTTAAAGAGTCGCTGGTCACTTCAAGGTGAAGGTTTTGGAGTTCGATCTCTTTAATGGTTTCGGCGAAGTACGTATAGAGAGTGTCGATCACTTTATAAAGAACATAGGCCAGCACGCGGTCCCATATATAGATTGTGGCGAAGTGAATCGGGTTTCCTTCTGAAAGACGGGTCAGATTTTCCAGAAGATAATCGCGTTGGTCGGTACCGTTGCCCATGTCCAGATAATAATCGTACTCGTTATGGGTCTCTGCTATGGAAACGGTGTTAAACGGAACGTACTCGGAAAGCCATACAGCGCCGGACAGTTGCTTGTTGAAACGCAGATCGCCGATAGAGACAGAAGCGTAAGTATTGGTGCGGTTTACCACCACATTCAAAGTATATTCAAGGGTAATCGTTGAAGTTGCAGGTTGCTGACCGCGAATATAAACGAAATAGTTTCCGGCACTCAAAAGTCCTTCATAATTCTTGATTTTATCCGAGGTATCGTTTTCATAGACGTTCGGATTGTTTTTGACGATCTGACCTTCGTCTATGATAGAGACACGTTTCATCAGAAGCAAATCGAAAGAATAGTCGGAATGATCGGTTTCTACGGACAGCCTGACATAAGAATCGACATATAAAGTAAGAACATAGTAATCGACATCGACGAATTCATAGAGAGTATCGATCGTCGCGGTGAGTTGGGTGTGGTAAGAGGAGAGTTGATGAGCGTTCTCCGGAGAAAGCGGAGTCGCAACGTTGAAGCCGTCGTTGCTTTCGTAAATGTCCCGCCCGTCGGAAACAAAATGGATTGCCGGAGGCGTGTAAATGTTCTCCGAATATACGGACTGGGTTTCGCTTACCGTCGCGGTTTCCGGCATGGAGACAGCATTGTTGAGGGTCAGTCCGCAAGCCAACAATAGACTGATACCTGAAAGCATATACATCTCCTCCCCTTTTTCCGACCGATACGCATCACTTTTTTGAATCTGCTTTCATTATACAGGAGGATTCTTCGATTTGTCACGATAAATTGTCGGAAATTTTGCAAGGTGTTTATTTGAGAATCGGATTTTCTTTCAGGAGAATCGGTCAAAAACGTCCGGCGGATTGCGTTTTTAAGGAGTTGCAATGCACTTTTTTTTATAATATAATGGATTTGTTAAAGGTTTAACTTGGTGCGTTATGAAAAAAATTGGTATTAAGGACATTGCCGAACACTGCGGCGTTTCCATTGCAACGGTTTCCTATGTGATCAACGGCGTGGATAAAGTTTCGGAAGAGAAGAAGAAAATCGTCATGGAAGCGATCAGGGAACTGGATTACAATCCGAATCTGAATGCGCGGGCGCTTTCAAAAGGAGAGTCCAGACTGATCGGGATTCTGTTGCCGTTAGTCGAAGAAGAGGACCGAATCGGCACGGTCATCGGAAATAACCCATTTTATATGGAATTCATCGCCGGCGTGGAACTGAGTTTGCAGGATCAGGGTTACGATATCCTGATTTCCGGCGCGAACAACAATCTGGATCTCCGTCGGTGGCTGTCGGGTCGCGCGCTGGACGGCATCATCGTCTTCGGTTCGGTGCCGAAAGAATTTCTGAAAACGATCGTCGGACAGGAGATTCCTTGCTGTCTGGTCGACAGCGAAGACGCCAAGGGCAGGCTTTCCGTTGCGATCGACGACGAATTGGGCGGTTATCTGGCGACGAAGCATCTTTTGACTCTCGGACACCGTCGGATCGGATTTGCCGGAGCCTCGCTCAGCAAATCGAACGTCAACAAGAAACGGTGGCAGGGATACCGACGCGCCTTGAACGAATGGGGGCTGGACGTCGAAAGCCGTTTTGTGTTCGAAGACGACGTTTCCTATGAATCTGGCGAAAGGATCGCCGGGAGAATTCTTTCGGAAAAAGCGGATATCACCGGTTTGGTCTGCACTTCGGACATCATCGCCATCGGCGTGATCAAAGAGTACAGCAACAGGCGGATCGCGATTCCGGAACACCTTTCCGTCGTCGGGTTCGACGACATCAAAATCTCATCTTATATCACTCCCGGATTGACGACGATCCGGCAGGACGTGGCTCTGAAAGCCAGACTCGCCGCGGAATACCTGATTCAAAGCATCGCGCATCACGGCGAAACCGAACGGCAGACGGTTCTTGTCCCGTCTCTGGTGATCCGGAATTCGACAAGAAAGATCGGTTGAGGAAAAAATTATGGGAAAAGTGGCTTCCAAATATTTGAAAACAAGGCCTTTCTCCATCGCGGAAGAGGGTTGGCACCCGGAAAAGAATCGGGTGTCCGAATCGCTGTTTTCGCTCGGAAACGAATACCAGGGAATTCGTGGATTCTTCGACGAAGGGGTTTCCGCCGATTCGTTGCAGGGCGTCTATTTCAACGGCATTTACGAATACGCGCGGGAAGAAACCAAAAACGCGTACAAAGGCATCATTAAAAGACCGCATTTCATGATCAATTCGGTCAACTGGGTCAAAACCCGGATCGGCGTCGACGAAACGGTTCTGGACTTGGGAAAGGCGTCAATCGAATCGTTTGAGCGGGAACTCGATTTCCGAAGCGGTCTTTTGAAGCGTTCGTTCGTCTGGAATGTCGGCGAAAAGAAAATCCGGCTGACGTTTTTCCGCTTCCTGAGCATGACCCATTGCAAACGGGCATTTCAGAGAATCGAAATCGAAAGCGATCGGCCATGTTCGCTTCATCTCGAACTGGCGTTAGATTCTGACGTGCTTCACTGGGGCGATCATTGCTATTACGATCGGGTGGAAGAAAACCGGATCGGAGACGTTTTCTATCTCGAAGTGCAAACGCCGACGACGAAGCAAAAAGTCGTTTCGGCGATGAAAATAGAAGGATTGGGCGAAGATTACCGGGTTGTTTCCGGTGATAAAACGATCGCCGTCGCTCTGGATATGGAATTGAAACCGAACGAAAAAAAGGCGTGGACGCGTTTTGTCGTCAACACCGTCGATAAAACCGGCTCGAAAGCATTCTCTGTTCTTCGGGAGGAAACCCTGAAAGAAGTTTCGGCTTCCTGTGCAGAGGGGTTTGAAGGAAATCTGAATCGTCAAAAAGCATACTGGAAAGCCTTTTTCGACGAACACGACGTCGAAATTCGTGGCGACGATGAGAATCAGCAAGGCATCCGCTTCTGTCTCTTCCAGTTGCAGCAGACCTATCACGGTTACGACGCGTCGAACAATATCGGCGCGAAAGGACTGACGGGCGAAGCCTATTCGGGACACACGTTCTGGGACACGGAAACCTATTGCCTTTCCTATTACCTTCTGAACGATCCGGATGCGGCGAAAAAACTGCTGCTTTACCGTTACCGCACGTTGAAAGAAGCCAAAGCGCGCGCGAAAATGCTCGACTGCCGGGGGGCTTGCTATCCGATCGCGACGCTGAACGGAGAGGAATCCTGCGCCCTGTGGCAGCACGCGTCTTTGCAATTCCAGCCGTCCACCGGCGTCGCCTATGCGATCGAGCATTATTACCGATTGACGGAAGATACGGAATTTCTGAAAGAATACGGTCTGGAAATGCTTCTGGAAATCGCGTCGTTCCTTTATTCGCGCGGCGATTACAATCCGGATAAAACCGGGTTCGGTTTTTATTGCGTGATGGGACCGGACGAATTTCAGATGATGGTCAATCACAATACGTATACCAATTACATGGCGAAACGGACGTTCGAGTTTACGCTGGAAGCGGTCCGCCTTCTTCCGGAAAGCCTCGTTTCCGAAACGATGGAGAAAGTCGGCGTGACGAAAGCCTTTTTGGAGGAAATCCGTCTGGCGGCGGAGAAAATGATCCTTCTTTACGACGCTTCTAGCGGACTTTTTGAACAGCACGAGGGTTTTTTCAAACTTCCTCACATCGACGTCGACCGGATTCTGGTCAGCGATTTTCCGCTGTACGATCACTGGTCCTACGACCGGATTTACCGAAACGATATGATCAAGCAGCCGGACGTCCTGATGTTCCTTTTCCTGTACAACAGTTCGTTCGACGCAAGGGAAAAGGCGGCGAACTATCATTATTACGAGCCTCGTTGCATTCACGAATCGAGCCTTTCGCCGTCGATTCATTCGATTCTGGCTTCCGAAATCGGCGAAAAGGAAGACGCCCTGCGCTTTTTCGGTTTTGCGACCCGTCTGGATCTGGACGACTATAACCGGAACACTTCGGAGGGCTTGCACACAACCTCGATTTCGGCGGCGTGGATGAATATCGTCTACGGGTTCGGGGGCGTGCGCACCGACGGAAAGGAACTGAAAATCAATCCGACGATTCCGTCCGTCTGGGAGGGCTATTCTTTCTCTCTCCGGTACCGGAATTCGACGCTGAAAGTCTCCGTCGATCGAAAGGGCTACGAAGTCCGTCTCGTCGGAGGTCAGCCTCAGCGGGTGTGTCTGGGGGATCGTCCGGTGCGAATCGCGGACGTCTGCCGGGTTGATTTCCATGAATAAGGCAAAGCGGTTTTTTCTCTTTTTTCTGACGCTCTTTCTGCTCGTTTCCTGCCGTTTTTCCGGCGGAGAAAGTGCTTCGGAACCGGGTTCGGTCGAACCTGTTTCTTCCGAGTCGTCGGAACTTCCGACGAGTTATCCGAAAGACGAAGAGGGCTTTTTGGTTTTGCCGGAGAAAGATTATGCTTATCCGCTTTCAACGGAGAGACAAAGCCGAATCCGATACGCGCAATTCGTCGATCAGCCTTCTTCTTCGCTTCGGCTGTATCAGGAAGGGGAAGAGATTCCGCTGTATAAGGTGCATACCAACGCTTCCCAGACGTGGACGCCGAACGATTACGTTCTCGCCGAAAATTCAGTGGGAATCATCGAAAAAGAAGGACCGGTTACGTTGGTGCTTTCGACCAATTTCGCTTTGACTTACGGAGCGACGATCCGACCTCTTTCGAAAAACGTGCCGTATTCCGTCGACAAGGAAAAACGGTTGATCGTTTTCACGATCGTCGACTGCGGGCAATATACGATCGAATTCCGACCGAACCGGACGCTTCATCTTTTCGTCGATCCGCTGGGACAGTACGAAAAGGAAGGAGGAGAGACCCTCTACTTCGGAGAAGGTCTTCACAATCGGGAGAACGACAGTCGGATCAATTCCGCGCATCAGGTGATTCTTTCGTCGAATCAGACGGTTTTCATCGATTACGGCGCAGTGGTGCAGGCGTCGTTCGTCGCAAACGGCGCGGAAAACGTCCGCATCGTCGGTGGGGGCGTCGTTTCCGGCGCGGTATTTGAAAGGGACGCGGAGAAAAACACGCAACAGATTCCTTTCGATTTCAATTTTTGTAAGAATCTTCGCATCGAGGGAGTGAGTTGCCTCGATCCGGCTGGCTGGGCGTACAATGTCTACTTTTGTCAGGACGTCGAAATCGTCGGCGTCAAGGTGATTTCTTCCCGTTCCAACGGAGACGGAATTTCCTTGCAATCGTGTCAGGACGTCCGGGTTTCCGATTCGTTTATCCGGACATGGGACGACTCGCTGGTCGTCAAGAACTATCCGGAATGGAGCGACCGGAGCAAGCAGGGGACCACGCGAAATATCCTTTTCGAGCGCTGTCTGGTCTGGACCGATCTGGCGCAGTCGATGGAAATCGGCTACGAGACGGTCGGTCAGGTGATGGACAACATCCGTTTCGATCAGATCACGGTTCTGCACAGTTATCATAAAGCGGCGATTTCCATTCACAACGGCAACAATGCCGCGATCACCAACGTCCGTTATTCGAATATCGTCATCGAGGACGCTTCGATGGGACGGGGAGACGGAAGCGATACGTTGATCGAAATCACCTGCGAGTTCTCTTCGACGTGGTCCACGAAGCAGGGAATCACCGAACTGGGTTCGGTTTCCGACGTGGTCCTGGAAAATATCGAGGTGCTTTCCGGACGCGATCGGCTGAAAGTCTCTCTGAGGGGATCGATGGATACCCGATCCGGATACGGGAATTCGCTTCATTACGTGGATCGCGTCGAATTCCGCAACGTGCGGATCATGGGGGAGGAACTGGACGGCGATTATCCGTATCTTTCCTGCAATGAGTATGTCCGCGAGGTGCGTTTTGTCCGGGAAACCGGCGCGGTACGTTAAGCGTTTAACGGGAAAAGGAAAAAATTTTTGCTTTTAATTGATAAATATAAATATTTATCAATGAGTTAAACGTTTAAAAAAATTCAAAAAAGCGCTTTCATTTTGAAAATGTTTGATTGTATAATAGTATTGAAGAAAGGAAATACGAAGTTGTGAAAAAGAAGATTTTTTGGATTTCGGCGGTGATGTTGCTTCTTTTGGGCGGCTGCTCTTCAAAGAACGATTCTTCCTCTTCGTTCGATTCGGAAGGGAACAGTTCCTCGCTCGGAACGAACGACCACTACCATGAGGACAATTTTATCGCTTCGTCTGAAACGGTAACGAAGACCCGTACGCGATTTTACGAAGGTCCGAGCCTTTTGACGTCTTCCCCGAAAGTCGGCGTCTTCGTCGAGGGCGAAGAACTGTTCGTTTACGAGACGCGCGTCAATCACAGGCGGAAATTCACTTGGGAAACATCGGAAGACACCAATCCGGTGGCGATTTTCGATTTTGAAGGCAGGGTGAGCGTCGACATCGAAATCAAGGAGGACGTGGTTCTGACTTCGGCGAGCGTTTCGCCGTTGGTGTACGGCATTGAGCCGGTGATCGAAGGCAATCATATCCGGTTCGATCTGGAATACACGGACAATTACGTCGTCGAATACAACGGGGATTCGGATCAGGCAATTCATCTCTTTACGAGCGGCATCGAAGAAGAGCCGATCACGCAAGAGGAAGCCGATGCGGACGATTCGATCGTCTATATCGGTCCGGGCGTCTATGAAGCCGGGGCGATTCCTCTGAAATCTCACCAGACCCTGTACATTTCCGGAGGCGCGGTGGTCTACGGGCAGATCCGGACGGAGAATCTGACCGATATCACGATCAAGGGAAGAGGAATTCTTTCGGGGGCGGTTTTCGATCGGAGAACCGAAAACGAATACACCATTCCGGTGGAAATCCGTTCCAGCGATCATATCGTGATCGAGGATCTGACCTTTCTCGATCCGGCGGGGTGGTGCATCGCCCTTTACAAGTCGTCGGACATCACGCTGAACAACGTCAAGATCGTCACCGCGCGTCCGAACGGCGACGGCATTTCGGTTCAGTCGTGCAGCGACGTTCAGGTCAACGGCGGTTTCGTGCGGACGTGGGACGATTCGCTGGTCGTCAAGAACGTCGATCGGGGCAGTACCGAGAATATCACGTTCGACGGCGTCAGCGTCTGGACGGATCTGGCTCAGTCGATGGAAGTCGGCTATGAGACTTACGGACCGACGATGAACAACATCCGTTTCCAGAACATCACGATTCTGCACAACTTCCACAAACCGGCGATTTCTTTGCACAATTGCGACGACGCGGAAATCAGCGGCGTGTATTATCAGAACATCACGCTGGAAGACGGAAAGATGCTGGGCGACGATCAGAACGACGGGGAAAACGATTTCTTCCTCGACATGACGATCGCTTACAACGCGGAATGGACCAAGTCTCAGGGCGAACGGGGCAGCGTGGACGGCGTCTACATCGACAACGTAAAAGTCTATTCGATCGCCGACAGTTGCATTTCCCGTCTGGCAGGCGAATCGACGGCTTCCATGATCCGTAACGTCCGTATCGGCGACATCGATTACGCGGGGAAGACGATCCGGAGCGCGGACGATCTGAGTCTGGGAACGAATCAGTACGTTTCCGGCGTCTCGTTTACCGGAACGAAAAGCGCGGACGAAATCCGGGGGGCTTACAAGAACCTTCCGTATCGTCTCGTCTCAGGATCGGAAGACGCGGAAATCGCGATCGTCGAAAACATCGTTCAGGACGGCGTGCTGGTTCCGGATTTCGCCAGACTGAACGGCGAACTTTCCTTCATCGGCGTCAAAGCGGCCGTCGGCGCCTATTCGGGAATTTCTTCTCACGGCGCGGGAAACAAGGCGACGACGCCGGGAGACGACGGCAGCGGAACGTTTGAAAGAGCCGCGCACGAAGGCGCGCTGGCGTTCGACGGCAAGGAAGAAACGTATTACGAAAACGATGCCTGGCGGAACGAAGAAAACGAATTCGCCACCTTGACGATCGACTTCGGCGAAAACTTGCATACGATCGGGGTGATCCGGATTCTCGGACCGCAGGACAACGCGTTCAAGTACACGTATACGATTTCCGTTTACGGCAGAAAGATCAAAAACGACGGCACGGTCAATCCGAATTACACGCGGATTCTTTCCAATCGCGAATACGTGATGTCGCCGTCTTCCGGAAATGCGATCGACATCAACATCAGCACGCAGGAATACGCCGGAATGCAATTGCGTTTCTATCGTACGGACGGATTGACGGCGCCGGAATCTTACCGGATTTCCGAAATCGAATTCTATCCTCCGTCCCTGACGTTCGGAAAGAGCATCTACGGGGCGACGATGCACAACGATGTCTATCCGGTGACCAACGTCGTCGACGGCGAGGTGAACGGAACCTCCTACTACGAATCCAAGACGTTGCCGGCTCAACTCATCATCGATCTGGAAGACGTCTACGCCCTCAACAAAATCATTCTGAGCCTGTCTCCTTCCTTGCTTTGGGAAGCCAGAGTCCAGAACATCGAAATTTCGGTATCCGCGGACAATCGCGGTTACGACGAAGCGTTGAACTTTACGACGCTGTTTGAAGCGACTGACTATCTGTTCGACCCTCAAACGGGCAATCGGATCACCTTGAATGTCGACGACGTTCAGGCGAGGTATTTGAAAATCGTTATTCATTCCAACAGCGCGGGAAACTACGGCGGTCAACTCGCCGAAGTCTCCGCTTACGGAAATCAGTAAAAAGGGAGAAAAATTATGAAAAAAACAAAACTATTCGTGTTATCCACGCTGATGCTCGGTCTTACCTTAACGGCCTGTGGCGGTAAAAAAGAGGACAGTTCTTCGTCGATCCTCAGCGAAAATCCTTCGACGAGTTCCCTGCCGGATTCTAGCAGCATCTCTTCCTCCGAAACTTCTTCTTCGGGAGGACAGACGCAGGAAGAAATGCCGGTTTACGCCAAGTCGATCGACAAGGACGCCAGAACAAGAGCGTACAAGGAAGAGTTTGACCGGATGATCGACGACTTTTCCTCTTCGACGTTACAGGGAACGCTTTCGGGCGACGCATATGCCGTCGGCTCCTCGTATCTGCAAGTTTCGATCAACAGTCAGAGCGCGGAAACGTATCCGAGCAACGACGACCGGTCGATCTACAAACAGGCTTCGGGGGATTACAGCATTCACTCGTTCGACGCCGTCAAATTCCGGATGCGCGTGACGAAGGGCGAACTGAAAAAAGAAGATCTGGTTCTCGGTTTAAGAGGCGACGATGCGTTCAATCTGTACGAACTCTCTCTTGCGGACGCGCTGGACAACGACAGCGAGGAAATCCCGGAACTGACGGGCGAATGGCAGGATATCATCGTTTCGCCGATGAACAGCATCGAGGATTCGGATACGGTGTATACGTCCAAGAGTTCGGGCGAGCCGACGACGGTCAAAGTGCTCGAACAGATCATCGGGTTCCATTTGTATGCCCGTGAAGGCGTGAATGCGGTCGTGGAAATCGAATCGGTTACGGGAATCGCCGGCAAGAAAGAGACGGTTCTCGACGACTTTGAAAGAAGAGAAGTCAACGGATCGACCGGCCATACCTGGTGGAACGATTCGACCGGACACATCATCACCCGGTCGGCGATTCTCGACAACGGCGGCAGTTATACCACTTTGGCTTCGGAAGGACTGGACGATTACGAAAACGTCGTGCTTTCGCTGAAATCGGAATCTTCGGCGATCACGTTGACGCCGATTTTGACCGGCGGAGTCGAAGGAACTTCCAAATCCTGGGTCGATCTGAAAGACGATCAGAATATCAGCGTGAAGAATCCGGTCAACGGCGCGTATGGTTCTTACGTCGTTTCTCTGGCCAATTCGGGCATCACGGACACCGGCATCGTCGGATTCAAGATCACTGCGGCGGACTGGACTTCGGTCGATACGATTTTCATGACGAATATGAGCGAAAAGACGGCGGCGACGGAATTCCCGAAACTCGACACCGAGAACGCCGTGGTCTTCGACGATTTCAACCGGACGCAGAACAGCATCGACACTTCCTACGACAGCGCGGTGTTGAATCCGATCGTAACCGGAGCCGGACTCAACTATGCGATTTCCTACCACAACGAGGATAAGATCAAGATCGCCGACGGCGCGGTGACGTTCGACGCGACTTCGTTAGCGGAAAACGACTACATTCAATTCGTCGAGGGTTCAAAATCTTCTCGCGGCGATCACCGCTACATGGTGATTTCGACCAAACTCGAAGACGGCGCGACGTTGGACGGCTTCCGCATCGAAGCCGGCGGAAAGACGATCTGGTACAACGATCTGTATGCGGCACAGGGATTGAAAACGTCCAGCGACGTCAATCCGTATGTCAAAGACGGCTTTACCTGGCAGGTGATCGATCTCGAACTGTCGGATCTGGACGCGATTGACGGCGAAGTGGTCATGTACTATTCCGGTACGGGCAAACTCAGCATCGATACGATTTTCTTCGTCAGCGAACCGGGACTGAGCGCGAAAGCGTTCGCCGAAACCGCGAAAGTTCTCGACGCGACGGATATGGCTCAGCAAAGCCTTGTCGCCGGAGTGAACGAGGGCGCGAAGTTGATTCGTCTGACCTATCGCGGCGACGGAACGCACGATCTTTCTTCGTTCCGCATCGAAGGTGCCGGGGACAATCCGGCGATCTTCGCCAACAGCGGCGGATTAAAAATGAGCGTCGGCGGAGAAGCCGTTGACTCGACTTTCGTCGCACCGGCGGATACGGATACTATCATGCTGATCGATCTGGAAGCGTCGGGCTGGACGGATTTCACGACGGAAGTCAAACTGATGTTAGGCGACTGGGCGGAAGGCTATATGGATATTCAGAACGTCGAGATGCTGGTCGAAAAAGACTTCATCGAATGGAGAGATTTTGAAATCGCCGAAGAGGTGTCTCTGACGCCGACGGACGGCGATATGCATAAATTCTTCTACGTCGGTTGGAGCGAAGGTGCGGAAACGATCACCCTGACGCTGAAAGGCGACGGAACGGCGGATCTGGAATCCTTCCGCTTTGAACTGACCGACGCGGAAAATCAGACGGTGGCCTATTACGCCAACGCGACGTTAGCGATGAGCGTCAACGGGGAAGCCATCGACAGCAAGTACGTGATTCCGGAAGAAGGCGTCACGATCGTCTTCGATCTGAAAGCCTCCGGCGGCGTCTCTCTCGACGGCGTCAACATCACGCTCGTATACGGCGATTGGGCGAACGCCGATCAGACGCTGACGATCGTTTCGGGAACCAAGGGCGTAAACACCCTGACGGTGGACAAAATCATGTCTTCGGTTCCGGAGATGGCGATTCCGGGCGAAATCACGGAGTAAAATCCGTTTCGGAAAACTTGGGGCTATCCCTTTCGGCCCCAAGTTTGTTTCATTCGGACGAAAGGGAGTTTAAAGGAGTGAAGAACGATGAAAAAAACGGTTTCTTTGATGCTTTCGGTCTTTTCTTTGCTGACGCTTTCCGGTTGCGGAGGCGGTAAAAGCGATAAAATCACCATTAAAATCGGCTTCTGGCCGCAGAGCAACGAGCGGAGCGATCTGGCGATGTACGAAAAGTGGAAAGAGAAATTTGAAGCCGATTATCCGCAATACAGGATCGTCGGCGATACCTACATCTACTCCAAAGAAACCATTGCCTCCAAAGCGAAGGGGCATACGCTTCCGACGGTGTTCCAGACCTGGTTCACCGAACCGGAAATGCTGATTACCCAGAAGTATATCCGGGATTGCGACAGCGTTCTGAAAGAACTGGGTTGGGACGAGATGATGGATCCCGAGATGAAAAACGTGCTCAGCAAGGACGGAAAAATCTACGGCGTTCCCCGCGACGCTTACGGTCTTGGTCTTCTGATCAACAAGCGGATCATGGGCGAAAACGATCTTCTGCCCGAAATCAACGGCGAATATTCGATTTATTACGAGGACGGAACGCCGGCTTATCCTCAGACTTTCGAGGAAGTCATGGAATGTTCCCGCGTGATCGCCGAAAACGAAGCGTCCACGAAGGGGTGTCTGATTCTGACTTCCAATAAAAACGGAGGGTGGCAATTCACCAATTTTGCATGGAATTTCGGCGCGGAAATCGAAAGTTACGATGCGTCGACTTCTACCTGGAAGGCCGATCTGACAAGCGACGCCTGCATCACGGCCCTGACGTGGATTCAGGAGATGAAAAACGAGGATCTGCTGCTCAACAATCTCAATATCGTCTATGACGACTGGTATTCCAAAATCGGTTCGCAGGTGGCGATGGCGTTCGTGGGAAGCGACGTCTTGCAGAATGCGCAGACCAAAGGCGAAGTGCCGATGGACGATCTCGCTTTCGTGCCGATGCCGACCGGAGACGGCGTCCACCATTACTCGCTGTACGGAGGAACGCCTTATGTCTTCCCGAGTTACGCCACCGATGAAGAAGTCGAAGGCGCTTTGCGCTTTCTGGAATACTGCGGCAGAAGTCCGATCGCCGGAGAGATTTCCCGCGACGCGATGATCGAAGGAAACGAAACCGCGAAAGCGAAAAACCAACCGATTCTTCCGACGATCAAACCGTGGAAAAATCAGGACTATCTGACGATGGTCGAGGAGATCGAAGACCGCTATGTGGACGTCCGCATGACCGATTTTGCGGATTTCTTCGATTCGATCGGCGAAAACAAACATTCGGAAGAACCTTATTACGCGCAGGAACTCTATGAAATTCTCGACGGATGCATTCAGCAGGTTCTTTCCAAACCGGAAACCGCGAACGTCCGGAACATTCTGACGACCGCGCAGAACAATTTCAACGAAAACTACCTTTCGAAAGTGAAGTAAAGGCCTATGATCATCAGAGAAGGAAAAAAGGCGAACAGGAAGAAACAGATGATCCGAAAAAACGTCGTGGCCTGGCTGATCGCTTTGCCGAGCATCGCCGTTTTTGCGTTTTTCGTGTGGATTCCGTTGATTCAGAACATCACGTATTCGTTTTCGACCGACGGCTATTACAGCGGTTTCGCCGGACTCGACAATTACGTGACGATTTTTAAGGACGCGAAATTCATCGCGGCGTTAGGAAATACGTTCAAGTATATCTTCTATTCGCTGCTCATCGGATTTCTGATTCCGTTTTTTCTGGGATTCATGCTTTCGGAAGTCTTCCATTTCAAAGGGCTGTTCCGTCTGATCATCTATTTTCCCTGCATGTTGAGCGGCATCGCCGTCGTCACGCTTTTCAAATACTTTCTCGATCCGGACGTGTCGCTGATCAATTCGTTTCTGACCGTGCTGGGCTTCAAGGCTTCGATGCTGACGAGCGATGTGGATCTGGTGATCCCTCTGATCGTCGTGGCCATGACCTGGCGGGGAGCCGGTTCGACGTCATTGATCTATCTTTCCAATTTTCAGCAAATCGACGATTCGCTTTACGAGGCGGGAAGAATCGACGGCGCGGGCGCCTGGCAACGCTTTATCCGAATCACCCTGCCGCAGTTGAAAGCGACCTTGATCACGCTGTTCGTCTTGCAGATCATTTCGGTGTTTCAGGTCTTCTACGAACCGTGGATCATCTCGGGCGGTGGTCCGAACAACGCTTCGATTTCGATGATGATGTACGCCTATATTCGCGGCGTCACCGAATCGAACATTCCTGTCGGCGCGGCCGCGGCGGTGGTCCTGACGATCATCATCATCGCCTTTACCGTTTTCTACTACGGCATTGTCCGTCTTCTCGACAAAGAAAAGCGGGTGAAGAAACATGAAAAAAAATAAACGGCATCTCTCGTTGACGCACGATAAGACCGGCGGTCTTCTGAACTTCATGGACTATCGCGCGCTGTCGCATAAAATCTTTTACGGCGTGCTGGTTTTTCTTCTGATCGTGGCCTGCATGGTCGCGGTGCTTCCGATTTTCTGGCTGATCGTCAACGCGTTCAAATCCGCGGCGCAGTTCAACGATCCGAGCGCGCCGTTCTGGCCGACGAAATGGAACTTCGCTGCGATCACGCGCCTGTTCACCGAGTTCAACTTCGGTTCGTACTATCTGGTTACGATCATCGTCGTCGTTCTGGCGATCGTCTTTTCGCTCGTGTTCAACGGCTTAATGGCTTACGTGATCGGCGTCCTGAAACCCAAAGGGCATAAGATTCTCCACTACATGATCTTTTCGGCCTACATGATTCCGGGAATGCTGAGCATCGTTCCGTTATTCGAGATGATCACCAAAATTTACGGCGCTTTTGAAATTTACGGTCCTTCGCCGATTCACTTCGTCACGGTTACGCTTTGCTTCGGGGCGAATGCGTACTACTATATGCTGTTAAAAGACGCGTTCGAGAAAATTCCTGCTTCGCTTGTCGAGGCGGCGAAGATGGACGGATTAAGCGATCTGGGCATTTTCGTCCGGATCATTCTTCCGCTTTCCAAACCGATTCTCGGCGTCGTGGCGATTTTCACGATGACCGCGGCCTATTCGGATTTTCTCCTGCCGTATCTGGTTCTCTACGGTTACGGCGGAGAAAAGTTTTCCACGCTGATGGTGGAAATCTTCAACTTGCAGAATTCCAACTCGAATATCACCACGCCGGAGATCCTGCTGGCGATCCTCTTTTCGATTTTGCCGCAGTTGGTGATGTTTATCGTTTTCCAAAAGCAGATTATGAACAACAACGTGAACGCGGGGATGAAAGAATGAGCGGCGAATTTCTCTTGGTTAAAACCGATCTCGATCCCCGAAACATCGTCGCTTACGGCAACATGTTTCTGATCGGCAACGGCCATATCGGTTATCGGGGGACGTTGGAGGAATACGGCAAAGAGCAGATCACCGGTCTCAATATCATCGGATTTTACGATCGGTACCGGGACAAGTGGAGAGAGAGTCTGAATGCGCCGAATCCGTTTTTCGTCGAAATTCAAGGACATCACTATCTGAAAGACAGACCGCTGTCCCACGAAATCCGGCTGAATCTGAAAACAGCGGTTTTCGCGCGGAAAACGGTGTATTCCGATCTGATCATCGAATCCCGGAGAACGATCAGCCAGTCCGAAGACAATCTTCTGCTGGAAGAATACCGGATCCGGATTCTGAAAAAAACGCATCTCGATCTGACTTTCGGACTGGACGCAGACATCTACGAAATCAACGGTCCGCATTTCAGAACGAAGAAAGTGCATTCGGAGAGGCATACCGTCTTTTTCGAGGGAACGACCAATGAAGACGCGTATCTGGGCATGGAAGCCGTGTATCTCTTTTCCGATCTTCCGGCGGAACTTTCCGGGGAGGGACGTTTCCGTTTTTGCGGGGAAGTCGACCCGCAGGAGATCACGATCCGGATCATGGCGAAGATTTACGAAAGGACGCTGGATCAAACGGAACAAAGCCGTTTCCGGGAAAGCGCCGATTCTTCGCATTTTGAAACGCTGTTTTCGCTGTCGGAAAAAATTTTCGCGGAAAAATGGAAAGTCGCCGACGTCCGGATTGAAGGCGATGAAAAAGCGCAGTTCAGCATGCGCTATTCGATCTATCACCTCCTGATTCTGGAAAACGTGAAGTACCGGCATTCGATACCGGCGCGCGGTTTAAGCGGACAGACGTACAAGGGCGCGGTCTTCTGGGACAGCGAAATCTTCATTCTTCCTTTTTTCCTGATGACGAACCCGAAAATGGCGAGAAAGATTCTCGAATACCGGATTCACACGCTGGACGGAGCGAAAGAAAAGGCGAAAAAGTATCATTACGAAGGGGCGTTCTATTCCTGGGAATCGCAGGATACCGGTCTGGAAGCCTGTTCGGAATACAACGTCACCGATCCGGTCACGAATCAGCCGATCCGGACGTATTTCAACGAAAAGCAGATTCACATTTCCGCGGATATCGTCTATGCGTTCAACGATTACCTGAGCCGGACAAAAGATTATTCGCTTCTGATCGACGGCGGTTACGAAGTGATGCGTCAGGTTCTGCTCTTCGTGATGTCCTACGCGATGAAAGGGGAAGACGGTCTCTATCATTTCAACGACGTCATCGGTCCGGACGAGTATCACGAGAGGGTTGACGACAACGCGTTCACGACGTATATGAATTACGAGAGCGTGAAACTCTATCTCAAATACTACGAAATTCTTCGGAAAGAGGGGCTGATGGACGTTTCCCACGACGAAGAACTCAGCCGGAAAGCCGAAAAGTTTCTTAGCGAAATCTATCTGCCGACGATTGGGGAAGACGGTATTCTGGAACAGTTCAAAGGGTATTTCGACCTGGAAGACGTCGGCGTGGAAGAAGTCCGGAAACGGGTCCGGAACGAAAAGGAGTACTGGGGGTCGAAAAACGGCGTGGCGACGCCGACGCGCGTCATCAAACAAGCCGACGTCATCGCCCTGATGTCGTTGCAGTACAAGAAGTTCACCCCGGAGATGATCAAAGCCAATTACGATTTCTACAATCGGTACACGGAACACGGATCCAGCCTCTCGGCCAGCATGTATTCGCAATGCGCCTGCCGGATCGGCTATCTCGACGAAGCCTATACGATGTTTCTCCGTTCGGCGACGGTCGATCTCGAAGCGGGAACCTCGAAGATGTTCGCCGGGGGCATTTACATCGGCGGAACCCATCCGGCCAGTAACGGCGGAAGTTATCTTTCGGTCGTCAACGGATTTGCCGGCATGACCTTAAAAAACGGCCGGTATTCCTTTCACCCTAATCTTCCGGAGAAAATAAAGAAACTGGAATTCTCCTATTATCAGGAGAATCGGCTGATGAAGGTTACGCTGACAAAGGATCGCGTCGCGATCAAGGAGGTACAAGATGATTAAAGGAATAATTTTCGATCTGGACGGCGTTTTGCTCTCTACGGATCGCTTTCATTATCAGGCGTGGAAGTGCATCGCCGACGAACTGAATCTCGAATTCAACGAAGAAATCAACGCGCTTCTTCGCGGCGTTTCCCGCATGAAATCGCTGGAAATCATTCTGGAAAAGAACGGCATCCGGAAGACGGAGAAAGAAAAGGAAGCCCTGTGCGAAGAGAAAAACCGCCGGTACAGAGAATATCTGGAAACGCTGACGAAAGAATCGGTGGAAAAAGAAACCGTCGAAGTATTGGAATTCCTGAAAAAGTCGGAAATCCTTCTCGCGGTCGGTTCGGTGTCGAAAAACACGCGGTTTATTCTGGAAAAAACGGGATTGATCGGTTATTTCGACGCGATCGTCGACGGCACGATGATCCGGAATTCCAAACCGGATCCGGAAGTGTTCGATACGGCGCGGAAAATGCTGAATCTGAAACAGGACGAATGTCTGGTCGTCGAAGACGCTGTCAGCGGAATCGAAAGCGCGCGACGGGCGGGTATCAGGGCGTGCGGAATCAAGGACGCCGCGCGGTACGAGAAAACCGATTATCCGATCGACTCTCTCCGCGATGTCATCGAAATCGCGTCGCGGGGAATCGTGATCCGTCATCTGAAAAAAATCTATCCGAACGGATTCGAAGCCGTCAAGGATTTCAATCTGGAAATCGACGACAAGGAATTCGTCGTCTTCGTCGGGCCGTCCGGCTGCGGAAAATCCACGGTTCTTCGCATGATCGCGGGATTGGAAGAAATCACTTCCGGCGAACTCTACATCGACGGAGTCCCGGCGAACAATCAGGAGTCGAAAGACCGGAACATTTCGATGGTTTTCCAGAATTACGCGCTGTACCCGCATTACACGGTGCGGCAGAACATCGGGTTTCCGTTGTGGATCGAAAAGATACCGCTTCGGCACCGTTTCGACTGGAAATACCGTCGGGAACGGAAGCGGAGAATCAACGAAAAGGTCGAAGAAGTCGCCGCGAAGATCGGACTCAGTTCCTATCTCGACGTCAAGCCGAAATTTCTTTCCGGCGGTCAGCGCCAGCGCGTCGCTTTGGGAAGAGCGATCATCCGGAATCCGCGATGCTTCCTTTTAGACGAACCGCTTTCCAATCTCGACGCCAAGATGCGGGCGCAGATGCGGATCGAGATTTCCCGTCTGCATCAGGAATTGCAGAAGACGTTCATCTACGTGACGCACGATCAGGTCGAAGCGATGACGATGGGAAGCAAGATCGTCGTAATGCGGGACGGCGTGATTCAGCAGATTGCCGCGCCTTACGAACTCTATAACGACCCGGTCAATCAGTTTGTCGCCGGTTTCATCGGTACGCCGCAGATGAATTTCATCGACGGAAAACTGACGGAAAAAGACGGCGTTTTCACCTATGAAAATCCGAGTTTCCGTTTCCGCCTCCCGGAGATGCTTGCCCAAAGGGTGAAGAGGGACGAGAGCGAAGAAGAGGTGGTTCTGGGAATCCGGCCGAAAGCCATCATGACCGAAATGGATCTCGGCTTCGATCCGGATTGCACTGCTTCGCTGACGGTCACGATGATCGAACAGTTAGGCGACGATCTTCTCGTTCACGGAACGATCGAAGGCAAGCAAGACGAACTGATTCTTTCGACCAATCCGGACGCGAAGTTCGCAATCGGTCAGACGATCGCCGTTTCCTTTGATCGCAGTCATCTCTGTCTCTTTTCAAAAAAGACGGAAAAAAGCATTCTCAGACCGAAAGACCGCTAGCGAAAGTCCGTTTTTTCGGTTATCTTAATAGAGAGGAGAAAAACGATGGACGAATTGATTCAAGGTTGCATGCGCCTGGCGCGCTTTTCCGAGGAGGAGACGGAGAGGTGGCTGTCTTCCGAACTCGATCGCGGGATCCGCTGGTTCGATCACGCGGACATCTACGGCGACGGAAAGTGCGAAACCTTGTTCGGCACGGCGCTTTCCAGACACCCCGACTGGCGGAAAAAGATGATCATTCAGTCGAAATGCGGCATTCGCACGGCGCCTTCGACGCATTACGATTCTTCAAAAGACTACATTCTGAAATCGGCGGAAGGAAGTATCGCCCGTTTACAATGCGGCTATCTGGATTATTTTTTGATTCACCGTCCGGATATTCTGACGGATCCGGCGGAGATCGCCGAAGCGTTGAACCAACTTCGCGCGGAAGGAAAGGTCCTTCATTTCGGAGTGTCCAATTTTACCGCGGGGCAGATGCGCCGTTTGCAAAGTCGAATGAAGGAAAAGATCGAAGTCAATCAACTTCAATTTTCTCTTGCGCACACGCATCTGATCGATCGCGAATTCTATGCCAACACGGGAGAAAAGGAGATTCTTTCTTCGGACGGCGATCTCTGGGATTACTGTTACGAAAACGGGGTGACGATCCAATGCTGGTCGCCTTTTCAGTACGGCTGTTTTGAAGGAACATTTCTCGACAGCGATCGCTTTCCCGAACTGAACCGGAAACTCGCTGAAATCGCCGGGAAATACGGTTGTACGAAAAATGCGGTCGCCGTCGCCTGGATTCTCGCTTTGCCGAGAAAACTGCAAGTCGTCGTCGGAACGACGTCTCCGGAAAGAATAGGCGAAATCGAAAAAGGACGGGAAATCAACCTTACGCGGGAAGAATGGTACGCCCTGTACGAAAGCGTCGGCCATACTCTGCCGTAAAGATAAAGAGAGAAAAAGCAAAAAGGCGGAATTTCCGCCTTTTTTACAGCGCCCTTCCAATCATTCTAATCTAACACGACTTGCTCTTGCAACCGCTTAAAGATAAGTTTCTCCTGCAACTCACAGGAACGGCTCGGACGGTCAAGCGGCATAAAAATATTATCTTATCGGTCATTTTGAATTTTAAACCATATTTTTTTAACTTGGCAGCAAGACTTTTTCCGATACTCGAAAAAAGAAAGACAAGTTTAAGTATCTATTTAAAAAATATCAGGTATGCAAGAACAGGAAGTATCTTTACGGGGGGTGAAAAACGGTAAAATATTTGTTTTTTGTGGATTTGAACCTCAAAACATTTTGTATTTATGGGGATTTGCGGGCATAAAATTATTGTTTTCTATGACGGAATACACTATAATCCTCACGTAAAATAAAGAACTTTGACAGATCATTACATATTGTATCGACAATCGGGCAAGAGGACAAAAAAAACTTTTCTTATTCTACGACTTCAACCGTTGGGACAGGCACACACCCTGCTGTCAGTCGAGGTAGAATTAAGAATTTTATTGCGCTTTCAAAGTGTAGATTTATTTTTTGTAGTCTCTTATTCAGGACACATTTTTCTTGAAAAATTACAATATATGTCCATAATAATGAAGCATAATTCTTTAATGTGGAAAGGGAAATAAGAAAATCGGTTTCGAACACAGACAGGAGAGTTTTATAAAAGAGGCACTTATAAAAAGTGCTTACTCTGAGGCGGAAATTCCGCCTTTTTTACAGCGTTTTCGCAAAAGTCAGGACGTCGGATTCGCCGATGATTTTTCCTTTTTCCATGCGGACGACGCGATCGACCAGACGCGTCAGATTCACGGCGTCGTGATCGACGAGGATCACAGAGAATCCGAGTTGAGCGCGAAGATTCCGGATCAATTCGATGCTCTTGGTCTTGTTCGTTTCATCGAGGTGCGCGAACGATTCGTCGAGCAAGAGCAGGTCCGGTTCGCGGATCAGCGCCTTTCCGATGGCGATCCGTTGCTTTTCGCCTTCCGAAAGAAAGGACGGTCTGAAATTGACTTTTTTCGTCATTTTCAAAGCGATCAGCATCTCTTTGATGCGAAGATCGATCTCCGATTCGCTTAAACCGTAATAATTCAATCCCATTTTGAGATTCTGGTACACCGTCAGATGCGGATAGAGGAAAGTTTGCTGAAACAGAAAAGCGACGTTTCTTTTCTGCGGAATATCGTCGGTGATTTCCTTGCCGTTTAAAAAGATTTTGCCCGTGTCGACGCTGATTAAACCGGCGATCGCTTTCAGCAAAGTGGACTTTCCCGAACCGTTTTCTCCGAAAATCCCCACCGATTCGCCTGCTTTTATGCAAAGCGAAAGGGAATTCAGAGCCGTATCGCCTTTCGGGTAACGATACGAAAGGTTTTCCAAGCGCAACTCATTCATCTTCTTCGTCCTCCTCTTCGCCGAATAAGCCGAGCCGGTAATGGTCTTGGAATTGCTTTGCGTTGATCGTCTCGTCGAAGCGGTGAACCCGATAGAGTTGACCGATAAATAACGTATGAACGAAGCCGAAAAAGCCGTAGACGATGAATGCGGTCAGACTCAGAAAGGTGAATCGGGTGAAAAGCAAAAGATCGATTCCGCATAAGATCAGAAACGGAGCGAACGTCAAAGAGACGAGCAGATGACCGCCGAGAGAAGAAAACGTGAGAATGAAGGACGTTTTCAGATTGTTTCCGAAGGAGGTTTCGTAATAGAGGCGGAGGGTCGTCGAGCAGATGAACAGGAGAAACAGGACGAAAAAGAGCAGGGCGTAGAGAAAAACGGCGATGAAATAGTAGGTCAGATTCCGGCTTCCGAAAGAGAACATGCCCAGACTCAGAAGCGCGATCAGGAATCCGTAAAAGAAACCGATCGGAAGCGCGCGAAGACCTTCTTTCATGCCCTTCCTGAAATCGCGGAACAAGATGAAGCCCTGATTCCAGATCCACAACTTGAACACCGAAATCACGCCGGACAATCCGATTTGGAAAACGGGCAGGGCGACGATGAAAAACAGGGAAAGAATCCGGAAAAAGTTGCAGAGCCGGTCGAATTTCATCTCGTCGGCGATCAATGCGTCGTTGACGATGCTTCCCGAACCGACGATCGAAGCGACGATCAACGCGAGGAGGGGAAGCAAAAACGGAAGAAGCAGAAAGGAAAGTTTGAAGAGCAGACTCGCCTGCGTCTGAAACAGAAAGCGGTATTGCTGTCGGCGGCTGATCGGTAGAGAAAGGCTTTTATTTCTTTTCATCGATGATGTCTTTCAGTTGTCCGAGCGTCAGTTTCGGCTGAAAATCCGGGTCGAAAAGGCCGTTGGTTTCCGCGTAGGTGTCGTTGAATTGCGTGATGCAGTAACCGGCGATCAAACGGTTGGAAGTCACCGAAGCGACCAGATTTTTCACCGTCTCGAAATAAGATTCGAGGTTCTGGCTCTGTTCGCCATATCCCCAGCCGGCGCTGCCCGAAATGGTCGTTCCGACGAATTCGTCGATCATCACCGGTTGTCCGCGATAGGAACAGCCTTTCGCGAAGCAGGCGCGGAATTGCTTTTCCGCCAGCATGTTTGTATCCGAAACGGCGCGGTCGAAGTCGAGATAGAATTCGCTTAACGTCCGGGCGTTCTGATCGTAATTGTGGATGGTAAGGATATCCGTCGCTTCGGTGTGTTCCCAGCCGTCGTTGTCGATGACCAGACGGTCCGGATCGAGCGATTTGCACAGATAGTACAGGCTCCGGGCGAAGTTCATTTCTTCCTCGTTATAGGAAATCGTCGGCACGCCCCACGATTCGTTGATCGGCACGTAGGCGATAATGCAAGGGTGGTTCCGGAATTGAAGAATCGCTTCTTTGGTCTGGTTTACGAGCGAATCGACGGTTCGGAGCGAATATTCGTAAGGCGAAGGCATTTCAAAGAAGACGAACAGACCCAGCATATCGCAATAATAGTAAAAGAGTTCATCTTCGATCTTCTGGTGCATGCGGATTCCGTTCAGGCCGATTTCCTTGCATTTTTGGATCACGTCGAGATAGAATTCTTCGTTACCGGTCATTCCGCCGCGAGGGTAATAGCCCTGAAACAGGATCATTTTCAGAAAAACCGGGTTATTGTTGGAATAAAAGATGTTTTTCCGCGCTTCAAAATGATTGTAGGCGGTGTAGGAGCACACGAAGTCCAGCGTTTCTTCCTTTTCGGAAAGGGTGTATTCCAGATCGAAAATATGCGGGTGATCGGGCGACCACATCTGAATGCGGAACGCTTCGAATTCGTTGCGGATATCGAGTGCGATCGTGCCGTGTTCCCGCGTCAGACGGAAAGCGACTTCCTGAATCGTCTTTTCGTCGAACGATACCTTGATTTTCATCGTCAGTCCGGCGTGAAAGTTCCGGACGTCGTATTCAAAGAGCAGAAGACTTTTTTCGTAGTCGAACCGGGTCTGCACGCTGTTGAGGCGGACAGGAGAAACCTGTTCCAGCCAGACGGTTTTCCAGATTCCGCCGGTGGATTTGTACCAGCAACCGAAGGGTTCTTTCATCCAGGTCTGCTTGCCGCGCGGCTTGTCGGCTTCCGATCCGTCTTTGACGAAGACCGCGATCGTGTTTTCGCCGGCCGCGATCAACGGACGGATATTCATCGAGAAGCGCGTGTATCCGCCGACGTGATGACCGGCGAAACGGCGGTTGACGAATACGTAACATTCGTAGTCGACGGCCTCAAAGTGCAGCAGGTAGTCCTGATCTTCGACGGCGGGAAGCGTGAATTTTCGCTGGTACGCCATCGGGGCGTGAGCGATTTCCTCGTTGATTTCGGAGTCTTCGCACTGGGGTGCATACGGCACCTGAATCTTCCTGGAATCGGAAAAATCAAAGGCTTTTTCCCGAGGAAACGCGATGTCTTCCTCCTTTTCGAGGGATTTGAAATCCCACGCGCCGTTCAGTAAAAAGAAGTTGTTTCGCGAGAACATCACTCTCGGATAATTGGGACGATAACTCTTTGCATGTTTCATAATCTTGCACCTCTTTTTTTATTGTTGCCATAAATTTTGTCGGTTGTAAAGTAAATTTTTTTAGTATTTCTTTCCCGTTTCACTTATAATAAAAGCGGGTGATTGTCGAATGAAAAAGAATTCCGTTTCCAACTACGTCGATGATTTTCTGCATGGAAGCATTACGGTCTACAATTACAATCCGATCATCACCAACAATTATTGCATCTATTGCCAGGCGGCGGGTTTTCAGAAAACCGGTCCGCGTTATTACAACGAGATCGCCCGCTTTCCCAACTATATGGTCAACATGACCACGAAGGGGAGAGGGAAGATCACGATCGACGGAACGGTACACGAACTGACGGCCGGAAGTCTGGTTTTTCTGCACAACGAAAATCATCACGTTCTGGAAAAGGTTGCAGGGGAAGAATGGGAATTCGACTTCATTCACATTTTTGAAAGCGAAATGGTCTCCAAAATCTATCAGTCGCTTGCGGGCAGTTCGGGGTACATCGTTCAACTTCCTTCCACCGGTCTCTTCGAGCGGACTTTTGCCGAGATCATCCGTCTGCTCAGACGAAAAGAAACCAACTACGAAATCGAGGTATCGATCGAAATCTACAAACTGCTGATGCGGTTGACGGCGTTGAAACCGCTGAACCCGAATCACGAGCAGATCGATTCCGAAGTCGGGAAAGTCTCTCTGTTCATGAAAGAGCATTTCAGCGAAAAGATCACGATGGAAGATATCCTGAGTCAGACGTATTATTCCAAGAATCACATCGAGCGGCTGTTCAAGAAAAACATGCACACGACGATGCGCGATTATCTGTATTCGCTCCGTCTCAACCGGGCGGAAGAATTGCTTCTTTCCACGAACAAATCGCTGAAAGAGATCGCCGTCGAAGTCGGTTGCGGCGACTACCGGACGCTTCATTATCTGTTCCGGACGAAAATCAACTGCACGCCGAACGAATTCCGCAAAGCGAAAAAATCAAAATAAAAACCAACTCTATACCAGTTAGCACCAAGTCTTTTGCGTTCGTTTGACAGGAATTCCGCCCTCATCAATAATGGGGTTGAGGGATCGGAAGTTGATGGGAACGAGTGAAAACAAAAAGAAATCTTTTGCTCTTCGGGAGCATGTAACCGCTTCAATCGAAAAGAGAAAAGCGTACAAGGAGCGGGAAGCCTATCACCGCTCCGTTTTGAAAGAGGCCAAAAAGGACCGGAAATCGGTTCTGGAAGCGCCGAACGGAAGTTACATCGTCTTGCAAAACATCAACAAAATCTACGACAACCATGTGCAGGCGGTTTTCGATTTCAACCTCGATATCGGCAAGAACGAATTCATCGTCTTCGTCGGTCCTTCGGGATGCGGAAAATCGACGACGCTTCGCATGATCGCCGGTCTGGAAGACATCACTTCCGGAAGGCTTTTCATCGACGGGGAGTATGCCAACGATCTGCTTCCGAAAGACCGTCAGATCGCGATGGTTTTCCAATCCTATGCCCTGTATCCGCATATGAGCGTCTACAAAAACATGGCGTTTTCTCTGAAATACCACAAAAAGGCGGAGACGCTCACCGATCCGGACGGAAAAGTCCGCACGGTTTACCGCCGATATCGCAAAGAGGAAATCCGGCAACGGGTTCTCGACGCGGCGGAAGTCCTGGAACTCACCGAATTTCTGGACCGGAAACCGCGCGCGCTTTCCGGCGGACAATGCCAGCGGGTCGCTCTGGGAAGGGCGATCGTTCGGAAACCGAAAGTCTTCCTGATGGACGAACCGTTATCGAATCTGGACGCGAAACTGAGGGTTTCGATGCGGAGCGAAATCGTCGCCCTTCACAAACGGGTCGGCGCGACGACGATCTACGTCACCCACGATCAGACGGAAGCGATGACGATGGCCGATCGCATCGTGGTGATGTCGAAAGGGTATATCCAGCAAGTCGGCACGCCTTTGGAAATCTACAACGAACCGGCGAACGTCTTCGTCGCCACCTTTATCGGATCGCCGTCGATGAACATCGTCGAAGCCTCCGTGAAAGAGCAGGCGATCGAGGTTCAGGGCAAACGCGTTGTGACTCTGACGGGAACGCCTTACGAATCGGTCTTAGACGCGGAGAAGATTCTGTTCGGAATCCGGCCGGAAAACATCGAAATCGTCGCCGGCAGGCAGGGACTTCCGGTCCGGGTCGACGCGGTGGAATTGCTCGGAAACGAATTTTTATTCAAATTTACGCTGTTCGGCGAAAAGTGGATCGGAAAATCGCCGATCAAGGAACGTCTGATTCGATCAGGAGATTCCATTCGGGTCCGTTTCGACGGAAAACGGATTCACCTGTTTGATTCGGAAACGAAAATGAGACGATAAAGGAGAAATGCAGTATGAAAAAAATCGCTTTATGTGTGTTGCCCGCAGCCCTTTTGCTGGCCGGGTGCGTGAATTCGGCGGATCAGTCTTCCGTCGGCGTGAATGACGATCCGGATATCCTCGAATCCATTCAGAAAAAATACGACGATCTTCCGTGGGAGTATTCCGGCGAGGAGACGACGATCACGATGTGCCATTGGGATTCTGCGGGACGGAACGTCGAGCAGGCGGTCATCAACGCCATGCTGAAAGGATTCAATAACCGCTACCCGAATATCCACGTCGAGTTGGAAATTCTGGGCGAATACGAGGGAACCTACGGCAACAATATTTCCGCGAACAACGTTCACGACGTCTTTCTGGTTCCCGACGGCGTTTTCGGATCGTGGGCCAGCACGAAGAAGTTGGTCAACCTCGATCCGTACGTCCAGAGCAGCGAAATTCTCGACGTGAGTTCGATTTACGAGACGGCTCTGACGCGGTATCAGTTCAACTACGGGGCTTCGCGTCCGGGCGAAGGCAATCAACTCGCGCTTCCGAAGGACATCGGACCGTACGTGATGTATTACAACGCCGACATCTTCGAGCAGATGAGCGTGGATTTGCCGCCTTCGGATCGCATCATGACGATCGAAGAGGCCACTTCGATGTGGCAGGCGCTGACCAAAACCGATTCCAAAGGGGACATCACCTGTTATGGCGTCGGCGGACTTCCGATCGAGGGTCTGGTCTGGTCGGCGGGCGGCGATTTTCTGAACGAGACGCGCGACGCGTTCCCGACGGACGAAAAGACGCTCGCGGGGTTAAAAAAAGGGTATCAGTACATGCAGGACGCCTATTTTGAATATAAGGTCCAGCCGCCGAGCGAATTCACCGGTTCTTCCGATCCGTCCACGCTGTTCTCCATGCAGCGGGTCGCTACCTACATCGGAGGCCGTTACAACGTCACTTCGTTCAAGGAACTGGATTTCAACTGGAACGTCTGCTACGTGCCGTCTTTCAGCGAGAATCCGACGAAGAACATGTACAGCGGTTCGGTGGGGTACGCGATGTATTCCGGTTGCAAAAACAAGGAAGCCGCCTGGAAACTGATCGAATACATTTCCAGCCGGGAGGGGCAGGAAATCCTCTCTTCCACCGGATTCCAGATTCCGGTTTACGGCGATCTGGCTCTGTCGGATGACGTCGTCGAACGCGAGGAAACCCTCTATCCGGGTCTGAACTACGAAGTTTTCGTGAAAAGCGCGGAAACGCAATCGTACGGTCTCTGGCAATACCGCAACAACCAGCAATGGAAAACGCTGGGATACGACACCACCAGCGAATACCTGTATCACAAGGATCCGGAAAAACGTTGGACGGTCGAGTATTTCCTCGAACAGGCAAAGAGCAAGGTCAACGCCAATCTCTATTGATCGCGAATTATGGAAAGAAGAAAGGTTTATCACGTCAATAAGCGAAAAAGAAGCCAGCATCTCTACGGCTATCTTTTCACCGCGCCTTTATTGATCGGACTGATTCTGTTCTTTTTCATTCCGTTAGGCTATGCCGTCTACCTCTCGTTCACCGACTTTTCGTTTCAGAACATCGATTCCTATTCTTTCGTGGGATTTCAGAATTACATCGACGCCTTTTCGGACGAATGGTTTCTCCGTTCGCTGATCAACGCGCTGATCAATTCGATCGGCGTGCCGATCGGTCTGGTTCTCGCTCTGGTGCTGTCCAATTTTCTGGTTACCTATAAGAAAGGATCGCTTCTTTTCCGGACGATTTACTATATTCCGACCGTCTGCGGCGCGGTGATCGTCACCTTTATCTGGAAATGGCTGTATCTTCCGATTTACGGCTTTCTGCCGAAAGTCTTCGCGTTTCTGGGAATTCCGGATATGGTCTTTCTGGGCGAAGAGTACTTCTGGCCGTCGATGATCGTGATGGGCGTCTGGAACGGTTTGGGAACTTCGGTTCTTCTGCTGTTCGCCCAGTTGAAAAACATCTCCAAAAGTCTCTATGAATCGGCGACGATCGACGGGTGCAACGGATTTCAGAAATTCGCGCATATCACCGTTCCGGGCGTCTCTCCGATTCTGTTCTACATTCTGGTAACCGGGATTTCCGGGTCTTTTCAGGAATTCGCCCGCTTTCAGGCGATGCGGGGCAACAGCATCACTTCGTGGTCGATCATGCCGGTCTGGTACATCTATCAGTATACCGGAAGCGCATGGAATTACCAGTTGGGCTATGCCAGCGCGCTTGGAATCCTGCTGGGTTTAGTGATTCTGTTCCTGTCGGCGATCAATTTCATCATATCGAAACTATGGGTGAAAAACACCTGATCCGAAGAGTCGGATTCTTTATATAAAGAGGAAAGGAGGAAAAAGAGATGACCAAAGCCGAAAAAGCAAGAAGGCGCGGAAGAAAAAATCAGGCGATGAAAATCGTTTCGACGATCGTCGTCTACCTGATTCTGATTCTTTTCGCCGTTCTGTTCATTCTGCCTTTCATCATCGCGTTAAGCGCCTCGCTGACGACGCCGGAGAATATCTTCAACTTCAAACTGATTCCGAGTCCGATCGACATCGGAAACTACGTGAAACTGTTCAGCGAGAACAACGTGCTGAACGCGTTCAAGAACACGTTTCTCTACATCGTGCCGCCGGTTCTGATCGGCATGATCTTCTCGACAACCGCCGCGTATGCGCTGGCGAGACTGAAATTCAAAGGGCGGAAAGCGATCTTCTACATTCTGATTTCGACGATGACGATTCCGGGAATCATCATTCTGATGCCGTCCTACAACCTGTTCGTCAACGTGTACAAGTGGTACGGAACGCCGTTACCGATCATCGTTCCGGGTTTGTTCGGGAGCGTCGGCGTGATGTTCTTCCTCTACCAGTATTTTCTTTCCTTGCCGAAAGAACTCGAAGAAGCGGCCGAAGTGGACGGTCTGAGCCGGTGGGGAATTTTCACGAAAATCATCGTACCGATCTCTTTTCCGGCCATCGCGACCCAGTTGATTCTTTCGTTCAACGGCGCGTACAACGACTACATGACGCCGTTACTCTACGTGGGAACCAAACCGCAGTTGTTCACCATCCAACTGCTGGTCAATTCGCTTTCGACGGCGCAGAACGTCAAATACACGCTTCTCATGGCGGGAGCGATTACGGCCTTAGTGCCGACGATGGTGCTTTATATTCTTTGTCAGCGCTTTTTCGTACAGGGCGTGACGATGTCGGGAATCAAGGGGTGATCGTATGAAATTCAAAAAAGCAGGGCTGTTTCTCATCGCGATAGGGCTTTTCCTTTCGGGGTGTCATTCAGGCGGAGGTACGAGTATGTCAGAAACGAAATCTTACGAGGAGGTCGAGTTGACCGCGGATACTTTTTCACTTAAACTCGTGAAAAACGACGATAATCTGCTTTCTCCGGTCATTTTTATCGGAAACGAAGAATCGCTTTATTCGGATCAGCCGATTGTCGTCAATGTCCGGAGTCAATCGTCCGGAATCATCGAAACGTTTTCGGAAACCAGTTATGCATCGGGGTATACCTCGTTCCGGGAAACGGAAAACGGTTATCTGTTCTCCGGGGAAGTCGAGACGAAAAACCATTCGTTATTCGCCGTCGAGGACGCGTATTCGATCGAAAACGGCGCGTTGATCGTCCATCGGAACGTTTCCGTCAAGGAAGCAGGCGAAAAAGACGCGGGTTATTCTTCGACGATCCGCTTTATGGACAAGCATTCTTCTTCCAGCGCCGATTACGACTATTTCATGCCTTCGATCATCTATAAAGATACGGAAAACATGACGTCGGGGGCGATCTTCTCGAATACCGATCTGGTCGGAAAAATCTACGTCAAGGAAACCCGAACGGGGCTTCCGATGATGTACCTGAGAAATACGAAAGAAAACTACGCGTTTTCTCTGGCGCACGTCGATCTGGACATTTCCGCGGGCGAGATTCTCGGCGGCGGTGAAAACGGCGCGGTCGACAACCGGATCCGTTACGGAGGAATCGGCATGACCTGCACGCCGGTCAAATCGGTGGATTTCGTCTACCCGTGCGCCGAAGGACCGGTTACTTACGACTCAGGCTCGACCTGGGCGCGAAGATACCACGAAATGACGCCGAATCAGTCCGATTCGTTTTCCGTCGCGCTGTATTGCGAGAAATCCTCTTCCTATCAGGAGTCGATGGTCTCTGCCTATGAAAAAATGTATTCGCTGATTCAGCCGTCCGTCGCGGAAATCGACATCGATCAGGTCTACGAAGACAATCTGGAAATCTTTCGGTCCGAATACAAGGAATTCGGAAGCGGCGATCTGATCTACGCCGGACAGCCTTGGAGTCTGACGCTTCCGGACGCGACGATCAATCAGGGATATAGTTCCCAGATGGGCTTCGTCGGTCAGCAGATTCCCGTCGGATATCAACTCTACCGGTACGGATTGGAAAACGGCGACGAAGAAACGCGGAAGAAAGGCGAGACGATCCTCGACTTTTGGAGTTCGTCGGCGATTCACGGCAATTATTTCCCGATCGTCTGGTGGGACCCTTCCGATACCGGAAGCGCCGGAAGCATGCGGAATTATCCGTGCTTTCTCCGTTGCATGGTCGACGGAATGGAAGGCATGCTCGACGCGTATCTGGAAAGTCTGAAAGCGGGTTCGGAAAGAAAACAATGGGGCAATGCCGTTCTCCGTTTTGCGGAAAATCTCGTCAGGGTTCAGAATTCCAACGGAAGTTTCTATCGCGCCTACAATCTCGACGGAACCGTTTCGACGGACACGTCGAATGCCAGTTTTCAGGGAACGAGCGAACTGAATACGCCGATCGCGGTGCGCTTCCTGTGCAAGATGTACGAATTCACGGGCGACAGTACGTATTTTGAAGCCGCCGAAAAGGCCGCGCAGTATTGCTATAATCATCTTTATTTATCGCTCGGCAAATACGTCGGAGGAACGCCGGACAATCCGAACACCGTCGATAAAGAGGCGGCCGTCTACGCGATGTATGCCTTTACTTCGATCTACATGCTGACGAACGAAGAAGAGTATCTCGATGCCGCGAAGCACGCGGCGGTCTCCGCGATGTCGTGGGTCTACGTCTACGATTTCGCCGTTCCTTGCTCCTCGTCGGTCGAAAAGATCAATACGATGAAGAACGGGGGAACCAAAGGGTTTTCCATGATCGCCACCGGGCATTCCGCCGCGGACAATTATGCCGCCTATACCTATTACGAACTCTTCAAACTGGCGATTCTGACCGGTGAGTCCGTTTTCAGGGATTTCGCCCACTTCATTCAGAACAACACCAAATTATGCACCGATTACGACGGAAGAATGAATTTCAAATACCGCGCGCTGATGCCGGAGGCCACCCGCGTCGCCGATTTCGCCTTCGCCAGCGTGGGAACGTGGCTTCCGTGGTCGGCTATCGCCAATGTCGAACCGATCGCGGCGATGGAAAAGACGTTCGGTCAAAGCGACGTGGGAAAACTCGATTTTACCGACGAACAACTGAAAACGCAATTGTATGCTTACGGAACAGGAGGGAAATACAATGGGTAAAAGAAGCAAACGAACACTGACCTTGCTCGCGATGATTTTCGCCTCGGCGGGTCTTCACGGCAATGCGCTTCGCGAAGTCAAAGCCGAGAGCGTCTGGTACAACACCGGCGCGAACTGCTACACGGTCGATGCGGATCGCGTCGTCGCCGAAGGAAACACCGGGAAGAACAACAATTTCTGCCTGACGGATCAGTACGACACCTACGGCGACTACCGCTTTACCGTTTCGGCGACTGGCACGTTGGGATTGCCGAACGAAGTCGAACACGATATCGGACTGATCCCGTGGTACATCGACAGCGACAATTACATTCTGATTTATCTCAACTGGTCGGACAGCGACCGTCCTTCGGAACTGAGGGAAATTCAGATCACCGGTCGCGTCAACGGAACGCAACCGTATATCCGAAGCGGGTCTTCCTACGTTTCCAAAGAGTGGAACGACTACTGGACCGACGGAATCGCGCTTGCGTCGAATCAGACCAACAGGATTGCGATAGAGAAGACGACTTCGGCGACGGACGACTACGTTTCGATCAAAGTCACGGTCAACGATTCGATTTCGACCTACGTCGATTTCCGTGATCCGGTCAAATACCGTCTGGAAAAACCGAAAGTGGGCGTATACGCCTACAACGATACGGTTACGTTCACCGATTTTTCCTTCATCGGTCTTAGCGGCGCGGAAAAACCTGCCACCCTCAATCAGGGCGTGGGATACAGTCTGAACGGCAGCCTTCAATACGCGGATAACGCGTACACGTTCGATGAAAGAAGTTCGGCTTCTCTTGCGGAAAACGGCTACGTCACCGCGAACGATCTGTTCGCTTCGCCGTATACGGTCTCGCTGGAATGCGCGGTCGAAGGCGAAAGCGATTCGGCGGCTTTGGGAATCAACGCTTTCTATGAAAACGACTACAACTATCTCTACGGAGTCGTTAAGAAAGAGAACGGAAAAATCTACGCCGGATTTGAAGGACAATACGTTACGGGCGAAAACGCGACACTGACGCGGACCTCGATTTCTTCGCTGGAAGAGATCGCTTCGCTGTCCTCGCTTTCTTCGCTGAATGCGCTGGAAGTCAAGAAATCTTCCGGGAAATTCACTCTTTCCGTCAACGGAACCGAAACGGCGGAGTATTCCGACGCGTTCTTCGTAAACGGCGCTTCGTCTTCGTCGAAAAAGAAGGCGGGATTTGCTTTTTACGGCATTCAGGGGAAAGTGAATGCGTTTGACATCGCCGACTTTTACGATCAGTATTCGTGGGAAAATCTCTCGGCAGACGGCGTCAATTATTCCGTCAGCGGGAAAACGAAGGGTTCGATCGCGTACGCCGAAGGGGAATTCACGGTTTCTTCGGCGGCCGTTTCTTCGGGAAACGTCGGAGAATTCGCCAAAGCGTACCGCGAAAGCGATTATTACGGCAACGTTTCGATCGCCGCGACGTTCAGAGGCTACCTCGATTCGTCGGTAATCGGCCTGATTCCGTTTCTGAGCGATGTCGACAATTATCTTGAAATTCATCTTTCTCCGACGGAAGTCGTTTCAATCGTCCGTTACGGAGGGCGGGAAGAAAGTCAGACGTATGCGTTGCCGGAAGACTTCGTTTATGCTTCGGAAGAGGGACATCGTCTTTCTTCTTCGGTTGAAGACGGCACGCTGACGTTCTCCGTCGACAATGCGGTTCTTTTCGAGGAGGACGTTTCCTACCTCGATTCGCATAAAAAAGCGTCCGTCGGATTCGTCGTTGCGGGAAGTCAGGCTTCCGTTTCCAAACCGGAGATTTCGGGGTTCACGCCGTTAGATCCGATCGATCGGGGCGGATTCACCTTCTTCGGTCAGCGCGTCGATTCCTGGACGTATGACGAGGAGAATCAGATCATCGCCAATCATCTGATCGACGGCGTCGCCAACGGGTGGAAGGCAACGAACGCCCTTTACCCGAATACGGAGAAAACCGATCTGTTCATGGGCGCGAAAATCCGCGTTGAGCAAAGAAACGGCAGCGAATGGAAAGTCGGTCTGATGCCGTATTACAAAGACGCCGACAACCACGTGATCGTCTGGTTCTCGCAATGGTCCGACGGCGGTTGCAAGATTTGCGTGACCGCGCGGTTCAACGGACGGGTGTCGGGAAGCGAATGGCGCGAGTCTTCGGAATTGGGAATCGACATGCTTTCGGAAAATTATCTCGAAGCGGAAATTTCTCAGGACGTCTTGCGCGTCTACGTCAACCAGTCCTATACGCCGGCGTTCTCCACGACGATCGAAGGCCTGTCTTCGCGCGATATGGAAATGGCTTTCACCGGCTTCCAGGTCGGCGAGGGCATGCAGGCGGAATTCTCCGAATTTACGATGATTTCCGATTCGCGCGTGTACGGATTTGAGGAAAAACCGGTGATCGAAGAAATCGGAACGCGCGTCGTTTCCGGGACAATCGGGCAGGAAGTCAAACTGCCGATTTACACTGCGACCAACTCGCAAGGCGATTATCTGAACGCCCTGATCACCGTCTACGATCCGAACAATCAGGCGGTGGACGTCAGTTTCTCCAAGTTCACTCCGTCTCTGGCGGGCGACTATCGCGTCGTTATCACCTGTACGGACGACTGGGGAAATTCCGCCGACCCGATAGAATACGTCATTTCCGTTTCCGACGGATTCGTGGATCCGGTCGATCCGATTGATCCGATTGATCCGGTCGACCCGGTCGACCCGACGGATCCGACTTCCCCGAATCTGGGACTGATCATCGGTCTCAGCGTCGGAGGCGCGGTCGTTTTGATCGGGGGAATCGTCGCGGCGGTTCTGATTATCAAAAAGAAAAAAGCATAAAAGCATAAAGCAGAAAGAAAAAAAGGAGAAAAAAAGGTATGAAAAAGCGATATGAAAAGCCGGAGATCGAGGCAGAAACGATCAGAGAAGAAGACATCGTGACGACGTCGA